>Ga0182004_10000015_pt1 | contig 54697 bp, 40 predicted proteins | sample Sormic07211540_1_FD_120479 | JGI IMG/M metagenome (GOLD analysis project Ga0182004, IMG submission 120479) | Endophyte microbial communities from Sorghum bicolor roots, Mead, Nebraska, USA - 072115-40_1 MetaG | ecosystem: Host-associated > Plants > Roots > Unclassified | place: USA: Nebraska...
ATGCAGACTCTATCATAGAGTCTAAAGTTATTTATTACCTCGAACAATGTGGACTTAGAGTCTAAATAAGACTTGGAGTCTTATTTTTTCTACCTCTTTCTTCAATAAATATGCTGCCACATCGGCAAAATACCATAAATAATATGTAATTAATTGTCTTAGACTCTGTGATAGAGTCTTGCATTGTGAGTGTCCTAATGTGCCGGAAAAAAATGGTATAAGCAAAGATGGAATATCCTAATTCCTAAGTCACGATAAAGTTTAAAACAATGAATCCACATCATCTGCTGCTTAAAAAGAACACTAAAGGATAAACTCTATTTTACAAAGAAGTAACACGTTTTTCAGCAAACATTTTTCTATGAGATGAATTCAACTAACTGCTGCACTCAACAACCAAAATCCACGCTTATAATGTTGAAAATCAGTTATCAATTAACCTGCAAGAAATAGAGATACACATTCCTGGATCATAATGCATTTTGTTTCAACAACCTGCATTGTGACAGAGTGCTGTTGGAATATTTACCATCAATCTCTGAAAATATTTATCTAAATTCACTGCTGAATTACACTATCACTGTCCAAATGTTCTAAAATGCTTGGCTGAGTTAGAGCCTTAGAGCTTGCTCATTCCAACTTCCAAGTTCTAAATAGTGTGGTTAATTTCAGCGCACTGAACTTTTGCCAACAGAACTGAAGCAGCTCCTTCATTCATACTGTTTTTTCTAATAAAACTGATTTAGCAAAACTAGGAACCTATTTCCCAATAAGAAAGACTCGGCTAGAGCCCAGATAACATAAACAAGGAAAATATCAGACACCATATTGCAGTTTTCAGACTTAATAGGACAAGTTTCTGTTCCCCACTTCTGAACAAAAATGTAATCAACACTCTATTTGTTTGCATACCTTTCGAAGACGTCAGTGGCGAAGCGGGATCCGTTGAAGCAGATGAACCAGAGCAGGATCAGCACCAATATGTCTACTCTAGTTAAAGGGAGAACATTTCAATAACAGTAACATAAACTCCAGTTACTTCGAAAGGAACACCGAATCAGAAACCTCGACCAACAAATTCGAAGAAATGCTGGTAACCCACGTGGGGAATCAACGGATTGCCTGGCCGATAAAAACATTTCCCGCAAGAACGAATCCAACAAGTGCCCACCCAAACCTAAGCCCTGTCGAGACAGAGATACCCAGAATCAGACGCGGATCTAAGATAAGCCCCTAGTTGATGACGGTGTCGAGCGAAGCAAGGTCGGAATTTGTAAGGTAATAAAGAAACTGAATCCGATCGAGTCGCGGCGGAAGGATACTGAATAGGCAGCGCTCCCACCAATCGAGCATGTATAGGCCCATGGTGACGTTGTAGAGGTGGATCTTCTTGCCAACCCAGCTCATCTCGCCGGCCATCTCCTCTGCAGGGTTCTTCCTCCTTACGGAGCGCTTAGCCCTTTCGGATTCGGGAGCGCCTGTGTTCCTCTGGTTCTAGCTGAATTTCTGAACTCTGAATCGATGCTGCTCTGTCGGGGATACGAAGGTTGTCGTTTATAAAGAACACAAAGAAAGGAAAAGCCCGACCGATTCAGTGACGTTTTTGGGCCACCCGGTCAGATTTGAAGTCATCGTCAGCCTTGGTCTAGTTTGGCCGCCTAGTGCACCTGACATTTTCCAACTAGTACAGCACGAACTCGTACCGGGTCCCACATGAGAAGGTAGGAGTACTGGCAACTGGCATCCACATTGGTACTACGTATTGGTAGCACGCGTCATGAGGGTAGCCGTACCCTGCACATAGTGCATACTGAAAAGCGTCCTGTAAGCTGTATTCACCGTTCACCAAAATGCCGTTTAATAAACGGTAGTAGATGAGATCCAACCAGATCATTGAGTAGGTCCTAAATGGTAGTGATTGGAGCAGTTAAATCCGTTTGAACCATCTAAAACGGTGTATACAACCTAAACGGAATAGACTTAAATGTGATTAAACATGTAAAACGATTGCAATACTCCACTGTTTAATCAATAAGACAATTACAATTACCATATTGACACTCGGCTAATTAGAATTGTAAATACATAAGATGGACTGTGGTATATTTTCATTTCCAAAACAATTGTGTTTGCTAGAATTCATATTTTCTTACATATACATAGATGTGCATATATAAATTTTACATGCATACGTATTTATATTTTAGTGGTATTATATAAAGCCAATTAAATAGTTTAACTCCATTTAAATATTGTTAAACAGTGTAAAAATAAAAAAAAACAAAGGGCAACTTACGGTTTACCATTTAACGTTTAGGATAACATTGGTCGCAGCTGAGGATTTTGGACCCCTAAAACAATACATAGGCAACGGATAATCAAGAGCACCGACCGAAGGCGTTGGCATAACTTTGGCCTCCTATGATATGCTCTTCTTAGGGCGCCTCTAATGGCCTTTACAAATCGCCAGCTTGGATCAAATAAATATGAAAGAAACCTAAAGTATCATGAGAGGATAGCAAAAAGGAGGAGAGAGTAGTGACACAGATTTATTTTAGAGTATCACGAAAGAAATATATGTGACAATATTTTGCAAAGAAGGAAATGATACTCTAGTATTTATTTTAGAGTTGGAGAAAAAAAGGTGTAACAAAGCCCCCTGTGACAATATTTTGCAAAAGAAGAAAATGATACTCTAGTATTATCTTTTAGGTAATACAGTATTTTATCAAACATACTAAACACATTGACGTCTTGCTATTCTAACCGTTGCAAAGATAGGACAGCTGAAGGGATGGGGATTTCAAGCTAGAAATAAACATTATTGTACTACATTATGAGCTTGTTGCGTCTTTAGAACATTTCTACTATTTTTCATTTATACTATTCTTGTGATACGCTATCTAAAACATTGGAGGGTGAAATATTAGTGTTTGTTATGTCATTGTCACCCTATCCCTATTTTGTTCAACGTGAGATCACATCCATTTATTCCTCGAACTTATCGGAACTTTTTTTTTCTTCCATACTATTAGTATCAAGTTAGGATCTGAGCATCCGGAGGAGGCCAAATGTACCATCCCTCGGGGGCAATCATCACAGTTTTTCAATTCTAATCAGACCATCGCTTGTAATCCGTACGTTTTCTGCTAGCTAGTAGTGTTTTTCTCTTACAATAAACAAATCAGTGAACAATATTTTTAGTTCTTAGACAAGCGAACAGACTCATATTTGTGGTACTGTTAACAATTCAGATCTGATTGTCCGGAGGAGGCCAAATGTATCATTCCTGGGGGGCAATCATCACAGTTTCCCAATTCTAATCAAACTGTCTTTGCGGTACTGTTAACAATTCAGATCAGCAGTCCCTAGGACAGCAGCATGTGCGCCAACAACACCAACCTCTCCAGGAAAAGGAGCTCGTTCACTGATCACTTGATCGGATATGGCTGTAGTAGGGCCTTGTTTAGTTCCAAATTTTTTGGCAAAATGAGCACTGTAGTAATTTCGTTTGTATTTGACAAATATTATTCAATTATGGACTAACTAGGCTCAAAAGATTCATCTCGTCAATTCCGACTAAACTGTGCAATTAGTTTTTATTTTTATCTATATTTAATACTCCATGCATACGTCTAAAGATTCAATGTGACAGGGAATCTGAAAAATTTTGCAAAATTTTTGGAAACTAAACAAGACCTAGATAAATAGGGTAGCGAGCGTAGGGGCATCAGAGAATGGATGTGGTGTGAGACCACGTTCCGCCATCAGAAATGGCGCGCCACTACAAATTGTTTGCTGACGGGGCGCCTCGATCCACATGGATCGATAGAACGCAGCCGAACAGGACGTTGCACTGGCGTGGGAGTGGAAACAGGGCGCATGACGACGCATTTCGTGCCTTCGCTTCCGCTCCTGTATCCTCCTCCTGCAAAGGCTGCAAGGTCGTTGGGTGTGGCAGCATGAGAGGCCAGCCCCGGCCCGGCGGCCCGGGCAAGCGACCTGTCGCTAGGAGGGAAATGGGTCAGCTCGGACGGTCGGACCACGGGTTGATTTAAATTACTAGCTAAAATCATAATGGATATTATGTGCCGATCCAAAATACTGTCACTCTACTTTAGTATTCATATATGTACACAGCATGGGCTTTAAATTACTAGTTAAAATCCTAATGGATATTATGTGCGGATCCAAAATGTTTATTATTCATATATGTACACAGCATATGGGTCATACACTGAACAACTAATTAGGCGTAATTACTATACTCATGAAATCCATGTGCTTATAATTTTATAGAACTCCCAACCAGTGCACAACCAATGCCATCCTCGTGGTGATGGCCCAAGTTGACCTTAACAATGCTGCATGAGCTTAACAAATTCTGCATCGGGTCACAATTTTTTTATTGAACCTCAGTAATTGGGTTGAATACGAACGTGTGAGCTTTGAGTGAAAGATGATTCATAATGGGCACAAACATGTGAATAAGGATCGAGACTTGGTATCATCAGGGTAGATGATGATGCAACAATCTTCTTAAGAGTTGAGATTACATGTTACGAAACCAATCCTCAACCTAGGTTAACCGATGGGTCACTAGGGCAATACCGTTGCGGCCACGTCAAAACTGCAGCACCGAATTCGTCCATCACCCTTGCGGTGGGTTTTTAGCGTCAAAATGAACTAGGATACGACGGCGAGGCTGTAACCGTCGCAGCAAACCAAACACGCACAAAAAATGTGGTGTGTGATAGAAAGACAGGATCTACTAGCAGTATATCGAGTCGGGATACTAGATACAAATAAAGACATCGGTACATATACACGCAGTAGATCTATTACATCGAAATAGAATTAAAGAGACACATAGATCTGGGAGTTTAGGTTTCGACCGTCAGCGGCGGGAGCAGATCCGGAGGCGTCCATGGCGAGGGTGTTGAGGTTGCGGCGATGTAGATCACGGCGACCTTCGGGCCTCCAGCGGCACTGCCCAACGACGGCGGAGAAAGGAGATGGCGCAGTGGTGCTTCCCGACGCCACTGCGTAAGACGATCGGATGGCCTAGGGTTTGTCGAGTGGGTGACGAACTTAGGTTAGCGTGTCTGCGGCCCCCACTCCTGTTTATATATAGCGCAGCGCGTCGGGGGCCCACCAACCATGGATCGGTTGGGCGCCCCCGATGAGGACGCGATCCAGAGGGAAAAGGCCCCAGCCGTTGGGTTGGGTCTGAGATCAATCTAACAGTGTGGTGCAACAAGGTAAGACCGCAAACTAAACGCACCCTAGATCTAACTCCATGGATCCGTTTCAACCTTACGGTTACGGCTCATTGGCTTTGTTGTAGGCGGGTGAGCTAACACCTCAATAGCATTGATCGACCGCCGTTGCCACCGTTACCTCCGCTGCCCTGCCTCGCCGCCCCCGTCGTTCCTACCTCCGCTGCCGTGGGGAAAGGTAGCTGGGCGACTTGCCTCATTGCCCAATCTGGCATTCGGCACGTGCGAGAGCACCAGGAACCGAGGGCAACACAAGGATGCCCATGGCCACTAGCCCCCCCGTGGCGTGGCCTCCACCGAGTTGGCAAGATCCAGCATCCAGGACAGAGGACACCACGACCGCGAGGGGCTGGCGCGCGTAAAAAAAAAAAACACACAGGCGAACGGATCTCATCTCGCAGGTCGCAGCCTCTCCGTTGCACTGACACCAACGCTATTCTAATTTCTAATCATAGGGAGTATGATGTGCCATTGCCAGCCGTTCCATCGCCTTTGCCCTTTGGCCTTTGCTCTCGTCTCCACTCTCCAAAGCATGGGCCTATCTGCCTATGGGAGTAAAGAATGGCTGGCAGGCAGGCAAAAAAAACAGCAAAAGATAGTACTGTAGCCTGTATACAAAAGGCCAGCAGCGTTTCACTGGTCACTGCATCGTCAACAGATAAAAGCTGTAAAAAACGGCCGAGCGAAGCCTTTCCAGGCCTTTTCCAACCTTGGAACGTTTAATGACGGAGTCACCGAGGTGTAAATGGCCCCATTTAACACGGGCATTTAACGGGATCAAGTTGGAACGGCGGGTGGACCCCTCTAACCTAAGCTAACAGCGTCAATTACATGTGGGCCTTGCAGTTAGTACCGGTGGGCGCCGCTGGGTGCTACTCCTCCTACTTCCGTAGTACCTGCTCTACGGTTGCCCACTACGTACAGGGTGCCGGAGCAATCCCCGCGAAGATAGAAAGACCCGCGTCCGTCCATGACGTGTGGGCCACCAGCCGGTTGGCCGGCTGCGGGAGCGGAGGCGCGGCGCGGGGCTGCAGCTACAGGCTGCAGCCTGCAAGGCCTGCAGCCCACAGCCACAGGCCAAAGCCAACGTCTCCTGCTCGTACCACCAGTCGTCGCCACTGGTAACGTCTTCTGCCGCGACTGGTCCGCGGCCGCGGTGGGGCCCAGCTGTCATGCCCGTCCCGCTGCCAATATATAAGAGGTGAGCAGGGACAGCGCCTTTCGGCTGGCACCCGGAGCGTGACCGTCACGAGGAGGGAGGAGATCGGGAACGGCTCGTCGCCGCCGCCGGGCCCCGCTCCTCACCGCACCCCACCTCCGGCTGCCCGCCTCCCTCGCCGCCGTGGTCCGCGGCCCGAAGGGCAGAGCGGGGCCACGCGCCCAGGCGGGGGTGAACAGGGCGGGACGGGGTCGCCGGCCGGGCGGTGGGGTGGGCGAATCGATTCTGCGTGCGCGGCTGGGCAAGCCGATAAAAGGGGGCGCCTTTGGACTGGTGAGGAAAGCGAGAGAAAAAAGGTTTTGGGCTGCTTGCCCTTGCCCTTCCACTTCCCATCCTCGCCTTCTACTTTCCTTTTCGCCCCCGGTTTATTTTTTTTTTCTTCGTCCTGGATGCGTTGGTCGCGTGTTTGATCTGACTATAAGCCGCCGTAGAGGAGGAGGAGGAGGAGGTGATATATGTTCGTGCGGTGGGCGGTGGCTTCCGAGGGCGACCAGAGTTAGGTCCTTGGCGCCTTCAGTGCGGTGAGGAAGGTGAGGGTCTCAGGGCTTTCTGTGGTTGCTTCACTAGCTTCGACGTGAAAGCTTGTCTTTCTCCCGGTAAATTGGGATCTTTTGGGGGGTTTCGCCCGCCCCGGTGTTTGATTCCTTTTGGTTGGCTTTTGCCTGAGGTTTTGTTTCGGGTTTTCCTGCCTGGTTTTGCGAAGCGATTGTGGAACAGGGGGTGCGGCGGGTGCTTCAGGCACAGGTGTTCGAGAGTCAGTCATCCCGTTTGTGTTTCGTCCTTCCGGTGAGTAATTCCCCGCTGAGCGCTTGATCGAAACGCCACACGAAGTGTGTCAAAACGCGCCTTTCTTCTTCGTTCTGTGAAGTTGCCTTTTATGGCGAAAAATTGTGCGTTGGTTCGAGAAGAACACGCCACACAGCTTGCCTGTAGGCTCAATTCCACATAGTTTGTGGTTTCTTCTGCTCGATTCAGTCAAATATTTGGTGTATCGTAATCCTGCTAGTTCGTGGTGAAGACGGGATTTTATTTCCTTTTTTTGGCTGTACGACATTTGAGTACTGGGAGCTGGGAAGCTGTTCCTGTTGTCGATTTGTGGTAGAACCGTACAACTTCTCTTCATTTCGCATATTCTCTGGTACTGGTATTATAACTTTCTTTTTTTAGAATTTTTATTACTCCTGGATGCATGAATTATGAGAGAGTCCAAGAACACTAAGTAGAACGTTTGATCCCTGGTTTATTACTACAGATTTTTTTTCCGTATTTTCCATCATGTTTTGGTTGCAGTTGCAAATATTAGATTCTGCTGGTCAAATATTTGGGTACAGCCTTTTTTTTAGTGGAGACATTCTGGCACCCCTTTGATCTGTTCTTGTACTTGCACGCTTGCAGCTAGACATTGAAGGCGCAGTAAAAGAACCCAAAGAATGGGTAAGAAAGGAAAGTGGTTTAGTGCGGTGAAGAAAGTCTTCAGCTCCTCTGGTACAGATGGAAAGGAAGCAAAGGTATGTCGAAATTCCCTATTCACAGGGTCATCTGTTCTTTCATTTCAATCTATATGACTTGTGGGCTTGTGGCTACTATGAAAGGCTGAGAAAGCAGACAAGTCAAAATCCAAGAGGAGATGGCCATTCGGAAAAACGAAGAAGCACTCCGAGCCTTCGATCTCAACGGTGGCAGGGACTGCTCCGGTAGCTCCGTTGCCATCACCACCACCAACTCAGCCCCACTCTCTGGAGATTAAAGATGTCAATCCACTTGAAACAGACAGTGAGCAGAACAAGCATGCCTACTCTGTTGCGCTTGCATCTGCTGTCGCTGCTGAAGCTGCAGCGGTTGCTGCCCAGGCTGCTGCGGAGGTTGTCCGCCTCACAGCAGTTACCACGGCTGCACCAAAAATGCCTGTTAGTTCAATGGAAGAACTTGCTGCCACCAAGATTCAGACTGCCTTCAGGGGTTATCTGGTAATTCATCTGCACTTGTAGGTCATTTACTACTTGCTTCTGTTATCTTGTTGATGTCATTGCACTAGCCCTATAGTAAGAAAATTCAGATCCTCTGATGACTGCTGTGGGTCACTGTCTTGAACTTATTAGCACTTGAGACTGCAAACTAACTTTTGGTTAATACTCGTATTTTGTAAGACATCTGATTTGGTTGGTAAAGCGTTGCTATCTAATTCATCATTGTGTCTCTTAATAATCTGTTGTTTTTAGAATACAGCCAAGATCTCACTTTGCTGGTCTCTTTCAAACATATATTTGCCTGATGTTTCCAATATTATGGTACTTAAATGAGATGCTGATGCTAATGTTACAGCTGAAAAAACAAGTTAAAGCGTGACTGAACATGATCTATTGAGAATACTTCCACTGATCTCATTGGATTCATTGACCAATATGTTATGCATGTTTCGTTATTTTTCTTTCTGTGATATTAATTGCTTACTAAATCTGCAAAAATAAATTTCATTTTTAGGCAAGGAGAGCATTGCGGGCACTAAGAGGGCTAGTTAGATTGAAGTCGCTTGTTGATGGAAATGCTGTCAAACGCCAAACCGCTCACACCTTGCAATGCACACAAACAATGACAAGAGTTCAAACTCAAATCTATTCTAGAAGGGTGAAGTTGGAGGAGGAGAAACAGGCTCTTCAAAGGCAGCTCCAATTGAAACATCAAAGAGAACTTGAGAAAATGAAGGTGAGCACACCATTTTGATGCAAGTCTCTAAACTACATTGATATCTATAGGAAAACAAAATAATGTTTTTCCTTTATCCCTATGTTTTGTACCATAATTTAGAACATAATGTTGCACTCAAGTAGAATAGGACAGTCCTGATATAAGAGATTTCTGACACTTAATTTTTCTTATCAGATTGATGAAGACTGGGATCACAGCCATCAATCCAAAGAGCAAATTGAGGCCAACCTTATGATGAAACAGGAAGCTGCAATGAGACGAGAAAGAGCCCTTGCATATGCATTTTCTCACCAGGCTAGTTGTCTCTTTTGTTTCTGTGGAGTTAGCATATTATTTTTCTTGTTTAGCTAGCTGGCCCAACTTCTGTTGCTACATTGATTTGTTCTATGCATGTAGCTCTGTTTCTCACTCTTTCGCCATTCTTTTTTCATATGCAGTGGAGGACTTCTGGTCGAACTATAACCCCTACTTTTACGGAACCTGGGAACCCTAACTGGGGCTGGAGCTGGATGGAACGCTGGATGACCGCTAGACCTTGGGAGAGCCGATTGGTGGCATCAGACAAGGATCCTAAAGAACGTGCTCTGACAAAGAATCCAAGCACCATTACTGTTCAAGCCGCATCTGTACCCCGTGCCATCTCAATCCAGAGACCAGCTACACCAAACAAGTCAAGCCGGCCACCAAGCCGGCAGTCACCTTCAACTCCACCATCGAAGGCCCCATCAACCTCAGGAAAGACCAGGCCAGCAAGTCCAAGGGGCAATTGGCTGTACAAGGAGGATGACCTGAGGAGCATCACAAGCATCCGCTCTGAGCGCCCAAGGAGGCAGAGCACAGGTGGAGGAGGCTCAGTCCGGGATGATGCAAGCCTGACGAGCACACCACCTCTCCCCAGTTACATGCAATCGACAGAGTCTGCAAGGGCGAAGTCTCGATACCGCAGTCTACTGACTGAGAAGCTTGAGGTTCCTGAGAGAGCACCTTTGGTCCACTCTGTTGTTAAGAAGCGCCTGTCGTTCCCTGTCGTCGATAAGCCAAGTGTTGTGCCGACAGATAAGCCAAAGGAAAGAGTGAGACGCCATTCAGATCCTCCGAAGGTCGATCCTGCAACACTGAAGGATGTCCCTGCTGCTTGATCAGGCCTTGTGATTTAGGTTTTGTGTTTTTTTTTTAACTCCGTGATGTATTATCTGAGTTAGGTTGTTTTACTCCTGTCATGTATGATCTGTCCGGGTTGATTTGAGATAATTCTAACTGTGTTTACAGACAATGCGTGATGCTAAATGTATGTGTGGTTGGCTTTCAATGTACGGATATGGCAATATTTGACTAGACTTTGTTAAGGTGCAAATACTACAGTCCATCTGTCCATTCCTAAGAGCCGTTATCGTTGGCATATCTCAATGGTCTTTAAATTTTCTTTTCTGAAGATGCTATGCGCACGGATATCAATCGAGGCACTTCACCAGTTCGGCAAGGGAGATTTTTTTAAAAAAAAGGCCCAAAAAACTGAAATATTAAAAAGAGCCTTTTTTTTAAGCCAAAGAAGTAAAGAACGTGGTGTGACTAGCTGGCATGGCCAAAAAACACTTGTCAGCTGAGTTACGCCATAGTGAATGGCGTGATTGTCTGATTGAGCATTTGAGCAGAGCAGGTGAGTTAAGCCAACACCGTTTGCATGAATCATTCGCTTGTATCCGGTATCATACTTCTTCTTGTAGTTTTAAATATTAAAAATCTTCTTGTAATACTACTAATAACCTCTTTAGCTTTAAAATAGACCAAAAAGTCTGAGAAAAATTATCTAAATTTATAGTTCGGATAGCATGCGTGTTTAGGTAAAATCCAAAGTTTCTTAAAACACATGCTCAAAGTTTAGTTTTAATTCAAAACTAAATTTAAAAGCATTCGAATTGAATGTGTCGAGTCACTAGTTACTACCATGACACCTAAGTGCTCTAAGGGTTGCTCTATGATATAGTCGATTCATTGCGATAGTATAAGCGGTTTGCTCCATTCAATTTCCTAAATCCTTGGCTCATTCATGGCATGCTCTTCTATTAGCATTATGCTTAATCTCTTGGCCAGGATTTCATATCCCTTATCATGTCATAAGCCATCCTGTATCAATATTTGCATGTTCAAATCTATCTATCCATGCTGCTATTAGAACATCTTTTCTTATCTCATAGATACACTTTCATTTTTTATATATCCACACCTACCTCTATCTTTCCACCATGTTCTCATGCAGATGGCAGGAAAGGGAAAGGGGAAGGCAATAAAGGAGCCTAGATAGAAGAAGGTCAAGACAAAGAGGCGCTGAGAGTGCATGGAGCAGGCCACCCTGGCCATGCTAGTTTGGGATTCAAGTCAGAGCCAAGGCAGCGGTCGAAGGATTTCAGAAAGATAGACCCGTATAACAACAACTGTTTGAGGAAAGTTAGTCGATGAAGACTAGCTGGACAGACATTCACCCAAGAGTAACTTGAGGAGATGAGACAATTCTACTCCAGACACTAGATCTCCACCTTAATTTGCTCCGGAGGAGTTGTCACTAACCGCTACCTGTCAGCGCCCTCGTACTAGAGGATGCTTAACAATGCCCTCTCTCTCTCTCTCTCTCTCTCTCTCTCTCTCTCTAGAGAGAGAGAGAGAGAGAGAGAGAGAGAGAGAGAGAGAGAGAGAGAGAGGCACAATAGGTTGAGCATACCAAGCAACCCTAGTACCCCAAAGTTCAATTTAGAGACTTCTAAGGCTTCACCATTAGGACAATCGAGAGTATTTGTTTTCGTGCCCCAGAGGTGTGGTTTCCTCGAGTCAAGGAGGAAGGCACCAGTAGCAAGTTTTGGACCGCCACTCATCTAAAGGAGGTACTGTGATAGGGGGATGACCCTAACCGACTAGAGGCATGTTGGTTGTATAGGGTTGGAGCGTGCAACAGGTACACCAATCTGGGGGCCCTTCAAGAGGCTTCAGGGCTTTGTTCACTTGTTCATCAAGGTGGATGGAATCGTAATACCATAGTACCTTGGGTTAGAGAGGGAGTATGTTCCCCAGTTTTTGCTAGAGATGGACCATAGAGGCTGTACAAAGAGATACCAAGGACAGACGTTGGAGTGGCCAAGTCAGACAGGAGTGTACAAAAGATTTCTATAAAGATGCTTGTTCCACCCGGTTCTGCGAGAGTTGGAGGCTCGTTCACTACACCAGCAGGTCAAGCAACCCTTCATCGATGGGTCTCTCTGCACGCCAGATCGTTTGCTACCAGAGGTGTACAACTGGTACGTCTTACACATTGCATTGCCCCTGGGGCTGGGGTTGGGGGCAACAAAGAGTCATTGATGAGTTTGCAGCAGTGGTTGCTTCTTTCACTCTGGACCAGAGAGCAATTCGAGTTCGTCGGCTTCTTTTTTAGTGAGAAAAAATGAGATTGAGAACATAGTTGCAGATGCGATCAGAATTGGACATAACTGGATTTACCCTTACCTGATGAGAGCTACTTGTTGAGTAGGATCACATATGCGAGCCACCAGGAGATCTACGAGGTGTCTACCCATGAGCTCCTCACTTACCTTAGTCCTTGAGGACAGGGAGAAACACACATAGGAGGACGGAACACTCATCGCGGCTGAGCATGGAGCTAGATTTGGAGGGATAGTTTGATTGACCTCGACTCGAGGACTGACACTGAGAACAATAAGAGCACTCTGAATGGAGAAACTACCTATAGAAACCACACCTCCAAATGCAGAACCTGGAGCCCTTGTCCAGCAGCAGACCCAGATGGCCCAGATGTTCACTTTAATTAGTGGCTGCATTGGCCATTGGACAGCTCTTCCGGGATGTAGTTGCAAAAAAAATTGCAAAATTGACGTTGTAACATTTTCGTTTGTATTCGCCAAACATTGTCCAATCATGAACTACGTAGACTTAAAAGATTCCTCTCGTAAATTACAGACAAATTGTGTAACTAGTTATTTTTTTAATCTATATTTAATGCTACATGCAGTGCCACAAGATTCAATGTGACGAGAAATCTGAATTTTTTTGCAAAATTTATCAGAAACTAAACAAAGGCCTTGGTGATACTCAGGGTCAGCCGGTCATGGACAGCCTCAGTTGTCAGCTGGTCTACGATTTTAGAGGTTTCTTGCCGGTGCCAGTCCAGAGCTTCCCTGAGTCAGACTGGTTTTGCTCGCCCTGTTGCTCCACCAGGCACCAGTGTACCCAGAGACAGACCCCAGAACTTCACTTGTGCTCACAGAGACAGGCCTGAGAACTTCACTTGCGCGAAGTTCTGTTGTAGCTCCAGAGGTTTCCGTGCCTGCATCCGAGCCAGTTGTGCTTTTTTATCTGCTTATTAGCTATTGGAATCTTTTGCATAATTTTTTTCTTAAATATTGTAGTACACAACTTTTGGTCAATATATACAGCTATTATAATATACACTGCTGCTACTGAGAGTGGTAATTCCATTTTCTGGTGAGAATTAGCATGAAAATGGCCAGGTCTTCCAAGTTCAAACTATGCATTACCTGCAAAATGCAACAAGATCTTGCACTTCTGCAGTACACACTGCTGACAGCACTTTTTCCAAATGTAGTGCCAGCCTAGAGTGAGTGGATGCCCTTGGCCTTCTCAATTGCGTCTTTGATCTTCCGAGTTGGCTCTTCAAAAAGTATCGCTGGATCATCGAACTGTGCTGCGAGGCTGGTCTCATCAAGGAATGCACGGAACGTGTCGGCAACAGAGCTGGAGAGCGACTGCAGGTTGTACCCGCCTTCCAGGAAGAAGACACAGCGGCCACCACAGAGTTCCTTCGCCAGCTGCTTGATGCTGAATGCCAACATGTAGAACGTGCCTGTTGTGAACTGCAGGCCAGCCAGAGGGTCCAGCACGTGTGCATCGTATCTGAGACGTACATGATCGAGTCAGTTCGGCTAGCCTAGAACACTGATGATCTGTGGGTTCATATAACCAAGGGAGTTATTTCTCAGCACGTTCATGAGCTGAAGAGCTTGGTTTTAAGGATGGATAGGAGGATCTCACCCGGCTGAGACAAGGATTATATCAGGCTTGAATCGATGAGCCGATGGAGCAATGACCTCATCAAATGCATATCTCATTGCGTAGTCACCTGCACCACCGGGCAGAGGAAGGTTGAGTGTCGTGCCTTCACCATCACCCTGCCCGACTTCATTGATCTTACCAGTACCAGGGTAGCTTCCAAGCTACATCACACATGGAAAACAAAGAATGGTTCAGCACCTAGTTGCATAAAGAGATGTCACAGACTCACAGAAAACAGGGGTACAAAACCTGGTGAGTTGAGAGGAAGAATATGTCTGGATCAACATAAAATGCATCGGATGTCCCATTGCCATGGTGAACATCAAAATCTATTATCATCACACGCTTTAGTCCATGTTGATGCTGAGCGTACCGAGCTGCCACTGCGATGTTCCCAAAGACACAAAAACCCATGGGACCTTGAGGAACAGCATGATGTCCTGGTGGCCTTACTAAAGCAAAGCCAAGGGGCGGATTAGGACCTAACTTTGACGCTGCGACCTAAGAAAACATGCAATATTTCTCGGGAAAACAGCAATGCAAAGTTATAAAAAAAAACATGCCGAAACCACCATAATAGTCAACAGAGAGAAGATTAGTTACCACTGAATCAACCAATGTGATGCCGGCACCAGCTGATAGAAGTGATTCTTGGAAAGTCTATAAAGAAAATAATGGAACGACTTAAAATGATGATATCTAAAATTTTGCTGATTCCAGTAGTATGCACATTAATAGGTGAAGATGGAACAATCAATGAGTAGCAACTTAAAATTATATCACAGAAAATTTGAGTGATGAAATCAACATGTCCTATATACTTTAATACCTTTCTTGAAAAAAATTTGGGTGATGCCTTAGTGCCAGTTCAGACTTCATTAAAGTGTTCCTCAGTGTCAAATTTATGGATCAGAATTTATGCAGTTATCCGTAACATCAAAATCATAAGGCGTCTGAATGAATCACTAGTTCATACTTCTCATGACAACCGCCAAATAAGAAATAATATATAATGCTATCAGTTGTAAGCATGCTGAGTAATACTCTGTCTATTTCCTAGTTCCGACCAAATTAATACTGGCACGACACAGTAGAGTGCATGCACAATTAGCATCAGAAGCATGTAAAAACGAAAAGGGCACATGCATAAAGCATTACAGTCTCTGTAGCGTATGTTGGTCCAGTCCCTTCAATAAATATCAGACCTTCATCTGAAGCTCTACGCATAGCCTGCAGCCACATTCTGCCACATATTAAGCAATTTGCAGCATTATTTCAAACCTATCTAATAGGTTTTCACCAGTGAGAAAAGCAACTTATTATCAGAAAAGTAAGAATAAATAAGGACAGCTTGATGACAAGTACCTTTTCGAGTCCAGTGATGTAAGATCTTGAATGAACTCGTGCAACATCATCTAGAGAAGCCGGGTTGAAATTTTGAATTTCAAGAACCTGTGAACCACGATGCTGAAAACTAAACAAATGAGATGACATTTAACTTACGAATACTCGTCCTTTTCTAGTTAAATGCAATTGTACATGGTATAAGAAAGAAACATGCCAAAAACCCAGAAGGTTTGACTAAAGGCAGAAGGAACTGTTGAAACATAGTGAGATAAGACAATGTCCTCAAGTTGATTGCTCATCCTATTTCTTTTTATATGACTCAATTTTAGCATGGCTTCAAATAAAGGTAAACTGAAACAATAAAGGTGTTTTCTTTAAGGTCAAGTTCCAAAAATAGTTGTGAATATTTGAAGTAGTATTGCTGGTATACCTTGGGACTAAGCTCCAATTTCTCAAGAGCATCAACTATTGCAGGAACTCTTTTGTTAGATTCTGGATGGGCTTCCTGAATACCAAAAGGAAGAATTATATGAAATATAAAAGTTTGAGTCAACAAGCAGCTCATGAAAATGAATAGCACAGCATTCATGCAACTGAATGTATTCTGCTATGAAACAGGAAACCTGAATTGCTTACTTTGTTATGACCCAGGGCAGGAGAGGTACAATAGAGAATACGAGCATCGAGAAGTGAATCATCAGGTATTGCTAAATTCTTTGGAGCATTGCTTTTCTCTATAGAAGCTTGATCCTGATTTGCTGAGCACTGTGCCCTCCAACTCCTGATTTGTTTTTGTTCTCTTCCCGATGTTTGGAAGATGCTCCTCCAAATTAAGGGATGAGGATGATGACTTCCAAAGGCACAGCAGTGTCTGAACAAAGGCGACATCCTACCTGAAAAAAAGAGACAGATTTCCCATATACGTTACACGAATCATTACAACTGCATGTGGACAGAAAATAGAAAGCTAAGATCAATAACTTAGGCACCAACTGCACACTCCAACTTGGTGGTTTGTAATAAATTGGAAAAAATATTGTCATCCTTATACAAGAAAACTGCTTAGTATAAGCACTATATCATGTGAAAAAATTGAATATAGCACGTACAAACTCCATCCTACCAGATGTAAGTCAAACGTTTGATGAAAAATGGAACAACAAACGAAATTACCACTCCGTACTAATATGTGAAATCATTTTTATGAGACGAGTGCCAGTAAATACCAAGCTCCAAATGAAATCAAGGTCTTTCCCAATCATCTTCTTCTCTACGAGTAACTAAGGGTGTGTTTAGTTCCCCATAAAATGCAAAATGCCAACTACTTTGGAATGATGGAATGCAAAATGCCAAAATTTTTAGGGTTATGTTTAATTCCATAAAAAATGCAGAATTTATTGCCCTCATGAGGGCCTCTTGGGGCTCGTTTGGACTTTTTTTGGCCTCTTGAGACCAAAATCCAAAATGGAGAATAGCCACTTTTTGCCAAAAATTTTGCATGGTGTTTAGTTTTATTATGCAAAATGATGGACCAAAACCTAAAGTTTTTTGGATGAAAGGGGAACTAAACACCCCTTAAGCAGTGTAGTCTAGTCACACTCACACCCCACTCCACTCTAGCATAACATAATTACATAACCGAGCCACAGTAAAAGGTGATAAAGTGTCAAGGCATATAATTCTAGCATTTGGTTTTAATCTGGGGGCAGAGCCAACAACAGGACCTCTTGATTCCAACAGCTTCCGGCGTGTAAATCAACATGCAGTCTTATAATTCCTATATAAGAAAATTCTTATATAGATGTGCTGGTTCTGCTTCACATGAACATTTCCACGAGCAGTTGGTGGCAGAGGCGGACCCAGTAAAGGACACAGATGTACCGTGTATTTTTTGCCAAAAAAAAAACCGAAAAAGCTTGTAGGCATAACATAAGCATTCTACACTAATAATTGGGTAGAGCTTGGGTTTGGTGGGTGCTCGTTTTCGCACAGCAAGGGCGGAAGAGAAGCGGTGCGCATACCTGGTGGGTGCTCGTCGCCGGCGAAAGGTCCCGAAGATAGAGACCTGGGCAACTGGCGTTAGGCGGTGGCGGCGGCGGCCGCCCCAGTAGTCGCCACCGCAGTCCACACTCCACGGAGCGCACGCGGCACGCGATAGGATAGGACGGGGAGAACCGAGAGTCCGAGAGTATGCCGGGGGCGGGGGGAACTTTCGATGGAGAACAAAAGGCAGGTCGCGAACAGACGCTGTTTAGATTGGAATGAAAATTTACATCGCATAGGTTGGAAGGACGTTGGGAGGGATTTTTATAAACTAATAAAAAAACAAATTACATAGTTCGTTTGGAAACTGCAAGACAAATCTATTAAGCATAATTAATCTGTCATTAGCACATGTGGGTTACTGTAGCACTTAAGGCTAATCATGGACTAACTATGCTTAAAAGATTCGTCTTGCGATTTTCAACCAAATTGTGTAATTAGTTTATTTTTTATCTACATTTAATGTTTCATGCATGTGTCCAAAGATTCGATGGGATAAATGAATAATTTTTAGGTGGGAAACTAAACAGAGCCTTATTGAGATTTTTTATTTTTATTTTGCCCCTTCAATTCTAGGTCTTATTTAGTTCTCGGGATAAAAAAATTTATCGTATTGTAATACTTTCTGTATAGCAATTATTATATCCAACTACAGACTAACTAAACTTAAAAATTCATCTCACAGACAAATAGTACAATTAATTATTTTTTATCTATATTTAGAGCGGTCTAGCTCCGGGTGAAGGCGACGATGAAAGTTGCTACGGCGCTGCACGCTAGCGGCGGCGGCGCGGTGCTGGAGCGGCCGCCGGCATTCGATCAGTCCCAGCTCGACACGCTCCCCGTCACGCATGAAGGAGGCGACCCCGGAAGGGCCAAGGACGGGATCGGAGGCGCTCCGGGAGCGGCGACAGCTGCAAGGTTTTGCTCGTGGATGACGTGCGCCACACCGAGAATGTCCGTGGCAATCGTTACCACAGTGCTGTCATCACGCATCTCCAATCAGGCATCCAGTCGTTTGCCTTTTCTTGTACCACAGTACCACCCAGTTAAGTAGTAGTACGTAGAATGCTAACTTCTGCAAATTGTTGCCACTGATGTTGCAGACTTGCGGCATAGTATGAGGACGTGTGTGCTTATTAGGCAATCGAATATTAGTACTGTTTTTGTGGAGGTGTTGTGCAAACAAGCGTTACTATGATTAACAAAAGGTTTTTTAGATCCACCGTGCCCAGTGTCACAATGTTCATTCGTGACGCTGGCGGACACAAGTTTGTATTTTGCGTCCAGACCTCGGTGGTTTGGGAACATGCTGCCTCTCATGCACAATACAATGCAACTTGTGTCCGTGAGCGGGTGCTGAAGATATATATAGGACAAGATTTATTGTCCATTGATGTTGGAATAAAGATAATACTCCCTCCATATTCATAAAGAAGTCGTGGTCTCCAAAGCATAACTTTAACTCTTTGTTTTTATAAAAATATTTATCAAAAATAGTATATGTATATTTTTATGAAAGTATTTTAAAAATAAATATATTTATATGGTTTTCATATTTTCAAATTCATCAATTTAAAAGTTATTCATGATTTATATTCCTAATGTTTGACCCAAACCTTATCCAAAACAACATTTTTTATGAATATAGAGGGAATATAATATAACAAGGGGGCCAGGGTCTATATATACCTTATTTAGGGCGTCTTTAACAAATGAGCAATGGACAAAATCTTGAACCTTATATGGATCTAAAAAGAAGCAATCCAAGAATATGCATGAAATGTAGTTGTGAATCAAATTTTATGTTCCAATGTGGAGGTGTTTTGATTTAGAGTCTCTACAAACTAAAGTCAACTTTGTACATATAAAAATATGCACAAGTATACATAGATGCAGCGCCAGCTTTTTTCTTTATATATTTTTATCCCAAATTTGTTACATAAAAGCGTATCTGACCATTTTATTATTGGGATACAAAAGCTCTTAATATCACTGCTAGATATTAGATATCTCAATAGTGCAAAGATAATTGCAATAAAAATGAACCATGTTTAATCAGCTATAGTACTAGGCTAGAACCTCAACAAATCAAGGACATTAAATGAGCTAATCTAGCATAGTATCGAGGTGGCATAATATAGATGAAGGGAAAATGGCCAAAGTTTCGTAGAATGAAATGAATTTAATGAGGATAAAATTTATTTACACTATTTTAATTATATGAGTCTTATAAACTGGGATATGAAATCTCCAATTGGACCCACCCTAGTAGGATCATGATTCACGACTCACAAGTTAGGTGAAAAGATAAGTACTTCACTTTTAGGAAAGTATAATTATAGCTATAACACCATAAAAGTTTTATGAGTATTAAATAAACACCAAATTAATAGGTATGCTAAAATGACACCATATTAATAAGGAAAGATATTACCAAAGTTTTATGTGGGTACAATGACACAATATAATTAATATTTATGGCTACTAGTAGATATAATATTATATTCAGTAATTAAATAATGGTATTCAATATTAATATTTTATTTGTTAAACTAAAAACTGCCTAACCCCAAAAAAAACTAGGAGTTTCGAGTTTTTTCATCGAGTGAGTACAACTTTATTCCTTGACCCCGACAGATAGAACGAAGAAACATGCATTCCCAATTCCCATCTCTGAACCCAACAGGTGCTAGAACCTTAGCTATAAAAATGCACGTCCCCTCCACAAACCATCTATCCATCCGCCTCTCGCCTTCTCCACTAGCAACACCAGTTTCCCCATCAGGAAGCGGAGAAGTTTTGCAATGGAGTCCAAATACCCCTACAACGGTCGTGGCTGCAACAAGGAGAAGAGGCCGCCGCTCAAGAGGGGCCAACTCAAGCTTCAAATAGTTAGGATCCTGTTGGGCAACCTTATGGCACTAGCTGCCAAAAATAAATGTTGTGGTTTCAGTAGATAAATAAGCAGGAGCAGTGCTTACAGTAGCAACTATCTAACTCAGTTTGAGACCGAGGATATGCATCCTTATCGTGTGGCGCTTCATGTAGAGACTATGCAAACTAAAGAGATCATGTTTTTCTCTTTAATTTGGTTTCTTTTCATGCTAAGTTTTGCTCATTTTATCACTTCTCTTATGGTCACCTCTACTGTAACACCTTTGACCTCTCCTCTTCTAAATTAAGCAAACTTGCGATGTCGCTCGGGCAATCTATGAACGATGATTCTCTGCAACTAGAACTACCCATGCTTATTTGATGATAAACTAATGGAGTGCATGACATAAGACTACCATAATACTTCTCATCTAAGTGGATATTGATGTCCATTTGAATAAATTTTGGTCTATTTTGCAATATATGTGGATCTACCATTGAAACACGCCACCATATTTTTTTTCTTTTTTCAATTGCTTCCTTTAGATATGTCTTTAATGACTTAGTGTGCCTTCATATAGTGGTGGAGCGTGGGGATTAATTAAGAGGGTAGGGGCTAAATTGATCAATAAAATTAATGTATGATTTTTGTAAGAGGCTGTTTATGCAAATGCCTTGTATTTATGGAATATATCTAAAACAATATACTTTTGAGCTTTGTACAAAGAATACTAGTAGTTTCTCCATATAATATATACAACCTAGTTTAGAGAACAACTGAAGTAGGGGGAAAAGACTCAGGTTTACCTCTGAGAGGCTCCACTGTTGCTATCGTAGGACTCCATCTTTGAACAACACATGTAATATGCTTTTATTTGAACCTAGAACTTGATCTAGAGACCTTATAATAGACCTATGCAATGCAATTATTCGAACGTACTTGTGATACGTCAGCTTCAACCTTTTTTCCGATCATAATCTTGAGCTTTCTACTTCGAATTGGAGTAAGATCCTTTGACCTAGTGCCAACATTTGCATTTGCATGTCCATATTCCTTGCTTGAGTCATCCAACTCTTGGTGGAGCACGATGCCCACTTCCTTGCCACACTCATGCATATCCTACTCCATGGCCTTAAAGTAGGCATCAAAACAGACCTCTAGGTTAGTTGTTTAGTGCATATTGCCATTAACACAATATGTGCATTTGATAGTGGACAAAATATATCACGATATGTTCTAATCATATCAACTAGCTTATCAAATGAGTCTAGAAAAGTAAAATAGTCAACACAAGCAAGGTTGCAAAAATATAATGTGAGATAATAAATCTAAAGTGATGACTTTTTCCACGTATCAAAAATCTTGTGCTTCCTAGTAATTCTTGTTGGAGCCCCTTGCAAGGAACGTTGAGCTCCTAATTGGATAATCTCATGGATAGTCGTTGTGTCGTCCTCCACATGAAAATGGATCTTCGCCTTACCTTATCCACCATGCTCCCCTCCGCCTTCACTGAGTAGAGCTTTGGCCAAAAGGCTGATGGTCTCTCCTACCTTGCACAAGTCTGGTAGCCACTACACAAATGTGGTTCAAGGGTCTCACAAAATTTATAAGCCCCGGATTATACGTCTTAATGTGTGTTGATGATCTATTATGCCAAATTCCACCTCCAACATATCTTGAATAACCACAATTTCAAAGCTAAGACCTAGAAGATCTTTGTTGAAGCTAATTATTCCCGTAAGATTTGATGTATCCGAGTACTAGAACTCATGATCTAGTATGAGCATTTTTGGACAAAGTCACAGGTCAGCCTAGGCTAGTCCATATTAGCTCCTTGTGTCCCCTTTGCTCCTATGCAAACAAACACAAACACAACACATCAAGAATGTGGGATAGAGGATCAATGATCTAACCTGAGCAGGCCTCCACTCCTAGATTGAAGGGCCCACACCTAGTACTATGAAACAAGGACATTTTGGTCCACTGCTTGGATCTCATTCTAATTTGGTGGAAAGGTGAAGCATTTCAAATTTATTCTCAAACTTTGCTCAAGAAGAGCACAAATCTAAAGCAATTGAAGATGGTTATAGTGAGTTAGTTGTTTTTTACTATGAAATAAATGAACTTATTTACTCCTTTTGCACCTGTAGGAGCATCAAGTCCTATTTCAAGTTTATCCTTCGCTTGGCCCTACACATGCACACCAAGTATCAACCTATAGGACAATCCAAAGTATCAATAGAAAAAGCGGTTACATAAGGTGGACGGCCATAGGCCTAGGTGAATCAAATGAGTTTGTTGACCCTAGGCCTACAGGCATTTTCATTTGCAGTAAATAGCTTGTAGTTTACCGTGAGTATATTTATCAATAGTTGTGGTATAGATAGTTACCAATGTGGATGTGATGTCTAGACTAGAAGTTGCCTTGGATTGCACTCAACCCCATATAGCCATAAGAGTCGGCAGGTGGTGACAATCCTATCTATTCTTTGTATTGCACCATGTTTGAATCGTTGTGGGACTTTACACTAGTCGTTGTTCACCCTCATCGCTTCATGTTCACAACCTGCTTTTGCCCAAAGTAACAAAGCTAGTGAATGCTACAACCTTATCAACATCATGTGTCCCTACACCCATCAACATCATTTTTATTGTCTCTTTCATCATCATCCTAAGTCAACTTAGATTTGTTCTTAGCACACTTCTCATTCCATGTGAAAAGTACTCTAGAATACTCTCAGGTGAAAGCCACGTCAGTATTTGTTGGCTCTTGGCACAAAATTTAGAAGCCAAGGGTGTCCTCAGAGTTATCTCTCCTAGTGTAAATGAACGATAGATCTTCTTGGATTTCCATGCCTTTAACATCCCTAGAAGCAAATCATCCTTCATCCTAATATGAAAACCCATTGAACCAAACAAAAAAATCAGAATGGAAGAGATTTTGTTATTTTCGCTCTAACATGTGGTACTAGAGTAGAGTCAGAACCAATAACCAATGTTGGACCATAGAGAATTGACTATCATTGCCACTTTAGCTGATTTGGCTCGACCAAATTGGAAGGAAGAAGTCGAGCACCTCATTCAAAATGAAGAGCCTAGTAAAAATAAGACCCAACGATCCTAATCACTACACCCAAACAACCCCCACCCCCCAAACAACCACAACAGTTCAAACAGCCAAAGAAGGTTGGAGTTTTAAAAGTGAAAGTCTCTAGCGTGGGGGCTCCCTTAAACAACCGTTGCTTTTCTGACTGATGCAATGATTCGGTGGTCCGGTCATTGCTGTTCTTTTGGGGGAAGAAGATAGCTCTACTCCTTGTCATCATCAGAGCTTCGCCCGCCGAAGCGCCTCTATTCCTGCGCCTGCGCCTGCGCTGTCGAGCTCGAGCACCACGAACCATGCCAACACAGCTCACACGATCCCTCACTCACATGCCCTGTAGCAGTCCGCGTGTTTGGTTTGGTTTGGTTTGGTTTGCTTGGCCCTTTCCAGTTTCCACGTTCATTCACGCATGCGCGCACGCGACTGGCGACGGACGCCGCTGCTGCCGCGGAGCAGCAGCTGATTTTTTCCCCCTGCCTCCCGCGCGGTTTCCCTCCAACCCTCCACCCCATGTGCCTGATTTCAGCCGCTTCCGCCGCCCCGCCCTTCCCCACGGCACAGCTCGGCTGAGTCGGCTCTGCTCTGCTCTCACGCGCACCACCACGCCACTAGGCTCCCCGACACCCCATTTGCCGCGCCGTGCTGTAGCACGCAGGTGTAGACGCCGCCCGCCTAATCCTGAAAGTTTTCTTGGAGAGGCGCGTTCAGGCAGGGCTGGTACGGCGCGCGATCTGATCCGGACCTTTTCCCTCCGGCGCCTGAGCTGTACCCGTGCCAATCAATCATCGAAGCGGGTGAGGAAATCTCGGCACATTCGGCTTGTACTTGCCCGCACCTACCGCCTTTGCCGGCCGCGCCGCGCGCTGCTGGTCAGAGCCAGAGCCAGAGGCACCGGACGAGGTCAGCTGTGCCTCCGCGGCTCCGTCCTCCCTTTGACGTTTCAAGGAGACAATCGCTCGAGCTCCTGAGCTGTCTTTGGTCAATGGGAGTGGCTGAAGGTGGTGGCGTGCGGACCTAAAATCCCCACTGAAATCAAGGCAACTGCGCAAGCAATCTCCCTGGTCAGTGGTCAGCAGCAGCAGCAGCAGCTGGAGTGCTGTTGCGTATACTCCGCGAGTGCGAGGACTGTGCTGGGTGCAAGCACAGTTCTGCTTCCACTGCTTGAAATCTACTTCCACTCCAGCCTCCAGTGTCTTAAAAGATCTCCAGGGGAAGGGGAGAGCTGCATTGGCAGCTTGCTTCTGCCCATGCCCAGGCATTGGAGCTTGTCGGCAATGACAATGGGTCACCAATTCGCGGCTTTGGTGGTGGTGCTGCTGCTAGTGTTAGCGGGGGTGGCGGCCATGGTCACTGCTGACCAGGAGAGCGACCGGATCCGCGAGCTCCCGGGCCAGCCGCCCAACGTAGGGTTCTCGCAGTACTCCGGCTACGTCACCGTCAACCCGGCGCGGGGGCGCGCGCTCTTCTACTGGCTCGTCGAGGCCGTGCCGGCGGCCGGGCCCATCGCGCCGCTCGTCCTCTGGCTCAACGGCGGGCCTGGCTGCTCGTCAGTCGGCTACGGCGCGTCCGAGGAGGTCGGCCCGTTCCGCATCAGACCAGACGGCCAGACGCTTTACCTCAACCCCAATTCTTGGAACAAGGGTGCGTGCTCTTTGAGCTCAGTTGGATATGGAATCGATTCTGCAATGCTGGTGCCGGATGTGGGCTGATTTGTTTCCGGTTTGCTTGCTTCACGGTGACTGCAGCGGCCAATTTGCTCTTCCTGGAATCGCCGGCCGGCGTGGGGTTCTCGTACTCGAACTCGTCGCTGGATCTGTACACCGCAGGAGATGCAAAGACAGGTAAAACTGATCCATGGCCATTCTCGTGCGAGCTGCCCAGTTACCTTGGTTAATCAAGAATTCAGGTACCAACCCATTGTACTTGCCTTTGTCTTGTCTTGTAGCACTGGATGCCTATGCTTTTCTCGTGAATTGGTTGGAGAGATTCCCACAGTACAAGTACAGGGAGTTCTATATTGCTGGAGAAAGTTATGCGGGTAAAGTTTGTGGTCACAAGTTCTGAATTCTGTTTGGGCGGGCTCATTTTAGTGTGAAAAAGTTGAATTGTTTGGCCTCTGATGCTTGCAGGACACTACGTTCCACAATTAGCCCAGCTCATATATGAAAAGAACAAGGGCATTCAGAATCCGGCAATTAATTTCAAAGGATTCATGGTAAATCTCAGGCTCGATTTTTATCTGTACTAGTTCCACTTTATTTATGCTTGTTTCTGAAGTTCTGTAATTCCTGAAAAATTAAGGTAGGCAATGCAGTCACTGATGACTACCATGACTACCTTGGTACCTTTGAGTATTGGTGGACTCATGGTCTGATCTCTGACAAGACTTATCACAACCTGAAGGCGACATGCTTGCTTGATTCCTCACAACACCCTTCATCTGACTGTGTCAAGAACCTGAATCTAGCCAGTGCTGAAGAAGGCAATATTGATCCTTATAGTCTGAATACAAAGCCATGCAATGACACCGCCTCTCTCAAGCTTGGCTTGGGTGGACGCTACGTAAGTGCTTTTCTTTTTTCCTTTCTTGCATTTCCACTGAGTAATCTTATTGCGATATTATTTCACATATCTACTTTTCCAGACTTCCATTTCTTAATCACCGAAATAGTGATTCCTTTTACTTTTGACACCATTCACACTCAGCAGAGAGCAATGCAATGTCAATCGCCAGATGCTACTGAAACTATCTGATGGTCAAGCATGATGCAATTACTTTAACATGATGTAGTGCTCCATTTAGATATCAAATTAACACGGAGCATAAACAGAATCAATTTTCTGTCAACCCAATTGGTTCACTGTTAGTTTTGTGCTGTAGTGGTTCAGAAAAGAGCAAGAAAGGTCCATCACAAAAATTAATTATTACTTATGGCAACAGCCAATGGTACATAAGGTAACTGGATGGAGTACACAGATTCACTAACAAGGAATATACAGTTTTGTGATTGCTGCAGGCAAATTTCCATTTATGCACACAGTGCATTTATCCAACTATGACATCTAACACTTGATTGTTGATTGTGCATTTATACTTGTGTTGCCGTGTTGGAAAATTTACATTGGATGTACTTGTATCGAATAAACGGATACAGTTCTGCAAATCTCTACTGTGAATGAAGTTATGTTTGTTCTTTTTCCTAATTATTGTTCATTAACATTGCTTTCTAAACTTGATTCGCTGTATATTTGTATCAAAGAATATATTTGGGCCATTTCCTTTCTATGTCTAATTACATGTTCCCATCCACAGCCTTGGTTGTCCAGAGCCTATGATCCTTGTACTGAAAGATATGCAAGTATTTACTACAACAGGCCAGAAGTGCAGATGGCAATGCATGCAAATACAACTGGGCTTCATTACCCTTGGCAAACATGCAGGTTATAATGATTGTACTTGACAGTAATACATATATTTGATGTTCCTTTTTTAGGCATGTGAACTCATGTACACTATCTGTCACAGCGATATCGTTGGATCCTACTGGGCAGATTCACCAAGATCTATGCTTCCAATCTACCAAGAACTGATAGCAGCTGGTATCAAGATCTGGGTTTTCAGGTGAGGACCAGTAGCTTTAGCCTCTCTTGTGTTATTTTTCATGATAGCAATTTACCAGGTGTGCTAAAATCTGATACATATTTTGGTCAGTTCATGGTGAGTGATATCATCAGTTGTTATCTATAGGTGATTTCATGTTCTGTAATTGTAATATCATTTTACCATTTAATATTGGTATCAGACTGCTTATGTAAATGGATGTTTTGTCCAATCATTTAAACTTATGAATGAATCTTTTCTCTCTTTGGTGAAAAAACTCCGTATATCATGGGTTGCATTGACTGTTGACTTAGGTGCATTTGTCCTCTTTACCTGTTCACAGTGGGGATACAGATGCTGTAGTTCCTGTAACTGCGACAAGGTACTCAATAGATGCTCTCAAGCTTCCAACAGTGGTAAATTGGTACCCTTGGTATGATCATGGGAAGGTCAGTACAAGAACAGTTCGCTCTATTAAGAAAATTCTGGAGCAGAATTAATATTCCAACTTAATCTTAATTTCTATTTTCTGATGTCACAGGTTGGAGGTTGGAGCCAAGTTTACAAAGGACTAACCCTTGTAACCATAGCAGGTGCAGGACATGAAGTGCCACTGCACCGGCCTCGACAAGCTTTGATTATGTTCAGACACTTCTTGCAGAATAAACCAATGCCAACGCAATAGCCGGTCCAAGCAGAATTATAGTGTAAACTACCACAGTCATATTTAAATGTTTTTCAAATTCTTTTTACTTGATTTGATTGTTATTGTTACAACATATTATTCAATTATCTCGATTGAATGTATGTATGCCCAGTAGCAAATAGGGATACCTGAAATTTGTACTGCTGGAGCTAAAGAGCTCCGCTGTATATGATAATGATAATTTTTAGCATCACTGTCCTTCGCCTTCAGTCTTAAAATTTGCTTAAGAAAACAGCTTCTGTTTTTCCTATTTGCATATTAGTTTTTTGTGGATCATAACCATGTCATCCAACTAAGGCCTTGTTCGTTTCTACCGGATTGACCTGTTTTTGGGCCTATTACAGGTGGATTATTGTAGCCTATTTTCAATCTGAATGAAAACTAAAATGTCCGTTCATTTTGGGCCGGTCTAGAATGAAAACTAGCCTGAAACTAAAACTAGCTTCTCTTTTCCTAGTCTCCACAGCCGGAATGAAATCGGACCTCCTATCATCCAGATCGGTTCTTGACCTAAGTGGAGGAACGAGTGGAGGAAGTAGATCCACTTGATCCTAGCGTGGAACTGTTTAAGGGCTGCAACGATTCCTGCGAAACCAAACAAGGCCTAAGGTGCTACTAGTTTGAACCCAGCTGCCCCTGTTCCCTGACTACGTATGCTTCCAAGTCCTTTTTCTCAGTGAGCTGCTGCATATATAAGTGCCTTAATAAAGAAAGAAATTGCATTGCTTGTGGGCAACAAATTAAGGGACTAAGCTCCTAGAACAGCTTCTAGGGGAGATTTGCCAAACCGTTTTTTACCCCCAAAAAAGTGATTCTATATTGATTTCAATTTCTATATAGAAATTGTCATAGAGAACCATATTTTATCCACAGATTCTCTTCTCTCGGACAATCACTTCCCATAGAGAATCATGAGTAGGATTTTATGCACCCAACAAGCCCTAATTGTGTCATTTGGATGCCTACAGTAAAATTCAAATACTAATAAGTAAATTATATCATTGTACCAGTATATGCTTTTTCTCGAGAAAGGAAGAGAGCTATAAAGCTCAATCATTCGCACATGCAAGTGAGATGACTAATCAAAATTGCAATTCCATGACTTAATACAAACACTATGGATCAATCGAAATACAGCAAACTTAATCATTTTCCTAACGCCAAGCAAAATTTCAACAACCATGTCGCTGCAAACTTACCGATGTACAGAGGAAACAAAGAGCCACTACAAACAGCAAGATGACTGAAAGCAGCATGCAGATGATCAAACCTCTGAACAGTCTAGGCATGCCAAGATGTTCCCTTGCTGCATTTTGTCCTCCAGCACTGCATACACCACTCGCATCCCCATCCCCAGGTTGCAGCAAATTCAAATTCAACAAGAACACGGTGCAGCAACAGCAACTCGACGCCTGCCATCATCGATGTGTGAAGGGAACAACAGCAGCAGAATCATCTGACGACGGCTGCAGCGCGCTGATCTTGATCACGTAGTTCTTCTGGCTCGACGACACGATGCTGCTGCGGCCCGAGCCCAAGCCGGAGCTCCGGCGCATGTCATCCGAGGAGCCGTCGCCGTCGCCGTCGAAGAGGCTGGAGCTGGAGTAGTCCCTGGCGTCGTCCTCCTCCTCGTAGGCGTTGCCGATGCGTCCGCCGCACTTGCGGCAGAGCAGGCGCGCCCGCCTCCTGAAGAGGCCCCAGGAGCGGGCGGAGCGGAAGTAGGGCATGCAGGTGACCTCGTCGGCGAGCGTGAACCGGGTCTCGTCCACCGCGACGAAGGCGACGACGCCCTTCTTGATCTGCTTGCGGTACTTGGAGCACCCGATGCCCTCCGTGTCCCGCGCCGAGGAGCTCAGGTTCAGCGCGTAGCCGCAGTACCCGCAGCTGCCAGTAAACAGTGGGCGAGTGTGAGTGACATGCTGCCACTTGCCAGTCAGGAAAAACCACCCGACAGTTTCAGGTGCAGAGAGGGCGTGAATGCTATCTGTCGCTTTTTGCAGAGAATTTGGCAGTTGTATTTCTCAGTTACTCTAATAAAAACCTTAGTCCTTAAGTAACGAGTGACACACCGAGTCTGGGTTTTGAGTATGAAATTGGGGCTTCCACTTGTTCTTAGCAAAGCTTGCAGAGGGCCAATATCGGGCCAAGGAAAATGATTGGGGGAATTCGCATCAACCTCGTACATAAGAATCGGATTCGACACACAGGAAAAACGCCAAATACTACGGTTCTGTGGAGAACTACATAGCGAATAGCAGTAAAGCGCAAATGAAAACATCCCGTACTTCCTAGCGAGGATCAATGGATTTGAAATGTTTTGATCCAGGGCGGCAACAGAACAGAAGAAGGAAGGAGGTTGAGAAGCGGCAGAGAGAGAGAGAGAGAGAGAGAAATAACCGGAATCGCCTAGGAATCGAAATCGAACCTATAAGTGACGTCCTTGATGGAGGAGTTTCTGTCGAGAGACCTGTCCATGGCGGGCCGACGATTGTGGCGCTCGCTTCGCTGGAGCATCCACTTTTCTCTCCTGCCGATCAGAGAGCGAGAGAGAGAACAGACGGGGGCGAGTGCGAGTGGGGAGCGGGGGTCAGGAACGCGAACGGCTTAAAAAGGGGGTTGTTTGGTCGGGTTGCGCCACCGGACACGGAGGATTGGCGTCCGGCCGGGGCCGGGGCAGGGGCCGGGCCGTTCTCCTGCCGCTTTGTGCTTTTTCCTTGGCCGATTGCTTTTGCGTGCGCCGCTGCTTATTATACACTCCTGCTGATAGTTAACCAATTCTTTAATCAGCGTCCTAGTTTGATTAACTAGGCAGCGGCCAATTGGGATCGGCCAGCGCGTCATGGATTTAGCATGGGCGCTGGCTTCTGCTATTGCAGCGACGGCCGTGCGGTGCGCGGATATGGATGCCCAGGGTAGTGGAGGCGTGGCAACGTGACAAGTGCAACGAGGGGCACGCATGTTTATACGGGGGGGCGTGGCCGTGACGCGCTATCCTCGCCAGCGGCGGCGGCGGCCGTGAGCCCGTGAGACACCCGGAGAGACCGCGAGAATTGGGCGGCACGTCCGCACGGCAGATCGTCAGGGGTTAGGCAGGATCGGCGAAAATTGCGAAATCCCCGGCCACGACGTCCAAATCGGCATAGCCGCAACCGCGCCGGGCAAGCTGGGCCTTTGTTTAGATGTTGAAAATTTTTAAATAAGTCCAACCGTAGACTAGGTTTAAAAAATTCTTCTCACAAACTACAGTTAAAGTGTGTAATTACTTATTTTTTATCTATATTTAGTGCTCATGTATATGTTGTAAAATGAAATTTTTTAAAGTTTTTAGATTTTGGGGGTGAACTAAAAAGTCCTAGGTCAGGCGAATTCATTGCGGAGTGCAAATATTATTGTGACTTGCTGTGGTTGGCGCCAGGTGGAGGCTGAGATTAGGTGCCGCGTGGGCCGTGATGTTTGGTCAGCGTCTCTGCTTTTGCTCGGCCATGCTCTCATCGGCATCTTGTGCGTCGATTTGTCATGATTTTTCATCTCAATGCTGAGCCGTCGTCATCGTCATTGTTGCTGAAGATTGAGTATAGGTAGTATGGGAACGAACCCTCGATATCAGGAATCACCAAGATAGTGTACCTGTACCAATTCTTTTTGGAGGCTACATCATTGGCTGATCAGTAGTACAGTTTCAAACGACTACAAAGTAGGGACGGAGTTTTCCCTTCATTTTTGGTTCTAACAAAACAGGAGGCAATCTCATGTCTCAGTTTCAAACATCTTGAAAGTACGGGCAGAGTTTTTCCCCCTTCATGTTGGTTCTAACAAAGCATGAGGCCCAAGTTTGAACTCAGATGTGCATTTCTACATAACACTTTACATGTTGGTTGTTCACTACAAACTTGTAGAAGATCAGCCAGCAGTCTTGGCAATGATGTTCGGATTGCGAAATGTTTTTTAGTCCTCCACCACAAATGTTATCCCATCATGTTTCTTGAAATAGTGTGTAGTATGATCGACAACCTGCAAAGCCAGAAACACAGCTGTGTGAAGCAAATGCCACGTTCTGTGCTCCACTTCAGATTACAATAAAACGGGGAATTCCTCACTGTTTCAGTAAACATTGAGTTGCATACAATGAATTTATCCATAAACAATGGAACAGTAAAGCCACGGAATTTCATTTCATATCATTAAGGATTTCACAGCCTTGGGAGACACTGGGAAGTCGTTTGGTAATGATGATAATTTTTAATCCAAAGCATCCTAATTACCTCGTAAATAGCCAGAAGTAGCAATTTTAAACTTTTAGTTGTTCCAACTTCAGCAAACAATAATCCAAATCAGGTTATAGATTCTCAGTCCTTTGCTGTCAGAATAGTTGGGGCTCTGTCAGGTTTTCAACTTCAGAAACATAAAAAATCTAGGACTCCCAGGCCAGCTTCCCTAGACAAAAATTCAATTTGATAACATGGTCATTATTACCACGTTATATTACAGTATGAACTAAGTGAAGGCTTCATTAATCATGATATGGATACTTTGCAAGCTGATACGTGAAAAATAAACAGAACCAAGTATATTTACAAGCAAGTTAACAGGGGCTATTTTTGGTTAAATTGTTTTATTAACCAATCTGTCGAATCAATTGATACTTGCACAGGTATTAACATATGAGATCTGCATATTCTATTTAAATCAGATTTGTGAAGTCTAACAAAACAGGTAGGACATTAAGTGACCATAGTACAGAAATGCAAATTCATCATAATGCTTGCTGAACTGCCCAAAAAGGCTGAAAGAAAGGTAATCGCGTGAAGAATATACGAGAACATCAAATATGAAATCTCTAAAACAGAGACATACATTTCCATTTATCTACAGTATCGTATGAGCTACTTCTGAAAGAAACTATGATCCAATATTGAAGCAGCACACTCTCATGCCCGATTCATTAAAAAAAAAGAGTATGGTGCATTCCAAACAGTGGTACATGTCTAGACTCGGTGAGATTTATGTGTGTAGTACCGAGTACACTGCACTACTTCCAGGGTTTTGTTTGCTAAGAATATATCATGCTCCAGGAGAACATGTAACTTCCAGTTTAATAACTTGCTTACTTAGCACTGAGATTACAAAATTAAGAGACCTAACTAATTATGGTATGATTACTTGAATGCTAATAAGCGAAAAATGAACAGAACCAAGTATATTTACTAGCAAGTAAACAGGAGCTATTTTTAATTAAATTGATTTATCAACCAATCTGCCAAATCCAATTTTACTTGTACAGGCTAGCTATTAACACATGAGATTTGCATAGGTTATTTAAAGCAGATATGTGGGTAATGTTAATTTATGCCCCTCCATGTGCATAGATCATTGGATACATATGGGGATGCTTGTGCAGTAGGAGAGAGCAAGTGCATCCGATGATGTATGCGCATGAGACCATATGCTCTTAGAGGCAAAATCTTTGCGTCCTACATGAAGTCTAACAAAAGAGGTAGAAAATTCAGTGAGCAACTAAGCATAATACAGAAATGCAAACTCATATGAATGCTTGTTGGACAGTCTAAAAAGGTTTTTAGAGTTTTAGTTGGTGAATCACGTGAACAATACACAAAACACAAAATAGTAGGGATTGCTAGATATCTCTAATCTCTAAATCTAACATATTCATCTCAATTTATGTACAGTAACAATACGAGCTAATTTTGGAAGAGACTATGCATGGGCATTAATTCAGCACCGTGCCTAGGGTCGGTGAGAGTGAGATGTATGTGTGTAGACTGTAGTACTGAATACTGACACTACTTCCAGGGTTTTGATTGCTAAATATCTATCGCGCTCCAGAAAAACATATAACTTCCAGTTTTATAACTTGCTGACTACTTACCAGTTACCACTGAGGCTACAAAACTAAAGAGACTTAGCTAATAGGGAGCAATGTGTAACACTTTTTTTTCTGTCAGGATCATCCAGCACAAAGATGAACTACTAGGGTCTAATTCAGTAATTTAGCACTCACGTTGGTGTTGCTCAGCTCCAGATTATAGAAATCAACAGCATCCGCCTTGAACAAAGGCCCGGCATGCCAGGTCCCCTTGTTCAGCTTGAGAAACTTGGAGCCTGAAACCCGGAACACGCAGACCTCGGCTGGATCAGGAGGCAGGTAACAGTGCCCCGCGGCAGACTGTAAGAGCTTCCTCCCCTCCGGGCCACTCTGCTCGGACGCTCCATCCACGATCGACGGCTTGGCCACCCCGAGGTACCAGTCCTGGCCGCCGATGGCGCCCAGGCACTGGGTCACGCTGGCGTGGTGGGTGATGGTCGAGAACTCCAGCGGCCGGTCCTGCAACCGCATGATGTAGAACCTGCGGCGGAGAGAAGGGAGACGAAAAGCCTCGAATCTCTGGTCGAGTCTGGACTACACAATCTGAATTGGATTCCTCTCGTGCGGGAAGGATATCGTGGATTACGTACCTTGGGATGCCGCTGCTGAGGTCGAGCTGGGCGTCGTGGGGGCCGAACTCGTCGCCGTCGGGGGAGGCGGTGATGACCTGCCCGAACGGAGCGAAGGACTCGGGCGTGGCCTCCACCGCCCGCAGCTTCACGACCTTAACCTCCCCCTTGCGTTCCATCTGCGCGGGCTGCGCGGCGCTGGCGCGCACGGCGGCGATGCAGGTTTTTAGCCCTGTGACGCTGCGGGGACGGGGTGGAGCCGGAGGAGAGGGGGAAGCGGTGCGGCGGCAGGGGCTGGCATGGAGGCGGAGGGGGATGCACCCGCGGCCCAGGCCCAGCGCCTGCATCTTGGGTCCTTTTTTGTGGCTGGAGTGGAGGACCGAAGAGGTGAAAAAAAGCCCTGCGCCCAGGCAGAAAAGATTCTGGCGTTCTTCCAGTTGCTGTGGCATTGCATGGCGTGCGCGTGTTCGTTCCCCTGGACGCGCCACGCGCCAGCCCTGTCCACACAGTGATTTGTCATTATTTTTCCCGGGTAGTTTGACATTACTTTCACCTTGGACACGCCAGCCGCCGGGTTTGTAAATTCGTCCGTGTCAAGGCATAATTTTATGATACACTTATCAAGATTATAAACTAGATAATTGAGCCATAGGAGATGAGCCTGTTTAGATTTGGAATTTTTTGGCCTAAAAAGAAAAAAATTTGTGGAATTGGAGCCTGAAACTAAACGGAGCCAAAAAAAATTTAGGGCCAAAATTTTGGACTACAACTGTGCACGCACTCTCATAGAAGCCCACCAATAACAACTTGAGCTACAGTTGTCATTGATGGGCTTTGATAGGAGTGCGTGCACAGTTGCAGCCAAAAATTTTGAGCCTAAAATTTTTTAGCCCCGTTTAGTTCTTAGGCCCCAATTCTATAAAAAATTTTCTCTTTGGATCAAAAAATTTCAAATCTAAACAGGCCCTAAAACTCTTCTCCAATCTGATGAAACTTCTTTATTTAATGACCCTGCCAAGTCAGCAATTTTGCTTATGTGGCATCCTATTTGATGTGCATGACACTCTCATGAAACATGCATTGAGACTGACCTTATTATTACGCTTTGTGAAGAATAACAGTGATTTGTCATTATTTTCCGACCCAAGTTAAGCTTTTGCTAAGATTGAGAATAGTGTGAAGGTGAACATCACCACATCGTGTCCAAACGCTTTATTACGCTTTCCATGGGAACATCATGGTCATGGCCCCCTAAACAACACTGACAGAAACGGCAAGCACAAATTCGGGCGTGGAGCTCACTAGCTCAGATGTGCATGTGTACACGGCAGCCACAAGCCCATAAAAATGGTTGTTCGTTAGAACCTCCAGATACAGAACATCAGCTAGTTGCCCTGCAAACTCGTTTCTGGTAGGCAACACCGCGACACACTGCACGTAGATAGCAAACTGCACTTTAGTCCTCGACAATGAAACATACCCCATCATGTTTCCTGAAATGGTGTGATGTGTGATCAACAATATATATATAGTATTTTTTTTTTGAAACCGAGCTTCGTATATTAACCCACCAGGATTAAGGGATTTTATAGACGCCGACTCTAAAAAGCAGAAGAGCAGTTTAGTGAAGCAAATGCCACAATCTGAGCTCGAATGCATAAATAAAGACAGTACACAGTCAGACTTAGCAGCTTAGGACCCTGTTTTTTTTTGTTTTTTGCGAGGTAACTTAGGACTCCAGGGCTTATTTGGATATGCATGTATTCACCTTAATCCATATGCTTATCCAGGTTCACCCCTTGGGCAGCACAACACTGACGAACAAGACAACACCAAGGCTCAGCTTCGTCATCATGTGTGGCTTAGCCCAAACCCCGCCTAACATGATAGACGGTCGTACGATGTACCCACTACGGGTGTGGGTCTCATGACCAGGAATTTAATTCTCACCGAACCGATCATATCCAATATGCTCCCGAACCAACCACAAGAGGTCAGGACAACATAGCCGTGTCTAGAGGAGTGGGAAGTCTTCAAGGGACCCTCCCCGTACAGCGACACCACGACTTCTTCTTGAAGACACAAGCACTGGGACGGAGACCACGACATCCACACACGAGCCCATACCATGCACGAGAATTGGTGAACAACCACCATTCCCACAGTTCCGCTGCAATTGTGGCATAGTGCCATCACAGCAGTACAGCACACCATGTCGCGGTGTGGGGAGCAAGACCGTGACGACCATACCTGGATGTGCATATAGAAGCAAGGACAAGACATGATGGATTGTTGGCCAAGCTCATAAGCTTCTCCCACCCTCGGGCTCTCGACCACTTGGGGCGGGATAACCCTTCACTTCTACATGTACCCTCGACCCCCACGGCTATATGAGGGGAGATGGTCCTTCTTCTTAGATAATTGAACTCTTGTACCTTAGAACCCTCCATCCGTAGAACCCTAGCTTGCATCCCCCGTGTTGTAGGCCTTTCGAAGCACTTGAATCGAGAAACATGTACTCATAGTTGCTAGCACTAGACATAGGGGTTCATCCGAACTAGTATAATTCCTCATGTCTCGAGTGCTAGCCATTGACTCCCTTGAGCAGCGCAACGCTAAATTTATTGGCCAGTCCATATTATCGAAATTTTGCTCGAAAAATAACATTAGCAACATTGAAATCTGAATTTGAAATAGGTTTTGAATCCGAATTCAAAATAGTTTTTTTAAATGTGAAACAAACATTAACAGAGTCGGGCAAATAGAAACAACCGCCTCCATTAAAACTTTAATAGAGGCGGACTACATAAGACATCCGCCACGGTTAAAGACTTAACCGTGGCGGGCTGCGTAAGCCAACCACCACGATTAATGCGTATTTACCGTGGCGGTTGACTTACGTAGCCCGCCATGGTTAATAGCTTAACCGAGGCGGTTTTAAAACCGCCTCGGCTAAGCCATGATTAACCGTGACCATATGTCTGTGGCGGTTGCAAAAACCACCACGGTAAATGCAAAATGCCCGCCACAGTTAAGTTTTTCTGTAGTAGTTCATAAAATAACGACAAGTCTTGAAGAGATCATGGTCAGACGGCTAAGGATAATTTGGTGGGACAAGGATGCTAAGGATAACTTGGTGGGACATGGAGTGGTCAATAAAGGACACTATAGGAGACCTAGCTAGAGGTCATATTGTTTTTTATATTTGTTTCACAACTGTTCTAAGGGAGATAGAAAGTGGGGTTGGTTTTATACTTGTTTCAACTAAATAACTTATTATTTTTTACAGTACATAACTTATAATAAATTTCCACAATTTACAGTAGCCTTTCTACCAATTTACCATTTACAACTAAACTGGACAAACCCGAAGCCTTGCCAAACCGCTTTAGGAACGAAGCTAGAGAGTGAAGATGTTCTTTGTCTGTGAAGGTGAAGCCAACCGAATTTGACTTCTCTGGTTTCGGTTGGTCTTTTGCGTGGCTTCTTTACACGAAAAAGCCTAAGGGCTCGTTCGTTTGTGGCTAATCTTGGTAGGATCCTGATGAGAGTTATCTATATAATTTAGTGAAGCATCCCTGTAATCGAATGTGGCTTATAAAGAGTTAAAAACCAATGTAACAAATAGCCGGGAAACTAGACATTGTAACATTATTTGTACTCGTGTTGAATTTAGCTCTTTTAAGTGGCTATTGCTTGATTTTAGCCATAGAAAAATCTTGCCGTTAAATGCCTATATATAGCCCGCTAGTCGTCAAAAACTGACTAGCAGTGTTTTTTTTTAACGTGGACCACTGGGTACTCGTATAATCCAAGGAGAGAGTACGTTCTGCTGTTTAATCCAAAGGTAAGTGGATGGCATGGCATTTGTGCCAAGCTGAGGCCTGAGGCCGATCCTGAAGATCTTTTTTTATACGAATCCTGAGGAGCTTTTGGACTGATCCAGGGTGTGACATCATAATTCATAAACGGCTGTATTGTATCGGTCTGCTCTACTCAAACTGCCACCGCTAGAGAACATATACAAGCGGGGCACGTCTAGTAGACGACATGCATATTTTTAAGGGCCAAATGAGAATTTATGAAAGTTATTATCTTCTGCAACTCCCTCCACGAACACGTCTGTGCATGGCATGACGGATGACAATGACCCTGTTTGCATCCATGGAGAGTTAGATTTAGCTATTTGGAGCTCAAATAGCTCTAAAGTATTCAAACATGAGGGTTAATTAGATTAGAGTTATTTACATCTAACCCAGCTCTAAAAACTATCCCTTCAAAGAGGTGCTTATTTGTACTATTTGGGGCTATTTAAGGTGGAGCTCACGGAAAAAGAGATTGGTTGTGTCGCATGAGATCCCCACTCGCGATGCCTCCCAGCCACGACCCCTCCCGGTTACCAGCACTGCTGTCTCTCAACTCGCCTCGCCGCCGCCGCCTCCCAACAATGGCAAAACAGACCGCAAGGTACCATATGGAGCAATGGCAAAATGACCCACCGCCAGTAATGGCAAAACAACACGCAAGGTATCATGTGGAGCAATGTCATTTGTAAGCGGGAGGAGGCCACACAACAGCCGGCCACACCAAATCTGACTGGGAAGGAGCCAAATGAATAGGAAAGTGCATTTATTGTCAATCTAACCTTTGCATCCAAACACCTTTTTAACTAGAATTAGTTGAGGGCTAGTTAGAGCATCTCTAAGGGTTTTGCATTTGAGGTTTGCATTTGAATAATTTGTCAAAAAGCTCCAAAAGGGGTATCCAATGGTTTTGCATTTGGAGTTTGCAATTTGGGTAACTTGGCAAATGAGGGAGCAAACTTGGCAAAAATGCCAAGTTGTAGACGGCTTTGCAAACCTGATCGCACGTGCAAAGTCACACGCAAGGAAAGCGGGCGCGCCTGGAGACCTCCTATTTTATCCTTTGCCAAGTCCAAATGCCAATTTTCTTAGAGATGACCTATTTTTATCCTTTGCATTTCGTTATGGGAGTTTGCAAACAACAACAAATGCCAAGTTAATTTGTCAAAGCCTTTAGAGATGCTCTTATGAGCTAGAGAATAACTTTAACCTCTAATTTAGTCAGAGTATTCAAATAGGGCCAATATCATACGAGTATAACGAATATCATGGACCATATAGTATAGTAATTTGATCGAGACTTGTCACGATGTTTACTCCTTGCAGAGAGGCATTTCTGTATTTTTTTTTCCTTCTATCTACGAGAACACGTGGTGGATATTACTTGAACGGTTGAACCCAGCTAGATGAGGTCCCGTCTCTGTCTACCCGGCTTTGGTTAGGTACCTGGGTGCCTCCGTGCCTGCCTGTTACCAAACCACTATCCAAGTAATATATATGAAGCATGGCCCACACTTGTTTTTCGTTATTCTTGGAACACAAAGGGGATCAAAGGTACTTTGGTATGATCACCAAGAAAAGAAATGCTGAGAAAAAAGCAATGTCTTTGGTTCAGATTCAGATCATGGCGTGTTTAGAGCAGGCCGGAAGGAATATTGTGCTGTGACATTTTTTTTTGTACTTGTTTGCAATGATCATTGATTCATTTCTCACGCTTTTATAGTCACAGAGATGATTTTTGAAGCAAGAACTCTGTAGTCTATATATTGCTATAATAATAACCATGCTTAGGATTGACTAAAAACCTTTCTCTACTCTGCGATTAGTCCAGCAAAGACCATGTCAATCCAGGCGGTTTAAAGTTTAGTGTATGACAAAAAGGATAATGATGGTACCCAAATCAAACAAATCCAGTTGAGTTCTACAACATATATTTAAGCTGTACTAATGTGAGTCAACATCACTGTACCGCCATCGATGTTTCCATCGCAGCAAAGAGAAATACGTAGAGAATTAACACAGACTGGACGTCAAGCCAGTACTAGAAATAGCGAAATGTGCAAGAAAAAACTGAAAACTGCGTGGTGCGCGTACGATAATTACCAGTCGCGGCAAACTCGCTAGTCCAGCTGTATTATCCCTGACAAGTAGGGACCCCTGAATCTACACCTATCACCAATACCCTATTCCGCTAAGCTCACCCGCCCACAAAAACACCACGTACACGGGCGCGGGCGCGGAGACCGACCACCACCTCCTCCGGGCTCCGGTTGCCTCCGGCCTCGCCTTCCCTCCATCCTCCTCCCCGTCTCCAGCCCCCCGGACGGGCAACCCCCCCGTGGCGCGACAGTTCGTCGCCGGTTCCCATGGCGGCAGCGGAGGTGTACTCGCCGACCGCTGCGGCGGCGGCGCAGCAGCAGCAGCGGGGGAAGGCGGCGTCGCAGGCGTGGCGAGCGGTGGTGGGGTGGATCGGCTTCCTCCTCCAGGTCCTGCTCCAGATCCTCCGAGGCACGCCCTCCTGCGCCCAGCTCCTGTCCTTCGTCGGCTTCCGCTACCCTCTCCTTTCCGGGCCCGCGGCTTCGGAGCCGTCGCCGGAGGTGGCCTTCATGCCGCTCCACTCCGAGATCCCAGCTGACGCGGACGCGGCGCCTGCCCCGATACCTGCGCCTGAGCCCCTGGGCCGCCTCACGGTACGAAGATTCGTTTTTTGTTCGATTCGGTGGAGCTTTGGATGTCCGGGGTGGGGGAAAATGGCGCCTTTGTGGAGTATATGGGTTTCAATCAAATAGTATAGTGGACTTGGGACGGTGGGAATTGCATGTTGATCAAATTGGATGATGCTTCGTTATTTGGGGGTCATTGGGATTAGGTGGAGTGGCTGATTTAAGGTTAATCGAGGTTTGGTGGCTTAGTTCAGGTGATTTTTTTTTGTTTTAAAACAATTAGTATTTCGACTGTGTAGCAGGCTTTCCGCCCTCCCCTGAGGATTATTGTGTTAGAGGTTGTCATCATGACTTATTAGCATGGGCAATTAGTTGTGCTGCAATTGCAAAATAAGGGCTTGCTTGTTTTAGTAGTACGGACTTACGATTGCATTATCTCCTCTCTAAACTGGTCGCAATATGTTTCCGTTGATCTTCTAGTGAAACTGTGGAATAGTTCCAGGATACTGGTTCCCTGTCATTGGGTGTAGGTGACTAGATAACCTGCCATCATTGTTGAACATCTTGATTGTAGCTGGATTATGACATATCTTATCAGCTGATTATAGATGATCCAATACATGGGCTGTTATACTGTAAGGTATGCTCATAGTTGGATTTCTAATAGTATGGATCGGCAAAGAAGCTTATAGCTTCACATAAATGGAGCGAAAACTGAAAACTGGAAGTTATATTGTTGCTAAGCATTACTACTTAATTGCCTTGAAATGAAGTCAGCTTGAACATTTTCTCTTGTGTTTACCCATTGAATATTCTGACAACATTAGAGCTGTCTGTTCAGGTAGTGCTTGACTTGGATGAGACTTTAGTTTCTGCATATGAATCATCTAGTCTTCCTGCTATTGTGCGCACACAAGCAGTTGAAGCAGGATTACATTGTTTTGATATGGAATGTATATCGTCTGATAAGGTACCAAACTTGTATCTTTGCTATATGCCACTTTGTTTATAATGATTTGAATCATGACTGATAAATGAGTTTTTGTTTTTTAAAACATTAAAGGATGTTGAAGGAAAACAGAAGGTGAATCATGTGACTGTTTTTGAGCGCCCTGGTTTGCATGAGTTCTTGCTGAAAACTAGTGAATTTGCAGATCTTATTCTTTTTACAGCAGGTTTAGAAGGTATGTTTGCTGCTGTTATTTTTCGTAACCATACGAGCCCAATCAATTTTCACGCATTTCCTCACTTAACCTATCCATGCTTCTCCTCAGGTTATGCTAGACCTTTAGTCGACCGAATAGATGTTCACAATAGATTCAGACTTCGTCTCTATCGCCCATCAACTGTTACCACGTAAGTTACATTACCTTCTCTATACAAATCATGTTGCACCACCACTGTGTTACTTCATATTTCTTGTGTTGAGACCTGTTACTTTATTGCGATGTTTGCAAACTTAGTTAGCATTCCAGCATCTCTATTAAGCGGGGGAAAAAAGCAGATATAGCCAATGCTTGTACACAGAAATCAATAATGATGTTCATATTGTACTCATGGAATGCTAGTGGTGTTTAGATTTTAGCGTTCATTTTATCTTCTTTACCAAGTATTTCTCAGAGTATCTGCACTCCAGAACTTCTACAGTATATTCAATGTGCATTTTTATTGGGTGTCTTGATCTATAGTCGTTGTCTGTGTACAACTATGGATGCTTCCTTTAGCATGCATGTTTTGTGCTGATTCACCGAGTTATTCAATCATAATACACTTGTTTCTTGATGTTTTTTCTCTTCCTGCCTGACTGATTCACACAATACTTTTTTTTTTTTTGCCAATGGTCTCATATCAATGGATTGCATAATTGCAGGGAATACAGAGAACATGTGAAAGATCTTTCTTGCGTGTCAAAAGATTTCGGCAGGATTGTCATTGTCGACAACAATCCGTTCAGTTTCATTCTTCAGCCTTTGAATGGAATACCTTGTGTTCCATTTTCAGCTGGACAACATTCTGATGACCAGGTAACTGACGAGAAGCACGAGTTTTGCATGACCTGAACTTCAAGCCTCAAAAATTGCACTGATTTTTTTTTGATTAACATTTCAGCTCATGACGGTTATATTTCCACTCCTGAAGCATCTTTCCCTCCAGAAAGATGTCAGACCTGTATTGCATGAAAGGTTTCATATGCCAGAATGGTTCCAAAAGCATGGGATCCCCCCAACTAATCAGGCTGTGTAAGTTTTGCTGCCGTACAATGGAATTGTTTTGATGAAGGCTGAAGTGCCTATTGTGCTATAAGCCCCTTAAGGGAGAGCACTTGTACATTATTATCAATATTCATTTAGGGTTCCTGATAAAACCAAATCACTGCCTATATGGAGTTGTCACATCCGAAGATAAGAAAATTGTAATCTAGCATGACGTCAGATTTGTATCTGTGTAGTGGAGCATTTTATATCAATTAATTGTTGTATATCAGCTTCTGTTGTAAAATTTGATTGTTGACAGTTAAGATAGTCTAATGAATAGTTCATGGCTCATCGATGTCAAGTTTACACCTCGTTTGAGCTTATCAGCCGAATCTGCCAGCCAACTGCCATGGCTTATCAGCCAAACAAACAAGGCGATGCCGTCTCGGTAAAATGGCACCATTAACGTATTCATTATGAATCTAACCGTCCGGTATGTAATCATCAATATCAGCAGTAAGCACAAGAATTAGCACAGATAGCATTGTTTGAACCTTACTCACCAATGGCAACAACCATAAGTCAGTGGTCTTTGCTATTTATCTGAAACATTGTCGCCGGATTCGCTGAACAAGTCACTCGAACATGGAGCCTTTTATCTGACTTTCTGGACATCGAATTCGTTCGAACTTCTTATCTGGTTTATAATATGGGATGCCTTATCAAACTTGTATGCTCTCTCATAGACGCCGGCAGCCACAAGATAAAGCTCTCTCTTGTCGATGCTTGGGTCATGGCTTAGCTCGCCAACCAGCACTTCCAGCGCCTTGAAGTCCTTCTGAGCACCAAGGAGGCTAATCATCTGAAAGTGCACCCGGTCTGAGAACACACAACCTTCCTCCCTCATCGCCTGGTACAGCGCCGCGGCCTTGTCGAAATCCTTCAGCTTGCCATAAGCATTCATCGCGGTGGCAATCGTCTCCGAGTCTGGTAACTGGCCCAATTTCCTCATTTCATCAAACACCTCGATCACATTCCGGTGCCTTCGGTTCTTCGCGTACAAGTCCATCATTGCTCTGTGCACCGATGAGTCCTTGATCTCGCCGGTGTTGGCCGCACGACGGAACAGCCATGCGGCCTCTTCCAGACGACCGGCACTCGCCAAGATTTTGATGGCTGTCTCCTTGGGGATGCCCTCCGGGTCTTTCAGATCGCGCAACAAACGCTTGGCCTGCGAGACAAGCCCGGCACGCTCATACGCCACTACCATTGTCTGGTACAGCACTGGGTCGATCTCCGTGCCAGCTTCCCTCAGCTTCTCAAACAGCTTGGCAGCGCGGTCGAGCTTCCCGGCCTTCACCCAGATGGACAAGATAGTGGAGTAAGTGATGGCATCGGGCTGGACACCAATGGCCTGCATGTCCTGCACCAACTTCCCGGCTTTCTCGTCCTCCAGCGACTTGCCGTAGATGGCAATCATGGTGTTGTACGTCACCACGTTCGGTTTGACGCTGCTACCAGCGCCACCATTGCCATCGGAAGCGCTGCGCATGAGGTCGAACAGGTGAACCGCCTCGCCGAACAACCCGGCATCGCCGTACACACGGAGCATGGTGTTGTAGGTCACCACGCTTGGCGGCACGCCTGCCCGGCGCATGGACCAGAACAGCCGGTCCGCCTCGCGCGCGAGGTCCAGCTGCCCGTACGCGTTGAGGATGATGTTGAACACCGAGAGGTCTGGCTTGACGCGCGCCACGGCGCGCATGTGCGAGAACAGCGACACGGCAGCGAGGTGCCGCCCCCTTCGCGCCAGCGCGGCGAGGATGGGGGAGTAGGTCTCCGCGTCGGGCGCGACGCCGTCGGCCGGCATGTCGTGGAGCAGCAGCCGCTTGGCGTCGCGGATAAGGTCGGACTTGCAGTAAGCGGCGACGGCGGCGTTGTACGCCTTGAGGTCGGGCCTGATCCCCGCGGCGCGCAGTCGGGAGAAGAGCGCCAGGGCCTTGGGCGCGTCTCCACCGCGGAGGGCAAGGTGGATGAGGTTGGAGAAGAGGATCAGGTCCGGAGCCACGGCGTCATCCTCCATGAGCGGCAGGAAGGTGAGCGCGTGGTCGAGGTGGCCCGCGCGGGTGAGCGCGGCGAGGAGGGTGGAGTAGGAGAACGCGTCGGGGGTCACGCCCCTCTCCCGCATCTCGAGGAGGAGGCCGGAAGCGAGGCGGAGGTCGCCAGCGCGGCAGGAAGAGCGGAGGAGCAGGTTATAGGGGATGAGGAGCGCGGGGGCCGGGAGGTCCGGCGCGAGGAGGTCGAGCAGCGCGACGCCGCGGCGCGGGTTGGGAAGGCGGGAGAGGAGCGCACCGAGGAGGCGCACGGAGACGGGCCGGTGCGGGGCGAGCACGGCGGCCAGGTCGGGAGCCGTCCGCGCGGCGGAGAGCGCGGTGACGAGGGCGGGGACGTCGATCGTACGGTCCTCGTGCTGCCGTTGTTGGAGCTCGGCGGCGGACTTATGGCGCTGGTGGAGGGGGTGAGAGGTGGGCAGGTTGGGGTTCAACCAGACGGATTTCGCGGCGGGGACCCTGCGGTGAGAAGGGGATGGGAGCGCCGCGGCCGCGGCTGTAGTGGGCGGCATTGGGTGTCGGCGTGGCCGCGTGGGAGCGGGAGCGGGAGTGGCAGTGGCGCGGCAGCCTGGAAGAGAATGAGAGATGGATATGGAGATTTTTTTTTTTTTTGAAACTAATATGGAGATTTTTGCCGTGGTGGCGACGTCACGCTCACTCCAGGAAAGGGCGAAAGGCGGCGGCATCCGAGCAGTGTGCGCTGTCCCTTGGTCCATTGGGCTTGGGCTTGGGCTTGCATCGGCCGGCTAGCGGCTGCGGTTGCGCGGGCTGGGATGTTTGCTGCAGCTGCACGAGCTGGATGTTTTTGCTCAGGAGTAGGGATTCAGGACGCAGGAATTCACAGGGTAGTCACAAACTCACATGACACATTGTCAAATTCGAAGCATTTTATTTATTTTATTAATTATATTACCTCAAAAAATAGGATATGACGATCTGCCATCACCGCTGGTCCCATTCTTGTTTCTTCAATAAGAAATAAGTGATTATAACCCACAATCAAATCAAAGAGCATCGTGAACGGTTTACATCAAAAACCGTTCGCGTGTACTTGAAAATCTAATACTACAAATTGACATTGGACACATCAACGATAGAGCCAACAATGATGAAACATTGGACAATATTTTCTCATGTTATCATTAACGGATCAGATTGAGTACAAGAGTGGGCTTTCAACTGTACAGATACACCGCGGAAAATTTTCTGATATTTACATACACTCATGAATCACTCACAGATCAGGGGTTCACACCAAGAATTACCCTGAATACACAAAACCTGCCCCCACAAAAGGAGGGCTCTTCTAAAAATGTAGGAAAAGAGTAATGATTCACGTTAATTAAGAGAAACTCCAAGAAAATCGATATTTTTCAATAACTTTATGAGGGCTCCAAATTAGGAGACAAACTCATCCTTATATGTGAAGAAAGCACCGGATGGCTTCTCATTAGTACGCAAAAGAAAGCCATGGATGCTGTAGTGCTTCATCAGCTGTAGGTCTTTTCCTGGGGTTAATTTGCAACAGATAAGACAGAAAATCAACAAATTCTGAATCAGGACATTGTAAGTGTCGTCGCAAGGAGGATTTTTCTGGGATCAAATACTCTAGCTGATCTGTCTCCTGGATCCAAAAAAGGCAAAGATGGGATGTGTTAGGGTTTACTGCTCTACAACCAACAGTGCTATATATGAACATAGTGAAACTCAGATTAAAAGAAACTTAGGTCTTCTCGATTCGAACTAATAAACTGACAAGGGCATAAAGTTATGTCTTTATCGTATCAAGTGAGTAAGAAGCCACATAAATATAATTCTGCAGCATATTCAAAATTAAAATCTGGTTAAGTCGGGTTAAGGTGCAACGAAAATTATGAAGGCGAGGGAAATAATCAGAAACAATTCGTGCAATATAGATTTTTCAAATAAAGAATACTCATTTAGCCTTACCATAGGCAGGTGAGCAAGTATGAAAAGAAAATAATCTTACCTCATTCTTGGTAAAAAGGTCATAATCATCAGTGAAATACTTCTGTGTCTCCTGCCCCAATTCTAGCATTTCCATGTCAATTGGGCCGATTATCCCAATCATTTGAGCAAGCATCATGGGCACAGGTTCGTTAGGAAATAATACCTGTTACATGTAATGGACGGAAGCTATAATTCCAAGGAAAACAAGCACCCAAACACCCAATCCACAACTCTCCAGCTTACATGTGCTCACAACATTAATAAAAAGATTAATTTCTAATTCTGGTTTGGAGTTATATGTTGGTATTGCATTGATACAAGAAAAGAGGACTCAAAATTTTGCCAAAATAATACTAAGACCAGTTTGTTGCGCTTATTAGAGATATGTATAGTCTAACACATCTTTAATACTGCCAAGCATTTCAAGTAAATAAAACATACTTACTTCACCAGTGTACAGTTCAGAAAGGATGCAACCAAGAGACCAAATGTCAATCCTCTGATCATAAGGTAGGCCCAGAATGACCTCAGGAGCTCGATAAGAGCGTGATTGGACATAGAGGCATAAGTTGTCTGTCAAGAAGCAACTGCTTCCCAGATCAATGACTTTAATTTCACATCTACTGTAGCTTTTGATAAGAATATTTTCTGGCTTTAGGTCACAATGAATGATCCTCAAACGGTGCAAGTAAACCAAGGCCTCTAAACATTGCCGAGCTATAACCTACAACAAAGGCAAACTTTCAAATTGCTACAACTTTGTAACTTTCTGAGTGAAACTCAATAACACACATAAGTACATAACTTAAAAGAGTTGGTCATATTTTCCAAGGCAACCATTTCAGGGTATCAAATAAGTTTGCTCAGTTAGAGTCCAATGGTTAAACAACTGTGTTTAAATGCATAGCATGTTAGAAAAATTTCGTCTAGGGGCTGACTACAGGGTGAATGAAATGGTCATTATATACAAGTGCAATCTCATTATAAGTAGCAGTTATGGTATCATGGAGTACATCTCAGTGAAGGATAAAGAACATACCTGTATCCTAGGCAAATTAAAATACACCTCACCACCAGATTCCTGATTATATTTCTGAAACTCATATAGATTTGCTCGCAGTAGTTCAGTGACAATAAAAAGGTGTTCCTGTCAATATTTGCTCGCTATCAGCACCATGCAACATCATGAGAATTGAAAAATCCCACTAAAATCTGCCACCGTACATGCATGAAGCAATTCAAGTACACTGGTATAATATTACACTTGATCCTTTTTAAGAAAATTGCAATAGTGATTGAGACCTAGCCATCTGGATTATATCCTTTGAGATGCCTTGCTAGGAAGTTAGGATCCAAACAAGTTGAGTCAAAGGGAGTAACTTAGCCAGTAATCTCTCTTATGAGGCATATACCTGATGGTAGAAATAGTCATAGAGGCGCAACACATGGTGCTCATCTAGTGGATCATATTTGTTCACGAACTTCAGAAGTTTTATCTCATCCAAGCTCTGGTCGAAGAAATCCTTATCATTTTTAATTATTTTAAGGCAAACATCCATTCCTGTCTGAAGATCATGTGCTTGCACAACCTTGCTGAATGCAGCCGAGCCTAGATATTCAGTGATATAATACCTTCCAGCAACAACTGAATTTAAGACAATGGGGAAATCTTTGTTTTCTTCAAAGCCAGTCCTGCAGTGGATGCCTATATTATATAAGTATGAAAATCGATCAACCAACATCCAATTTAACAAAGAGAATTCAAAGTAAAAAAGAGATTGTGAACCTGTTCTTGCGGTGGATAATTCTCAATTCAAATACCTCATATTCTCGGTGAAAATCAGAGAGAGCAAGATCAATATTTGTCTCGGCATCTTCCTCAGCTTTAAGAGCAGTAGAATGTTGAACATCTGCATTTAATAATCCAACATTTTGAAACTCATATGCTTCATCAGGATCACCACTTTCAGGGAATGGCTGTATCCTACGACCTTTCGGATATTCTTTATCAATGCCGCTTTTCAGATTTTTGTCACAGCTGCCATTGAGCTCACCATTGTCCGTGAAATCATGTACACCGTGATCTATGAAATACATGAAGAGAATTAGACCAGCACATAAGCAAAAGATAGCCTCTGACAAGGACCAGGACAAATGGACAACTGATACTAAATTACTCACGAATATGAAGATGGACTAACGTTATTTAATACGACTGGCTACATTGCAAATACATTAAAAACAAGGCCATCATATTTGAAATGTGTGTTTTAAAGGCCCTGATTGTATTAGCAGTTGTTTAACCAAAGTTAGGTTCTAAAACACAGAACATCATTTACTAGCATAGACAAACTCTGCTTCTTTAGAATTTCGAAAGATAATCCATGAGAAGCCTAATCATAAAATGGTAACCATACTGAGGAACTGTAAATATTACATAAAAATGTTACTAGCGCCTAGTATAACATTTCCCCCCTCCATTTATTAAACTACACATTAACCAAATTGCAACAGAGATTTAGCTTTCACAAAGCAACTCCGCAGAATCTAACTTCTTCATTGTTATTATTTATTCCCCCTTTTCCACCTACATTAAATTCAATAAATAAATCACATTATCTTTGGCCATAAAGTGGATTATAATGGTCAAACTATATACTGTGCTGCTACCAAAATTCAGCAACCCCCCTTCAAATAAATAAATAAGGAGGTGGAGAGATGAACTCTCTAGTGGAAGGCTTGAGAAGTACTTACTCACAACAGCATCTGTATCAAATGAACTGAGCATTTCAAGCTCCTTCTCCATAACACTCAGCTCTGAATCATCATCTCCTCGTCCAGGATCCCTCGGCATACCGCATTCAAACATAATATCTCCACTCTGCTTCAACTGAAACCCATCCTGTGCACAATCATCCAGTATCTCTGTCTGGTCATCCATGATTTGGTATCTCCCATACACAGTGGAGCTTGAGCTCCTCGCCACATCAAGCTCGTCATTCTTAAGTCCCCCTCCACAGCAACCACAAAGTGGCGATGAGCATATGTACACCTCAGCGCAACCCTCACATCGGTCACCACCGATGTGTTCATGACGGTGGTTATGGCCTGCACCAAGCTTGCCTATCTCTACCTGCTCCGAGCCATCGTGAGCATCCAGTACAAACTTGTCCTCCTCTTTGCCTTCGTCATCCTCATCGTCCAGCTTGCTCGGGAAGAGGTGATCGTCGTAGAGCCAGTCCTCTTGGAAGAAGAGGTCGGTGGTGTCGTACTGGCGCGCTGTACCAAACTCCATCTCGGATGAAGACGCGTCCGACTGCGAATGCCGCGGCGACCACAGCCCATACGGATTCAACAGCCCTATAATCAACAAAACAATAATAAGGGTTTTCGTTCAGAATTGGTAAAATGTGCAGAAATTCAGCACTAAACACTGAACCAAGCGCAGAGACGGAAATTTAAGTGGCGTAGAGGTTTAACAACTCTCCTACGAAATCGAAGATCGATTATGTTATAAAGTTCATCTCCACAGAAAAACACATACTCTAATCCAATCATCAGCGCCGAATTGGCCCCCGGGAGCCATAGCCGCGGAAATATCGGCGCACAGATCGAGATTGTGTGATACGCCCACGGAAAGCAAGGAGGAGAGGGTTTAAAGCTAGCGACAAAAAAGCCTCGTGCCTGGGTACCTGACGGCGTGGAGCGCATGCTGACGAAAGCTGACGAGGACGCCGAGCCGGAGCTGGAATCGGGGCTCGCGGGCGCCGGCGTGCCAGCGCCAGCGCCAGCACCGACGGCGGAGGCGGGCATCCGGAGCGGAGGGAGATGGGGATCTAATGCGGCGGCGTGGCTCTCGTCCCCGGCGGCGGTGCGTGCAAGGACGTCGTCACGGAGCGCGGAGGCCGTGCCGGCGAAGCCGTGGTCCGTGAGGAACGCCATGACCTGGTCCAGCCCCTGCGCCGCCATGCGCCGCCGCGAAGGCGCGTGGTTGGTGGGTGCTCTCGGTCTCGGTCTCTGCCTCTCGCTCAAGCGCGTGGCGCACGGGCGCGGCGCGGTGATGTAAGCGGTTGCGTCGCCATTGGGGTGAACTTGGAAGCGAAGCGAGAGGAGTCTTCTTCGAGTGAGAGGACCGGGCGAGACGGACGAGGAGGCAGGCAGCGAAGTCAGAGGAAAGAGAGAGAAACAGAGAGGATTGGAGAGAGAGAGAGAGAGAGAGAGAGAGAGAGAGAGGCGCACGGATCGCAGCTGTTGCGCGTAGGTTGCCGCAGTTGCGTTTCAGCCCCTTCGGCGGTTGGCCATGTGTAGGCAGGCAGTACAGTATAGTTAAGGCCATCAGATTCTGTCACCCCGGCGACACCTGTATGCTTGATGACCAATTTTGCCATTATTTAAGGTACGGTTTCGCGGCTTGAATATTTTAAAAATGGTTATGGAAAATTGAGTATATTTATTTTTTAGTAGAACAAGCTAATTATATTTGCCCACGCGAATGTAGGTTCAACGATGTTTGTGATAACAGGGTTGGTCTTTTCCCTGCGTCTGCATAGCTGTTCCATTTTCAAGGGGTTGCCAACATACCAATCACCAATTCCCAAATCCATCGATATAATCGCGGTGGGGTTACTCAATATACTTTCGCTTTTCAACTTTTCAACGAGGGAAAAAGCGGGAGGAGTCCGCGTGGAGCCCCTGCCCCCTAGCGGCCGAGCGACGAGGGCCCCTGTTCCAATGGGCCTGCAGGAAAAGCCAACTGACGTGGAGGGGCCGCGCGGACGCCACCAAGCGGGCCCAGCCGCCCAGGCCCCAACTCCTCCCTCGCAATTCGCAACACAATCCCCGCTGCCGCGCCGGTGGGGCGATCGCGCGGTGGGTGGTCGGGTGCAGAATGCGATGAGGGAAAAAGCGATCGCCGAGAGGCGAGTCCACCCCCCGCTCCCCGCACCCAAACCCACCGGCGGCACGGGCACCCCCGGCCCCCGTCGCCCCCACCCAACGCAACCTTTTCAGGCCTTTTTCACTGTGCCCGCCCGGCGGAGCCCCAAATTATTAACCGGCGGCCTCACCGCACCGCACCGCACCGCACCGCCCCTCACCCCACTCACCGCTCGGCATCGACCACACCCCAGCCTGGAGACGAGAGCGCTCGCCGCTCGGCACCGCCCACACTGGAGCCCCCGTCCCGTCCCCCGCGTCACGTACGCCACTTTTCCGTGATCTGCCTTGCCGGGTGCAGTGCAGGTAGGGGACCAGACCGACGAGCCATGCTCCGCGTCCGCGGCGCGCGGGCCGGTCGGGCCGTCGGGGTCGGCCCGGCCGGTGGCTGCCACGCCACACCAATCGCGCCGAGGTGCCCGCGGCCCGTGGGTACGCATCGGCACGGCACTACTCGTCTGTAGCTAGCGCGTTGTCTGTTCTCCGTTTTGGTGCAAGCAATGATTGATCGCCATGATAGGAGTGGGCCGAGTGCGACGAGTACATGGCGAGCGCGGACAATCGCGTCGCCTATACATGAGTACGCAAACCTTGGCAGTACCCTCGCTAAAGTTAATTTTGTTTTCACCTGCTTGTGCTGTGCCAGTGTCGCCATGCTTGAGCAAAGCTTCCGGTTGCGGACGGTCTTTCATTAGGGGAGCACGTACTACTCTGGCTGCTTTCTCTTTTCTGCGGCACGATTAGCTTAAGCATTCAACACAAGCCAGCCAGATCTCCAAAGCAACTTTTTTCTGTTTGAGTGGTGGTACTTTTTTTTTTCAGATGCAGTCATTCTGACGTTACTAGAACTTCCTTGTAAACTTACTTCTGACACGTAAAAGCGGAGCTTTTAAGTGTAGCAAGCAATACCACCTCACCTGGTACTTTGATGCGTGCTATATATCTTAACTGCGTTTCAAGTAGTATATGTTGGACGGAGCACCTACCACTACGAGAGTTATTTTTGTTCCCCTGCATTTTTTTTTCCCCAGTGCAAAGCCAATCACTAGGTGTAGGTGCTGTCATTAGCAGCCCATCAGAGTCGTTACTACTCCGTAGTAACTTTAGTAAACAGCCGATGGAAATGGAACTGTACTTGTATGTACGCGATAGCAATTGCAGGCAAGCACGAACGCATCAGTGACATGTGCAAACACGAGGGCCCTTGCCGGGAATTGCCATGAAACTTTTCAAGAAATATAAGCGCGGCTTTCGTTAATCGATGCTGCCAAGGGAGTAGTGACAAGTCCACCTAACGACGGCCGTACGTATCGCAAATTCCCCTTGCTGAACGCTTAAGCAATGATTGGCAGTGTAGTACTAGCTGGCGTAATGGAGCCTGATGCCCTCATGGATGTCTGACCCCCCCAGCAGTTCGTCTTGGTGGTCGATGAAACTTGGCTACTTGCACCGAGTCAGATGCTAGCAGAAACCAAAACGATACAAGAAAATGTTCAGAGAAGTTTGGGGTGACGCTAGAAATGAGGTAAAACAAAAGGTCTGGAGGGTGTGTTAAATAAACAATCAGAAGACTACAAAACAGGCCACTCAACAAAGAAGATCCACGGAAGATCATCAGTTAACCATCTGGAGGGTGTGTTAGGCGCACCTTCCTCAGACAGGACATCAGAAAGCGATGATTCACAGGCGCGGTAGTTGTGGAAGCAGGTCCTTTCCCTTTTGATCAAAACAATTAGGGAGATACTTTTTTATTTTAAAAAACCAGTTATCAAGGAGGAAACTCTGCACCAGAAGGATAATGATTGTACCGGCACCGCACCGGCCGACTGAAAGAACACCCACATTCCCTCTGCTTTGGTGCTGTGGTTGCTGTTGATGGCTTAGGAGTAGGACAGTAGGAGTGCACTTAATTGTAATTCATTATTCTTGGTGACTCCGAGTCTAATCACTCGTGGTTTCATGTACTCCCCACGTTCCAAATTATAAAACGTTCTTATAGACATATATTATATATCTACATACATAACAAAATGAATATACCAAAAAAAAAAGTTAAAACGACTTGGAATTTAGAACCAAGCGAGTAGCAAGTACTCGTAGTGGTACATGCAGTAATGTGCCTAATAGCTTCGCTCTAAAGCTCTCACCGATTATGTACCCAGTGCAGCAATGTGATCAGGTTTCAGGTACTTCGCTTAATCAGTGCGCTCTGCCTTTTTTGTGATACAAGCACCTTTTGGGGACAAAAGATAATCTATCCTCGAGCGCATCAAAATGTGAACCCACACAAGCTAGGTCCTGGATCCATAGATGTCTTTGGACCACGTACCAGTAGCAGTCATAGGTCCGACCTGCATCGTGTTGGAGAAAGGGAGAAAACTCACAAATGGGAAATGGCAGCTCATGAGACCTCCAAAGCACGTCCCCCCCCTCGGGTTAAGTTCTTTTGGTGGCTGGTTATGCATGGTAGATGCTGGACGGCGGATAGACGTTTTCGTCATGGCCTGCAGGAATCCAATTCGTGTGTTCTCTGTGATCAAGCGCCTGA
>Ga0182004_10000016_pt1 | contig 53796 bp, 37 predicted proteins | sample Sormic07211540_1_FD_120479 | JGI IMG/M metagenome (GOLD analysis project Ga0182004, IMG submission 120479) | Endophyte microbial communities from Sorghum bicolor roots, Mead, Nebraska, USA - 072115-40_1 MetaG | ecosystem: Host-associated > Plants > Roots > Unclassified | place: USA: Nebraska...
GCGCGCGCGTGTTGACGCCTCCACGTAGCGGCGTCGCCGGACTCACGTCGCTCGCATGAAGAGCGCCAGTTATTCCGTTGGATCAGACATGAGAGCACACCACCTCATCGCCTTAGGATTCTTGTTAAAGAATGCATTATATTATTATACGTACAGTACGCTGCAGCAGATCGAGCTGAACTGAACCCACCCTCTGCTCTGCTGATGCCTCCATGTCTCACCACTGTGCCCGTGTTTGGTGCTCAGTTACCATCACATGCACACTCGTATACACGTGATCATGAACTTTTTCGCTTCACGCTTAGTAGTGCAGCGCAGGTGCAGTAGTTTAACCAAGCTCTAAACTCGGCACAGGTCTCGCTGCTTCTCTTTACCTGCACCGTTACTACCAAAATGATAGAATTCTCTTAGTGTTTTAAAGTAATAATAAAACAATATCCCTAGTTATAGTATATGAGACAGGAGGCATTTAGTAGAAAAAATTATACTAACTTTTGAATACCAAAACATTAGGAGAATCTCACCTCACTCTCACTGGGAGAACTTTAGTATTCTGGTTGCGTACAAACGCACAGTATGAGCACACGAACCAAATGCACTGGTGCTACACAGCTACCTGTTCCTCTTGCTGAATGAATTCTTCATGTTTTCTGCTCTGAAGCACTTGGGACTCGGAACAGGTGTGACCTCCGAGCAGTTCTGCTGCTCGGATCAGAAGTTCAGAACAGTGTATCTGAATTCTGAAGGCTGGAACCCTGGATGTGGAAGCAGCAGCAGCACTACGTACTGGTCCCGAGTTCCAAAACGGAGGATTACTGTAACAACATGTCTGATGAGAACCCGCAGGCGTCGAAAAGGGCAAATCGGGTACGTGTTCCAGGCTTCTGTGAATCACTCGAGTTTCTTTCATCAAGTACCACTTTGTTAAGTATTATTATGCTTCGCATCAGCTATCATTGCAGTATTTACCTGCCTTGAAGCTAAAGACAGGCAGCCCCACATCAGACACAGTAGTAGTCACTCCTGATTAATTACCAGCTACTTGGTGTGGTGGCCTGTATGGCTGTATTATTTTCCATATCCAACACATCCGGATCCGGGGTTGGTTTGTTCAGTCATCAGAGAGGCTCAGAGCTCTGCTCAATCTCACAAGGTCTGCGCGAGCATTTCTTTCTCAAGATACATACATACAGGCATACAGCTGAGCTGAGCTGAGGATACGGATTACACTACAGAAGACACATGCCCTGCGTTTTTACATACAAAACTGAAGAATCGACATGGCGCAGGACAGGAACAGAGCTAAGCAGGCAGCCTAAACACCTGGTCTCAGTTGGGCCCATTCCGTTGGCTGCTGGCTCCTGGCTGTTGACCTACATGATGCTCGCGAGCGTGTGGCTGACGAGGCTCGAGTACGACGGCGCCGCCGACGGCTGGTGGTGCCTCACGAGCGCCGGCGCTGCCGGGCTGGCCCTGCGCCGGTCGCGCTCCTTGACCAGCTCGTGCGCGAACCGCTCCAGCTTCTCCGCGTTGGTCTGCTCCGCTACCTTCTTCCCGCGGAACAGCACCGACTCCACGTTCCTCTGCGCCAGCATCTCCTCCGCCTCCGCCGCCGCGGCGCCACGGCTCGCTCCTCGCGGCGACGGCGTCCCTGTCGCCTGCATGCAAATGAGCGGGCGTCGCCGGCAAAGGAGGGGGGTTAGCGTGTGAAAGCAGAGCAGAGCACAGTGAAAGCAGCGGACAGCGACACGGCACTGGCGGCGAGACTGGTGCACTCACTGACCTGTATACGGATGTAGTTGGTTGTCCTATTCTGTCCGAACGCCATGGCCACGGCCTGATCCACCATGTCAGCGACGCCCTCGGCGGCGATCCTGACGATCTGGGACGTGGAGGCGGCGCCCCGCTCCCGCTCCTTGCTGTCCGCCTCGCCGCTGCCGATGGAGACGACGAGCAGGTCCTCGACGCCAGCGACGAGCGGGAAGTCGCGCCTGTTGTTGAGCACGTGCGTGATGGCGGCCGCCGTGGGGTTGCCCAGCGCGACGCCGCCGCCGACCGCGGCGATGCGCGTGGACCCGTCGCAGGACCGCGCCTCCACCGTCCCCGACCCCGCGCACGTGGCGGCGCAGACGTCGCGGAGGCGGAAGTCGTAGGCGCGGGTCTCCACGGCGTCGGCGCGCGAGAAGAGGAACGGCGCCGCCGTCGCCAGGTCGTAGCACGGCACCAGCACGGGCCGCACCGTGTCCCGCAGCGTCAGGTCGCCGAACACCCTCCGGAACGCCCCCGCGCCGCCGCCGCCGCCCGGGCGGCGGAACTGGAACAGCCCCCGCAGGCCTTGGGCGTCGGACGACCACGCTCCGCCACCACGGCGGAGGCTGCGCAGGAGGAACGCGAGCGCGTCGTCCGCGGAGAAGCGCGGGCGGCCGTCGGCGCCCCGCGCGACGAGCATGGCCGCCAGCACGCCCCCGGCGCCGGACCCCGCGGCGACGTCGAAGAAGTCGGCCAGCCTGGCGCCGTCGTCCCCCGTGCGCCGCCGCAGCGACGCCTCCAGCCGCACCAGCGCGGCCCCGGCCAGCAGCCCGTCCGCGGCGCGCCCGCCGCCGTCGATCGACAGTATGCAGACCTTCGTCTTCGTCTTCGTCCCCGCCCTGGTCGGTGTCGCCTTCCCCGACGACGCCGCGGCTGCCCCCGGCGACGGCAACGGCGAGGCCCCCGCGGAGGCGGGCGCGAAGAGCTTGGGGTCGTCGTAGCCGAACAGGAACTTGCTCTCGAGGATGGAGAAGATCTCGTAGGTGAGCTTGTCCACGTCCAGACCCGCCCCCGAGTCCACCGCCCTAGCCGTCTCCATCTCCGCTCTCGCCGCCGGTACGTCTTGCCGCGGGTGGGCGTGCGGGCGTGGAGAGCACTCTGGCCGTTGGCACTTGCACGGGGCCGAGACTGGAGACGCTTTATATAGGCGCCCCGGCCCCGCCCGCGCGCGCGAGCGGGAGGGGAGCTCGTGGGTTCGTGGCGTTGACCCGGGGCGCGGTGGCGCGAGACGAACGACACGATGACCAACAGCACGGTAATTACGTGCACTGTAGATCGTTTTTATAATTTTATTTACTGCTGGGATCATCAGAGAGGAGCAGTAGTTACGGCGGCGCCGTGACAGTGCAGGGGAATTAATTGACGGGCTGGTTCCCGTGGAGTGAAGAGTGGGGCTGGGGGCCGTGCAGTAACTCGCGTGCGTATACGTACAGTACGTTCTCATAGGAGTGCGCGGTTCGTGTCGTGTTCGCCGCTGCATTTGCATTTGCATTGCATTGCACGGACACGGAGGACCTGAAGTGAATGGACTAGTAGCTAGGATTCAGCGTTCTGTTCAGTGACTGGAGGGGAGAGCCAGGCAGAGCCAAGTGGTTTCTAGTGCGCACGTGCATGCAGGCAGATCAGGCAGGCTCTGCTGCCGTGCTGCGGCTGCTACGCGATCCGTGGTGCGATGGTTGAGCGGACAGTACAGTGAGACGTACAGGTAGGAGATGCGATCGAGAGACAGGAGGCCCTGCGCGCGGCGCAGTCTGCCGATGCCGAGCAGGGTGGTGGTGGCGCGCATGCGTGGGGGGGTCGACGCCGGCCGGCGGGGGACGCGTCGTGCGTACACGTACGGGGGCCGGCGGGATGCGCGCCGGGCGCTGCACGGCCGCCAACGTCGTCTTCTGATCCGAGAGCGTCGGGTCGGGTCGGCGAGCTCCGCGCTACACCCCTCAGCTCCGACCTCCTCTCGTCCGATCCGTCTCGCAGACTCGCCGCACTAGGTGCCGGCAGGCGGTCCCCGGCCAGCTGCATATGCATGTCGACGCCGGCCGGCCGTACCGGCGGCACAGCCGATCTCTGTATATATGTAACGTGCATGCATGGTGGTGGTACCACTAGAGACAATATACTACCACTACTCCGTACTAGCCAGTAGCCACTCCTGTATTGGAGTACACGTACTAGGCAAAAGCAGGAGTACAACGCCGGATGGACCAGATCGGTCGAGCAACTCACATCGCGCGGCCATCGTGTCAATGTGACTGACAATATGCATGAGCATGAGCCCACGCCGCGCTGTCCGCCCAGCCGGCCGGTATCCTATGAAGAGGCCTGGCTGGATCAGGGCATCAGGCGGATTAAGTCGTCGGATCTGGATCACTAATCACTACTCCCTCCCTCCATGCATCTTTGTTTGAGTCACTCCACAAGTCGTCCCGCCTCGCTCCGTCCAGACAAACAGAGTGAGTGAGTCCCTCTAAAAACCAGAAGAGATACTGTAAATGATCAAAATGCCTCTAAAACTTTATGAATGGGGCTAGAGAGTACTTATATCTAACTATATATAGCCAAATTTATAAGAATTGGGCTAGTACAGTAATAATGCTAGTAGCTCTGTTGTGGGAGGAAAGTGAAGCATGTTCGCTTAAGCTTATATGTCCAATTTACCAATCATTTGTTAGTATTTTTCTCTTATAACGAATTAACGAACAATTCTTTTAGTCGCGACAATTTTAGCCAAGCGAATAAGCCTGGTAACAGTGAGGAGATGAGGCGTGTCCATCTGACCATGTGAATCTGAACTCTTGATCCCTTTGCTACTACTACCACACGTACGATTACGAGAACGGTGTGTTCCCGTCTCGGGATTCTCGATCACGTCTCACTTGCATACCTCCGTCCTTGACATGCTGCTGATGTCGACACGTATGGTTCGCACATTGCAACTGGAGTTTGCGATGGATAGTAACCACGACACAACAAAATGTCGTCTCCTTGTCCATACACGGCTAGCTATATCAGTACCTAAGCTAGTCGTGCAGAAGTGAGATGCTGCAACTGTACTAGCTATACTGGGCCGCAGATACCCTTCATTGGGCCAGAATAAGCCTCAGTCAAACATATCTACTAGCCTGAAGCCCTCAAGCCTACCCGTGGTGTAGAATAAGGACCTCATAGATCTACGATTCTAGGAATAGAAAAAAAAACAACATATGAATAGAATTGGCTCACTAGTACAAAAGAGCATAAAGCTGGCGTCCGGAAAAAATAGCACTGGCGGTTGAGTTACCATGCGCCAGTTCTAGCAGAGGTAGGGCGCGGACTTGTCAACCGTCAGTGAAAACCCATTTTTCGTTAATATATAGAAAATACTGAAAAACAAACCACTGGCGGTTTGCTTAGAATCGCCAGTGAAAATCAATTTCCACTAGCGGTTAACTTCACAAACCGCCAGTGGAAAGATTGATTTCCACCGGCGGTTCTAAGCAAACCGGCAGTCCTTTTCAATGACCTTTAGGACTGGTGGCCGTGTAAACCGCCGGTAGAAATTCATTTTCACCGTCACTATAGAGCTTCAGTGTACTAGTGGCTAACATCTTCAAACCTTTGGAATGGAAGAACACATAAAACCATAATTGAAGGTATATTTGGTTCAACTATGAGATATGGAAAAACAGATGTGAGCTATGTGCTCTAAAAAAGTTGTAACTTGTTTGGTTAAAACAACTATAAACATATCTTCTCTCTTGATCTACCTTGAAACACTACATCTCTCCATTTCTACCCATTTGAAAAAGCTAAAAGTTGAAAGCTAAAAGCATGGTCTAAGGTGCTGCAAAAATTATACTATGCTAAAGTAGCTGATTCTAAAAAGGCACCTTTAGGTTTTATCCGTTTGGTTAGTTTTCTCCTTTTTAGCCACGGAAACACTTTTCAAAAGCTGAACCAAACATAGCCTATATATTTGCACGGACCCAAAAAAAACATAGGAATTAGACGAGAAAGAATGACATAAAGAAAACTTTCGATAAGGTTCAGGCTCTTATTGGATTTCCTCCAAAGTCCTTATGAAACAAGCTATATATGCTATAGGATTTCTAGGAACCTCATCCTTTGTTCCAAAGGGTTTTATAGGAAACTTTTCCTATGATCTGTTTATAAAATTAAACTAAATTATGTGAAATTTCGAAGCGGTCCTAGAATGTCTTCCCCCCCCTTGTTTCAATGGGGGCTGAATTGTGTTTTCTCAAAAAAAAAAACAATAATCCAATTTATTTTGTCTCAGAAGAGGAGAGGTAAAACAAGTGAAACAGTGGCACTCTACAATATTGTTAGAGCATCAAATCCAAACCACTGTAACATGAGTACAAGAAGACACCACACGCAAAGCGGCAAAGGTATCTTGGTAGAGACATATGGTCTCCCCTCTACAGGTCCTATTAAAACTGTTGCGTATTAATAAGCAGCTTTTTTTGATCATTAAGCAACTTTATTTTGTTTTTTTTTGTGAGTTCGACCTGATTAAGGATTTTGGAGGCGTCTTTGCTGAATCATCGTAATAAACGGTTGGTGCAGCACTAGCAAGCACGGGCGTGCCTTTGACCACCGCCACTTTGCAATTGCGTTGCCATGTTGCTTAAGCTTTCTAGCTGCTAGCATGCATGTCAACATCAGGAATATTGGCTATATATAGGAGCTAGCCTATGAGAATTGTTCATAAATCCATTTCATGTCTGCCAACTTTTCCATATATTCCTCTTTGTCTGTCCACTATCTATTTGTTTTGTTTATTTTTTGTCAAGAACGAACAACACCTCGGACTACATATAAATCCCACGGGATCCATGCTGCTCGTGACATTTGGGAATTATTTAAAAATACTAACATTATCCTTTTCAGCAAAATATATGATTCAGTACATTATGTGTACTAACAGGGTGGTACTCCGACTTTTCCATCTGTCTCAAAATAAGTGTCACTATAATTTTCGTGCCGATCAAACATTTTAAGTCATGTATTGTAAAAAAACATTTTAAGTCATGATGTAGGTACATGGATAAGTCTGACGAAAACGAAGCTGCAGCGGCCCCTCAAAGAAATCAATAAGTAGGTTTACATGATGCCCTCCACAATCTACATGACTAGGACAAGGATTATATTTATGCTGCGATTTTGTTTACTGCGTTAAAATCATGCACAAGGGGAAGGAACGGTTTGTAAAGGGAGGTTGGTGCCCAGATTAATGGCCGTTGATCATGTTGTTTGATGACTAAGTACGTCCTAATAAGAGCAAATCAATTAAGAACTATTTACATGGTCAGTGAATTTTATAGTATTCCGTCTTTCCCTTGTCCTATATAGATAGACAAAATAAATTATATATAAAAATGGTTTAGCTTAGCTCCTTGTATATATATCGTAGAACATGTGACAGTGCAAAACTTACTTTGCCTTTGTGAAAAGCCACAGTAGTGCGTAAAGAAAATAAAGCACCGAGCCACGTACTTTTTTTTTTGTTGCAACATAGATATGTCACTGAAGGCAGTGACGAAGCCAGCAGTGGGGCTAGGGGGCTCCAGCCCCCCGCTGGTCCAGTGAAATTTTTAGTGCTATCCTTATAATTTTATACACAAATTTATAAGGTAGGATGAACTGAACACTTTATTTTTTAAATATATTTTGTGAATTTTATCCATAATCTACATTTACGAGGAGTAATAGTAGAGTTAAGTTGATGTAGAACTTTTGTTCAGCCCCTCCTAAATTTTTTCCCTGACTGAAGGTGAAGGTGACACCACCACTGCGGGATAAGAAAGTAGGCACAGAGCGTCGCGAAGTTCTCTAGGCTAATGTGTACAAGAAACTTTTGACAAAGTCGTTTTTGGACTAGTTTTTTTTAATGTCTCCGTTATGATTGAGCATGAGTCATAGCTGAAGAATGCATGCTGTCTGTCCAAGAGTAAAAACACAGCGACGTGATCGACCACTGAGCTGTACCCCGCCAAAACTGCACTATTCGTTTTCTTTTTCTTTTTTGGGAAAAAAAGGAAACTGCATGCAGTACTGTTTTGACCGTTTGGGAAACGATTAGTGCGATTAGGGTTGTCATGCTCCTCTCAAGATAAGATACGGATCGTTATTCATTCAATCAGTTACTTGTCATCATTCAGTATATATAGGCAAAAGCAAAGCCCTGTCATCTCTCTAAGAGAAGAGGTAAATCGTTTTGTAAAGCTAAATATAGCTGATAATAAGTTTAAAACATTTCCAACAGACTAAGTGGATCTCCAAATTTACAAGCTCTACATTACACTTTTTCAAGTTTCTGTTTTTTCTTTAAAAAATATCATGAAAGAAAATTATATGTGGTGCTTGATGAGCATGGTTTTATTCGTGGAGTTGCCACGAGAGACTGGAGCATTAACCATATATCAGTTTATGATAATGGAGAGAAGGTATTGTAGCTATCTACTCTACTAGTAGCTAGTAGAAACAACAAGAATTGAAGTGCGCACATAGCACGTACTCCACTTGTTGTCAATGAAGTGGTGCCGCGCGCGGTGACGACGACGACGCGCAACTGCAGCAAACAAGGCCGGCCGGCAATGATCGGGGACGTGGACTTTTAACTTACACGCGCGCGGGGATTACGTCCAAAAGCGCGCGTTAATCAGCTTCATTAAGCTGCTCCTGTCCCCTGCCTACCTGAAACCAACCTGATCATCATCATCTTGCTTGCTTGGCCACATCATGCATGGCCAAGGAAACCAAAGGAAATTAAGGAACATGGCCTTTTAGTTAACAATGACCCGCGCCTGATCGTGCGACTAATTAAATGAATGAAAGCTTGGATTAGGAGGCAAAAAAGTAGGCTGCGACTAATTAAATGAATGAAAGCTTGGATTAGGAGGCAAAAAAGTAGGCTGCGACTAATTAAATGAATGAAAGCTTGGATTAGGAGGCAAAAGACTGGCTTTAGTTTTTTTCCATATACTTATATGTACTCTTCTGTATATTCTTGCTATATACTAGGCTTTAGCAAGAATGTACGGAGATCTCCATCAGGCAAATAAAAACATGGCGCTTTAGGGGGTGTTTGGCACTGCTCCACGAACTCTGCTCCACAAACTCCACTATGGAGCAGCTCCACAAAAAACTGGAGTTCGTGGAGTACCTCTTTAGGTGCTCTCACAACTCCACCATTTTTTCTCAAACTGAGTGCGTGGAGCTGAAACCGTTTGGCTAAAAAATGTGGAGCGGAGCTGAAAAACGTGAAGCAGATCTGTCCCAAGACATCACAAATGACTCGCACCAACTGAAATTACTCGGGCAATTCTCTAACAAGTGACAACACTTTTGTAGATGCCTTTGCTCTAAGCACATGAGGAAGCTCCTCCTTTTGGTCACCGCTTTCCATGTGACAAGTCACAGTGCTTTGTTATGAAAAGATTCTGTTTTCGCTATGGCACCATTAGAACCAGCAAGCAACTATATCTCCCTCAAGATCCTGCTGCCCAAACCCGGACTGACGGTTCTAGTTTTCAGGTGATTGTCTGGTGCATGCTCAATCACGTCAAGGATGGCCAGCAAGATTTAGTCAGACTTGTAAATTTCTCTCCAACTAGTCTCAGTGCCTAGTGAGATGCACGATGCAATGTTATGGTTCATCGCAAACATAGAGAGCACAGAGCAGCCATTGTCATTTGTCGGTGCACGGAGAGGCAGGTGGTGTCAGCGTTCAGGTCGGTCAAGGTTATTAAAAAAACAGAGCGAGACAGAACACACCTGATCAGATTCGGGGAGCCTGAATCTGACTATCTGAGCTCGAGAACTGCTGCTGCCGCAGTGCGTGAGCATTCCAGTCCAAGTGTCCAACACAGCTGCAGCCAGGAAACGAAATGTTCACAGGTAATGTTGACAGAACCGCCAAAGCATAACACAATGGTAATAGCCTAATACAGTAGTAGGTCCTTACTTTGCTGCACTCTTTCGGGAACAGGAGATGCTGAGGCTACGTAGCCACGTAGGCCGTTGGTATGGTAGGGTAAAGGGACCAACCAAGTACCAACCACACAACACAACACTCAGAAGCTAGTACCTACGAGTAAAGATGCCATATCCGTCTTTGCCACAAGTACAACATGGAAAAGATTGCTCAACAGCCGGTGCTGGGCTCGGGCTGCACAGATGCCATGAGCCACGAGACCGTGCAATTCCAGCATGGTCCACAGCTCAGCTACTCACAGGGAAGGGGGGGGGGGGGGGGGAGAGGAAGGAGAAGACCAAACTTAGGAATACAGTCATTGTATTATATACCAAACAATGTCGCGACATCATGAGCGGCCAAGCATCCTAGGCTCAAGAAGCCAGCATCCAACCATCAGAGCTCACCATCAGGGCACAGTATACCTACTAGACAGCGCTAGAAGCACCAGGACGGTCCATCTGTAGACTAGGGCCATGCTTGAAGCTCCAGGATGATCTGGAGTTCTGGACGAGTTCAGGGTTCATGGCGTTCCAAGGATCCATCGCTGGGTTAAGTATTTTGCTGCATGCGCTACTAAGCAGACCGCGAAGCAGTGGGCTTTTGGAAACTGCGAAACAACTGCAAAGAAATGGTGTTCTCAGTTCACACAACGTTGAACAGGTTTACTGTTCACCAATGAAACATAATTTAATTTGCACGTAACTAAAAAGAAATAGAACTGTCACAGACTCACAGTTTCAGTAAAAAGAGGAAACCATCAATTGCCCCAAGTTACTAGTACACTAACACTTCAAAAAGCTATAGAAGACGTAACTTGTAGATGCTGAGAAGAATTATAGTATAGGATACAAGGCGACATGCCATAAACTTTGATCATTTGATGTCAGAACTAAGGACATCTGTCTGACTCATCAGTAGAGATCTTGATTACAGAAAGGAACATTCCATCTAACCATGCCTATATGTTAGTATCAGAAAATGGCAGGATTAATAGAAAAAACTTTGATCATGTGTCAGTTGATGCCACACAGAACCCTAACATAATCATCTATGCTATCCACGGCCTATGCTCCTTGAATATTATTGATGTGTAAGAATCCTTACAGCTAGAAAACATCTAGGGAATACTCAAATAAATGTTTCAATTTATGTTATGCAAGAAGCGTGCGGCATTTACCAAGACTGTTGTCAATGTATATATGCATCCTACTGACTAGAAAATATTTGGAGAATGAATATATTCATGGGGAGAATATATGTGCAGTGCTTTGTACCTCTCAGGGCTACAACATTTGATGAGAGAACAAACATTTCAACAATGAATATAACAGATGATGGAAACTCCCAAACCTGCAAATATTCATACTCAATTCAGAAAGAATAAAACCGCAGATATGCTTAGAAGAGAAACAATTAATACATAAAAATCTTTTATACCATCATTGTGAAAAGGAACAGCTTGAAGTAGCTTGAAATGATGACAGCGAACAGAACATCCCTATACCTGAGTAACGAAAAATTGTTATTACAAAAAAAAACCATGGACAAGCAAACGAAATTGCAAATAAAATAAGATATACGAAAAATGTAAATAGAACAGAAATGAACTATGAGACTATTAGACTGTTGCATGATCTCTACTAGCTGCATAAACCCCATCAAGAACACTCAGGGACCCATTGATAGCAATAAATGTTTTATTCTAACAAGAAGAGGACATCATGCCAGTTGTACCTTATAACATCGAAAGATAATTTGAGAATAAATCGCACTCCCAGGAGTAAAATGATCATAAATATGATGTTTCCCAACAATGCATCGCCAATAACCTGGAGAGCAACAAAATGTTGGGCACACTGTTATGACGATTTGCACTTAAAAAAATATATTTGAATGCCGGTAACTGTAATCACCTCAGTGCAATTGGAAATTGTTGAGAAAATACTCCTGGAAGAAGCCCCATCAGCTCTGTTTCCTTTCGAAAAAGATATTCTGACTTACATAGTTATGGACTGTTTAAGATGCGCAGATAGTTCATAGTAATCAAAATCAAAGTAAAGATTTATGAATTCAAGGATACATGCATCAAGAGCAATATGTATCAAAGTAGACCGGTAAAGTATTCCCTGCAAACACGAACACACAGGCATATTAGACAGGGAATCAAATTATATATGGACATGAAGACGTACCCTACCAAATAAGTTCTTGAAGGGAAGGTATGAAATCGCTACAAGATGAGAGCAGATCACAACAAGATTGCCAAACTATTCATCTAAAACCTATACGAATGGAAAACAAATTTTTATGCCAAATTGGTTTTTATATGCTGCTGTGAAGGGTCAGGAAGTCACCAAAGGCTCAAGTGTCAGTGAAACAGGAATGTCATCATTAGCAAAAGGAAGAAAGCAAAGCTTCAATTTTCCAAGTAGAAGCATGGGAATTATTGAGTAAAAATGGAACGGGGCACATAATTGATGATGTTTATTGTTACCGTCCTGATTGCTTGTGTCACTCCTCAAGATAAAATTGAAGCGGAAAAGACGGAAGAAGTAAATGATTTGCTTTAATGTAGAAAGGAGAGCAGTCCTGGGTCCTGGCAATTTAGCATGAATAAGCATGACCAAACCATATTTAGCCTCATCCATACATTAACTACTCTATCTACAAGTGGGCATCTCGACTTCTCCAGTAACAATTGTTTCACACAGATTAGCTAAGGCAAGTCAAAGTGAAATGCATAAATGCTTAAAGCATTACTACTACGAGACCAGCAAAAGAAAGGTGGTATTCGATGTTTGCAGTATGAGCCAAGCACAATTTGATGTTTGCAGGAATGTGAAACAGCAATCAGAGTCGGCCTGCAAAGCATAGATTCATACCTTGTCAACAGATGATCCCATGCTCAGCTTATTAAACAGAACATGGCGGTATGCCCTTGTCTTGTGCAGGACAAGATCAATCAAGATGATCTAGAAAGGAGCAAGCAGATGTCAACACTTAGTAAACCACTCAAGCATCCTACGCAGCTAACACATCCAAAATTAAGCTGCAAGGCGTTGTTCATTGATGACCGTACCATGAACTCGCACTCGATGTAGGGATCAGCAACAGCCTTGCAGTTATCCTAGCAGGCACAAGAAAGGTAGTATTCACTATTCAGAGAGTTTGACGGCTCATAAGAAAAAGTCAAAACGGATTACACGAGTGGTGCAGAGACTCGCGAGGACAGGGGCACTCGCGTGGCTTACGCATTTCATCAAGCGGATGTTGCCCGGGGAGTACTGCACGAAGAGCGTCTTCACGCGCCCGCCGCAGCCAACGCAGCGCGGACCCTCCCCTGCCGCCTGCGCATCGCCCATCGGTGATTTCTTCCGCCGCCGCCCAGCCTACCTCGCGCCTCGCGCAGTCCAGGTTCAGTCCCCCGCCTCAGCGCGACCTCCCACACGGTCGCCGCCTCCCCCACCGCCGCCGTTGGGCCTCGGATCCGCACGACGGTGTGGTGGAGCCTTTGTTGGAGCCTAGTGTTGCCGTTCTAACAGAAATGGGCTTGGGCCACCATTAAAACCAGTCAGCTTGGTGCTCCCGTCCATGAGTTAAAATGAAATCTTAAATTGGCTTCATTTTTTAGGTTTGACTAAATTCATAGAAAAGAATATTGTTTATGACACCGAATTATAATCATAAAATATATTTTCAAAATATATTCATCTATTGTGATAAATATTTTTGCTCTTTTCTATACATTCGGTCAAACATAAAGAGAACTTTTCGTACGATAACTGTGAGAATTGATTTATTCAAAACAAAAGAAAACTGTCTTAAAACTGACAAGGCGAGTATTAAACAGTTTGCGGTATAGAATATCTGAATTTATACTTAAGGAAGAAAATTGGCGATGTCAATAATTGAGCGAGGTTAAGTAGACTTTTTTTTTACTGCATTGGTGCTGGGCGGCCCTGGCTCATCCGGCTTTGAGAGAGGAAACTGAAGGAGCAAAGATAGCAGACAGGTAGAGGAAACTGAGGTAGCAAAGATAGCAGACCACCGACGGCATCCCAGTGCATATGTGATTCCAATGAAAATCTCTTTGTCGATGCCATTTTATTGTTTCTTTTCCATCAAATTATTATACATGCTTGTCGGTCTATTTGAAACACAATGGATGGATATGCACAATCCAAAATTTGGGGCAAAAGCAACTAGGGAAATAACTAATGCGAGAACACTACATATACAATAAGTTCTGCTCATGTTTATTCGTGAAACATATCAGAGTGCAATGAGCATTATTTGTAGTACCAGTTGAAACGCCTCTTTCTAACATTCCAGATCAATAGTTCAATTCCAACATCCCACACCGACTTTGAACATTACAAATGAATCATGACAGCAGCTATACGGTTACAGAGGCCTCAACCTCTTGCAGCCTAAGGGTAACGGCTCTCTTGTGCGCTTCTAGCCCTTCCACTTCGGCCATCTTCGCGACGTATGGACCCAGCTTTCTCAGTCCTTCCTCTGTTAGGGATTGGACAGTAATGTATTTGAGGAAAGAGTTCAGTGATACACCACTGTACATCCTTGCGTAACCATAGGTTGGAAGGACATGGTTTGTTCCGCTTGCATAATCGCCCACGCTCTCTGGGGTCCATTGGCCCAAGAAAACTGACCCTGAGATGTGGAAACCAAATATTAAGATGAAGAATTCGAGATGGATGTGCCAAGATATGAAAACTGACCGCTTGTCTGCATGAAGAACAATGTAACCACACCACCTAATGATAAAAATATACCTACCTGCATTCTCAACGAGCTCCTCCCACTGCTCAGCATCCTTTACATTGATGATCAAATGTTCAGGGGCATACAGATTTGAGAATGATATCGCCTGCAAAAGGTAGAAACAAAATGAAGGCACTGAAGTCCATAATAGAATGGTGATGCACTTAAAACACAAATGGGCAGCATAGATGCATCCATTGCAGGAAGAAGGGGTGAAGAATTACCTCAACCATATCTTTGGCAAACACAGTGAAGCTGTGGCTAAGTGCTTTTGAAGCAAATTCACCTCTTGGAAGCGCGTTGCACTGCTTGCTAACCTCTGCCTCAATGGCACCCAAATTAACACCATCTCCAGCAATAACTAGAACAACCTGACTATCTGGACCATGTTCTGCCTACAAAAGATTTAACTAGCTAACTGTAATGCCACACTTCATGAACATGTGCGATAATAGGAAGTTTAGCATCATAAAACAACCTCTATATACATGAAGGATTCTCAAATTTCAGTTTTTTAAATAGCAAACATGAACAGCATTTAGTAATGCAGATAAGACTTGGGCAACAAATAGAATACAGTACCTGAGATAGCAGATCAGCAGCAACATGAACTGGGTTCGCGTATTTATCAGCAATGACTAAAACTTCAGAAGGGCCAGCAGGCATGTCTATAGATACCATAGCTTCACTGTTCTGCAGTCAAAGAAATATTAGAACCACAAAAACAATTTAACATAGAAAACATGTCTTGGCAAAGAAGATAATGGTAAAGTTTTATTTACAATGGAAGAACAAGAACAAACCTGAAGAATCATTTTGGCAGCTGTTACATACTGGTTACCAGGCCCAAAAATCTTCTCAACCTGTAGACACAGTAATGAAGTTAGCAAAAATTAGAACTTGGTGAGTCAACATCTCCATATGTTAACAGTTGTTTTGGGCAGAGTTTATTTAAAGTGCTAAGAGCAGGACATGCCCAGTAAAAACGCTGCGGTTTATTAAGTTCTATGAGAATTACTTAACAAGCAACCAATATATTATATAGAGGCCAGTATATGGACACAAAAGATCACTACTGATTTTAGACATGTAACCGATAGGTTTATATACTTCAAATACCTTTGGGCACGATGCAGTTCCCCATGCCATTGCTGAGATTGCCTGAAAGTAAACAGCACTAAGAGCACTGAAATAAATAATGAAGCACAAAACAATCTCAAAATATGCTAGTACCTGAGCTCCTCCAGCTTTCAATATGTGTGTCACACCAGCTTTCTTTGCACAGTATAGCACCTCCTGCAGGAAACAAGAAAAGTATATAGTGCTTCATCAAACAATTGTTTAAAAAAAGAATACTGGTGCAGTTCCATGTCCCACAACTGTACCTTGCATATGCTACCATCACGGCTAGGTGGTGTGGCAAGGACAATAGTTTTGCATCCAGCAATCTGTGCAGGCTGGCAGAAAGAGAGGCTATATGAAAAGCTTCAAACAGTGAATTAATGCAATTAATTCAGTTGAGAGGATTTGAGTAGAGGCAAGCATACCACAGCAAGCATCAATGCAGTCGAAGGCAAGACCGCAGTGCCACCTGGGACATACAGCCCGACAGAACCAATGCACCTTGTTATTCTCTTACATCTTACCCCCTTCACATATTCACGAAAAAGGGCATACATAATTAACGTAGAGCGTTTAGAAAGGTGAAACTTTACTAATGGAAACATTGAGCATCTCTTACTTTCATATTTTCAACTGTCTTCTCGGGTAATTTTTGTGAAACATGGAAGGCATATATATTGTCATATGCAACATCGAAGGCTTCCCTCACAGCTGGATCAAGCTACAGTATTTATGTAGGTAAGACAACCAAACTCATGCAGCAAATAGGGGAAATAACATATATACATAAAACAGGACAATTACCTCTGCATCTGGAAGATCGCTAACACGAACAACAACATCATCGAGCGTGACCTTGTCAAACTTTTCTGTGTAGCTACAAAAACCAAACCACCCAGAAAATTAATCACAATCTCCCAGTCGTCCAAGAAAAGGCCATCTATAACAGCAACACTTACTGCTTAACTGCTGCATCTCCTCTGACACGGACATCCTCAACGATTGGATTCACCTAATTGCACACGACAGAATCCCATGGTTATGAGGCTATGAAATGAAACGATACTGGACTTCAACACCATGAGTAATCTGGATGTCATCTCACCGTGCCAAATATGGACGAGAAATCGATGCGGGGACGAGCCTTGAGGCCGCTAACCTCAGTGTCGCTGAGCTCGGATAGTCTATATGATTTCATCGCGCTGCTGGTAGTTAATCCTGAAAATCAGGAAGCAATGAACGATTCCATGAAACAGAGTCCAGCAAACCTTGGTGGTTGGCAGGGGCAGGCGGGCAGCAACAGAAAAAAAAAAATAGACCAACAAGCGCGCACCTCTGTATTTGAGGACTGTGTCGGAGGAAAAGCGAATCCCAGAACGGAAGGCAACCCTAGTGCTTCCGACGAGCTGCGCCGGCGGCGGCGGGGCGCGCAAGCTGCCCATCAACAGAGCGCGATTCAGTTCTGGAGGGTCGCGTGGCGAGTGTCAGATGCGAGGGGGAGGGGGCGCGAAAACTGAACAGAAACCGAGCTCTGCGAGGGTACGGAAGTAGACGGAGAGACGAACCGTGGCGAGACGGCGGCGCGCGCGGCCTCCGGCGGCGACTGTGCGACGGGAGTGGAAGTCGCCTCTCGTATAGTCGTATCCCCCGCTTGCTCTCAGTCGGACTCGGAGCCACGCACTCACGCACTGCCTCCTCTTTCCCTGTATATTAGCTGGGCCTTCAAACAATGGGCCGATCAGGGGATCACAGGCCAAGAAAGCCCACCGAGCAGAGTAGCGAAAGGAAAGGGAGGATGAAGTGGGTTAGACTGCAATCTGCAATAAAATAAATATGGGCCCGACCGTGCCGGTTAGACTGCTTAGGCCAAGTTTGAAAACTCGAATTCCCTTAAGATCCTCGATTGCAACGTTGATGGACTATTTCAGCGTTTAAACATTGGTTGTGTCATGTGTAAGCTCGTTTCTGAAATTTTATTTCGACCTCCGTATGATTTTTGCACTCAAATCAATCAAATCAATTATTATAGTGCAACTGGCTGGATTTGAAGAGCTTAAAGAAAATAAAGTTCGAGATTGGCAAACTAAGCACTAAACCTACTAGAACTCAGAAGACATCCACCCACGCTTTGGCGAAAATCTCCATTATTTTTGTCTCCAACATTCTACATGCTCATTTCACTGTGGGTTGACCATGAGCGCACCCAGTGAGTAGCAATACCATCAATCTGGATGGAGGAAAGATACTCATCAACACAGAGTGGGGATAGATAAATTTTATGCTTACAATGTGGTTAACATCTTTTCTACTTGGTCTACGAGTGAGAGAATCATCCAATACATCCTATTCTATAGCCTAGGCTGCTAACTAAACAAGTAACAACCCTATTTTCTAACCAACAAGCACGTGAGCACAATGCCATCTGTACATATCTTCTTGCTCCGCACGTGGTTTCAGATTTCTGGCCATCATTGCAGATAGAGACAGCTACCACTTGCATTGCATAAGATTAGCAAGGTAGCTGTTGGTTCACTTGGTACTCATATATACAGCAAATCAGGATCTGAATTCTGAAACCTGAGATGATTAGAATCCTTCACTTGGCGCATCGAGGAACATCAGCTACCAAGGACCATACCACCTCCTCATTCATGTCGTATAACCTTCGTTCTGTTTACTTCTCAAATCTGCAACAAGCTTGCATGTCTTCAAGAAAGAGTCTAGCAGCTGCATACAAAGGCAACCATGTTAATGTTTGCAAAGTTCTGAATATTGTACCGGTCATTGCAAAATACATGGATGCAAGCCATCTCCAACTGAGGTACTTACACCAGGATGCTGCTGCAACGTAGGAGAGTAACGATCAAGAGTTAAATATATCTTTTGAAGAAGGCTTAACTGTGCAGTGATCTTGTCGCCCAATGTCATAACCTGATCACATTGAAAACGTTTCAGAGTTTCTGCATGATGAATTTATATAATTATATATCACGTGTTCTTGCAGTCAAACAGAAGTTCAATTCTAGAAGTACCTTGGCTTCAGCCTTTTCGAGCTCAGAACGCCTCGCTTCAATCATTCGTTTATACCAGAGCCCTATTTTTGTTAGTACCACGGCTTGTCTGACCATGTGGCTGCAGTGATCACTCAAATCCTCTGACCTGAAACGACCATGCTCGACGTTTTTGAAAATGAAATAAAACTTCCTAAGAAGCAAATGTAATGAAGATGAACAAAAACAAACCTGCTCTCAGTTCTTTCTGCTGACAGTTTTTTCTCAATCTCTACAAATTCCTTTGATAATTTCATGATAGACACTAAAATGCACTCCAGCTGCTTTTCTTGCTCATTCCTAGTGAAGCTATTACTGCGATCCATATTTTTATTGTCCATTTCCTTCAGGATACCTGACGTTTGCTGTAAGCTTGAGTTGAGTTTCACAAGCTCATCATACTGCAAATCATTCCCATTTGATTGTCTTGGCGATGTGCGAGGCTCGACCTCAATGTCACGCAGAACAATTTCTGTACTCTCTTGTTTTATGACTTCTGGAACTTCCCGGTGATCATGGATCAAGCGCTCCTTTTCTAACTCTGCTAACTTCTCCTTTAACCTGTGATTTTCTTCACTATATAGACATAATGCCTTGTTCTTTTCAGAGACTGCAGATTCAAGTGAAGACAACTTTGCACTAAGATTTAGTGCAGCACCATCCATATTGTCCTTGTAGTCATCAAGCAATTGTTTTGTAACAGTTTGATACATTTCCTCTCTAACATCACATTCAATTCGGAGGTCCTCACAGTCTTCTCTAACTTTGTCGATTTGTCTCAGGAGCTCTTCTTCGGACGACAACTGAAGAGACAGTTCTGTGCTGGCTTCAGATAGCTGAGATGATAATGCCTTAACGTCCTTCGTCCTATCTGCAAGCAACCCTCGAAGATGCTGGTTTTCATAAAACAAAGCATCGACTCTGCTCATCAGCCTGCATCTTTCGTCAAGTTCATCATGGGTCATGCAGATCGCAGGTATCTTTATATTCTTGGAAATGATTTGGTCCATTCTCAATACAATCTCTGGAATTTTCTTTCTCAAAGGTTCAAATTCAATGTCATTCTTGAGAGAATGTGACCCCTTCTCCCGTTTGAACCTGAACAGTTCTTCTGTCTTCTCTTGCAATGCAGATTCATGCATCCTTTTCAGCTTGCTGATCTCAGACTTAAAATAGCTTATCACTTGCTCTGTAGTCATACCGTTGAGATGGCGAAAGTCAGACTTTTCTGAGATGACATCCTTTGCACCAAATGATTTTTGCTTCTTGAAACTCTTGCTGTCCTCGGGACGTGGAGAACGGTCCTCTTTGGGTTTCTTTCCAAAGAAATTGTACTTCCATCTGTTACTCCTGTTGCCTGGACTTTCATTCTTGCCGTTAGAAATATGAGCTTCTGGTACTAAAGGCAGTAGTAGCTTACAAAGAGCGCCAAGGTCTTCGCGCATGGCGGCAAATTGTGTTATGGCCTCCTTCAAGTTCCTGCTCATGGTGTTTGTGATGCTAATCTGCTCATACAGCTTCCTCTCTAGCTCCTCCTGCAGACCACTGACGCACTCTCCGATGACGGCACCGAAGACTTCCAGTTGCAGCTCATTCTCCGACTGCAGATCAGACACCGACGAGTTGACCGAACCAAGCATCTCCCTCGCCTGTCGGAACACGGAGCCCATGAGCAGCTTCAGGGCGTTGAACCTCTCATCAATCTCAATCAGCGTCACATCAAGCGACATGCCCAGGTGCCGGTGCGCACCTCCGATCACACGGCCGTTGTCCGGCAAGGCGTAGCTCTCCAGGCCGGTGACACCTCCCTTGAGCTTTCCCAGCTGCGCATCCACCTCCAGCCTCATCAGGTCCAGGTACTCGGCGCACCGGGCCTGCGCGCTCGCGTCGAAGAGGTACCGATTGGAGCGCGACGCCACCGCACGGTCGGGCCATTCGGCGGAGGAGGAGCAGTTGTCGGGGCTGGAGCTGGACATGAAGGACAGCAGCCTGGGCGTCAGCGCCGGCGAGTCCTCGGACGTCACTGACCCGCTGCTGAACCGGGTGGCGCAGGGCTTGGTAGTGTCGAGGAAAGAATAGGCGGAACCGTCGTAGAAGCCCGCGCCGTTGCCGGCGTCAGGTTGGAGCCGACCGACGCCTGATGGACTGGATGACCTGTGGAGCAGCGGGTTCGTCCTCTCGCTCAGTACCTGCAGCAAGTTTTTTGGATTCAGAATTCAGAATTTATTTTTTCAGTGTAGTTCAACATCTAATGATATGCAGGAATCAGAATTTAGATTTTTCAGTGTAGTTCAACATCTGATGATAGGAAAGGTGATGGAAACATTGGAGAACCGAACAAAATGGGAACTTGATCAGAATTGTAGGCTCAAGTGTTGACTCCAGTGCTGAGAATTCCATGGAATGAATATGTCGTCACAAGTTGACGCAAATGATGGGATCAGATTTGATGGCTCATAGAGAGTTTGATCAAAATGAAACAATGGGCATGAAAATGAGTACAACCATGCGGGTTAGGACCCACTGGAATTGAATCCAAAAAAAGAGTCATCTGATTTCAAGCACAAACTGACCAGATATGAGCGGCGAGAACTCTCTGACGAATAAGACACGACAGCTCTAGTTTTTTCTTTTCTTATAAAAAAATATACAGCAGTCCTAATAACAGTAGTTCTGATGAATTAGTAAGTGAACGCTGTTGCGATGTGCAACTGGATTGGTGATTTTGTGATAGAATTCAGAAAACCGCAGACAATATATTCTTGATCAAGTAAGCCTTGGAATTGGACCGCCAATACGCAAACAACGCATACAAACGTGGAAAGTAAATATGATCATCAATCATCATGTTCCAACGCATACAAACAACGGATGAAACAATCAGGAGAACGTGAGAGCGAGCGGATGAACAGCCCGATTCAGAATTTCAGACCGGCCTAAACAAAACGTATGGCAAGCAGAAACAAGGCACGCGATGGCTACTAGATACGAGGAAAAAGCGGATCAGATCACGTACCGCCTGGACCGCCTCCATGGCTGCTCCGCCGTCGCTCGCCGCCGGCACACCTCCTCTGCGGCACCACGTCCACTGCAGCAAGTCCTGCGCCACCCGGTTCCACTAGAGCGAGTCAGCGGCAGGTAACTGCCATGCCAGCGAATCGGCCCGTGCTAGAGACAGGACAGGGGGTGTGTAGAGGATAAGAGGCGGAGGAGGAGACAACGGGCAGGGTGGCAAGTGGGAGTGGGAGACCGGGGCGGCGGACAGCGACGGCGACGGGGACGGGAACGGAAAGGAAAGGAGCGAAGCGGAGTAATGCGCGCGACAGGGACGCCCGCGCGCGCGTGTGTTCAGCAGAGTGGCGTGGCGGCCGGGTGGGTCAAGAAGAGGCAGGGGCCGGGGGAGTAGTTGGGGAGGAGGCGGCCGGGCGGGAGGGCGGGGGCGTGGCGGCAGAGGAGAGGGCCGAGCCGACGAGGCAAGCAGTGAGGCAGCGCGCGCCCGTGCGGACGTCGGCCGGCCAGCAAGGACGCGGCGGTTTAGGGCGTGCTGGACCGCAAACCGTTTCAGGTTGGGGATGGAGACTCGGCGCTGTTTGCTCTCTGCTGTGCTGACGTCATCCTCGTGACACTGACATGGCTCACTTTTTGTTTATGCAAAAATGCAATGAGACAATTGTTGGTGACGTATTTATGCTTTTGAGACTCTTCTTTTGCAATAGAATTTGGCACGGTCTCGTGCCTTTCTCGTTCAAAAAAATATGTTAATTGAATACTAGTACTACAGTAAAAAAGAATGCAATTTTATACTTAAACAAGTAATTTTTTTCTTAAGTTCAACTAAATTTATAAAAAATGGTATCATGTCTCTAAACAAGGTCATTATAAAAAATATATTTTATTATTACTTTAATGATATCCTTGTATGCTGTGTCTGATGGGGTGACGCGGATGCGGCATGGTCGAAGGGATATGGATGCTTGAGTGGGCTGGGTTGGGTTGTATCAGCGCGACTTGTGGCTAGGCTGATACGTATCGCCTCGAGTATCAGTTTTGTTTTATATTTTTATTTTCGATACTTCTCTGATACGTATCGAAAGCGTATCGGCCGCGTAGCCGTATCCAATAGTTGGTAGGAGTAGACAGCAGCTGGCCATGATCGCCGCTCGCCCCTTGGGACAGAGTGGCCAGTGAATGGGCACAAGGGACAAGCATTGGACGGCAGCAATGCAAAAGGCTTTTTTCTTTATTTGTTCCCCCTGCTGATAAGATTAGAAACGCAAGCGTTTCAATGAAAGTGACAGACTGCAGGTGAATTTAGATCATATACAGAGAGACGCTGGGCTACACCAGGAGCCATGTGTTAAACATTTCAAGTCATCAGGATTCGTATGCGTACCAACTGGACAGAGACCTCTAATTGGAAATACTGTCAAAAGCACTGCACTGCAAATGTAAACGGCTGAAAGTTACATGCTCCCGTTCCACGGATAACCGTGACGCGGAAGCTTTATGAATTACAAAGGCGATTTTCTGATTCTCGCCAAGAGAACTTTTTGTGATTTTACACCGCCCCAAGAATCATTCGACGATTCAATTTCAATCATGTGTTTGTTTCCTCCTGACGATGACCCGCAGCATTAAGGGTCGCAATTACAACCAATTCGAGCCCTAGTAGACCTCAACGTGCCATTGCTTGTTCTTCTTGAGCTGGGAGAGCTTCTGGTCCCAGCTCTCGCCTCTCTGCTCTGCCACCTTCTTAAGGGTGTCCTGAATTCCAGGCATCATTCCCTTCAAACCGCAGAAGTAGATGTGCGCTCCGCCATCCAGAAGCTTGAAAATCTCATCGCTGTACTCCTCGATCTTGTCCTGGACGTACATTTTGCCACCACTCCTGTTCTTCTGCTCCCTACTGAGGGCTTTGTCGTACCTACATGTTTCAGAAAGACTCGGTTATACTATATTGCCATTATCCAAATATGCTGGATATAAGTACTTCAGTGATGCTGCACTGCACTCTCAAATCACAATAATGTTGTGCAGTGACACAAACTGACAAGCACCCAAGTCAACAGTGAAGCACAGTTGTTGGCAAGAATAGCATCAGTAAATGAAATGAGGCGTTATGATGGATGAGGTTATTCTAACCTGAAATTGTCTGGATACTGCTTAAGATAGCTGGTGAATTCTTCGTCATACAGAAGGCTGTCTGAATTGGCAACACCAAGGAAGAGCCAGGCCAAGCCACCAAATCTGTAGTTTGGAACATCTTCCATGAACATGCGACGCAGGTACCCACGGAAGGGGGCAACACCGGTGCCAGTAGCAATCATGATATGGGTTGCGTTTGGATCCTCCTCCGGTAGAAGCATTATTTTGCCAGAGGGACCTGAGGTCATGAAATCATATGAGATGCTTCTAGCCTACAATATCCATCATCTTCCATAAACTTGAAAGAACAACCATACTAGCAGGCAAATATAAATGTTCATACAAGCAGTGGCATATCTGAGAGATACTTAAGGAAGAAAGCTTTTTTAAAAAAAATAAAAGAAAATCCGTAGCTGTTGCAGACCATATGGGCAATCAGAAGTCTTTGTGACATATCACATATCATATAAGTAAACTAAACTTGGGACAAAACAGGACAGACAAATAGAGTGCAGGGTTATAGTCATATTTACAGATAATCTTTGCTTCTTGGTAGGAAAAAAAAACAAAACAAAAATGTCACCATTTGTTGCAGTAGCTAGTGTTTCAGTAACATGTTCTGCACATGGTTAAATCAGAATGCCTCAAATCTGTGACACTGATAACGACCTCCTGTTTCTTAATGTGTTGGAAGCAGGGTTTTTTTTACCTGCTATGTCTTAATTTTCATCTCTAGTGTGCTGATTCTAATAAATGAGAAATGGATCATCTACCAGGTGAATTTCAGGGCTACATTAAGAAAAAGATCTAAAGAAGTACCATTGCGGTTAGGAGTAGGAGGCTGTCATAAAACACTATAAACAAATAGGAGTGCCTTTTCATCCATCATGAAGTTACCTGTTAATTGAATCTTGTCCCCAGGTTTTGAGTTGCACAGGAAATTACTGCAGACACCATTCTTTGAGGGCTCCTCCTTGCCAGTTTCAGGATCATAATAAACTGCACGGCGGACACACAAGCTTCCGGTTCTTCCATCAAAGTAATCTCCATACCTAGTTGATGCAATTGAATAAAGCCTGACATTTTGTGGGGCTCCAGGCTTTTTGGGGTTTTCTCCCTAACAGATGAAAATGCACTCAAGGTTCAGAGAGTATTGATGTGAAGAGAAAAGATGATGGGTAATAAAAGGAAATGAATAAATGGCATTTCAAGAATAATCGAAATCAATAATGCTGCAAAGATGCCATGTTGTGATTCGTAGACCATAATATTTCTTTTCCTCTAGCATGGTCTAACAGTACATCAGATGGTATTCTCGAAGAAAACTAATGTGTGTTCTTAGACAAAGGAAATGACAGGGAGCAGGGGAATACTTACAGGAGGAATGACACCATAACTCTGGCCCTCCCAGTACGGCACATTGCCACCATGGTCAATGACGATGTGGCAAGTCTCCCCTGGAGCTTTGGGGCCGACTAGCCTCTCCACCGAGACAATGGTGGCCGTGAAGGGCTCCTTGGGCTTGTATGTGTTGAGAGGTGGCTCCTTGGCGCTCTCAAGATCGAGTGGCGCAACAGAGACTTTACTCTTGCTCGCCTGCTGGACCGACATGCAGAGCACCTTGTTCACGTGCCTGGGCCGCACCGAGCTGCTCTCCCAGGCCAATGTGCCGCCGACCCAGGATTTGTTGCCGAAGCTAACATTGTTGTTACCCTAGAGCACAATGAAAGGCCAATCTTAGGACACCAATTTATCGTCATTTGAGAGTGCTGTGAGTTCAATATCATCAGCATAAATGACTGACAAGAACACTACCGAGTTCAGCAGCAGGTGGCCTGAATTACTGAAGATGTGCGTGGACATGCATGACTTATAAGTTATAAGCGATGGCTTAATTTGTGAAAAATAGCACCTATCTAGCAGCGCTATCTGACATTTTAACTGACCACTCGTTGTTACCAATCTAGTACTACTCGTTGTTAACTATTCTAGTTATCTACCAACCCAGCGCCGACCCAATCGCAGAAGATTCCCTCATAAAAAGGCAGCAAACGGGGCGAGATTCCAGCACGGACGGCGCCGAGGCACGCACCTTGATCCCGGAGCTCCTGGCGCCGCCATCGGAGCCGAAGACCGGCGACGAGACAGCCACCTGCAGGGCAGGTCAACAGAGAGAGACCGAGTCAGGAGAGCACGAAGCGGAAGCGGGGGGCCATGGGGGTCGCACGGACCGGAGAGGGACGCGCGTACCCGGGACGCAGCAGCAGCGGGCGCCATGGCCGATCAAGAGGCGGGGACGAAGGGCGCCGGGCCGGGGGGGTTTTGATCTGGGGATGGAGAAGGGCGGCGCGGCGGGAGGCAGGTTTATAGAGGGCGAGAAAGTGAGCTCTTGAGGTGACGGAAGGGACGACGACGCGCTGGTTGGACTTTGGAGCGGCAGGCAGGCAGGCAGGCAGGCAGAGGCACCCGGCTCGTTGCGAACCGCGATTAGCAACCCATCTGGTTGGTTGATTACTAGCCGCTAACACATTTTTATAAGCAAACCAGTTGTTGCTGAACTTGTGTGCTTTTGATGGGGGTCGTATTAGTAATCTAATTTGGATTTGATCAGGGCGTGTTGTGACTTGTGAGAGGTGATTTGGCCGCTGGGGTGGGCTGAGAGTGAGAGCGGCTGCTCGGGAGCTTCCTGTGGCTGCTGAAACGGCCTTGTGGAGGTGTCAAGGGCCACCTTGTCTCCGATCACACAGGTCAAAAGAACGCAGAATGCAGCCTAGCGCAGATGCATGCATGACCTGCAGTGTTTGATACAGGTCTAAGCGCATCAACCCACACACACCAAAAAAGAAATGTATTTGTTTATCAGTAGAAGGCGCAGTGCACCGCTAAACAGACACATTTTGATTAGAAAATAAATGTAGAAGAAAAATGAAAATATATCGTTTCAGTCGGAATTTCCGTTTGCCATCACACCTGTAATGAGCAAGAGCAACACCTCCCTCTCAAACACACAAATACACGGCAGCGGCATCAAGCCAGCGGCTTATCCTGACTCTGATTGAATCCTGTCATAAACATGCAGTCTTCACAACGCAAACTTACCTGTATTGTTGTTTCAAATTTCTAACGACCGATACCTAGACTTCTCACAAGACAAGAAGATGCAACACTTCATAAGAGATGCCTGCAACTGCAAGCCGGCCAAGTTTGGCCCTTTTCCATCTTCGAGACGCTAAATTAAACTGGGCTTTGTACAGCGCTAAACACCAACTAGGCTCCATTGTTACAAAGGTATTCTCTTTGCTATCCAAACGGCACAAAAGTGTTCCCTTCCAAAAGGGATCGCTTCCCCTATGGTCACTTACTACCTACAACTACAAGGCACGCTCTTGGGTCTTGACAGATGATATTCACATCCCCATGGCACGACCCAGGACAGGGTGAGGGCCGCCCCCACCGTTTGACATCATCATGATGTTATGCAGCAGCTGATGAAGCCATAGCCTTGCCGTGAGATCGACCTAGAGTTGCATCAAGGATTCAGAGTCAGTTAAGGGTCAGAATTTGCAGCGTATGCTGTCATGTAGCTTCTTTGGGGAAGCAGAGATAACTCATTCTTCTGACACTGAAATAGTGAGATCACCTCGATTAAGTCGTTGAATGTCCCATCTCTCAACGCGGTGGGCAGGCTACTGCGTAGCGCATTGCAAGCCCTGCATAAGCATGCAAAAGAACAGGGACATCATGAGCATAACTTCACAAAATTGAAATTTGCATACAGCACACAGCATAAACCTTCGGTCATCTGTCAGCCTGAGGTAGCAGCGGATTATGTGCTTCAGCAACCTTGGGGAAGGCTGTTCAACTAGTTCTTCAACCATCTGACCTAGCACACTGGCTACAGCACAGAAACGTTCCAAAGAAGCACATACATACACTAGCCCTGCGTCATCAAGCATAATCTTTTGAATAATAAAAGTGGCCACCTGCAAGTATGACTTGACTCAGTTAAAGAAGCTGAAGCAGGGTTCAAAATTTCAGCGAAATTTCATCGAAGTTTCACGAATTTTGGTAATTTCGGTGGTGGCCGAAAGAAAAATCCGAAATTTCATTATATACTAATACATGTGCTATATAGCTTTAGACTCATATTTTCTATTGTTTATATTGCATATTCTTCTATTCAATAGATGTGTAATTATAAATCATACTGATACTTGTTTAGATCTATTTTTTAAAAAGAAAAACATATTTCATGTGCTAATCTCTAAAAAAAATTTCGACAAAATTTTGGCCGAGTTTCGCGAAATTCGGTAATTTCGGTGGTGGCCGAAATTTTTGCGATACCGAAATTAAAAACCTTGAGCTGAAGCAATAGATCCAAATGATCTAGTTAAATTCCTGACAGGATAAATGTTTGGATAATTTATATTTCAAGAAACAAATACGACAAGTATTGAAGAATGAAATGGAGTCTTACATCCAAATCAAACAACAAATGAAGCTACACCAGACAAGTATCTTATCGGGAAACTAATTTGTCAGCTAGAAAAGTAAAATAGGTTGCAACATGGTCCTAATCACTGAAATAGGCAAATAGCTTGATCTCTCAAATAGCAAACAAGATATATGGAGAATAGTACAAGAAAGGAGCGTGCCAATTGAGTAGTCAGCATAGAAACAAACATAAAAGATTATTATGTTTTGAGTAATAGTTGGGTAGGCTGGTAAATACCGTTTTTGAAAGTTCACTGCCCATATCAATAGCACGCAGACACAAAGGAATTATTTCAGATGTCAGCAGAAACGCAACGACTTCACGATCATCAAACTGCATATATTGCCCAGAAAAAAAAAGGTTCAGCTTTATTTTTAAAAAACATATCTGGTATAAAAGAAATGAATGAATTTCAAGCCTTCAACAAATTACAGCACTGTTCAGTTCTTCAAACTATTATTAATGTTTATATAGGGATCCATAGGATTTAAAATCCCAATTAGATTATTTAATCAGCAAGACTGGAATTTGTATCCGAAAATCCAAACTGATAACCTGCACACCTCCCACCACTCCAAATAGAAATTCATAGCCCTTCTTAGTTGTATTGAGTTTCTTACCTTCACAAGAGCACCAATCACACCCAGGCTGGTAAGCCTCAAGAACTCATATTCTCTTGTTTTGTAGGTAGTGTTCAAGAAAGGGTAGAGGTACAGTGGAACCAGTGCTGCAAGAGGAGACAGTTACTGAAAAGTGTACGTTATAAACCAGAAGATTGAAAAGCAAATCAGTACAGGGGAAATTTTCTACAGGAAACACTATCAATGTGATAAATACTTTCTACTACTTAGAATCAAGTGTATGATTTAAACAAGAAAAAATTCAGGATGATAGGGACACATTCTTTAAAGTACACCATCATAAAGGTATTCATATTTTTGTCATAAGCATGGTAGCACTCATTACCATTTACGAATGGGATCCTAGTATCAGGGTGCGATGCGACACACTGCAGAACAAGTAATACAAAAGGAAGTTAAGGAAACAGAGTGGTGGTCAAAACCAATTTGAGGTGCATGAACTGATAAATAGCAATTTAAAACAACCCCATATTGCACTATACTATGAAATTGGCAGCTTTTTCATATTATCATGGCTATGGTAACATATCCTGTATCCCTGATAATACTGATAGATTATAAATAATATCAAAAGGAACTGATAGATGACGCTTTAAAGTATCCCCAGTGCCATGAATACTTTGCTTTCTGATGTAAAAGCATACCTGAAGGAGTGCAAGCGCATTGCAGACTCGAGTTGATTGGTCAGATGACAATTTTGGGGGTGAAAGTGATCGATATGTTGACACAATTTCCTGCATATGTTTCAAGTAGCCATACAGACTTCAATCAGAAAAGGATCCATGAAAGATTCAACTGATTTCTTATGAAATGAAACAATATACATGTACGCCACACTAATGCAAACAGCATATAAGTTCATAGTTACTATGATGTCACAAGTTTCCTTGAGTTAAATAAAGAAGGCTGCAACTTTTTAACCCACCTGGAGTAGTGCAGCCATTGTGCCATAAGAGTGCCATAGTAGTAGAGCAAGATCTTCACATTTTTCTCGTTTCTGAAAGAAATAACCAGGATCGTCACTCTAAATGAAAACTTCAGTCCCAACTTCCCAATCAATATACTTAGGGCTGCCCGATCAAATATTTTAAGAAACAGTTTATATTAAATTTACCATGCGAGTATAAAGTATCATAATGTACTTTTGAGTATTTTTATGAGTGACAAATAAAGTATCATAATGTACTTTTGAGTATTTTTATGAGTGACAAATAACTATCTACCAAAAAGAAAAGCTTCAGGACTTCATTCGACCTATACACCATTAAATTAGTAACATCAGAAACTTTATATCACAACATACATCGATACACATGCACTGAACATATAGGCATAGCACATCATCAAATTGCTAGTACACCATCTCAAATTTTATATAAAAGGATGCTGCAAAAGTACTATCATGAAAACAGGAAGCTTAGATCTACAGAAACAAACATGAACTGCTTTTCGCCTCCCTCATCTACCCTATTGGACATGTCAAATTTTCATCCACAAGTTACATGTCCCAACCAAATCTTCAGGGCCTGCACAATTCATTTTGCAGAGCACCCTATAAAGGCTGTCTGAACCTCACCAGTTTATTCAAGCTGGACGCCACCAGAAAATTGCAGTATCGTCTATTTTACCTTAAACAAAGTAGCTATCCAAGTGCAGATCAAAACTACCATGTACACTGAAACCAGAGACCTTTTTTACTGTACAGGCCCTGTTCTTAATTCAACAAGAATAGTTTGCACATATTCTAAAAGGACAGCAAAGAACAAATACCAACCAAAAACTGATTGTTTTTTTACCACAAAAAAAAAAATGCTTTCTCCACAAAACTAAGACCTAGGACTACAAAAGAAAATCTGGCAATTCTCGTTGCTTTCCACATATGAACAACAGAACAAGCATATTGCACTGAAATACCACCACTGTCTGCAGAGATCGAGTAACAGGAGCCTGGCTTAGTCTTTTGCCCTAGACAGCCGATCTGAGAACAGAACTGCATTCGACCTCCGCTAGGTCTCAACGCTACACCACCACGGCCGTGACTTCCAAAACCACGACGCGACACCGGCGATCAGAGAGAGAGAACGAAAAGGCGGGGGAATTTTTTATCCCCTTGCGGTGACGGCGAGAGAGCGATGCAGTCATTCACCTTGGAGAGGAAGAAGAGAGCCTTCTCGCGGAGCTCCGGGACGCAGAGGTCGAGCACGAGCTGCGCCACGTCCTGATCCTCCTTCGCCGCGTCCTGATCCTTCGCCGCCGGCGCGGGCCCCGAGTACGGACCGGCGGAGAAGTACGGCGACGGGTTCGCCATTGCGATTGGTGGTGGTGCGGCGGCGGCGGCGGTTCGCCGCGTGAATCGGGGGAAGGATTTGGTTGGCGACGGCCGGACGGGGGGGGAGAGCGCCGTACCCGACTGCGGCTGGCTGCACGAGAAGCTGAGCACACTGCACACGTGCGTGTGCTTATACGAAAAAAAAAATGACGAGTGGGCCTGGTCGCTACTTCCTTCATCTCCAAGATGGAAGCTATCCGCCCATGGGCTTTCGGCCCAAATGAGCAGCGGAGACTCTGTGACCCACCCGTCAGCCGGAGGAATGAAGCTGATGAAATGTTTTAGGATGGAACTAGAACATGACCATGATGGTAACTTGTACTCCCTCTTTCTTTTTAAGTTAAATTTAACTTTCTGGAGACTAAAAATATCTCAAGTTTAACTAAATTTATATAATAAAATTATAACATTTATGATACCAAATAAATATTATTAGATTCTTCATTAATTATTTTTTATATTATACCTATTTAATTTTATGTCATGAATTTTTTTAGTTCTTTCTATATTTTTTAGTCAAATTTAAGAAAGTTAGAATAATTTATAGTTTGGAATGAAGGAAGTACATCTAGTAGCTTTCGTTGTAATTTAGGATAACCCCAACGTGATAGAGAATGGCTGATTCGACGTATCGTCGTCAAGCAATGCTAGCGACACCACGATGCGCTTCAGTTTTGATTCTGTTTAATTGTTTTTAGATTTGGGCTGATTTTTAGGACACGTAGTTTTCGGATCTGAGAAGATTTCATGCGGATGGTTTAGTATTGTGTTGTATGTGAGTGACATAGGCCTTCTTTGGAACATAGAAATTTTACAAGAATTATAAGGAGTTTCACATAAATTAGTTCGTTTTCACAAGAAAAACTCAGGAAATAGAAAATTTTCCTACAATCCAAAAAAGTGCACCTTAATATTGTTCAATTGTTGGTTACTTGGGACATGTTTGGATTGAGCCCCTAGACGCCTAGCTAAATCACGATAGCCGACCAAAGTTTGACATCTAAAAGAAGCGCCCGGATATAGCAAGTTAGACACACAAAAGAAGAAAATCGATTTATGATTTGGTAGCACTAGGTAGGGTAGGCCAAATCGAGGCATCTAATGTCAATCTCAAAACTTAGGTACAAATGTACAATATAAAATATCTTTCAAATCAGAGCTTTCATAGGAGATTAGCATGACCATAGCAAAAACACGCTACTATATGTTTCCCTTTTGGCCACACGGCATGCCCCTAATGAGCACTTTGCACTTGTGTGTGAGAAAAAACCATTATTATTTATATTGGTTGCTCTGACCATCTACAAGGCGAGTCCAACGCACTACAAAACGTTATTAGCCTCACAAAAAAGTAGTTATCTATGTAGATGCCAATGTCTGGAACCTATGATTTCCCTAGTGCAAGCTATCAGTCCTATTTCTTTTCTCTGGGCATTTGTAAAAAAAAGTTACTTTCTTTGCTTCATTTCTCTGTTTCTAGGTCTCCTTCATTCTCTTTGTCCTTATATCGTGCACTCCAGCAAATGTTTCATGCTTTTGTTAGAACAAGCCTTTGATGTCTCTGTAGGTCACTTTGACCACCTATGAGGACACTAGATGGCCTCATCTAGATGCTCGGTCACCTTTAGTGTCAAGATATAGTTGATGGGTGCTTGCAACCATCATGCTATGAGAAGAAACTTCATAAATTTACTTTGATGGCTTTAAAGCTTGGGGCATGATATATGTGTTTTAAATTTACTTTATGGATGTGACAATACGATTAATCGACTCGCAGAGAAGACCAAGATTCTCACAATAGAGTGGGTTGCTTTTGGGCAAAAGCTATGGCGAGCCGTTGGCTATGGTTGGCAATGGTGATGCTTTTTGGCTATACTCACCTCGTTGGAGGCATTATTGTGAGGCCCCTTCCCTTTAGCAGTTGTGGTTCAAAGATTTTGATTCTTGTATCGGTGATGGTAGCATTTGTTAATATCGTTTCACTCTTTAGAAGTAATCGCGGTGGAAAACCTCCTTCCTTACTAAGGCCTCCTTTGGCTCTTATGAAAGATGGAGGGAAAACAGATGAAAACCTATAGGAATTGTTACTATTCATGTTTTGGTTCACAGGAATGGAGCATAGCAATAGTGTAGGTATTTTTCCTTTGCATGTCGTTTTAGAGGAAAACTGCACGAACTTTAGCAACCACTCAAACCTCTTGGTAAGAATCCTACGTTTTTCCTATGATCCATCCAAATGATCATTCATTTCAAATTGTTGTGTTTTTCGGTCCCCTATTTTGCAATTGCATTCTTGTGCAATTCCTATGTTTTTCCGATTCGTATGTTTTTGCTTTCCTATGTTCCAAAGTGGCCTAAGCTTGTTTCCGGCGTGTGCTGCATGACTTTTGGTGGCCGGTGCTTTGAAGTTTAGGAAAAGAAGTTGAAGTACGTGTTTGGAATGGAGGAATCAAGATTTCCTTTCCTTTGGATTCCTGCCGCCAGATGCTAATTTCACAGGAAAAAAAGAATCCACTCCACTCCATGTTTTTTATGTTGGTTTTTCCCGTCTTCTTCGTTAATATAAGGTGGCTTTCATGTTATCCGTCTCCGTCCTCTGCTCGAGAGCAGAACACGGATTGTTCTGGGCCGGTTTCTATTTGGGCTAGGAGGAGGAGCCGGCTTCAAGGGAGAGTCCGGACCAATCCAAGCTTCATCAATTCTTGTAGTACACATCGTGGTCCATGGAATCAATCAAGGTCCATAATCCATGAAGCTTGCTTTGTTTTGTTGACCACTCACGCCACGCTACCAGCCTTTGAAGCCACTTCGCTCCCGCCTTGTATTGTCCGTCCTCCTGGACCTGAATTGACCTCTTCCTTTTGCTTCAACCCTTGATCTAACCAAAGTGTGTGAATGTCAGCTACTCTGGTTGCTTGCTCCTAGCTAGAATCCAGCACTATTACTAGCTTTTCTTGCTTCCAAGCCAATATCAAAACACATCATCATCATCATCATCATATGTATCGACTTCACCTTCGTTTTATATATACTGCTATATGGTTTCTGTATATATATACTCAAATTACACACAAGAAGACCTTATAGTTTAACTCGATCGTCCTTTTGCTGTGTGTGTGATGTGTATTCATATGCATGGTTAAGTTTGCAACGACCATGGAGACTGTGTTCAAGGGGAGAGCAAGAGCAAGAACAAGAGTCTCTCTGATCCATTTCTTTGTCCGACGTTGTTTTGCTGTGGCCGCAGCTGCCATTTTCCTGCTGACAGATGGGAGGCATGCTCATGTAGATCCCGCACCTTTGGAGATACTCGGCGGCGCTGATGATGTCGATACACTTGCCCATCAGAGACCAAATGTGAACGGGTATCTCATCAAACTAACTCTCTCTCTAGCTATTGCATCTGAACATGCAGTTATAGTTCGATAGGTCGCGAGTTTATGATCTTGACGAGCATGGCGCACATGTCATGTGTACATATATACCACAGTGCGAGCAGCAGCGAGGCGATCGACGATGAGCAGTGGCGGATGGTCAAGACCAGGGGAAACCAGTTCGTCGTCGGCGATCGGCCCTTCTACCTGAACGGCTTCAACGCCTACTGGCTGATGATCCTCGCCGTCGACCCGTCCACCAGGGGGAAGGTCACCGAGGTGTTCCAGCAGGCGGCGGCGGTCGGCCTCACTGTGTGCCGCACGTGGGGCTTCAACGACGGTGGCTGGAGGGCGCTTCAGAAGTCGCCATCTGTCTATGATGAGGATGTCTTCAAGGTGAGAATGAGATGATATGTGTGGTCGTTGAACATTTGTATCTCTGACATATATAATAATTCTTATTATGCTTTAGATAAATATTAGTACCCCTTCATTCCAAATTATAAGTCATTTCAAAAATTTGGAGAGTTAAAGCAACTAAGTTTGACCAAATTTATATGGTAAAATAATAGCATTTATGATACCAATTAAGTATCCTGAGGTTCTTCATTAATTATATTTTGTAATATATCCACTTGATCTCATAGATCTTTATAATTCTTTCTATAATTTTGGACAAACTTGAAATGTTTTGACTTTCCAAGATTCTTGGATGCCTTATAATTTGGAATTGAGTGAGTACTATATTTGGTCAACTTTAAAAGGTTCCACTCCTCAAGAGGTCATACGTGTAATTATTTTGAGATGGAAGGAGTGTAAAATTAGAGCTCACTACTAAACAATATTTTTTATCTTCATTTTTCTTTTAGGTCCTGTTTGGTTTCCTTGCTAAATTTAGCCAGCTAAAATTATTTTAGCTACTCTTGGATGACTAGTGGGACTAAACTATTTTAGCTCCTTTTTAATCAGTGTATTTAAAACTTTAGCTACTAAAGTGATTAAAGTTTAGCTGGCTAAAATTTAGCAAGATGAATCAAACAGGCTCTTACTAGAAATTTTGCTCAAGGAGAACCGAGAATCATGGTATTTGTTGAAGGACACCGCCAACTCAAAAATTTATCCAATAACAATACGAAAGTGTGTATATTTATCACAATAACACAATGCTTCAATTATTTTATTAGCTTCTCATATCCGCAAAGAGAGAAGGTTGGATAAATGAGGGGCGGATCTACAGGGTGGGCTGCCCGAGCTGCGGTCCCCCTTAGTCTGATTTATGCTTTTAAATCAATGATACTTAACTTTAATTTATCATTAATCTCTAGCTTTAGTTCTAAACCTTCACTATTTAGCCCCTTCCCAATTGTGGATCTGCCCCTGTTAAATTACCTTTCTATCTTTGTCTCCAAACTATGTCAGTTCAGACTTCAGAGTGGTTGTCTCTAGCCTCCATGTCCTCACACTGCGGTTGGCCTACCTCTTTGTTGGCCTCCACAGTCCTTGGCCCTAACCGTAGCTAGCCCTCTCTACTAGCGACCTCATTTCCCTCTCCATGATACTATAGACTGCCTATGCATTGTCCTACTTGCCCCTGTCCATGGCTGGCCTACACCCTCCTCCTTTCTACAAGCTCTAGTGATGACACTCAGCTTGTTAGGGGCCACTGTCAACTCGCCATGCCGTTGGCCTCCCCACCTAGCCCTGACTCGCTTTTGGCCTCCTCGCCCCTGCCTGCGGCTGGTCTGCCCCAGCGGCGACCTTGTTGTTCCATCCATTGCGTCGCAGAATATGACCACTCAAAACCAATGGAGGCTAAAGATAAGGGTAAAAAAGTCATTTCTCCCACTTCTCTCCACATATATACTAGAAATTGATAAAATAATTGGTGTAATATGTTATGACAAAGATACATACTTTCTATGGTGTCATATGTTTACGGTAGACTGTACATTAGTTTACCAAATATATACTTAAGGTCTTATCTGGCATTTTAATCAAATTTCAATGTTGTGTGATGGAGTATGATTTTTAACTTAAACTGATGAACATAAATTCAATTCTTGAGAGGTAAAGAGCGGTTGGAATGAATAGAGTTTTGCTCGAGCAACTTAGGGCTACTTGCATTGGGTTGACATGGTTGCTCGAGGATTTGTTGGTATTTAAGTCAAGTGATTATTAATGGTTACCTCTCTGTAGCTGATTATTAATTTGAAACAGAGGAAGTAGAGGCGTCCCAGCATATATAAACCTTAAAGTTATATGTGAAGCTACTTATTATTATATACTGGATTTGCTTGTTTCTTGACTGACGCACACGACGAAGGCGTTGGATTTCGTGGTGAGCGAGGCAAGGAAGTACAGGATCAGGCTTATATTGTCACTGATCAACAACTGGGACGGCTACGGCGGCAAGGCGCAGTACGTGAAATGGGCCAGGGACGACGGCGGCGGCGGCCTCATCAACATCACCTCCGACGATGCCTTCTTCTCCGACCAAACCGTCAAGGGCTACTTCAAGAACCACGTCAAGAACATGCTGACGAGGGTGAACTCGTACACGAGTGTGATGTACAAGGACGACCCGACCATCTTGGCGTGGGAGCTCATGAACGAGCCGCGCTGCACGTCGGACCCAACCGGGAACACGCTGCAGGAGTGGATCCAAGAGATGGCGTTCCATGTCAAGTCCATCGATCCGGATCACCTGCTCGAAGTCGGCGCAGAGGGCTTCTATGGCCCCTCGTCGCCGGCACGGCTTCCGGCCAACCCAAATGCCTATGCCGGCGAGGTCGGCACCGACTTCATCCGCAACCACCGCGTCCTCGGCGTCGACTTCGCCTCCGTCCATATCTACCCAGACACCTGGATGTCGGGCGCGGCGACTCTGGAGGCACAGCTCAAGTTTGTGGCTTCGTGGATGCAGGCGCACATCGCCGACGGCGAGGGCACGCTAGGCGGCATGCCGGTGGTGTTCACGGAGTTCGGGGCGTCCACCAAAGCCCGGTCGAGCGCCGCCTTCAACGCGACCACGAGAGACCAGTTCATCCAGGCGGTGTACGGTCACCTCCTGAACTCGACGCGGCGTGGCGGCGCCGGAGCGGGGGCACTGCTCTGGCAGGTGTTCCCGGAGGGGACCGACTACATGGACGATGGCTACGGCGTCGTGCTTCCCAGGGCGGCCGCCACTGCCCGGATCATGTCCGCGCACTCCAAGAAGCTAGCCGTTTTCAATTCTAGGTGCGCTTGGAGCTGCCGCTGGGGGTGCAGGAGGAGCGAGCAGCAGTCGGAGGATGATGATGACGACCTGCCGTTCGTTTCGAGGATGAACAGAGCAGAGCATATATAGAATATTACTGTTAACAAATGTGTCTGGAATCCGCACAATGTATAATCATTAATGGAAGCTCGCAACCACGCGCTCATTCACAATTAAGCCTCCAGATCTTCAGTTCTTCACAATTGACAATTGAGACATTATCCTCCAAGTCCAACTAACAGATTCGACGGCTAGACAGCTGAGAACTGCAGGCGCCGATTGTGTGAAAGATCGGCAAAGAATCCAGGCCCCGCCGACCTCCGTGTATATGGAATTTCTTGGCCAACCTCACCTGATCAAATGTGCAGAGAGGGAAGCTGGAAACTGTTTTTGGTAATATAAAGAGTCCATGATTTGATTCTAAACAGTACTCGTAGTAGGATCTAAAGAGTCCATGATTTCCCTGTATATATGCGCGCGCTTCCGTCAATCCGTCCTACAAATACAGCCTCGCCCTCGCCGTACTCGCATCGATCCGTCCCCAAGAACACAGAGAACCTCGCCATGCAGTTCCCCACCACCATCACATCACCATGGTCCATGGAGGCGGACACGCAGCGCGTTTCCGCAGCCAGCGCCGGGCTCACGTCGTTGGCGCTCCGCCTCGCGAAGCAGCTCGCCGCCAACAACAAGAGTAGCGACCGCGGCAACGGCGGCAACCTCGTCTTCTCGCCACTGTCCATCTACGCCGCGCTGGCCCTGGTGGCGGCCGGGGCACCGGGCGCCGCCCTGGACGAGCTCCTGGCTCTGCTCGGCGCTCGGCGATGGCTCCGGGTCCGGCGGGCCGCTCATCGCGTCCGCGTGCGGCGTCTGGCACGACGACGAGATGGTCTTGAAGCCGGTGTTCAGGGCGACCGCCGTCGAGTGCTTCAAGGCCGAGGTGCGCGCCGTGGATTTCCAGACAAAGGTGCGTCGTTGTTCTTTCATCTTGAAGCGTGATTGATGATCCCCGTCCGCAGCAAGCTTTGTTAACCAATCTATAGTATGCAATGCGACGCAGGCAGAGGAAGCACGGCAGGAGATCAACAGCTGGGTGTCGGAGGCCACCAAAGGGCTCATCACCGACGTGCTTTCTCCTGGCTCCGTGGACGCCGAGACCGGCCTGATGCTCGTCAACGCCATCTACTTCAAGGGCAAGTGGGTGAGGCCCTTCGACGAGCGCTGCACCGAGGTGGAGGACTTCTACCTCCTCGACGGCACCGCCGTGCAAACGCCGCTGATGCGCGGCCGCGGGAGCTACCTCGTCGCCGTGCACGGCGGGTTCAAGGTGCTCAAGCTGCCGTACCAAGCACCCCTGGCCTTCCCCCGCTTCGGCGGCGGGATGCGGATGGCGAAGGTCGCGCGCCGCGGCGGCGTCGGCGCCATGTACTCCCTGTGCGTCTTCCTGCCGGACGCGCGCGACGGCCTGTGGAGCCTCGTCGACGAGCTCGCGGCGTCCGGCCCGGCGTTCCTGCACGACCACCTGCCCTGGAGTAAGGTCTGTGTCCACAAGCTGCGGCTGCCCAGGTTCAAGATGTCCTTCCACAGCGACCTCACCGACGCCCTCCGAGAGATGGGGCTCGAGGCCACGCTTGACCCTCGCGACGGCGACACCGACCTGACCGACATGGCGGAGAGAAAAGGCTACGCCGGCGAGTCGCCAAAGATAGACAAGGTCTGCCACAAGGCGGTGATTGAGCTGAACGAGGAAGGCACGGAGGCCGTAGCTGTGACGTACGTCGGCGTTTTCGCGCCTTCATGTGCACCGCCTGGCTATCGACCAGAGACTGTCGATTTCGTCGCCGACCATCCCTTCGCGTTCTTTGTCATGGAGGAGGTGTCCGGCGCCGTAGTCTTCGCTGGCTGCGTCCTTGATCCGTCCCAGTGACAGCTGCTTAGCTGCTAACGTTTGATTACAAGTGTTTTTTTTTCAAGTTTAGTTAACTTTGATTGCAAAAAATAAATTTCAATGTCATAGAGTAAAAAGTATGACGTGTAACTTGCCATAATTGTCTAAGATTAGTTATGATAGATCAGTGCCGGGAACCAAACAGTCTCTAAGATCGGTACGTAGAGAAGATCGAGTACCACTCCTTTTGCTCTGTGGCTTGTTACTCGTTAATTACTTATGAATAAAAAGGCTGTCATATGATATTTTCTGCTGTTGCTCATTTATATCTTTTTTTTCCTGGGTGGATAGCGTCTCAGAAGTTCTCTAGTACATTACAACCAACAAACATTCTTTCATAATATAAACGGATCACAAAAACAAATACTTCACCCGGTGCAAGAGTAGAGCAGAGCAACACATGCTCAAAACTGAAACAAGCCAGGCACAGCATACGTAAAGTTACAGCGATCCAAGAACTATAAGCTAACCCAAAATATCTCAAGTAATAATATCCCCTGAACAAAAAGGACACGGGACATGCTACTAACGATGAGTGGATCATGTATTTCGTGTAATATAATGCAGGAACCTACCACTTCGAATATAATGCATGAAGTTCCACTAGAGGCAGTTTTTCTGCATCTGGAGCATTCAAGAAGTTCATCACCACTCTCTCTCTCTCTCAAAAAAAAAAAGATGTTGGTCATCGCCTATGTGTGTCGATTTCAGAACTTGTTAGGATATGAAAGTTTTCCATATGATTCAGTTATCACTCGTGAGTTTGTAGAGTTGTGACATCATGGACGAATCAAAGTTCTCTACAATTTACATTCTCAATGATACCTCTAAATAGTTGTGCCTTCGACATTTACTGACGATTCATTCACATATAAGTTCTCTATATACAAGTTTAGTTCTAGTTGACAGCTTGAAAATTCTAGTTCAAATTGGCATGTTGCCATGAGATATTGAGACTAAGATTATCCAATTCCTGAAATGCCATCACTAAGAAAATGAAATTGCTCTGCATTGCGGCCACCTCAGGTGAGCATTCATGAAGCAGCATATCTCGGAAAAAAGGAGAAATTTTTTCAATGAGCCGACACGTATATTTTCTCATCATCTATGCATGTGTCACATGCGTACTCAAGAACCATCACCAACAACTCCATAATAGGATCGCTAAGTAGTTTTAGACCGAAACTTATAGATTTGGTTACAACTTGGAGACATGGAATCCAGAAAAAGGTTTTCCGAGCCCAGCTCACGGCACACCATCTGACTCGATTAGTACATCAAGGAAATGTATGCATAGTTTTCCTCACCAATCTATGCCCAAATTCCTTGAGGTGAAAAGGTCATCAACATAGCAGATTACTGGAGCTGATGACCTGACAAAGTTCTGCATTTGAACCTTCGCTGATTCCTCTGCAAGTGAAAAAAAATAAAGGAAATATGGTCAACATCATCATTTGTATGAATCATGCACATCAGAGAATCATAGGCATAAATGAATATTAGTTTTTCCCTCACAAACAGAGAAGTGAACAACTACGTTAATTATTCATTTCAGCATAAAAACTAGTTGCTTGATATTTTGCTAGGTGTTGAAGCTTGGATGGATTTAAGGTACTCACCATCTTCATTCAATTTCTTCAACAGCTGGGACTTTGAGGGAAGGGCGTACATTCCAGCAGCAACTGCTTTCCTTATTGCCCATCCATGGTGAGGAGCAAAAACCTGAGCATAAGCTACTGATGCCGCATCCCTTAAGGAGTTGCCCCTGCAAGACAATGTTAATTGATCAAATTAACTGAGAAGGCATTGTAAGGACATACAGAGCTTACCAGTTCACAAGACAAACTTATAAGCAACTACGAGTTGAGAGAAGTAAAGAGGTATTCAGTGTGCAGCTCGTGCTTACTCTGTGACAAGAATTTGCTCAAAGAGGACTTTAACCATATCAATCCCACGCTTTACTCTAAGCAGATTCCTTGTATGGCTCCCTGGTTTCCTGACAGTGTCAGTCTGAATGTCTAGCTCAACCATAGAAGGCAATGTCAAAATTGACTTGGACGCCTCCACCAAATCATCAACCTGTAGAAGATCCAATGACGTGATCAGAGAAGTATACCACAAACTTAGAAACATCAGAATGATAACTTGGCAACAAGGAAAGCAACTCAGCGCCATCATCAATAATAAATTATCCAAGTGTCTAGTCAAACTCAAAAGTGAAAGTACTTGTTACTAACACAAGACAGACTTCAACATTAGATAACTAACCAGGCAAAGATGAGAGCAAAGTCAGAAACCAAACAACACAGCATCCCAGCTCAGAATAAACTAGTTGCACAATAATATGCTATATGTATTGCACTGTCCAAGATGCCAAGTCTCCAGTAAAAACTGATGAGACCTTAGAAAACTAGAAAGCAAGTTCGGAGGGTCATATTCTAACACCTTGAGTGTCCATTGAAACAAATTGGAACAGAACATAGCCTTCGAATTAGATGCAAAAAATCTACATTATTTTGGAATTTCCAAGGTCAATTCTTCCTAACCTCCAAGTCTTAGACAATGCCTCAATCACCACAATTGAGTACAACTAAGCAGAAGATCACACAGTTTAACTAGCGAAAAAGGGTTGTACATACCTAGCAGAAACTGAATCTACCCATCACCATCATCAAGAGGTAAAATAGTTGCACGCTAAGTTTGCAGTGAATTATCCAAGTGCATACTCATAAAACAACATATATGATAAATGATACTGATTGGCATGTGCAGCAGATAGGATTTTAACACCTCCAGTATCCATCAAAACAAACAAGCACATAACAGCGAACACGGTCTTAGAAGTAGATTCACTGATTCTGATGCACCTAGTTGACCCCTGTGAGCCATTTCCTCCTAATATAATGGTCTTAGACAACTCTAAGTTCAATTGATCACATCATACACCACATACAAGTATTTTAGTCAAACTCAAAAGTTGAGATATTTGTTACTAACACAAAAACAGACTTTAACAACAGATAACTAACCAGGCAACAAAAAGACCAGTTGCGCACTAAGTCGAGTGTCTAGTTCATTTGAACTCGCTAGTGACAAATAACAAAGCAAGTGCAGCATATCAAATTCTAATTCTAACACCTCAAGTATCCAATGAAACAAACTGGTACAGAACACAGCCTCAGATTAGATGATCTGATTCACATGCCAAAGCCCTAGTTTATTTGAAGTCTTCGAGGTCAATTCTTCCTAACCTCAAGTTTTGGTTAATAATCACACAGTTCAGTGCACCTCGAACTAGAGAAAAATGAAGCTAATCATCATCACCATAATTAAGAGGCCTAAGTTTGCACACTAAGTTTTCAGTGAATTATCTGCCTACTCATATATATGATGACTGATACATGTGCAGCAGATAACATTCTACCACCCCAGCATCCACCAGAACAAACAAGCACAGAACAGCACACACGGTGACAGAAATAGATGGTCTGATCAGTGAGACTATTTCGTCCATACATACTGGTCTTAAATAATTCTTACTTAGAATCGATCACCGCATCCAAAGTACAAGTAAGCAGCAGACGGATCTAAAAACTGGAAGAAATCACGCCAAACAGCCGCTACTGCAGTCGTACAGAGCCGCAGACACGAGAGGGAGGGTGGGAGGACGGGGTAGGCGTGCCTTGGCGACGTAGTCCATCTCCGCGAACTTGAAGGCGATGCCGAGGCAGCCGAAGAGGACGGAGACGTTGGAGCAGGCGCGCGAAAAGGCCCCCGCGTCCATGGACGCCGGGGGCTGCTGCTTGGCGACGGCGGCGAGCTCCTCGAACGACGCCGCGATCCGACGCAGCGGCTTCTCCGCCTCGCTCGATCCCATCGCCGCTCGCGCTTGCCGACTTCGGCTGCTGGCTCTCGCTCGCCGACTTCGGCTGCTGGCAAGCTGGGGGAAGGAGACGAGAATTTTTTTCCCCTTACTTTTATTTGTGCGAGGATTTTTGTGAGAAATGTTGGGTACTGCCGGCTGATGCCTTTCGGTGTTTCTACGCTTTGTTTTTTTTGTCCTTCCCTTGAGTTTGTTCGTGCCGCGTTGGGCTTCGCTGGGCCGGCAGTTGGGCCATTCAGTCTCAGAGCTTACGGCCCAATTGGAATTTTTTTTTTTGCGAAAATAAAAAACCAGGGGTGACACAGGAGTTTACTATGGGAAAACAGTTTGTACTTTTACGTTTGTGTCAAATATCTTTGCAGAATGTTTTGCTCGATACAAGGGCATAAACCGAGATTCGTGGGATAATGATTCAACCTGCTCAGCATTACTGTAGAAGGGCTTGCGGAGCCATCACTGCCGAGCCATCACTGTTCTTCCAGAGGTTGTTCATAATTTTTACGTTCAGTGAATGGATCTTTGTAAAGAGTCAGATTCTCTGTTATGTCAATATACAGAAGGACCTGCAAAAAAAACCCCAAAGGCCCAAAACTGGTACAGATAATGACACTGCATCCGTAAAGAGTCAGATTCACTGTTATGTCAATCAGCAAAGAACCGTCATGAGAGCGGGTCCTAAGACTGGGGCGACAATTTCACATCATCATCCTCTGAAGTCTGGATACAGGCATACAACGAAGATGAGAAAAAGAGCAGAAACATAAACTGAAAACGATGAGACGAAGTGGCGAACGCATGGACAGTGGAGTCAGATTTGATAACAATGTCAATCAGCACAGGTCCGGAAGTCCGGATCCTAAGACTGGGGCGACAATAACAAAATCATCATCCTCGACACAGCCGTCGACACCGACTAATCATCATCAAAATCAAACGATGGGAAAACAAAACTAGTGATGTTTCGCTGAATGAACCACAAAACAAAGACGAAACAAGGAAAACACCGAGCCACAGGTGAAAGAACAGCGAAAACTTGGAGGAGAAAACACGAGAAGCGCTATAGAAGAACGAGGAAGAATTCGGCGGGTCGCCGTTCCGGACCGGCGAGGTGTTGTTAGACTGCGAGCGGCGGCGCACAGCGGCTGTATATTTATGTTGGACGCAGGCACGCAGCAGGGTAATTAGGGTTTCCGGTGGGCCTCGGTTGATTATGGGCCTTTTCTATAAGGAACGAACAAGAAAGCAGCAACTGACAGTTTACATCGTTCTGGGCCGACAGCATCGTTCTGGGCCGTGTTTAGGGCCTAGAGCTAAACCAACCATCGCCATTTGGAGCTCTTATCTAAATCACCCCTAAAAAAAATCCGGTGTTTTTTTCTAGTTCAAACAATAATCTCTCGGGATTGCTTAGTTCATAAAGACTTTAGTAGTTTCCCATAAGAAAAACTCGAGCGAATGCTATTTGAGCATCTCTAATAAGTTGTCAAAACCCACTCCCATTCTTGAATTTTAGCACGGCTAAAAAAGAACTCTTCAACAACTCATTATCCAGCTCTCACATTGATTATTTTTCTTCTACAAGGCATATGGCATTGATTATTTTTCTCATTATTTGTAGGCTTTGGATATGGAATCTGGACAAGCATGGTGATTGGTATGGACCAAGACCTATGTTGGGACGACCGAGCTGCAAACAAGAAAACTTCACGTGGAATCGAATTTTTATTTTTCATAAGATTGAGATATTACAAATGGTTTGAGAAAGCCAACAATTAAACTCTATACTTTTCTTATGACTTGAAAACTTATATTTATTAGAGATGCTCTCATAGCATTTGTTTGCTTGGCGACACCTTTAGTTTTCAACCATAACTGTTGACACCATTAATTCCCAACACACAACTCGTATTGCTGAAGCGTGCAGCTCAGAGCAAATATCTAATGAATAACTTTGTTGCTAATAAATCATGGCAGAAAGTATTGTTAGCTGATTTGTGTAAAAGAAAAACATTGCTGAATGACTGACATATTCGGTTGATAAATTTAAGGCTGTTGGTACATTCATACAAAATTCATACATGTATTTTTTTTGTACATAGAGGCACGACTTCCTGCACGGTGCTTATTCAATTGGAGGAAGAACAGGCATCTCTCCTGAGCTTACGAGTCGTGGCTACTAACCAAATAATATTGTTAATGCATATGTACAGGCTAATAATTACTCAAATCAAATGGCTACATTGCTACCGTCATGGCCAGGACACTCGCCATGTAGACGGCGGTTGAATACTTGCATTCTTCGGATCAGGCGCAAACAAGCATACAAAGCATGGCGCGGCCCTCGATCAGTCCGTCGTCGCTGTCTGCTCCTGCAGCAGCTCCCGCTCCTTGTCGAGCATCTCCCTGAACTCCTCGTCGGTGGCCTTGAGCATGTCCGGCAGCGGCAGCGCGACGCCGGCGTCCTCCGCGGCGCGGTGGCGGGGCGCGATCCGCTTCTCGAGGCTGAAGGCGAAGTACTGCGGGAAGGCCTTGACGTCCTCGACGCCGCCGCCCATGGCGTCCACCAGGTACTCGAACTTGGGCCTGAAGTTCCGCTCGATGCTGAAGGTGAAGAGCGCCGGGCACCGCAGCACCATGGCGACGGCGTCGTCCCGCGACATGCCCAGCCCGGCCAGGTACTCCAGCTTCGGCGCCAGGGTGCGCTCCACGCTGGAGACGAGGAGGATCGGGTCCTGCAGCGCCAGCGCGCGGCTGTCACGGAACCCCAGGCGGCGGAGGTAGATGAGCGCCGGGCGGAGCTGGTCGCGGACGCTGCAGGCCAGCACGCGCGGGCACTTGATCACCACGCGCCGGTGCGCCGACTCCGGGATGCACAGGTCCTCGGAGAGGAAGGCGAAGACGGGGCGGAGGTCGGCGCGGACGCTGGCGGTGAGCACGGACGGGCACATGCCGAAGACGCGGCCCAGGTCCTTGAACTGGAGCCCGCGGGACTGGAGGAACGACACCACCGCGTGGATGGACTCCGGCGCCGCGTCGCGGAGCGCCGGGTTCAGCTCCAGCGCGCGCCTGTAGTCCACGCCCATCAGCTCTAGGCTCAGGATCTTGTCCTTCACCTGCGACGGCAGCTCCGGCAGGTGCAGCGACAGCGTTTGGCTCGCTGTGGGCACGGCCGTCGTTACCGTCGCCGTCGTCGCACTGCGCATCGGCACAGTTGTAGTCACAGAGGCCGCCGCCGTGGAGGGGGGCTTGGAGGAGGCGACGGACTGCTGGGGCTTGACGACGGGGACGGACGTGGAGGCGTAGAAGCTGCAGAGCGGCATGCTGGGCTCCTCGTCCCTTCTTCCCCCTTTCTGGAGAAAGCTTGGACGACGGAGGAGGGAAGGAAGGGGAAAGACGACGAGGAGGATACAAGCAGCAGGAGTGAAGTGGAGTGGCATCTCATCCGCTTCTTTATCTGGTCGTTGCTGATGACCTGGCACTCTGGGTGGTGCTCATTGGCTGCTGAGATTTGACAAGAGTGATCGCCTCTCCGATAGCAAACCGCGAAAAGAAACAGGCAGCCCAGACACAAAGAAACAGAGAGAAACAAATCTGAACATGACCATAACATCAGATGAGGTACATGGATGCAATAAGAACAGTGATAAAGATAATACTCCCTCCGTCCCCGAAAGAATCGATTCCTAGGATCCGTGCCAGTCAAACTTTTTAAAGTTTGACTAACTTTATAGAAAAGAGTAACATCTATAATATAAAATACATATTATATGAAAATATATTCTACGATGAATCTAATAATACTAATATGATACTATAAATCTTAACATTTTTTTCTAGAAATTTGGTCAAAGTTTAAAAAGTTTGACTTAGGACAACTCTAGAAATTGACTCTTTCGTGGACGGAGGGAGTATGAATATGAAGTTTATATAAGTTCCCCATATAGTATCTAGTTCACTTGAACATGTTCCTGTCAAATGAAGACAGTTGAATCAACCCTTTCGGAATATAAATACATATATATGATACGATATATCAATACACAACAACATAAACAACTATAAGGTCACACCCAAGGGGTGACAATGATCTATTGAGACTATCTGAGTATTATTTCGTTTCTCCTGTTACACCAATCTGGAACTTCTGGAATGTTACTTCTGTCTAAGGAACACTTAAGGTACAGGAGTTCCGATCAGCACTTCCCAAAGCTTCTGCTCACAGAAGGCCGTCTCCCTACCTTGTGGTTACGAGTTATTTGATCATCCTGCGATACATCAAGTAGAGTTCCATTATGATAGTAAATTAGTAATGGAGTTCAGAGGGTGCATTACTTATGGTCATCCAAATATCACAATTCAAATAGTGGATTCTTGATCGAGTCTTTTGTCACACCATAATATAGAATGTTGATCTAAGTTCTCAATGCGGTAAGTTATTCCTACAGGTTTTCTAGACATGATTGCATTACTAGATGAGCAAGATTTACCATATATAATGAAGCTGCAGAATCAGATTGCATTATTTGATTTTGAGCTTGACCAAGTGATTGGTACGTGTCAACTGCATCTATTGTTAACTGCCAACCAGAGGGCGCTGAACTACTTGAGCTGGAGCCAATGTTGTTACAGCAAGCCACTACAACATTTCTGTTCACCCATGGGCAGTAACTATTGTGATGATTAACAGGATCAAATTCCAGCAGACCCGATTCATAGTCATTTTCTCCATTAGTAGCTCCTGAGAAGAAAATAACAAAGTATTATACAAACAGAAGACATATAACTGCATAATCAGGAATTAAATGAAGTTCATCATCATCATCAATAACAACAAAGCATTTTGTCCCAAAGTAAGGTATGCTAGATATGAAAGATACCCAGCATGAACCACCACCAACAAGGGGGAAAAACTAACATAAAAATGAAGGTCTAAGAATAAAACAACTAAATATATGGTTAGGGGTGTTCATGGTATTGGATCATGTCCACTTCATTTTATGTAAGAATGCTCAGAGATGGAAGAAACCCAAGCTACTCATTTTATGATATTAGGGTATATCACACAGCAACTTCCAACTTCACTAAAAGAATGCTCAGAGAGGATCCCCTACCAAATGAAGAATAACTGATTAATAGGTAAATGCCAACATGGAACCATGGAAAATAATGCAAACGATACAGTATAGGAAAACCAATGCATTATATCTAGGAAAGGCTTCAATGAAAGTACCTAATCCATTCCCAGGATCATAATCTAACCCCATTAATGCATCATCAGTAGTAAGTATTTTGCTAGTTTGTGTCCCATCATCTTTAGACAGATCAAAAGCACCACACGTCCCTGCATTGCAAGAAAGGGAAGGACGCATGCTGCTTCCATTACCGGTGGCATGACCTATCTTTTCTCCACTTTCAATAGAATCAGCTTTGGTATAGCCATATATTTTTGATCCACTGTCGGCTTGGCCGACTGACCGAGACACCGTATCTTGGCTGTCTCCATGAGGTTCTTCTCGATCTACTTCAGGTACAAATTCATCCATTAATCCAGGTCCTGGAGCTGATTCACCAGTCTGACCCATTGTCTCAGTAAGCTCAGCAATAGGTTCGACATCACCTACAACACTCTCAGCTCTGTGCAGAGAAGCAGCATTTCCATGAATTTCAGCCTCATGACTAGCTCCCATGCCAACACTGCCACCACTAATTCCTAAACTAAGTTGATCCCTTCCGAAAGCAGGAGCTGTTTCAGCATTAATGACTTCCTCCCCTTCATTTGTACTGCTTCCTCCTATTTCTCTTGCATCGCTTCCAGCACCAGCATGTGCATTAGCACTTTGCTGTGCTTGGTTGCTATAGTTAAGATCCAAGGCATCATTCATTTCAATGTTCCTTTGTGCACTAGAAGAAGGCATATCGATATCATTACCATTACCTAGATAATACTCAACACTCTCCATAGAATCTTCCTCAGAAGTATGAATAGTATGCATTGCAATAACAGAAGATGCTCTTAGAGAATCCCTAGCAGTCAGACGCTCAACAGCTGCCAGGTCAATTGCTCTTGAATGACTGAACATACCAGCATCCGGATCAGGGTCAAAGGACAAGTTTCTACTGGGACCAGCTCCAGAAGAAGGACGATAGGCATCAAACAGATCAAACCCACGGGACTTCTTATTTGGGACATCTGAATCTTGTTCAGCATCATCATCAACTTCCTCACCATCACGATCAATGAAATTTCCTTCTATGCTATCAGCATGCTGCAGCCTATCTTGTGGATTGTCAGCTGTGCTCCCACCTCCCTCAAGGTTACGCTTCCTTGAACTCGGACCACGAGACTCATATGAGGTTTCACAATCACCTACTTCACTGCCTGTAGGCTCTCCAATCATCAGGTCCCTTCCCATTCCTCCATTATTGAACCGCTCTGACATAGCAGGCATGGCAGATTGAGGTGACGGTAATCCTCCAGCCATTGATAGGTTTAGGTCTACTCCAACAAGTGACAGTGGTTTTCCCTCATCTGTTGCTGCTTCATCACGCCCTTCATCTTGACCTCTGTCGACCCCATCAGTAACCCACTCATTGATACCACTGGTGGCACTAACTCCACGTGTCAGTGTTAGCTTTCTGCCTGTTTCAGGCACATCAATGTTATTCGGACTAAAACGAGAAGGACGTAATACAGGTCTAAAGTCCCGCATCCTGACTGTAGCTCCACACAGGTTACAATCTAATAACGGTGACCTCATGCTGCATCCAGAATCTCCAACAGGCAATTTGCCTTTCCCCTTATCTTTCTTGGCTGATGCAGAAAATGAATTTTTGTTATGTTCAACAAAATGGGGATAGAACCGTTCATCAGGTCCAACTGACGGTGCATTTTTAGCTGAATGCGTTGAATTTTCTTCACAGTCTTGAACATTTGGAAGCCACCTAGGCTCCCATCCACACAGGCTTATGAGCTTCTGTGCCTACAAACTCATTGATAAAAGCACCTAAATTAAAGAAAGACCCAGAAACTAGAGGCAATGCAAAATAATATCGTGTTAGCGCCAATAAAGAAACGTGTACATGAAAAGAGATCAGCATACTTGAGAGTAGCTACAAGAGAAATCTTGGTGGATATCAATTCCTGCTGTACTCTCTGCTCTGCAGCCCAGAATACCAGATAAAAAGGTAATTGACTGGGACAACAGACGATCAATTTGTGCGCTCCTGGAAAGCTTCATGTTCTCAATTGCAGATGGTGCAATCACAGGAAGTGAGGTAAACTGTAAAAGCCCATCGCAGCGATCTTTAAACCCTCCAATAAGAGCTGATTGTGTAAGATGAAGTTGGACCAAGCTGTCAGCACAGTTATTGCCTCTCCAGGGACAACTATTATGGTGTGTTGCATCAAGCTGCTCGGCAAAGGATTCTCCAGCATTTGCAACTAATAGAAGACACAAAGAAAGGTTTCACAGCTGAACAAAATTCAGTTTGCAAACAGAGATGTGCCAATCTATTTCTAGCCTAGCACAACAGTAAGACATAAGTAATAATAGTCATGATATTGCACATTACAGATAGTTTGTTTTTCTGAGTCATGTCAGATGTTACTTGACCAATAACTCAAAACATTGGACATCCATACATTTTTATGTGAGACCCAAAATCTTTAAGCATGGTTCGATGACAATGGTGCATTTGTTGCTGCTACCAGAATCCTAAACATTTGGAGTTTCAGATGCAAGGATGATTGTGTAAGTGGAGGGCCAGGGTCAGAGTAGTTTACAGACTTGTTCAATTTTCCAACTTGGAATCATCTTGTATCCTACAAAATACCCTCTATATTCACGTGAAGTGACTGAAAACATTGTGATATGTCGCATGTATAAACTCTCCTCTCACCTCAGAATATCCAACTCTGTTCAAGATGTTTTGAACAAATGTTTGCGGCATTAAATCTGTATATATAATTCTTGACTACCTTTTCACATACAATAGTAAATAAATAAATGATCTGACTCAAGTTACAAGTATTCTAGCTGTCAAACATAACTTATGTTAGTAGCAGAGCAAATAAATGTAACTTGTAAGACAGATACACATAACAACCAGTCACTTAGCATAGTAGTAAATTTATCACAAAACAAAAGTGTATCAAGACAAAACATACCTTCAACAGGGGACCAGGATGTCAATGCATTGAAGATTAGATGTGCACCACATGACTCACATTCAATTTTGTCCAGGTCAACGTTCACCCAACCTCTCTGAGCACAGGACAATGAACTAGCAGCCTGGAAAAATGAACATCAAATCACATAACTAATATTAAGAAATTCAGAAGTTGAAGGATCCCTATAAAGGTCAAGCAAGCATCCAGCAAATGCCTAGCCAGATTAGCACAGTACCAGGCTTCATTTAAAGAAAGATAAGGTTACCAAATTGGATAGTGCAACGAAGACAACAATCAGCCCATATTGGTGTTCTACTGAGTACTGACCTCCAAGATGTGGTAGGAAGACTATAAACTATGCAATTTGATACTCAGTTGCTGAAAGCAACATCCAATTTCAAGCAAAGTAAACAACGTTTAAATACCACTTGCAATAAGCAAAATGGTGGAAGAGTACTAACTTCTTGCGAATTTCAATATTATCAAAGCAAGAACTTTATGTTATAGGAGATATAAAAGTGGAGAGGCCTATATGTGCATAATGATTTGGATTATGATTCCATGGTCACATTTTTAGACCTATGGCATGTTTTGTATTACTGCCACCAACAAATGGTGACAAAAGAAGTGTGCGACCAACATTATCGTATCATTATGGAGTTAGCTTCAGGGACAACTTGGGTGGAGGAGAGATGAACGAGCCTAATTAGTTGTATACTAAAGCCCAAACAAGCGATATATGGTACATGCAACACAACACAAGAGAAACTATAAAGCATGTGAAATGACACAGGTACCGTAGACCCTAGTAGTCCCAACTAGGGAAGATACCTTCGGTTTAGAAGCCCAAGTTGAAGGCTTAAATGTTGCCAGTCGGCGAAGCAAGTCTCCATGTTCCCATGGCCTACATGATGGTGCAGAATCCATAGCAGTTCCACCTGCATCAAAACTGTGGGAAGGATGATATGCATGTGCAGCAACTTATGATGACGAGTCAACTCTGGAAGCTTGTTTGCCACCCAACCAATCTATGCTTGCAACATTAGTTTGCATAGCAGGTGATGAGGCACCGGCAGAACTGAAAAGCAAAAGGGGCTTCAGTGCAAGCTTTAGAAAAAGAATGACAAAAATCTGTAGAAAGGATTATTTTTGGCTTTATGGATTCTGGGCAGAAAGGTTCACATTGACGTTATGTAACTACCCGTAGCCACAACAAGGTGCCAGGATGTAAGCAAGATCACAACAGATAACTTGGGGAACGAACGAGGAAAGGTTCCTCTCTGATTTGATTCCTTTCTAGTTCATTGTCTAGGTTCTCCCTTTACACGACAGTGGCTAATAAGCCTGAGGCTGACTCTACCCTGTGGGTAAGGCTGGACAAAAAACTCGTAACTCGCTAGCTCGCTCGACTCGCTCGTTAATAGCTCGGCTCGAGCTCGAGCTCGACTCGTTTTATAATGAGCCAGCTCGTTTTATAATGAGCTAGCTCGTTTTAGCTCGAGCCAGCTCGTGAGCTGCTCGCGAGCCATAACGAGCCAGTTAATTATCATGTTAGCAACTAAAATTGGCTTGGCTATATGCCCAAATATTTCTTAGTAGTTCGACCTAGCTCATTCGTGAATTCCTTAGCTTTATCCATCAACGGATGATGCATAAACTGTATGAGTATGACTATCATGTAGTCATAGTCGTGGTTGAAACGACCCAGATTTTTCCACAAAGGGAAAAATCCACAGATTCGAATTATAATGTGATAATTCAAAAATTGAACCATCGCATTATCATATATCAGCTGTTATCGTAGTCATACATCGTGA
>Ga0182004_10000017_pt1 | contig 52981 bp, 31 predicted proteins | sample Sormic07211540_1_FD_120479 | JGI IMG/M metagenome (GOLD analysis project Ga0182004, IMG submission 120479) | Endophyte microbial communities from Sorghum bicolor roots, Mead, Nebraska, USA - 072115-40_1 MetaG | ecosystem: Host-associated > Plants > Roots > Unclassified | place: USA: Nebraska...
ACCCGAATGGGACCCGAATGGGACCCGAATGGGACCCGAATGGGACCCGAATGGGACCCGAATGGGACCCGAATGGGACCCGAATGGGACCCGAATGGGAGGAAGGGACGGGGCGGAGCAGTTGTAGCTTCGCAACTACTACTCCCTCCCCACTATGGGTAATTAAGGTAGCGAAGCAAGGGAGAGGAGGCAAACTGTAATTTATTATTAGTTATATATTTATTTATATAATTAATAACTAAAAAAAACTAAATAAACTGTAATACTATAGTTTAATTAGAATATTTAAGAATGCTAAGTCATCCTTCCTTAAAATTTTATTAAAAAACAAAACAAGGCGGAGCAGTAGTTGCGAAGCTACAACCCCTCCCTAGCTTCTAGTTTTACTACTACGCTATGGGAGGGGGGAGCATAAATTATTTTTAGTAAATTAAAAAGTAATAAAATTAAAATAAAATACTTTTTCTTAAGGAAATATTTTTAGGTTAAACCTACAAAATTTTAAATTTTTTTATAAATTAAAAATTTTTGTCTTAAAGTCTTTAATTATTTTTCTCCTCCTCCCTAGGGCGGGTTGCTTTGCTAGTCCTCCCCCTATGCTCCCCTCCGGTTGCGAAGCTAGTAAAACAACAAGAAGCTAAGGGCCCGGATGGGAAGGGGCGGAGCGGCGGAGCATAAATTTTATTTTATATTAAAATTTTTTTCCTTGCGAAGCTAGGCCGGAGGTAAGTAAAAATTAATAAGTAGGCTAAAAACTATTTAAAAAACAAAAACATAAAAATGACAAATTTATTAATAAATCTTTTAGCTTTTGGTACATTACTTTCAAGCGTATTCTCTATTACTTCTAAAAATCCAGTAATTTCTGTGATCTTTTTAATTTCTACTTTTGTTCAAGCAGCTTTATACTTAATTTTAATAGGTGTAAATTTTGTAGGTATATCATATATTGTTATATATGTAGGTGCTATTGCAGTTCTATTCCTTTTCGTAATTATGATGATTAATATTAAATTAACAGATATATTAGAAACTGGAAGCCAATATACTAAAAATTTACCTTTAGCTATTGCTATAGGATCTTTATTTATCTTTATAATTTTCCAAATTATACCATTTAATTTTAATAATGTACCAGCATTATCTATAATTTTAGATAAAATAACATATTTTAATAGTGTATTATCAGAATCTAATATTGTATCTATTAATTTAATAAACTCTATTGTAAATAATTATTTCTCTTCATCATTATCTGATGTAATGATTACAGAATTCCAACAAATAGAAGTTTTAGGTCACGGTTTATATACTTACGGAGCTTCTTTATTAATTACTTTAAGTATGATTTTATTATTAGCTATGTTTGCAACTATTATTATTTCAAAATCTAATAATAATAGTAAAGTAAGAAGCTAATTTTTTTCTTCCGTCTCATACTAAAAATTTAATCTTAAAACTACTATTAGTAAATTAATTAAAAAAATGAAAAATTTATATTTATTCTATAAATCTTCCCTATCAATCCCTCCCCTTCCCTAGCTAGCAACCATCCCTCCCATACGGGGTAGCGAAGCAAGGGAGGGAGTAGTATCACAACCCCTCCCAAAGGGTCCCATACGAGTCCCATAGGGTCCCATACGGGTGTGTTTTTTACTACTAGGGTAGCGAAGCAAGTAGCACCTAAAGAAGCAATAATAGGATTTTTTTCAAATATTCCTAATAATGATAATTGTTCCCCTAAGAATAAATATAATGATTTATTTTAAAGAGGTTTAGTGTATATCGTATATTTATCTTTATATAAACTACCAGTATCTGTTATATCCTTTATGTGGTTAGTAAAACCTAAATCTTTTAAATATTTAACACAATGTGAAATATTTGAGAAAGGTGAACCTTCTATCAGCTCCCCTCGAACATAAACCCACACAGGTATGGATTTAGTAGGCCAAGGTATATACACAGGATGGTCATTTATAGAATCTTGTAGTAATTTTGAGATTATGTCGTCTAATTCATTATTATCTACAATTGAATTTAAATCAATACTTGAGCTTTTTGATGACGTAGTTTTTCTCCGGTTGCGAAGCTACCCCCTAATTACTTAGCACCCATACGGGGTAGGGAGGCTTGCTTTGCTACCCTCCGACCTCCGGCATATTTTATTTTTATGCTCCTCCCCTTAGGGAGTAAAACAAGCAGAAGAACCAATAATAGAAGTATTAACAACTATATTTTCTGCTAAAGGTGAACTTATATCTGTAATTGAAAAGGGGGTGATAGTAGGAACTACAAATAATAAATTTGAAACTGAAGAATGTAAAGGACCTAGTAAAACATTAGGTATAATACCAAATACAATAGTTGGTATTAATAATGTAATTAAAACAGAGTATTCTCTTCTGTTTATGTCTTTTATTATAGGTAAATAAGGAGAGTATGAACCGTAAGATAATCTATTGTACAAGAATAAAGAATAACAAGCAGAGAATACAATACCTGTCGCACCTAAGCAAGCAATTATAGGATTTCTTTCAAATATACCAATTAGAGATAACTGCTCACCTAACCAATTTAAACTTAAAGGTATTCCTGTATTACATAAAGTAAAGATAAAGAATAAGATAGTGAATACTGGCATATATGTAGCTAATCCTCTAATATAATGGATTATTCTTTTTCCTGTTCTATCATAAATAATACCTCCAACACAAGTAAATAGAGCTGGACTTACGAAACCGTGAGCTAAAGCTAATAATATAGCTCCTTCAATTCCTTGTATTGTATTTGAGAATAAACCTAGAACTAGAACACCCATATGCGCAACACTACTATAAGCAATAAGTCTTTTAGTATCTTGTTGTATAATTGTAGATAATGAAGCATAGATAATAGTTATTACTGCAATAGTTTGAACTAAAGGACTGAAATAGTAAGTAGCATCAGGGAAGAAGTTTATTAGTACTCTAATGTAACCATAAGTAGCTAATTTTAATATAGTAGCAGCTAAAATTATAGATCCTGCTAAAGGAGAATCACTGTGTGCTTTAGGTAACCAAATTATAAATGGATATAAAGGAGTTTTAACTGCAAATGCTATGAAAAATCCTAACCATAATATTTTTTGACTCTCTAAGCTTATTTCAAATAAAGAGATTAATTGGAAATCTGTTGAACCTATATAACTATATATTGTTAAAATACATAGTAACATTGGTAAACTTCCAGCTAATGTATACAAGAATAATAAGAAAGCAGATCTGAATCTATCCATACCGTGACCAAAAACTAAAACTACTATAAATAAAATTGGTAATACACTTTCAAAGAAAATATAGAATAATAATAAATCTAGAGAAACAAAAGCACATATTTGTAAACTTTCTAATAATAAAAATGAAATTAAAAATAATTTTATATTATTATTAATATTAGCATAGTTAGATAATATTGCTACTGGAGTAATAAATGTTGTTAATAATACAAAGAAAAGTGATAAACCATCTATACCAAAGTTTAAATGACAAAAGTTTAATTGATTAAACTCAGATACAAATTGATATTGAGTAGTATTTGAATCAAATTGATACCATAAAAACAATGAAACAAATAAATTTAATAAAGATGTAGATAAAGCTATTTTTTTCATTTTAACAGCTTGATCTTCTTGTAAAGGGAATATAAATAATGAACCTATGATAGGTATTAGAATTAATAGTGTTAACATATTTAATTTATAAAAAGATTTTTATAATTATATCATACATATAAATAAAAAAAGAAAATTTTTAATTATATATTTTTTAAATTTTAATTTGACTTTAATACAATTTTATTAGAATATATACTTTTATATATTTCCTCCCCCCTAATTACTTAGCACCCACCCTCACTAACCCTATGGGAGCCGTATGGGAGCCTATGGGACCCTATGGGAGCCGTATGGGAGGAGCAGGGTGTTGTTTAAGGAGGAGAAACTACTACTGCTCCGTATAAAAAGGGAGTTGCGAAGCTACCCTCCCTTGCTACGCTACCTTAATAAGGGAGGGTAAGGGAGGAGGCCAGCCCTCTAATAAGGATTGTTGTTTTACTAGTCCGGAGGAGGCTTATTTTTATTTTATTTAAATTTTATTATTATTTTATTTCTTCTTAATAATTCTTTATAGCGAAATCAGGAGTTGAACCTAATCTGACAGATCATGAGGCTGTAGTGCTAACCCTTACACCATTTCGCTTTATTAATTAAACTAAAAAAATTTTTTTTTTCCTCCCTTTTGACCCATAGCGGAGCAGGAAGGGTGGCTTGCTTTGCTACCATTTATATTTATTATTATCTGAGTTGACCAGATTCGAACTAGTATAAGCCATTACCAAAAAATGGTGTTTTTCCAATTAAACTACAACTCATTATTATTTATAATTATTATTTAATATATACTTTTTATTTTTTTCTACTCCTAGCTTCGCAACACCCTTTTTAGTTGTGAAACTACACCCTCCCATAGCTTAGCAGGGTAGCGAAGCAAGGGACGGGAGGGCCCTAGGGTCAGAGGAGGCCAATATAAATTATAATTTTTTTTTTGGAATAAAGGTGATTCGAACACCTAAGGGTTTTAGCCCATACAATTAGCAATTGCACTATCTTACCAATGAATATTATTCCTTAAACTTTTTCCTTTTAATAATATTCTTTTACTAAAACTATAAAATAAATTTAACTTTTTTTATTTCTGCAAAACCTACCTCTCCTAAGTTCCTTAAAGGAGGGGAAAGACATTACTTTCCTCTTATTAGGATTGTTGTGATACTACTCCCCCCCCCCCTTCCCTGCTCCGCTTTGGTATGCGGAGCATAGGGGAGGAGGCCTGTATAAATTATTCTTATTTGATATTTATTTCTTTTTCTTTCTTCCAATCCAAAAAAATTATAATAATTTTTTTAAGTATATACATAAGTACTAAAAAAAAACTTTAGTATATAAATGTATTTAGGCTTAGTAATAATACAATATATATTCTCTTTTGGACTCGAACCAAAATTAACACTTTAGAAGAATGCAGTTCTAACCATTGAACTAAGAGAACTTATTAAAATTAAATCTAGAGTTAAGAAGGAATTGAACCTTAAATTGATAGACTTTGCAGGTCCACTACAGAACCATCTGTAAACTTAACCCTTAATATTATTATTTTTATATTTTAATATTCTATATTAATTTAGAGCCAAGCAGGCTGATGGTGCACACTGATATTTTTAATTTGGCACCCTCTAGCTTCTTACCCTATAGGTAGCTTAGCAAATATGGTGGCCTGCTTCTATCAACCTAGGGGAGGAGGATGCGTAGAGCCTCCCTTGCTTTGCTAGGGGGAGGAAAAATTTTATTAAACTAAATAAACATGGCCTTGGCCTTGACCTTTAAGGAGGATAAGCTAGGATAAGCTAGGAGGCCTCCCTCCCTCCCCTAGGGACGGGGAGGAGAGAATAGAATTTAATTTATTGCTTCTACTTTTATTTATATCCTTACTTTATAAAGTTTAGGAGGGGTTATAAAAAAAGAGTTTAATAGTCATATTTTCTTCTCTCCTCTGACCCTAGCTTCGCAAGCCCGTAAGGGTTTTGTAGTTGTAATAAAGCAACTACAACTAAACTACTACCCTTTGGTAAGAAGCTAGGAAGGGTCAGAGGAGGCTAAATTTACCCGGAGGACCCGGAGGACCCGGAGGACCCGGAGGACCCGGAGGACCCGGAGGACCCGGAGGATAATATATTATTATTTTTAATTTAAAGAGAATAAAACTACTAAGTTATTTTTTTTTGAACTCGAGGTAGACTAAGACATAATCATCTATGTCTCTAATTAAAGTTAATGAAAAAAATATATTTAAAAATTTTATAATAATTAAAGTTAAAAATAAAATTATAAGGATAAAAATAATAAATTTGTCTGTTCGACTAAGATTATTTTCTAAATTTGAACCTTTATTATTTTCTTTCTCTTCATTAATATTTATTTCTCCCTTATTATTATTTCCATTTTTTACCGAAGGAACCGGAGGAAAATATTTAGTTTTAATATTTAAATATATTTTTTTAATATAAATATTTAAATATTTTTTACTTAGAATTGAGATTATAATAAAAAGTAATGTTAACTCAATCCTATTAAGAATGTATAACCCATTTAACAAAGCAATTAAAGGTATTTCACTGTCATCCAGTGGAGAATTAATAAAACTATTAAATGTACTACTTCCTTCAGGTGAATCAGGTCTATCGATACTATTTTTAATTTGTTCACTATATTGTTCATTGCTGTTTTTATCTTTAAACATTTGCAATACAGTACCAGCAGCAATACCTGCAGTTACTGTTAAGCCACCTACTCTAGTTGCTTGTTGCGGTAAAGATAAATTACTAGGCATAGTTTTTATAGTTTCAGTTGCTACTTTAGCCATTACACCGGATATTCCTAGTGTTGGTAACATTGTTTGAACAGCTGATGCCATATTACTACTAGCAACTTCTAAAGCTTTAGCTAAATGATCTTTTTTAACGGGAATATTTACATATTCTTCATTTTCCATAGATCCAGAATTACTTGATTTTATTTTATCATAGTATTCTTTAGCTTTTTCTTCCTTATTTACTTCACCAGTATAATTAGAACTTGTAGGAACATTATTATTATTAGAACTTGTAGGAACATTATTATTATTATTATTATTATTATTATTTTTACCTTCAACTTCTATCTCATCTTCCTCTACTTCATCATTTTCCTCTTCGCTATCCGAATCCGAATACACTGTATTAAATACAGAGATATCAAATACCACGGCAAAGATAAATCCTAAAATAAGTATAAGATATAAAAAGAGAAATTTACTTAAATATCTAATATATTTATTATTAAAGTTTAAGAATTTTTCAGAAGAAAGCATAAACATAACAAAGTACATAATAAAGTAAATAATTAATTTAGTGATAGATAAACCGAAAACTTTATAATCCAATAGAGCATAACCTAATAAAGCACCTATAATTATAATAAAAAAAAAATTAATTAAATATTGTTTATTCATATATACTACCATATTGTGGTATATAAAATTTTTAGAATTTTGTAATAAGTTAATTATTTTATTTTTAATTTTAAGTAATAAATTTATCATAATAAGAATAGAATTTTTTTTAATTTTTTTATTTAAAAATTAACAAATTCAGCAAATTAACTCGGAGCAGGAGTAGCTGTTATTGTTTATTTTATAAAATAATTCCTAAATACTTTTTAGTTAAGTAATTTATAGTTTAATAGTGGAGTAGTCCTCCTCCCCCTGTTGTCCTAAAAAACCCACCCATAGTAGCTTCGCAACAGGGACGGGTTTAAAGATACCTTTGGTTTAGGAGGAGAAGCTACACCCCTCTCCCAGAGCAGAGCAGTAGCAGAGCAGTAGCAGAGCAGTAGCTCCGTAGGGAATGGGACGGGAATGGGAGGCCTGCTTCTATAAACTACAACCCTTACCCTTGCTTCGCTACTATAAGGGAGCCATAAGGGAGGGAGTGATAGAGGGATAGAGGGGCAGAGTTAATTTATTTAACTTACAAATGCTTAGCAGTAATTATTTAAAACTAAGGTAGTATTAAATAAAAATAATTATATTTAATTATTAATTTTTTTTACTTAATTTAGTAATATAAGTTCTAATAACTTGTTGTAATGTAAATGTTGGTAAGATATATTTAGAGAATACAAAAATTATAGAGAATAATACTACAAATGCAAATAATAATTGATTAAAGAAGAAAAATGGTATTAATTGTGGCATGTTATATATTTATATTTTTTTTTTCTCTAAATTCATAGTTAATAGTTATTTTACTTACCTCCGGAATTATTAAAAAAAAAGTTTAACTATTATGAACTTTAAAGAGATATCTCTGCCTAATTTAATTAAGCCTTAAAATTAATTAACTATAAATTATTTATTTTAATAATTAATATAACTTTAAATATAAATGAGATATTTAGGGTTTTAAAAGTTATAATAAAATTTCTATTATTATAATTTTAAATAAAATTATTAATATATTCTCCTCCGGGTAAAAATAAAACAAAAAATTTTTTGTTTTATTCCGCTCCGGTCCGCTCCGGGTTTTTAATTAGGGGGCTAGTTGTAGTAGTAATTACAACAACTACAACTCCTTATGGTGGCCTGCTTCTAGCCAACCCTATCTCATATGGCTTCTCCTCACCCTGTTGTCCGGAGGCCGGAGGAGAAGCTACTCCCATTCCCTGCGGAGGCGGAGCTATGGGAGGACAAGGGTAATAAGGTAGTAGGAGAAGGTAAGCGGAGTTGCGAAGCCAGAGGGGTTCCAAATAAATATTTTTAAATTTTAAAAATAAAGATAAAAATATTATGATTGTACAGGAAGCATTTTAAATGCGTGGAATGGAATAGGACTTTGTAATGTCCATTCTAATGTATTAGCTGATTGAGCTTCGTTATTTAAGATAGCATCGCTAGTGAAATAAGCTGGAACTTGCCAAGGATTATTTGTACTTTCAGGTTGGTTAGCAAAGATATCATAAATAATATAACCGAATAATACTGTAGCTACTACAGAGATTAATGATCCAAAACTTGAAACAGCATTCCATCCTGCAAATGCATCTGGATAATCTGGTATTCTTCTTGGCATCAATTTTGTTAATTATAGGTATATACCTAAATTCCTTTTCTTACGAAAAGGTTCAGACTATGTCTTTCAGTATAAATGTAAACTGATTGGGCGCTTCTGTTTAATTATAATAAACAGTACAGGGTTATTGTTAATACTACTCACCTGTTAGTCGTTGAACGTTTTTATTCCTAAACTAATTAATATAATTAGCTGTATTGAAATAAACTTCGCTGCAAATTTTCCTATTTAAAATAGGATTTCCTTGCAATTCACCCAATTATCTAATAGAATCTTTAAGGGAATCTATAGAGGCATTTAGAAATTAATGTAATTTAATTCGTGAAAATAATTTATTTTTAAAAGGCCTTCCATTTTTTAAATATTTAGTTAAAGTATCTGTACCCATTTTAAATTCTTTTGAGCATTGCACTGTAGAATATGAACCTATAAAAATTTTAGTTTTATATTCATATACGTAAATTAATTTTTGTAATTTAGCTATAGTATCAGCTGATTTTTTAATACCATACATTGGGTTATTTTTTCCTTCTTTATTTCGAGTTTGCATACTAATAAATTCAGGAGAAAAGATTTTACCATACATAGGATTTAATTCACTTGAACGATTTAATTTAAAATCATCTGAGTGTTTAAAACCTAAAGTATTTCCCGCTGTTGGAGATAAATTTAATCTAAATAAAGAATAATTTACTTCTTGTGCTTGCTTAAATAGAATATCAAGGTAAAATTGTTCACGCTCTAACAAATTAATTTTAGATACTTTTTTTGTTTGTCCTAAATCCTCTAATATAGCTAAACAAAAATTATTATGGGTATATTTATTAATACTATTGTATATAGGAAAATTTCGTTTTAATATGCTAGGTGTTCAATAGGATAAAAGTCTAGAAGATCCATTCCAACCACTACCTATATAAATATTCCCATTAATTAAATTAAACCATTGATAAATTATTGCTCGGTTTCGATTTTCTACTCCAATCAAATTACGATTTAATTTAGGTTCATATAAACGAACTGGTTCCTTTAAAAATCTAGGTTTTAAATAAGGGCCATAAGGAATAATAGTTACTATATTAGAACTTAAAATAAATTTTTCACTTAGAATTATTTCTCCTCCGCCTCCGGGTCCTCCGGGTAAAAATATTTGCTCCGTCCCTAGAGTAAGAAAAAAGAATAGTAGCAAATAAAAATTTTGCTCTACCTCTTCTATCTTGAAGGAAAGAGAAGAAAATAAAGGGGAATTATTTACATTTGATGTAATTTCATACATACCGGCTAAACCTAAGAAGTGTTGAGGGAAGAAAGTTAAATTAACCCCAACGAATAGAGTCCAGAAGTGCACTTTTCCTAGGAAATCGTTAAATGATTTACCTACAATCTTTGGAGTCCAATAATAGAATCCTGCGAATAAAGCAAATACTGCTCCCATTGATAATACGTAATGGAAGTGAGCAACTACATAGTATGTCAAATTTATATTTTAGGTTAATATCCTCACGGATAAATAGGACCATATTTTACAAAAATAATAAACGGATCTATTTCTTTTTGCAGTCACGTGTGGCCTCTACGGAGTCCTTATTATAATTTTATAAGGTTCCCACGGTATTATCTTATTTTTTTAATTTCTATTGCATTACTAGATAAAATAAGACTTCACCGTTAGCATCTTTAAATAGATACCGGGAGAAGAACCTACTTCTCCCACAGTGACTTGACAACACGACACATACTTATTTAACAAAAAACTCTTTCAATCGATCTTGAAATATTTTACTATTTTGTATAAATACAGCTAATTGATAATATTTATGACCTTGTAGAAGGTTTGTACAATGGTCTATAACTTTACCAGTTCCAGCTGCACTTCCTACAGAAAATTCATAAAAAGGAATTTGAGTAAATTTTCCTTTTTTATTAAAAATTTTAAGATGATTTAAATCATAAAAATTTCGAATAGCTTCAATTAAATATAAATCATTATTTTGCCCAATACTAAAGGAATAATTACCTTTAATTCTACAGCTAAATGAGCCTTCAGCTTCAATAAAACCTGCTAATCATTCTTTAAAATAATGAGGAACTTCTCCTCCGGTAAATAAAGGAGTAATAAGCTCTCTATCTTTATATTTTACAGTACGTTCAATTAAATACTGTTCTATAGTAGAAGGCCCTTGTGTATTTGCAAATAAATATTTTTTAAAAAATAAATATTGGAGTCTCATACGAGTAGTTAGAGGTGGGTATTTTTCTAATATAGGAATAATAGTATTAATAAATAAATTTCTATCATTTATCACCCATTGAACAAAATTTTTATTTGTATTTTTATTTACAAGTCCACCATAAGTATTACAAATACAAGTTAGCATTTCAAAATTCAGAGGCTTATCTGCAAGTTTAACTACGAGACGAAATTGTAAATTTTTACTTCGCCAATGATTTACTTGAAGACTTCCGTCTCCATCAATAAGACCTACTGTGAAAGGATCGAGTTCTTTTTTTGAAAGAGTTTTTGGATATTTAAGATTTTGAGTTGCAATAATTAAATTGCTTTTTAAAATTAAAATATCGTGGAATGCAACATCTAATGAGGCATTAGATAAAATTACTCCAGTTACAAAAATAGAAAAAGAAATTAGTATTAATCAGCATCTTATTTAATTAGATTAATTGTAGCTTCTTGGCTCAATCTCTCATAACTAAAATATAACCTTTATAAGGGCTATTCAAGAACGCATATTTTTTAATTACCTCTTACTAATATTTATTATTATTTTTTGGACTATATCTTATCATTGTTTTCAAATAGAAAATTATTGAAATAAATGATGACCACGTGTAGTCTCTGAGGATCCTACTTTTACGCGGAGCACCCTCGCCTAAATAATGCAGGGCAGAGGTTAAACTTTTTGTAATTTGGTTTCCTGCTGATTGCTCAAAACTAAGCTTTTTTACTAATCTGTAAAAAATTAGTATCTTAGTTATTAGAGGTTTCCAGCATATAGTGGTCTTTAAAGTGAACTAACTAGAGTAGTAATCCACCTATAGTGAATAAAGCTAAGAATCCTAAAACGAAAAGTAAAGGAGTATTGTATCTTAAGCTTCCTCCATATAAAGTAGCTCAAGGTTCAGCCTTCAACCATTTCAGGTTTAGTTGGCCTAGTATCTCAAATTTAATTAAATTATAATTAAATTTTTATTAGAGTTTTGCTCTAAGCCGTTACCGGTGATTTTGGACTATTCCTTATAACTTCATATAAAAATAAATAAAAATTATTAATCTATTTCTACTTAGAAATCATGGAGCATCTAGTCTCTACGCTTTTACATAATAGTTTCCTAATTATGATTTAGTTCGACGATTATCCTATTTATATTACTTATTCTATAAAATAGGACTTCCCTCGAGTTTGCCCCCTATACTTAATGTAATTAATTTTCTAATGTTAATTTATAATGAAATTTATACCTCATACTAGGAATAATGAATTCTTGAATGTGAGGATATATTTTTTTAATAGAATCTACTGTTAAATACAAAACAGGCAAACCTCTTTGAAAATGTATTTTACTTTCAATACCAAATTTAATATAAAAAGTATTAATAATAAATACACACTCTTTAACAGTAAAACTTTGAGTTTGTAAATATAATCCACCTCCCTTTACAAAAGAACCATCACCCATAATTCAATGAGCTAAACCTTCATAAGTAATTAGCTCATAAAAATCTAAAGGTATAATTTTTTTCCCTTTATTATAAAATTTTCTATATAAAACTAGAAAACAAGGTAAAGATCGTGTAATAATTTCAATTCCTAAAAAATCTTTTCTATTCACTCTAGTTTTAACTAATCTAGGAAAAGATATGCAATAATGAGAAAGAAGTGAAAATACTGTAAAAACGTAATCTGATCTTTTTATACTTTGTTTAAATCTAAATCTAGCTCCAACATCTTTAGGATATTGCTCTGCCATTAATAATTTACTAGTATTGTTAATACTAATACAACCGTCTGACAATAAAATACCAACTAAAGGGAATAAAATATTATTAGGAATAGATACCATATATTTAACAATGCTAGTATATTTAGGATAATTAACAGTAGAAGAAAGATTAGACCCATATAAAACTAGGCTTTTACAATTATTATTTACTGGTAAATAATTTTTATTTGATCTAGGAAATTCATTAAGTAAATTATCATTAAAAAATTTATAGTGTGCTATTACATTAAAGTATATTTGATTGGCCATATTAATATTCTTACTAAAGGAATATGACAGCCATGAGAAGATTTTAATTCCTGTAGGTACTGCAATTACCATTGTAGCAGCAGTAAAGTAAGCTCTTGTATCTACATCTAAACCTACTGAAAACATGTGATGAGACCAAACTAAGAATCCTAAGATTCCAATTGAGAACATAGCATAAACCATTCCGATATAACCAAAGATTGGTTTTCCTGAGAATGTTGAAACTATGTGACTAACTATACCGAATCCTGGTATAATTAAAATATAAACCTCCGGATGCTTTTTCTTCATTGAATAAAATTATAAAAATATTTATTAGAAGAAAAAAGGACTATATCTTCAACTTATTCCATTTATTTATAAAATTTAACCATGCTTTATGATGAACACTATCAGCTTTAAAAGCTTTTAGGTCCCTCAAAGTAAAGTATTCTTTAATAAGAAATAATCTTTGTGATTTATGACTTCGACTAGTATGCGTTTTAAAATAATTTAACATATTTAAAACATCTTCACGGCTTTGTATAGACCATTGATAAATACCATTTTTAGTACTATCAAAATATATATTACCTCCAAATACATCTTTATAATATTGTACATCCTCTAATAATTTATTTACAACTCTAATACTTAATTGAGGATGATTATTTTTCATACTCATTGTAATAGTTCCATCGGCATCAAAAAATCCGGCAAACCAACTAGAATCTTTATTTAAGTTTTTAGGGTAAATAACAGATATTTCAAGTTGTTGACAAACTCGATGTAATTGTTGAAGTCGTGAAGTGTGTCTAATATGGCTATTGATACAATTGATAAGATTTATCATACCTTGTTTATTATGTAATCGATAACGATAAGCTTTAACGCCTGATCGCATTTTTATACTACCTCCTAATTTATTTTGGATGTAACGTAAACATTGTAGATCTTCGATTCCCATAGTAATTTCTAAAGATGTATATCCTTTTTTACTTACTTGAAGGCTTCCATCCCCATCAATTAAACCTGCAAGCCATTCACAAAAAGAATTGGAATAAGGTGCTACGCGTGTAGTCTCTGAGGTTCCTACTAGACTACTTTCGTGTCGTTGGTTACCTGCTGATTGTGCCTCAATTATGATATTTTGACTTGATCGGGATTTATTTAATAAACCTCTTATGTTCGAAGTAATCATAATTGGATACAGACATTTCCAGCTTATAGCGTAGTTCATATTCATATTTATTGAATCGGGCCGAAATTGACCGAAGAACCCATTTCTTAAAACCCTAGATAATTATTTCTCTCTAGGGTTCATGTACTACTGATTTTAAAAAGTTAAGTAGCCTTGTGCAAAATAAGAAACCGACTGTACATTAAGCACCATTTCAGGCACCCATCAGTGACCCAGTCTGTAGCGATTGTTTAGGCAACCGACGGTCTGACTTTGAGTAGTTTTAACCGTTTTCACTGACATAACCCTTAAGAGCATTCAAAACCTAGTTGCTCTTACCTTTTCTTTGTCAAGAAAAGTTAATGACTTAAAAATAGTTTCTCCTAACAGTTAGCTATTTCATATCATTAGGATTAGAGAAAAGATTTATTTAATAAAGTCTTATTAGGAAAACCTGAATTAACTATAAACTAAGAAAAAAATATAATAGTTTTAGTCACATCTGCTTTATTAAATTCTCAATACTTACGTATTTACTTTCCCCTTTTTTCCAAATATTAATCCCAAGTATTATTTACTTTACTAGCTAAAATTTTTAATGAATTTCTCTTAGTTAGATCTAAGTGTTCTTTATTTAACAATTTATTGTGTAAAATTTTCCATAGTAAATAGCTTTTTAATTTTTTACTTTTAAGGGAACCCTGATAACTCTCAAAATAATCAAAAAGTATTTGAGTTTCCTTTAAACCATTAACCCTATAATACTTTACATTTTTGGCTGAATGATTATATACTTTACCGACTTTAAATAAATCTTGTATATCATATAAAATATTTTTGCCTTCTTCTGTACTTTTTTGAGCAAGGTCAAAAATGATACTAAATCTATTGCTATTGCTATATATTGTAACACTAAAACAACCTTCAGCATCTGTGAATCCAGCTAACCAACCATCTTGAAGTGTAGGTTTAACTGAAAAATCACATAAATTAATATGAGGTAATTTTATTCTACCTTTATTGTTACCCGGAGGAGAAATATTAACATTAATTAGAAAATTTTTATAGCTATTTATTTTATGTGAGGTAATTAAATTGCCATTAAATAATAGAGCTATTAAATATAGATTGATTTTATCTTGAACTACATATCTAGAGACTGTTTTGCCTTGTTTAATTACTTTTCCAAAGTTTAAATTTTTTTGAATCATATTTAATACTTGAATATCCCTAGTATCTTGACTTATGACAAAACTAATATCGCCTCTTTTACTGACAATAAATGATCCATCACCTTCACTGAAACCTATTAACCAAGTAAGAAATTCTTTGCTAGGTATTTCTGGACTAATATAAGTCTTATATTCTTTAGTAAAATTTAAAAAATTAAATTTTTCTTTATAGGAATAGGCATGAATATGCTTATCTTTTTCATTATTAAATTTATTATAAATAATACAAGGGATTAGGGATTCATAATAGAAAAGATGTTGGTATAGGATAGGGTCACCACCTCCAGCTGGGTCGTAGAAGCTAGTATTAAAGTTTCTATCTGTTAATAACATAGTGATTGCACCAGCTAGAACAGGTAGAGATAATAATAATAAGATAGCTGTTACAAATATAGCCCATACAAATAAAGGTAATTTATGTAAAGACATTCCATTTGTTCTCATATTTAAAGTTGTACTAATGAAATTAATAGCACCTAATAAAGATGAAACTCCTGCTAAGTGTAGACTAAAGATAGCTAAATCTACAGAACCACCTGAATGTGATTGGATTCCGGCTAAAGGAGGATAAACTGTCCAACCTGTTCCTGCTCCATTTTCTACCAATGAACTCATTAATAATAATATTAAAGATGGTGGTAATAACCAAAATGAAATATTATTTAATCTAGGGAATGCCATATCTGGACTACCACAGTGGATAGGTAAGAAGTAATTCATAATTAAACATATTTATTTCAAATATGATTGGACTATATCTTCACCCAAAAAGAAAATAAAAATTAAAAAATTATTTATTTAAATATTGGGGCGCTACGTGTAGTCTCTGAGGATCCTACTAAATTTAAAAATAAATTTTTGGTTTCCTGCGTATTATTCATTTATGTTAAATTAACAACATTAATCTTAATTTTTAAGATCACTGTACACTTATTTTTATTTTAAGCTTTCCCCCTACCTCCCATTCGGCTCCCATAGGGTCCCATAGGGTCCCATACGGCTCCCATAGGGTCCCATAGGGTTAGGGATCCTTTGCTAAACTCAACAAAGAGTGGAGAAAGGATTTAGCTGGAAAAATAATTAAGTTTTCAGTAAATTCTATAAGATTACTTTAGAAACTTTTCGCATATAGTAGCGTATTAAGAATGATTTTACAATCAAACTCGGCAATTATTCTTTTGTTCATTTAACTATTTTTTAAGCCCGCTAAGCCAGCAGGCGCTTTTGTCCGGAGGTCCGGAGGTCCGGAGGAAATTATTCCTAAGGGTAGCGAAGCAACCCTCTCTCTAATTTCTTAAAGTAAGCACAGAGGGAGAGGCAAAGATTAATTTATATAATTATTATTTTTATATAAATGATCCCACGTAAAAGTTTTTCTTGTTTCATTAAAATCTGTTCTAGTGTTAATAGTAGTATCCAAATAAGATGTAGTAACTTTATTTAAATTTTGTAATTCTAAAATATTAGCCCAATCTTTATAATCTAAATATTTAGAAGAAAGAAGCGGATATTTATTAAAATAATCACAAACTTTAGAATTGCTTAATTTATTATTAGAAATAACAGTAAAACTATAGTAAATTTTATCTTTAATTAGTCTAGATCTACTATAAACTGTTACACCTAAGAATAATCCTATTTTAGATATAATTGGAAAAAAACTTGCTTTATTTCCTTCTGAATCTGTCTTATGATAATTTTGGTTAATTTCTAATCTATAATATAATTGAACTCTTGTAGAATTTTTATTAGTCCTTTTATGTATATTAATAGAGAAATTTCCATCAGCATCTGTAAAACCAGATAACCAACTATTACTTTCTATAGGGGAATTATCTAAAGATTTATGTTCTAGTTTATTAATTTTAGATAGATTTAATTTCGTAGTAGGAAGCAACTTATGTGTTGACACATTACTATTTTTAATTATATATAAATTTAACCAATCTATAGCTCTATTTAAAGCTTCTATTTTAGGAGTTCTCATAAAGCCGTTAATAATAAAGATTATAGTAAAGAGACTTACTATATCTTGTATTTGCCATAGAACATAACCTCTTTCTGGTTTAATTAAAACTTGACCACATTTAGTAATATTTTGTAAATAATTAGCTAAAGGTAAATCAGCTTTTTTGAAAACTATAATAATTTTAGGTGAATACTTATTAGGAGTTATCTTTTTTAATTCTCCTTTCCCTACCTCTGATACGGAACTCGTATGGCTAAGAGAAGACTGATTTAACTGTTGGCACACAGAAATTGTTCCATCACCTTCAATTAAACCAGCTAAATAAGGCCCTAATTGAGATCTTAATAATTGAATATTAATATTCTCTTCACTAGTATGCAGCTGTTTTTTTTGGACAGCACCATTTGTATTTTTAGAATTAATTGTAAGATTTTTACTTTGCAATGCCTCTTTAAAATAGTTATTTTTTAATAGTGTTAAATTAGCATATTCTTTTTTTCCTAGCAGGACTAATTTGATATTATTTAAATTAAAAGGCTGCCAGTACAAAGCGCTATATATAACATTATTTAACAAAAGAGAATTATTATTTTTACCGAAACCTCCTACTAGACCAGGCATTACCATAAAGAAGATCATGATAAAGGCGTGTGCAGTAATTATTACATTGAATAATTGGTGGTCACCTTGTAGGAATTGTACTCCCGGAGATGATAACTCTAATCTAATTAGAACTGAAAAAGCAGTTCCAATCATCCCTGCAAATACAGAGAATATTAGATAAAGAGTACCAATTTCTTTGGCATTAGTAGAATATAACCAACCCACTAATGCTGGGCAACCCCTACCGTTTACTAAGTTAACTAATATTAAATTTTTTATTTATTCTGTTTTAATTCTATATTTTTGTTTATAGAAGAAAACTATAAAGTTAGAAAACACCTGGGCTCGAACCAGAACTTTCCCCTTAAAAGGGGGACACTCAAACCACTCGAGTTCTGTTTTCTTCTTATTATTCTTTATAATTAATAATTCTCTGCTTTTAAATTAAAATTTTTATTTTAATATAATTGGTTGGACCTCTTTTAATGAGGAGAAGCTACCCTCCCTAAAAAAAAAAAAGAAAATTTTTAAATAGAAAAAAATAAGTCTAAATAAGGAGGGGTTTTACTAAAATTTTTTATTTTTATTTGTTTTCTTTAAATTAATGTAAGCTTATAGCGTCTCTTAAGTAAGAACATACTAATAATGTGAATACAAAAGCTTGTATTAATGAAACTGCTAATTCTAATCCAATTAAGGCTAAGAAAATTACGAAAGGTATTAAAGTAATTACAGCTACAATTAAGCTTCCTGTGAATAATTTAAATAAGTATGTAGATAAAATTTTTAATAAAGTGTGACCAGCTACTATATTAGCAAAAAGTCTAACTCCTAGAGATACTGCTCTAGCTAAGTAAGAAACTAATTCAATTAATACTAATAGAGGAACTAAAGCTAAAGGTGTTCCAGCTGGTATGAAGAATGCGAAGAATTTAACTTTATGTATTGATAAAGCTAAAATTGTTACACCAATAAAGATTGTAACACTTAATCCTAAAGATACTACTCCACTAGCTGTTACTGCAAATGAGTATGGAACATTAGAAATTAAATTTCCAACTAAGATAAAGAAGAATAAAGAGTATACAAATGGTAAATAAATTTCACTATTTGCTCCAACTTGTTCTCTTACCATTGCATTTAAGCTTGCAAATGAAGATTCTAAAGAGATAGACCAATTATTAGGTATTAATTTTGAATCATTATTACCGTATAAGTGGATTCCTAATACAATTACTAAAATAAAGCAAGAGTATAGACCTAAATTTGTTAAAGTTAAATTTAAGTGACCTAAAATAGGAGCGTTTAAACCTATTAAACTAACTACTTCAAATTGGTTTAAAGGTGATAATACAAAAGTTTGTAACATTGTTTTAATTTTTTTTTTATAAAGGCTATTTATGTAATTAGAATATATTATTTTGTTTTTTTTATTTTTTATTTATTTTTATTTATTTTTATTTATTTTTATTTATTTTTTTTACCCACCCACCCATAGCGGAGCAGGGTAGCGAAGCAAGGGGGGAGGCCGGAGGAAAACAATTGTTTAATAATTGTACTTTAAGGTTAATTTAAAGTATAAAAGTTTAATTTTAACATCAGGAAGTTTATATATTTTTCCTCCCGTACGGTCCCTAGGGGGAGGAAAAAAACCTAATTTAGGTATTTGTAATTACCTACTTTTAAAAAATCATAGTTTAGTCATGTAAACAGCTAATTTAAATAAAGAAATAACCATATCCGATATGAATGACCAGAATCGAACTGGTCATAATCGCTTGGCAAAGCGACCGTTATACCTTTTAACTACACCCATTATTTTAAGAAACTCTTTTTTTTAATAAAATTTGAATGCTTTTGTAATGTAACCTATAAATAGTTTATAAACTTGTAATCTTATAAAATCATCTCAACAAAGTAGTAGTATAGACATTATTTATGTGTTGTTTAATCTCTTCACTCCACACCCCCTTTCTTTATAATTAATTTTTATTATTTTGTTCAATTTTGTTAATTTTACATTTCTCATGACCCATTTTATTTTTATTACCACTGTAGTACATTAGTATACTTTTTATTGTTTTTTGCTCTTTAAATTATATTTGTGATTTCGTAGTACATTAGTATACTCTGTTTTTTGTTTTTCTATGATTTAATACTTGCTATACTTTTTGGCTAAATTTTATATAACTTTCCCTTATTTAAAAGCATACTTGTTTAGAATGGTTATAGTTAAAAGGTAATAACGTTTGATTCCGAATCATTTGTTATCAGTTCGAATCTGATTAACCATATTTAAAAGTAGTAGGAGAGAGAATAATCTTATTTTGGATTATATTTTTAGTAGTGGTTCGTTTATCTTATTAATTTAAGTAGCAATATTTTCTTAAAATAGTCGAATTTTTTATTTTTTTTTAATACAAAATTTTTTGAAGGAGAGACTAATCATTTTTAAAGGGAATTTTACTATGTAAAAGAGAATGGTTTAACTTAAAGTTATTTTAAAATCATTCCTAAACTATTGATTAAATAAATGGAAATTAACAAGTGTTGTATGTGGGAAAGGAGGGGATATTTTAAATTATTCTATCTACTTTATTCTTTAGAGTCTACGTTATTGGAGTCTGTAAGAGTGTTTATGATCAATGGTTTAGTATTTGTTAATTTACCATTTTCATAAATTAATTCTCTCTTATTTCCAGTAACTTTTAGAGAGTAAAGAGATTCCTTTATAGTAATATTACTATCTTTAATAGATTTAAACCATTTATTTTGTTGGGCTTCTATTACTGAATCTTTAATTAATAATGATTCTAAAGTATCTATAGTAATATTATTAATAATTGTACCTTCTTTGGTTAGACCTTTTATTTTTATAGTTTCTTTACCATTTATATCTCTTAAAGCATATACTTTAGGAGCTAAGAAAACGGCTTTACTATTTACAGAAACTAGTTTCATTTTACCTAATTCGGTATTAGAAACTAAGTTATTAGGTAAAGGTCGATCAGTGAAGGCACTATCGGTATCTGTGTAGAATAATTTAAAATTAGGGTTATTTTTGTATTGAGACATATGAATTCTAGCATAACTAGTAATAGATGATGCTATTGCAATGTTAATATTAGGTACATAATTAGATTTAATGTTTTTATTAGAATAACTAATTAACATATTATTATCCATTTCAATTATATTGCTTATTTCAATTTGGTGTTGAAGAGCTTTTTTTAAATATTTATTAATTTCAGTAATTTTAATAATTTTTACTGTATCAAAAGTTTGGCTCATTCCAAATCTACCATATAAACTATTAAGTAATAGTTTAGCTATGTAATTAAGTGGATCAGTTTTTGGATAATTTAATCTAAGATTATATAAATCATTTACGTATTGTTCGAATATAAGTGATTTATCAAAAGTGTACCCTTTAATAACTTTAAAAATATACCCTAATTCTTTAGCGTTTTTAATTTCTTCGCTAAAGAACATACCCTGAAACTTACCTAAAGGTGCAACTGTTCTCATTCCATTTTTAGTTTTATGATGGATTTGTATAATAGGATGTTCTAATTTTTGTGGAGTAATAACTTCGCAATAGAAAAAGCCAAAAGGATCTTTTTCTAATTTATAGATATCACCTTCAAAATATTTAGGTAAACCTACTGGCATCACAAAATTATACATGGTAGATGGGTAAAGTCCATTAATATCATATTCATAAACAAATTCTTCATTTTTATAATCATTAATGGGAATAAACATATCTACTGCACCTCCAGTATAGCTTTCGCTAATATCTAAATAAACATCATTTACTAAACATGGAATTTGGTTATCAAGTAAATAATGTGCTCTAAAAATAGTAAAAGCTAAAGAAGGCAAGGTAGGATAATTTTGAATATTAAGTTTAAATTTATTAAAATTTAATTGATTAAACTTAATTAAAACTTGGTATAAGGAAACACAATCATTTATACAATAATTAATTGCTTCTTCTTTGAAAGACCAAATTTTATTATTTATTGTATAAAAACTTACATAATTAATATAGTCTTTTTCCGTTGTATTTTTAGGAAAAAGAGAAAAGTCAGGAACTGGACCAGAATAAGTAATATCGTTTAATTTAATAGGGAATAGTTCTTTACTTACTAAAGAGTTAAAAGAGTTACCTAGTTCTTTAAGAGAGCTAGGTAACAGTAAGTAACTATCTCTGAAGGTTAAAACTATATTATTTTTACCTTTAAATTGTAAAGATAATATTTTACCTTCTCTTTGAATTACTTTACATTCTCCTATCTTAGTTAGGGCTTTAAGTAAAAAGATACCGTCGAACCCTGAGAAGTTATGTAAAAAAATTTTATGATTTTTGTATTTGTTAATACAAAGGTCTTTCATCATTATATCAACCAACTGGTTAAGATCTTTAAAATCTTTTGCCCAATAAGATTTATATAATTTACCATCATACCAACAAATTAAATACACACTTAAACTATTATTTACACTAATAGTCTCTATATCCATAGTTATAAAATTATTATTGATTAGCCCCTCTGTATTAATTTTACTTATAAATGGTGTAGTTTTTGCTACTTGGTGTAATTCTAATCTAAAGGGTGAATCAATACTATCTCTAGAAAAATGGTAAATAGATTTCCCTAATTCTCTTTGAAAACTATTTTCTGAAGTAATGTAGTCTTTCCATGTAAACATAATTCTATTATTTTTAAATAATTTAACTAAATTATATGGAAGAGAACTTGTATCTTTGAATTCCTCTAATATAATAAATGATTTGTCATTTAAACCTATAGTCCATTTATTAGCTTCGTGGTCTATTATTTCACCAAAGCCTTTAGGATCTATAGTGATTGGTAATTTATTATTATAATAAGTTTGAAATGGAATATTAGGGTCTATTAGTTTATCTGGAGCAGGACCTTTATTAATTTTATAGGAAAATCTTAAAGATACGATTGGAGTTTCTTTGTAAACCTCCGTTTTAAGAGAAATCATGTCTCTTAAAGTCTTAATGTATCTTTTCTTTTCCTCATCTGTGAAGTTTAAAAATTGTAGTTTACCTATTGACTTTATTTCATTATTATTATATTTTAATTGAAATAGGATTGCTACATGATTATTATCTAAGTTTAATTTAGATAATTCTTCTCTCCATAGTTTATTAACATAAAATTTAATTAAAGCTGGTGTGAAGATTTGCTCTCTAACTAATGAATATTATATTATTTTTTTTATTTATTTTTGTTTGTTTTCTTATATAAGGATATATAAATATCTTTTTTTAATTAATTAAATAATTAAATTAGAATAAAAATACGAGTACTCAGATTCGAACTGAGGATTTCTACTTGGAAGGTAGAAGTTATACCACTTAACTATACTCGTTTTGTATATAATGTATTATTTAAAATTTTTGTTTTTAATCTATCTATCTCTTTTATATTTTATCTTAATTTAATTTAATTTTTTTCTTCTGAAATTTTTAATTTTTCTTCTGAAATTTTTAAATTTTCTTCTTGTAGCAGAGCTTGTTCCTTTAACAAATTTTCTCTTTCTTTAGAAATGATTTGTTTTTCTTCCCCCAAAGTTAGTAAAGAATCTTCTTCAGAAACCACTTCAGGCACTAGTTCAGTGGGTACATCCCTTTTAAACACACTACTTAAAACATTATCCCCAAAATTTTTAATTTTATTGGAGAAGTGTAAGTAAACATGGTGAATATTACTGAATAACTCACTATTAAAGGGATTTGGAATTGAGAAGTCTATGGGATTATAATAAATAACAGCACTAAATGAAAAAAAATATGATGAATATCTTAGAATAAATCCAATGAACTTCAATAGGAATTTTAAAGTTGAATTAGGATTAGGTGTTAGCTCTTTTTTAAGCATAACTAATCTATCCTTTAAAGTTAAACAAGAGTGTGTGTAACCGAATAAGCAATGTTTAATTGCGAAAAATTTTTTTAACATGTTTTATTGTAAAATAAAGGCTATTTATATAATTAGTTAATTTTTTTATTTATTTTTTTAATAAATATGATATAAATACAATAGTTAATTAAACGAAATTAAATTTACTAGGTATTCATATAGCAAAATAGCCCCTCTCATTACTACTATTTTAATTATAGTTAAATAATAAGAAACCGTATTTAATAAATTCCCCATTACCCTAGCAAAAAAATTGCTATTACTATTCGCTAACGAATGTTTTACTTAAATTTAATTCTTTTAATTATTTTACTACTTCTTTTACTGAAAGATAAAATTCTTTTATTTTCTTTAAACAAAAAATTTTTTAAGATCATTTAATTAAATGTTAATTCTTCTTAATAGTAAGAGGGGTTTAATCCTTTAATTTACCTCCTCTAGCGGAGTTGTTGTGAAACTAGCCAGAGGGTTTAACCCCTAATTTTAAGGTATGTATGTTTATTTAAATATTTGTATCAGTCTTCCAAGTATGAATTTAATTATTCTAAGAATTGGTAGAATTGATACTTCATTTTTATTTAAAAATTTTAAATTAATGTGAATAGGAATATACTGGTTATTTTTCAATAATTTATTTCCAGTTCTTTTTATAGTTACCTTTGTAGAATCAATTCTAATATCTAGGGTTTTAAAGCTTTTATAAAATCTTACAGGTACTTCTTTAATTAGCTCTTGACCATTATAAACAGCTTTTATTTCCTCAAAAGTTATACTGTCTCTGGGAATACCTGCTATTACTGATTTCTCCACTCTATTACCCTCTTTATCTAGATACCAATACCCATATTTTTTAATATCTAAAAAATAGGCTTCTTCTATTACACACCCATTTAATTCATCCTTCATTAATCCTAAATCCAAACCTATTAGATGAGGCTTCAAAGGTTTAGATGTGAATATTGAATCCGTATCTGTGTAGTAAACTCCACCACTTAGAATGTATGGGATCATAGTTATTCTAGCATATGAAGTTACGGCGCTGGCAATAGCTACATTACTTTTAGTTGGTAGATTGAAAGTTTGGTAATTAGACTCTAAGGTTATGTTTAACTTCTTCATTAAATCATAGTTAAGGTTACCTAATACTAGTATAGTAGAAATCTGATCATTAATTTCGATTATATTTTTAACTATTCTAGTAGCAAAGTAATTTTTTAAGTCTTTATTATAAATATTTAAGGTTTGAATTACCTCTTGTCGTCGGCCAAAGATCCCATAAAGTTGATTTAAGTGCATTTTAGCAATAAATCTTTCAGCTCCAAAACTGTTTTTTTTAATCTCATAGAAATGGTTTATATAACCTTCAAACAAGTTAATTTTGCTGAATTCGTATCCTTCTATAGGAGTAATTTTATATCCATGTAGAGAAACAGCCTTTAACTCTTCGCTAAAGTATATGCCATGCCATTTACCTACAGGATATATAGTTTTTCCATTATGTTTATAAGGAAGTAAAGGTCTTAAAGTGTCTGGAGCTTCAATTTCCGCTAAGATAAACCCAAAGAAATTGTTCAAATCTATAGAACTGTCTATTTTGTGGTGTTTAATTAGTTCATGTGGCATTGGTTTCAGCATAGCATAAGGGTATAACGAATTAATATCGTAATAATGTCCTTTCTTCATATAACCACCGAAGTAATCAGTATGACCACCGAAATAGCTTTTTCTAATGAATGAATCAATATTTCCTTTAATTATAGGTATATCGCACTTTTGAAATATTAATCTAAATATCTTTAGAGATAAGGAACTTGTTGAGAATATACTACATATATCTACTTTATACTTATCAATATAAATTTCCTGACCCTTTTCTAGAGCTTTATAAAGAGCTATTGCATCCTGTAACGAATATTCTATAAACTCCTTAAGCAATAGTTTATCCTTAAATAGCTCTAAAGAATTAAATTTAGAATTATATTCTTGCGATTTACCTTCTACTTTAAAGGTCTTACATAAATCCTTTAAAGAAACAGGGAATATTCTGTAACTATCTAACCAAGTTATTGTATTCCCATTATCCAAGGTTAAATTTATTGAAATAAATTTGTTATGGTGGTCTATGATAGTCTTAACTTGATTAGGTTTAAAATGTAAACTAATAGCTTTATATAAAAATAAACCATCGAAGCTTCCCAAATTGTGTACAAAGAATATTGTTTTATTAGGCATGCCATTAAGAAATTCAAAAAATTCCTTCCAAATAGTTTGAGTACATGCACTTAAAATTAAATCTTTATTACCACACTTTAAATTGGGTTTAATTATAAAGATTTTACCTAAATTTTTAGAACTAATAGAAATAGCTACTGGGTGTTGAATATTTTCACTATTACCCATAGTTTCTATATCTAAAGTGTAGAAAAGGCTTCCGCAAGGGTCTAAATTAGTTTTAGAAATGGGTTTAATGTAGCTTAAACTGCCATATTTGCCTTGAATTAAAGCCGAAGTGTAGAAACTTCTTCTACCTCTAACCTTTTTATTTGAATTTGTTTTAAGCGTTTTATTATTTTTATTCACCTTATCGGTAACAGACTTCAATTCCTCTTTAGTAAGAGTAGTTCTAGTAATTTTAAGGTTTTTATTACGTAGATCGTCCATATTTCACACTTTGAATCTAAAAAATGGTATTTTTGTTATTTGATAACCATCTTCATAAATGTTCTGCACATAATCTTCGATCTGACTCCAATATTCTTCAAAGGTTGTGTTATTGTTAATTAAGGTGTTAAAGTGGAAAGCCGTTTCATTACCTTGAATAATAGCTTGACATATTATAATCTTATATTCCCCAAATTTTTTAAAATTCTCATTGTTTATCAATTCACTAAATATAATTTTAATTATAGGATAATTATCCATCAACAAATTATTGGAGTAAACAAAAGTATAAAAGGTACCAACCTTATTATAAGACATATCTAGTAATTGGGTTTCTTTAACATTTTTCAACTCCTCAATGGTATTTATTAAATATGAGAATATTTCAATTATTATTAAAATTGAGAATATTTCAACTATTTTATTAAATAGTTTAACTATAAGATTTAGTATCATTTTACCTAGTTCTGTATTTTTTTTTTTTACTAAGTGATCAGGTAGAGGAAGGAGTTGCGAAGCTACCCATATAGTCCCAGACTGGCGGGAGGAAAAGGCGAGGAGGCTAGCTTGCCTCATATATTTAGGGCCGGGTCCGGCTGGTGAAGTATTTAAAAGAAGATAGAGTTTTTGAAGACTAAATTTAAAGAAATTTTAAATAAGTAAAAGAAGAATTTTTTTTTCCTCTAATAAGAAGAAGGCAAACAATAAAATTACTTATAAAGACTTTAGCATAATGGTTAATGCAGTTCGCTCATAATGGATATTATAAGGGTTCAACTCCCTTAGGTCTTAAAACTTTATAAAAATATAAGTGTTTACTTTTTAAGGGCATTTGGTCGAGTCTGGTTTATGGCGCTCGTTTTGAAAACGAGTACTTCAAAAAAGTCGTGAGTTCAAATCTCACAATGCCCTATTAAACTCTAAACGGTAGATGACAAAGTGGACAGTCGCTCCTTTTGGGTGGGAGACATATTGCGCGTTCGAGCCGCGCCTACCGTGTATATAATAAAATTTATATATTTTTTTAATATTTAAAAGAAGTATTAATTAAAATAAGATCTTATGGCTGAGTGGTTTAAGCGAGGTACTGTTAATACTTTTTACAGGGGTTCGAACCCTCTTAAGATCTATTAAAAAAAAATTTTTCTTTAACTAATATAATATAATTATTGCTAAATAAATTATTTAATAATTTCAAAATTATAATCGTATTCTTTTTTTAGTAAAGAAAAATTTATAGCGAACATGTTGAAATTTGGTAAACAATCTTCTCTTAAGCAGAAGTGGGAGATATCCCTTAAGAGTTCGAGTCTCTTTGTTCGTATTTTAAGCGGCAGCGTTAACAAATATTTTGGTCCGGAGGTAGGAGGAAAAAAATTAATATTTAATTAAGGTCCTTTAGTATAGTGGTTCGTACAGCTCCCCTTCAAGAAGCTAGGATCAGTTCAAATCTGATAAGGATCAAAAAAAATTTTTTTTAAATATAAAACAATTTATGAACCTCTTTTCTCAATACTAATTAAAGTGAGGGAGAGTTAGCTGATGGCGCAGTAAAGTATACTTTACAGTAAAATTTTACAGTTTAAGGTAAGATTAGTTTAATTGGCAAAATGACGTCTTGTGGCGACGATGTTCAGAGTTCAAATCTCTGACCTTACCCTTGATAATTTTATGCTTTTAATATCTTATATATTATAATAATTTTATTTTTGTTTTGTTCTTTATAATATAATATTATAAAATTTTATAATTTTTGATTTTTATAAAAGAGTATTAAAATTTTACAATTTTTAATATGTTAGACACTATTTTGTTTTCTTACAAATTATATATAATTTTTTAAATGTTAGCAGCAGCAAAATACATTGGAGCAGGAGTAGCATGTTCAGGTTTAATTGGAGCCGGAGCAGGAATTGGAACAGTTTTCGGTTCTTTAATCTTAGCTACAGCTAGAAATCCTCAATTAAGAGGACAATTATTCTCTTACGCTATCTTAGGTTTCGCTTTAGCGGAAGCTACAGGGTTATTCGCCCTAATGATGGCCTTCTTATTATTATACTCTTAATTACACAAAAATTTTAAAGGGGTAGAATTATTTTAAAATATAAAATTTTTTCTACCCCCTCTCCACATAGAAAGTTAGTTTTTAAAATCCTATGGCTAGCGAAGCTAGCCTCTTTGACTAGCGAAGCAAGAGGAGCAGTAGCTTATCCTCCCCTGTCCCAATCCCGTATGGGTGCTAAGTAATTTGGGTGGGTAGGAGAACAGAGAAAAAAAAGAATAAAAATTAATATGAATAATTATAAAAGAAATAGGGCAGGTGATCCGATTGGTAATGGTGGTTCTCTGTAAAAGAATTGGTTAAGTCCGTAAAAGGTTCGATTCCTTTACTGCTCATAAAACTTAAGTATTATATATTATATAACTAATATTAAAATTTTGATTGATTAAAAATACGAAGGCGTCAACCCGCACCCATAGGGTCCCATAGGGTCCCATAGGGTCCCATAGGGTCCCATAAGGGTCCCATAAGGTCCCAATACGGGTGAGGAGAAGCTAGGGGAGAATTTTAAGGTAAATTTCACTTTTTTTTTTATAGTATTAATTAAAAAAATTATAAAATTATTAGTATATTATTCCTCTAGTTTATTTTTGTTTATTTTCTCCCCCCTAGCTTCTCCTCCTAAACCAAAGGTAGTTTCGCAAGGACAAGGGAGGCTTGTTTTTTGTTTTTTTTCTATACATCTTTAAGAGCCATACGAGAAGGGAGGAGCAGTAATAGTTATGAAGTCTTAGAATTATTATAAAAAATAAATTTTTATAATAAAAGAAGTACATTATAAAGAAATTACAAATAAAGGGGGAATCCGATAATGGTAATCAGTTGTAGTTGCATTACAAAAATGATAGTTCGATTCTATCTTTCTCCATTTGTTCACTAGTATAGTGTTATAAAAACAATACTTCCTGCCTCCTCTAGTTTCTTACCCTAATGGGTAGCTTCGCAACTCTCTATTTAGGGAGGAGTAGCGGAGCAGAGGAAAGAAGTAATATTTATACAATTTGTAAAATAAAAGCTTAAAAAGGAAAGAAATAAATTAGTATATAAATATCCTGCATCTCTACTAAGAAAAAATTCTTTTTTATATAAGTGCTTTTACTCCTCTGTAAAAAGTAGTAGTTTCTCCTCCTTAAACAACAGTAAAACAACAACCCGTCTCATTCCCTTAGCGAAGCAAGGGAGGGGTAGGAGGAGAAAAATTTTATTAAACTACAAATTTATTTTTAAAGCCTCGGTTGCTTAGTGGTCAAAGCGTGATTCTGAAGAAATTGAGATGGGAGTTCAATTCTCTCCCGAGGCAATTAATTAAAAAAATAATAAATATATTTATTAATATATTATGTATATTTTTCTTGCTTCGCTAGTAAAAAATTAAGTCGAAATAGTTTAATTGGTAAAACGAATTCCTTGTAAGATTTAAATATTGGTTCAATTCCAGTTTTCGGCATTTTTTAAAAAGAATAATATTCTTTTTACATTCCTTTAGGAAACGTAGGTATATCCTAAACTATTAAAAAATAAAAAGTTTATTCTGATATTCCCTCCTCTATAAATAAAATATAATTTATATAGTTTTAATTTGATTTACCCTTGTCCTAATTACTTAGCTTCCATAGCGGAGCAGGGTGAGGATAAGCTACCCCCTCCTCCCATAGCGGAGCAGGGGTTGCGAAGCTAGTCCTCCTTAAAAAATAGGTAGGGTAAGGAGTATAAATTAACTGTTTAATATAAATAGGGCAAGAATAGAAGGAAAAACTTTAAATAAAATTAAATATTGAAGTTTAATTTGAGTTTTAATTTGTAAAAAAAAGTTTTTAGTTAGCCTCCTCTTTCCTCCCCCCCTTGCTTCGCTAAGGTAGGGGAGTAGTAAAAACAACAAGAAGCTAGAGGAAAGAAACAAAATTAATTACAAAGTTAAAATATATAAAGATTATATCTAATATAATATAATATATTATTGTATAATTATAAAAAAAATATAAATTAAAAATGGATAGTAAAAATTTTACTAACAATAAATATAGTATAGATAATAGAATTATACCTTTATTTAATGTTCCTATTACAATGAAAAATATTTTTGAAGTAAAAACAAATAAATATATAGATTTAAATAAACAAACAGAAGCAAAAGGCGCTATCCTTCGGACAGCAAATAATAATAAAGAAATTTGTAATTTATATTCAAAAGCTTTAGACAAATATAATTCAAATATCTCTGTAGGTGCTCTGGCTCAGGCTGGAGGAAGAAAATTAGAAGAATCTAATTTAGAAGTATTAAATAAAATTAACTTAATTGGAGAAATTAAAGAAGAAAGTAATAATATAAACAGTATTTATAATAATTATTTAAATTTAATAGATAGATACTTACCTTACTTTGTTTATTATAATTCTTTCTTTAAATTAGGTTTATTTTTACCTAGACAATTATTTAAACCTCAATTTTATACTTATAAATATAAAGGTAATTATTTCCCTATGAATCTATTACCTGAAAGTAATTTAAGACAGCTAATTAAAAAATTCAGAAGAGGAATTAAAACTTTAAGTAAAACACCTTTCATTAGAAAAACAGCTTTAAAAAAAATAATTAAAGGTAACTTAGCTCTAATATATTTATCTTCTGCTATGAAAACAGCAACTGCTCAAAAAAAAATAAATAGAATAAATTTAATAGAAAAATATTTTAAATTAAGTACAAATGTAAAGATAAATAATACAAGTAAAGTTTCAGTTAAAAAAAGTAGAAAAGGATTAATGATAGATAATAATATTTTACCTATAAAACCACTTTCAATTAAATTAAAAAAAGAAATAATTAAAAATCAACCTTTTTCTTTAGAAGTATCTTCTTTAATTGAAAATACTAATAAAAAAGTAATTTTTATTTGGCAAGATAAAGAAGTTAAAAATTTACTTAATAATATTATAAAAAAAGGAGACTCATTAATTAATGAATTAAATTCTTTAATTTTAGAAAAACAAAATATGATTAATAATAATAAAGTAAATAATTTATTTTCTTTAGAAATAAGTAATAATACAGAAAATCATATGAATGATATCAAATTATCTAATAATCAAAATAATATTACTTCTCCTCAGGCTCCTCAGGCTCCTCAGGTAAGTGGTAATGTAGTAAATGATTTAAATAATTCAATATATCAACAAAATCCTATAAAATTAAATTATTATTTAAATAATAATCCGGCAGTAATTTCTTCTTCTGTTTTATTAAATAGTGAAGAAAAGTCGGAGGAAAATAATACTCCAATAATTAATCAATATTTAAAATCAATGAGTGTATATAATATGAAAAAAAAAGGAATCTTAATCCATTATAATAACCTACTTTCTATTAATTTTGTAAAAGGATCTTTAGGTTATGTAAATAAATTAATCTTTAAAATTCAGAAATTATTAGAATCTTCATTCAAATCAATGTATTGTTTAATTAGTAAACCTTTATTCATTATTACTCCAGATAAAATTACTATAAGATTATTTTACTTCTTATTTGTTCCTAATTTCTTAAAATATAAAAAATTAATAGCAATTACAAAGAGGCGAGAAGAAAAAGGATTTAAAGGTAGAATAAATAGAAATAGAATCAAACAAACAAAAAAACAATTTAATAAATTTAGAAAATTAAAAAAAGATGTGAGAATTAAATTAAGAAATTTATCTAATGTTGCTTTAACTAATGTTTTCTCTAATAAATTTAAAATTTTATCTTTAATTTTAAGTAAATTATTTAAAAAACCTGTAGAATTGGATTTAACTAGATTACATTATGCTTATAATGATAGTACTATACTAGTTAATCTATTAGGTATTATGATTAATAAAATTAAATTAAGAATTATTATTAGAAGACTATTTGAAAAAGCTGTTATTAAAAATTTAAATAAATTGCCAATACAAAGAAGCAGCGCAGCAGCTAAATTAGTAAATACAGATGCATTATCTTCTGGACAACAAAATAATTTAAATTGGAAAGATAGTGTAAATATTCCTGCTTTCCTATCTGGTATAAAAATTAAAGTTGGAGGTAGATTATTAACACAAAGTGTAGTACCAAGACAAACTGTAAAAATTACACAAAGAGGAGCTACACAAAGAGGAAAAATTAATTTCTTAGATATTGCAAGATACACTAGAAAAAACAAAAGAGGTGCATTCTCTATTACAATTAAATCTGGACAAAATTTATTTTAATTTAAATAACCCCCCCTAATTACTTAGCACCCATTCCCTGCGTAGCTATGGGAGGGCTGTGCGGAGCAGTAAAACAACAACTCTATTCATATCCTCCGGTTAAAAGTAGAGAAATAGTTTATAACTGGATCTCTATTTCAATTAATATATATTTATTAAGCAGCCAGTATTATCGGCAACATTTAACTGAGAAGGAGAAGAAGAATTATTATTTTCTTTTTTAATCTATATGATTATTAATCAGTTAATAAATTTGTAACTAGCGATGTTCTAGTTATTTTATAAAGACCTAAAATTTTTATTAAAATTTTAAACTATGAAAAAAGAAAAAAAGAAAATGAATTTAAATATTAAAAACTTTCAACATTTCCCATTTCATCTAGTAGATCCTTCTCCATGGCCAATTTATTTAAGTTTTTCTTTATTAAGTATGGCAATAGGAGCAGTTTTATATATGCACGGATTTAATAATGGAGGTACATTATTATTCTTAGGATTTTTAGTAACTTTATTAGGTATGACTTTATGGTTTAGAGATGTAATTACAGAAGGAACATACTTAGGACACCATACAAAACAAGTAAAAAACGGATTAATGATAGGTATTATTTTATTTATTGTTAGTGAAGTATTTGCTTTCTTATCTGTGTTCTGGGCTTTCTTCCATTCTAGTCTAAGCCCTGCTATAGAAATAGGTGGATCTTGGCCTCCTTTAGGAATTACTCCTTTAGATCCTTTTGCTATACCTTTACTAAATACTTTCCTATTATTATCTAGTGGTGCATTCATTACATACGGACACCATGCATTAATAGCTGGAAACAGAAAAGGTGCAATCGACGGTGTATTCATGACAATAGTATTAGCCATTTTATTTACTGCTTTACAATATTTTGAATATTCTGAAGCCGGATTTACAATGTCTGATGGTGTATATGGATCAGCATTCTATGCTTCTACAGGTCTACACGGATTACACGTAATTGTAGGAACACTATTTATTTTAGTAGGATTTGTTAGATTAATTAATTACCAATTAACAAGACAACACCACCAAGGATTTGAAGCAAGTATTTTATATTGGCACTTTGTTGATGTAGTTTGGTTATTCTTATTCGTTGCTGTATATTTCTGGGGAGGAGCTTAATTAGATGTAGGAATATGTATATGAATATATTTTTTACTCCTAAATCATTGTTTTACCTTTCCTTACAAGCCTCCCCTAGCAAAGAAAAGCAAGGGAGGATAAAAATAAAAATATAAATATACCAGCTAATACTCCTACTTTCTTTAAAAAAAAGATAGAAGAGTTAAGAACTATTAGTAATATAAGATCAAGAGAAGGTTTAGTAAACTTGTATTATTTAGTTTCAATTTTTATTTTCTTTACAATATTTTTATTACTATTTACTTTTTATTTTAATATAAAGTAAAAAAATTAACCCCTCTATATAATATTCCTTATTTTTATTCCTTTAACCCTATTTGTAATAAATAAGGCTCTAGTTACCTTCCTCTCCCTTTTTTATTTTATTTGGAGTAATGAAAATCAGAGGAGCGAAACTACCCTCCCAATCCCTTGTTGTTTTACAGTAGCTTCGCAACAGTAGCTTCGCAACAGCGGAGCTGTTGTCCTAAAAACCCACCCATAGTAGCTTCGCAACAGGGACGGGTTTAAAGATACCTTTGGTGGAGAAGCTACTCCTCCGTACAGGAGGAGTAAAAACTAAATTTAAATTTTCTAATATATACCTATAAACTATCAGAGAATTTAAATTTTAATATTATAATAAATAAGTAATAATAAAATAAAAAGCCTATAATTTAATGGTAGAATTATTTCTTGATGAGGAATCTGTAGAAGTTCAAATCTTCTTGGGTTTTTTGTTTTTTTTTTCCTTCTATAAATATAAAAAAAATTGTTATATTGTTAACCGGTTATTTTGTTTTTTTTTCTTGCTTCGCTAGCCCTAGCTTCTCCTAATTACCCATAAGGGTTTTTAGTAAAACAACAAGGCCAAGGCGAGAAAAAAAAAATATTGGTTTATAATTAAAAAATATTCCTATGCTTCGCCTTCGCAAGATTAGCATTAGCATTTTAATTAAAGAAAATTTTTAAATTTAAGGTAACAAGTTTTATCCTTAGGGTAAAAAAATTAAAAAAAAAAATAATAAGACTAATTTTTCCTCCCCCTCCCTTGCTTCGCTAGGGGAGGGAGGCAAAATTAAAATGATTTCACAATTACTTTTTCTTTGGACTACTATCCTTCGGGTCCTTCGGGTCCTTCGGGTCCTTCGGGTCCTTCGGGTCCTTCGGGTCCTTCGGGTCCTTCGGGTCCTTCGGGTAATAAATAAAGTAAATAATATTAATATAACAATTTATATTAAATTACTTCTATATAGTCTATTTGTTTCTTTATTCCTTTATCAGTTCCTATTCGTATTACTATATTTATTCGATTTTTTTCTTTCTTGCTTCGCTAGCCTCTAGATAATAATTCTTTATTAGAATAAACAAAAACTATAAAATGAACCTGATTGGTTATAGATTATTTCTAATAGTTGAGTATTCTTTTGTTGTATTCGTATTTGGTTAAAAATAATTAAATTATATAAAGACAATTCTTTTATATACAACATACAATATAAAAATAATAATTTGTTAATTTGTATTTGTGCAAACTATAATAAAAAGTAAATATATAAAAATCAAGGCCAAATGCAGAGGGGGGGTTAAAATGTTTTTATTTTCCAGCTGCACTTTCCAGTACAACTACCTTGCTATGACTTTTGAGATGTTACTTAAATGGGTTAACTGATACTAATTAGCTTAATTAAAGTGTTCTTTTTTAAAAGACTTTAATCATTAGAACTAGCTTTTCTCTAAAGATATTTTGCGAATATTTTTAAAGAGAAGTAATCTTTAATTTAAGACATAAACTCGCGGCAGTTTCCCCCAAGTTAAGCTTCTTCCCAGCGACAGACAGTTAGTTCATCCCGAATGCACACTTCACCGTTGCGTAGTGATCAACGATTACTCGAAATTCCTTCTTCATGTTGCCGAATTTCAGGCAACAATCCGTTTTAAATTTAATATTTTAACTTTCTTTAATGATTAGCTATTCCATTATTTCCTTTAAATTTAAAGGTTTGGTTTTGCATCACTTTGTAAAAGTTTTCGTGGCACGTCTATAGCCCAGTTCATGAGGGCCATAAAGGCTTGTCTTAGCCCCAAATGAAAATATGTAAAAATCATAAATTGTTAAGTATAAATTAACAACAGGGATTTCGTCCGTTAGTGGAGTTAACCTCACTTCTCACGATACGGACTTACGACAGCCATGCAACACCTGTAAACGAATTTCTTTAATTAAGAAATTACACAATCAAAAGATTGGCTATACAAGAACTGGTAAGGTTTTACGCGTACTTTCGTATTAAATAACATGCTTCACTTCGTTTGCTCCGAGACCGACTAATTTTTTTGGTTTCAGTTTTGCAACCGTACTCGCAAGGCGGAATGGTTATCGTGTTAACATCGTTACTAGTTTTATTATTACTAACAACCACCATTCATCGTTTACAGTGAGAGGTATCTGGGTATCTAATCCTATTTCCTATTCTCACCTTCGTTTCTCAGCGTCAATCATTATTAGATAAAAAGCTTTCACCGTTAGTATTCCCCTTAGTATCTAAAGATATCATCCCTACTCTAAGTATTATTTGGTTTATCCTCTTTATGATTCTAGCTTTAATTCATTTTATATTATCTACAGTAGTTTCCTAAGTAGAGCTATTATAAATAAAACTTTCAAAGCAGCCTACATACCCTTTACGCCTGATTAGGACGATTAACGTTTGCGTCTCTGGCCTTACCGAGTCTTCTGGCACCAGTTTTGGACAACACTAATAGTAAGGTTATATCATTTTTTTCCCTTACGTTATCATATCACCACTATTAATGATTTTATGATTTCAGTTAGCTAGTTCACTCTTGCGAGCATTGACTAAGATTCTTGACTGCTGGTAGAAAATTCTACTTGGGGCATTTCACTCCCAATGTGGCCATCTGTTCTTTCAAACTTGGCTTTTGATCGTAGGCTTGGTAGGCTTTTACTCCACCAACTACCATTAAACAAAATAAATCGAATCTTATAGCAGAAAATTTCCCTTTTTGAATAAATTAGCTAATTTATCTCTTATTTAAAAATAAGATTATCTCCCATTTAAGGAGTCTATAAGGTATCTAATTTATATTACTCACCTTTACACCTTGTTCTTATTTTCTTATATTTAAATTATATTTAATATAATATTTTGGGAACAACGATTCGCATGTCTTAAAACTACTGAAAAACGTTCAATCAGAACCAAAATTAAATTCTTACTGAATATTTAGACAAAAACTATCCCTAATTTTACCTAGTATTACTATATTTCTTCCCTAGTTTCGCAATCCTAATAAGAGGACAGCAGGTAAAAATTAAGTATTTTTTTAGTTAAAGAAGTAGGGCAAGATTTTAATTATAATTAAGCACCCACCTTCGCAGGTAATCTTAGGAGTTTTATTAAATAAAATCTTATTTATTTTTATGTCATATTTTATGTGCTATTTGCAATTTTTATTATCTTCTTTTATATTTTTTATGTAAAAATATTTTTTTTTTTATATAATTTTGTCCTCCCCCTAGCAAAGCAAGGGAGGCTTGCTGCCCTTACAAAACTAAAGTTTTAGTTTTATTTTTGAATTTAGCTTATTCTTATATATTTCTTATAAGAATTATAATAAAATATAATTAACTTTGGCCTCCTAGCTTCTCCTAGCTTCTCCTAGCTTCTCCTCCTTAAAGTAGAGGGGGTGAGTTAGATTTATCTATAAGACAAGTTTTGTTTTTTTCCTCCTAATATATTAATTAGTCAGAGGACTAATATTTATTACTGAATAAGTACCTAAAATTTTATAGTTAAGGTATAGGACTAATACTTTAATAACTTTATATATAGTATATAATAATTTAATAATTCATAAACATACTAAAGTGTTAGATATTAATAAAAATACTATAAATTAAAGTTTAAATTTTCTTTATAATTTACCACAAAATTATTCTTGTTATTTAAATATACCTAATAATTAACCTTGGACCTTCCTTAATTTTAATTTAAAAATTTTTTTTATTAAAATTACAGTATTAGAAATCTTAACTCTCTTTTAAAAATACAGCCCTTGTCCTTGCGAAACTACCTTTGGTTTAGGAGGAGAAGCTAGGGGGTAGCAAAGCAAGAAAATTTAAGTTAAATTATTTTATTCTTTAAGTGTACACTCATTCGACTCTTTCGGGTAAAAAGTAGAAATAATAAAATTTCTTTTATCCTCTTGCTCCGCGTGCTCCGCGTGCTCCGTGTAAAAAGGGAGGAGAAGTTAGGTCCGGCTTGTTTTAAATAGGGTAAGCGCTGATATAAAAAATTTATAAGACATCTTATTGGACTTGAACCAATACACAGTTGCTTCGAAGGCAAACGCTTTACCAATTCAGCTAAAGATGTTTATTTTTTTTTTAATTATAGGCCCTCTTATTAGGATTGCGAAGCTAGGCTTGCTTTGCTACCCTACGGGCCTACTACAGAAAGATTAATTGATAAAAATTATATTTTTCTAGATTCGCAACTCCTATAACTTATCCTCCTTTTCCCTGGCTTCGCTACTCCCCCCCCTCCCTAGCCCGTATGGGAGGGAGGGATTGGATGGAAGGGCGGGAGGAGGAGAAGCGTACAAGGAGGTCCGGCCAATTAAATATTACCAGCAGCTTATATTAGAAATAAGAATACATTTGGCGCCTTGCGAAGCTAGGAGAGGAAAAAAATACGAGTAAAGAGACTTGAACTCTTACAATAATAAATTATGAGTACCTAAAACCCACCCGGCTACCAATTTCGGCATACTCGTTATAAATATAATAAATTTAATTTTTTTAAGCTTAAAGCATGATCTTTATTTTTATTATTATTATACCTATACTTCTCTTTATTTTATTTCTTCTAACTCCATCCCTCACTAGGGTATTTTCCCTAGGGTGGCTGCTTCGCCGGCAACTAGGGATCGGGTTCCTTAGGAGACTTATTCTCCTCCCCCTAATTACTTAGCACCCTCCCATAGCGGAGCAGGGACGGGTTGCGCAGCTAGGAGGGTAAATTTTTAGGAGAAGGAGAGCTATATTAACTTATCTTTAGTTTTATTTAGTTTAAATTTTTAATAAATTTCCTCCTAAGGTAAATCTAAACGCAAGCTAAAGAGAAAACAATAAAATTTTTATATTTAGATACAAGAGTGAGGTGATTCGAACACCTACCAGTGATTTTGGAGATCATTATACTAGCCGATTAATACTACACTCTTTCTATATTATATATTTTTATATTATTAATATTAAAAAAATATATAAGGTTACCTAGATTAAATTTAAGCGCTTACTATATATTTAAAAAAATTACTACTTTTATATAAAATTTTTTAATAAATTATTAAATTAGTAAATTTATTGCTCTGCTCCCCTAGCTTCTCCTCCCCCTAATTACTTAGCCCTGTTGTGAAACTACTACTGCTCTGCTACTGCTCTGCTACTGCTCTGCTACTGCTCTGCTACTGCTCTGCTACTGCTCTGCTATGGGTAAAAAGGGGGGAGGACAAGGGCACAGAGGAGAATACCGGCTTATTATTCTAATTCTATTTATAATTTTAATTTTATTTCTATTTCTATTTCTATTTCTAATTCTATTTCTAATAAAAAGGAGGCCGGATAGTAGCTTCGCAACCCCTGCTCCGCTATGGGAGGAGGAGTAAAATTATTTTTATAGCATATTTTTAAATTAAAAATATAAATGGCTGATATTTTTATCCATCTGACTTTAAGGGTAAGATGGGAGGGGTTAAATAGTTTAATTGCTTTTATTTCTAATTGCATCTAAGTTATTTAGACTAATAGCTCCTGATCCGATTTCTAATACGAATCCTATTGTTAGTACAATAAAGAATATTATTGCTACAGAGAAACCAAATGTAGATACTTGGTATAAAGTAACTGCTATTGGGAATAAAAGTAAAATCTCCAAATCAAAAATTAAGAATAATAAAGCTACTACCATAAAATGAATTTGGAATGTACTTCTAGTTTGACCGTAAACAGGTTGGAAACCACATTCATAAGCAGAAACTTTAGCTTCATCAGGTCTATGCACAGCTAATAATACATTTAAAGCTAATAAAACAACAGATAAAATAGGTATAAATATAAATAGAAATGTTAAATTGCTCATTTTAATAATTAAATAAAGATAAAGAAAGTAATTGTGTACTATTTAAGATTAATGAAGGTTTAAAGATAAAGAATAATATTGATAAAGTTAATGTAGATATAATAAAACTATGGAAACTTGTCATTACTGGAGTGGCTTCTAAATTATTTTCTCTAGTATTTACTTCTTCAACTCCTTCTGCCTCATCACCAGATTCTTGTAATACTTTAATAACTTTTAAGTAATATGAAGCACTAATTACACTTACAATTATAGCTACTATAGATATGAAATAATAACCACTTTGTATTGCAGAATATAATACAAACTGTTTACTAAAGAATCCCAATAGTGGAGGTATACCAGCCATAGAGAATAAACAAATTGATAAACTTAAACTTAATAAAGGATTTAAGAAGAACTGTCCTTTAAGGTCAGTAATATATCTTATATCTCTAACATTATTATTTTTTGTTATAATATAACTTAAACCGATTAGTATTAGGAAAATATTTAAATTTGTTATTGAATATTGTATAATATAGAAAAGAAGTGAATCTATAGATTGTTCAGTATTTATTAGTAAAGCTAATAAAATAAATCCTATATGAGATATAGTACTATAAGCTAATAGTCTTTTTATTCTAGTTTGAGCTAAACCTACTACTGTACCAATTATTAAAGATAATAATGAAGAAAGTAATAATAAATTTTTTATGCTTCCTATATTAGAACTTTCTACACTCCATCCTATAAAGTAAGAAGGATCTGTATGTGTAATAATCTCTAATAATAAAATTAAAATAGAAATTTTTGGCATAATAGTTAACCAAATTGTAACTATTGTAGGTGTTTCATCATAAACATCTGGAGACCAATTGTGTAATGGTGCTGCTGATATTTTAAATAAAAATCCTATTATTATTATTATTATTCCTAAATATAATCCTTGTACTATACTATTATAGTCAGAAGCTGATACTAAACTATAAATTGATTCAAAATTTGTTAATCCAGTATAAGCATAGATTAAACCAGAACCTAACAAGATTAAACAAGAAGATAAACCACCTAATAAGAAATATTTTAATCCAGCTTTTGTAGAAGATTCAGAATCTCTATATAATGTTGCTAAAACATATAAACCAAAAGATTGTAATTCTATACTTAAATACATTGATATTAAATCTGAACTAGAGATTAATAAACATGAACCTAAAGTACTAAATAATACAATTAATGAATAATCTGTACCTTCTCCTCCTACTGAAGTTATACTACTATTAGAAGAAGTAGATAAATTTTTATTAGATTGATGTAAAGCATTAGAGCTTGTGTATAAAGGCCAAGCTATTAGTATTATAGAACCTATTAATAATAAAAAGAATTCTATAAATACAGAAATATTTGTAACATGGAATAATCCACTGTATATTCCTATACCTGATCCTATTGATTGTAGATTTAAAGTATTTAAAGATAATACTCCAGCGTATAAGAATACTATAGCAGATATTCTAATAAAATATGTATTAGATATATTATTATAAATAGAAGGTAGGGCCTTAGCCACTATTAATGTTAAAATAGATATAAAAATCATAACTTAGCCTCTTTTAACTTATATATTTAGTAGTTAGCTAACCCCGCTTATTTCTATCCCTGACTTACTACTACTAAATTATTTTATACTTAGACTCCTAGACTAAAAAACTTTCCTCTAGTTTAAATTAAAAATTTTAATTATAAACCAATAGAAGTATATGGGCCTACTAAATCTTAACTTCTTTAATAATAATATAAAATATAATTCCTGTTTTTATTATAAAGAAAAGATTTATAAATCTTTTTTTCCTCCCCATCCCGCCCTCCCATAGCGGAGCAGGGGTTGCGAAGCTACTGTTGCGAAGCTACTGTTGCGAAGCTACTGTTGCGAAGCTACTGTTGCGAAGCTACTGCTTCGCTAGGGAATGGGAGGGAGGACTAGTATTTTTTTATTTTATTTTTTCTTAATAATTCTTTATAGCGAAATCAGGAGTTGAACCTAATCTGACAGATCATGAGGCTGTAGTGCTAACCCTTACACCATTTCGCTTTATCTATCCTTTGGCTACTTCTCGCTTTGCAACAGGAGGAAAAATATATATGATAATTTATATTATAATTATTTTTATTTTATAGTAATCTTTAAATAAAATTAAGCCGAAAGAAGGAATCGAACCTTCTTTTTACCGTCATGAGTGGTATGTTTTAACCAATTAAACTACTTCAGCCTAGATTTAGATTAATTTATTTTAAGAAGAACAATACTTGTTTTTTCCTCGGTAAGTAAAGTTATTCTAAATTATACTCTTTTTATTATAGTTTGCTCTTTTAATTAAAATAAAAATATTTTTTATATTTACTAAATATTTAATTTAGTCTTAAAGCATAATAGCTCCTATTAAAATTAATATTAAGATTAATTTAATTTATTGTTACCTGCTCCTTATTACTCCTAAGTTTACCCTAGGGTAGCGAAACTCCCATAGCTCCGCAGGGTAGCGAAGCAAGGGGGGGAGGAGGAGAAAAATTTTACTACTCCGCCACTCCATAAGCCGTAGGAAAAAAAGAGGGGTTGTTTCTCCTCTAATAAGGAGGAGGCTAGCTACACAAAAGGTAGAAAAATTTTAATCTATTGAGATGCTGAATCGATCCATACTAAGAAGTCTGGAGAAGATACTGCTTCCACTACTATAGGCATAAATCCATGCCAAACTCCACAGATTTCAGAACATTGACCGTAGAAAGTTCCAGTTCTTTCAGCTAAGAAAGAAACTTGATTTAATCTTCCAGGTACTGCATCTAATTTTAAACCTAAAGAAGGTACAGCAAATGAATGGATTACATCAGCTCCTGTAACAATTAATCTAATATGGCAATCTACAGGTATTATTAGTTTATTATCTACATCTAATAATCTGAATTGTCCTAATTCTAAGTCAGATTCTGGTACCATATATGAATCAAAATCGATAGAATCTCCTTCATCTGTTACGAAATCTGAGTATTCATAGCTCCAATACCATTGGTGTCCTACAACTTTAATTGTTAGAGTAGGTGAAATTACTTCCTTTAATCTTTATTAATAATAAAGAAACTTGGACTATATCTTCACCCTAAATAAACTTAGGGTGTTTCACGTGTAGTCTCTGAGGATCCTACTTTTGTTAAAAATATTATTTTTTTACAATTTGGTTTCCTGCTGATTTTTTAGAAATAAATTATTTAAAATTGAAATTCCAAAGGTTCCAGCATATAGTGAAATATTTTACTATTAATTTTACAATTAATAGGGACAAAGTTTTATATTGATATATTCTTATTGATTTTTAAATTTATATAACATTGAAGAGTGAAAATGTGGTAACACTAATTTACGTTTACGAAATTTAACCATGGAGTCTGCTTTAATATATATAACAGGTTTACCTTCATGATCTTGAACTGAACAATTTAATGTAAATAAATAATGCAGCATACCTCCCAATAAATAAACTTCTGAAAAGGTAAATCCTTTTGTATGTAAGTAAAATCCACTTTTTAGTATAGGCTCCATCGTCCATAGCCCAATAAGCTAAAGCTTTGCTATCTAAATACTGTAATAATTCTAAATTAATAGTTTTTACATATTTACCATTATTTAAAGTATAAAAAATTTTGTATAATTCTAATAATTTAGGATAACTTCTAGTATATACTTGTAAAGAATAATGTTTTTTACCTTTACGCATAGAAGTATTTAGCCTAGGGTATTGACTACAATAATGAGAGAGTTGTAAATAAACTGACCAAACATAATCAAACCTTTTTATAGTTTGAGTAAAAATAAATAAAGGTGTAATTGAAGTATTACTTAAATATAAAAATCCATCTCCTAATAAATGGCCTACCAGTTGAGACACAATATCTTTAGGAAAAATTGAAGAATTTCTCATATAAGTATTAAATCGAATTTGTGCAGTAGAACATACATTTCCATAAGGAACTATCTCTACATTATTTGTTTTATTTTTATTGTTATGTAAATTACTTATTATTGCAGCTTCTAATGTTAAATGTAAATTTAGATTTTCAAATGTAGAATTTATATCATATATAGGACAATCCATTAAATATAATAATCTGAAAGAAGGGAAAGCAATTGCAATTAAAATTAAAGCTGGTGTTACAGTCCAGATTAATTCTAAAACTGTACCGTGTGTTAAGTATTTATATGCAATAGGGTTTTTAGTTGAGCTATAATTATACATTACAGAGAATAAAACCCAGAAAACAGCAAAACTAATAACTATTAAATAGAATCCAATAGTATTGTGTAATGTAACTAGTCCTGTAAATCCTGGAGCAGCACTATCTTGGAAACCTAATTGCCAAGGTTGTGCAGCATCATTAAAAATAGTATTAAAATTTGAAAATAATGTAAGTTTCATTTTTTATTTATATAAAAAAAATATTTTGATCTTAATTTACTTTTTTAATTAAATAATATTTAATTAATTTATAGAGCTGTATAATGCTAATATATTATACTTTTTGATTTACATCTGTATTTTTCTCCTCTCCTAGCTTCTTTCCCTCCCCCTCCTTGTCCGGAGGAGAAGCTACCCTTAGCGAAGCAAGGGAGGGATGGGGCGGAGCAGTTGTAGTTGCGAAGCTACAACTACTACTCCTTGTTGTGAAACTACTAGGAGGGTGCGGAGCACGTATTTTTTCCTAAAAAAAAAAGTACAAAACAAACAGAATGTAATAAATTAGAATAAGGAAGCACTCAGCTTCTTAAGATTTTCCTTTGATGTAAGATTCTTATTTATAAATAATTTTTAATTTATAATAATCTAGGGAGTAAAGGAATCGAACCTTTCTCTCTAATGTGTAAGATTAACGCTTCAACCGCTAAGCTAACCCCCTTTTAATACTTTCCTAGCAAGGCAAGGCCAGTATTAAATATTATTTTTTATTTTTTCTTACACTATATTTGAAACAAGATATTAAACAAAAGAGACTCGAACTCTAAAGAAAAAAATTTTAATTAATTACTAATTACTTCTTCAGTTTACTTTATAACTACTTTTACCTTAATTCCCTTCTTAAACTAATAGTCTATTAGGGAATCGTAAAGAAAGAAAATTATAAAAAAATTAACTGTATTGCTTTTTTATCGTTTCTATGCGGAGCAGTAGCTTCGCAACAGTAGCTTCGCAACAGTAGTAGTTTCTCCTCCGGAAACAACACCCTCCCTAATTACGCGGAGCCTTAGCTTCGCAGGGAATGGGACGGTTACTAGGCTAGGGTAGCGAAGCAAGAGGCTCCTTCTATAAGGAACCAGTTTAAAAAAATTAAACATAAAATATGAAAATATAATAACAACCTTTAACATCAAGTTTTTTTATAAATTAGTACTGCTAAACTAATATTTTACAATATTTACATTTGCAGCCTATCTAGAAATGTTCTATTTCTTAATTAAATTAACTTATTCTTAATTTTAATAATTAGAAAAGTTAATTATTAGTATCTAGGGCTTAGATTCTTGCTTTATAGACATTCAGCACTTATCTATTATGTTTGTGGCTACCCAACTATGCACTCCCGTTTTGAACCTTCTTAATCATAACCTCATCCTTTCGAACAAGGTATTTAAATCTAAAAACTTTTTCGCAAAAAAAAGTTAAAAAGGACTTTCCCCTTTTCACTATTTTACTAGTGAAAGAGTCCCTGCAAAACAGTATTAACAATTGGTTCACTAGAGAAACACAGCCTATTGGTCCTTTCGTACTAGAAGGTCTGACCCTTTTTACTAATTATTCCTCCAGAAGATAGGGACCATACTGACTCACGTCGTATTAAACCCAACTCACGTAACCTTTTAATCGGCGAACAGCCGAACCCTTCCAAGCTTCTTCCCCCGGAGGATAGGTTGAGTCGACATCGCATTAATCCTAACCTTTCAGAATAGGTTTAGATCATATCTTTATCCAGTATTTAGAATACAATAAATATAAGCTCTGGATATTGGCGTGTGATCGTTGAAGGGTTTTATATTATCATAAATGGCTTTCATCTAAATATAAAACTTCCCTGCTGATTACCCAATCTTTTTGAATTTTCACTAATATAAAATTAGTATCAAAAAGCTCTAAGGGAGTTCCAGCAAATAGCCAACTTCTAATTTAATATTTCTATTAAAATTCCCCGATATCAAATATATTTGTAGTATATATTGTAAATATGATTGTAAAATATAATTTAAAATATGATTGATTTTATATTCTAATTAAATGTGTATTTATTATTTAATGCAAATACACGTTTAAGGTGCCAAACAGCCGAGACAATGTGTACTCTCGTCGGCTATCAGCCTGTTATCCCTAGCGTAACTTTTATCAATTGATCCCCGTCTATCCCATATTATAGCGAGGGGTCACTATGCCCTACTTACGTATCTGTGCGACTTTTAGGTCTTTCAGTTAAGCATGCTTACCGCCATTATACTCTGCGCAACCCTTCACTGGTTGATTGATCTCCATTCAATTTCTAGCTATACCTTTAAAAATTTATATGGTTAATTTTTTAGCCAAACTCTTGACCCTAAATAAATATAGAATATTTAAAAAGGGATCACTAAAAATTACTTTTTAGCTTTAAGAGAAAGTTTTTATTTTATTAGTATTACCCTTCTCTCTATTAAAAATTTGGATATATTTTAATAAAGAAAAGAAGTTTTTTGTATTAAGCAAATTGCTTTATTTTAAATAAGAATTTATATCTATTTGGATGTACTTTGCTACTCTATTAAAGACGACCGCCCCAGTCAAACTGCCAATTAGTCAACTCTCCCTTTCTATTAAGATAAGGTAAACACGAACCCAACCTTAATTATAAGGTTTCCAATATTCGTACTTTCGACTTCTCTATTTACTATTGAAAAAGGTTGTTCTAGATTCATATGATAACTAACTACAGTAAAGCTGCATAGGGTCTTCCCGTCCCCCTGGAGGTAACGCGCATCTGCACGCGTAATTCAATTTCACTGAGCAAGTTGTAGAGACAGTGAGACCATCGTTACATTATTGATACCGGACCACATTTAATGGCCAATTTATTTTGCTACCTTAGGATCCTCATAGTTAAGACCGCTATTAACCAGATTTTCAATTAGTCACAGTTTCCTATAACCTCTCTTATATTAATGGCATTGGGCAAATTTCACACAGTATACTATCATATTAATGATTGCACTGTGATGTGTTTTTAGTAAACAGTCGGGGCCTCCTATTCTGTGCCACCGTCTTATGTTATAATAATATAACAATATACGGTTCCTCTTTTCGTCAAACTTATGAGGTGAATTTGCCGAGTTCCTTAACAACTTTTAGCTCTTCGCCTTAGTATACTCTACCTACGAACCTGTGTCGGATTAGGGTACGGTAGTATTATTTTATATTTAATTAATATAAAAATATAATATTTTTTTCCTGGTCCTTTAGATTAAAAAGGACTTTCTATTATATACTCATCAGCCAGAACATTGGTTCTGGACCTTAGAGGCCGCATTAATACAATTATGTTAAACATTACATTGAAAACCTTTCGTATTCGGCGAGAAGTATTAAAACTTCTTTACGTTACTCATGTCAGCATTCTCTCTTCAGTAACTTTAAGGTAATGAAACACAACCTTTTTATAAGTTATACTGAATGTTCTACTACCTAGATTTAAAACAAAAATTGTGCTTTAATGCTTTTTATTTTAAACCAACACGATATCGGTTGATTGTTTAAGACCCGTTAAATTTTCGGCGCTACTATCTAGACTGCTGATGCGTTGTTACATACGATCATTAAAAGTAGCGACTACCAGGCTCACTTCACAGCTGTATACGATATTGCTACGTCCTTAATTTCACTTAACAATCATTTGGGACCTTGATCTGTGTTCTCGGCTGTTTCCGTCTTGACTGCCCAACTTAGCATGAACAGTCCGAATATCCACCAACAATTTATGTAATTCCGAGATTCGCTTCCAAAGGTAAGATTTTCGAGGTCCCCACAACCTAAACGCCTAAAAGGTATTGCAATTAAAAACTACAATCCTTAAACTTGTTGGGAATTGCCTTGCTGTACCTCCATAAATTTTGTGTGGATGTCATACTTAAATATGTTTCGGTAGAAAACCAGCTATCACCAGGTCAGATTGGCATTTCACCGCTTACCAAAACTCATCGGAGAGTTATGCAACACTCACCCGTTCGATCCATTATAATCTGGTCTTGGTAAGATCACCTGGCTTCGGGTCTAATAGAAGTAACTAATCCATCACTATTTTAAATTTTAAATCTATACTAAGATAGTATAAATTTTTTATTTTTAAATTATAGTCCAGTCGCTTTCGCTAGGGCTTTTAACCTTGCTACTCCTATTAACTTGCTGACCCATTATGCAAAAGGTACGCCGTTATTCTTAATCTTTATTTTTTAAAGTAGAATTTCGACTGCTTATAGAGTTACTATTTACGGTTCTATTTCATCTAGAATATTTTTATATTCATTTTCGTTGTATCACTTGCTAATTTCATAGTTTCCTTTACAGTACTTTTCACTATCGCTAAATTTATTATACTTAGCCTTAGAGGATGGTTCCCCTATATTCCGACAAGTTATCTCTCATCGTACTTGATTATTTTAATTTATAAATAATTTTACAGGACTTTACTTTTTACCTTCTTTGGTACAATACTCAATTTATTTAATTTTTTAATTTCTAAATAAAATAGTATGCTAACTAATACATGATTAATAGATGTCTTTTCTTTTTACTTAAAATTCATATATTAAAAATGTTTAAATTATTCAAATTATTTATTAATTAGGCTAGTCCGATTTCACTCACCATTACTTTCGGAGTCTCGGTTGATTTCCTTTCCTTTCCTTAATAAAATGTTTTACTTCAGGAAGTAATTATATAATAAGGTTTACCTTAGGATTTTACTTATTTTCACATTTATATTTCTTTAATTTGATTAAAGAATGTAAATAAGCTATTTGGCTATATAGCCTCCTTTAAAATAAATTTGCTACTTCTCCATAATAACCCCTTTAAAATACTTTAAATATTAATTTATATTAATATTATTATTTTTGATGTTATTACAATATTGTCATCGATACTTTTATTTTATAAACTCTGAAATTAGAAAACTTAAATTTAGTTTTTATACATAACCCTTGTCCTTGCGAAGCTAGGAGAAGCTAGGGTGGCTTCGCAACATCCTTTTTATGCGGAGGCGGAGCACCCTCCCCCCTCCCATACGGGTTAGGGACGGGTGGGTGCTAAGTAATTAGGGACGGGAGGAACAAAATAAATTAGAATAAGAGCATAGGAAGGAACACAAATATTCATAAAACTCCAAGTAAAGAAATATAAGCTTTTACAGTCCTATTTATCCTTGCAAAGAGCCATAAATTTTTTCCTTCACCCTTCAGGAAAAAACTTACTTACCTCTTCTAATTCATTTAAATGATTTAAAATAAAACCTTTTAAGAAAGAAGGAAGGTATTTAGGTATAAAGTTTTCTTTACTAATAAGATTAGCTTGCAACTGGTAAATAATTATTATATCGAAGAGTAATATAAAAACATATATGGAAAAGAACAAGAACCATAACAGTTTAAATTTGTAAGACCAAAAAAAATATACAATAGTGACACTTAATAAAAAACTGGAATTTGGTTTTCCTTCGGCCAAAGTACTTTGTTCCTCCCCCTCCCTAATTACGCGGAGCACGCGGAGCACGCGGAGCACGCGGAGCACGCGGAGCACGCGGAGCACGCGGAGCACGCGGAGCACGCGGAGCACGCGGAGCACGCGGAGCACGCGGAGCCCTGTTGTGAAACTACTACTGCGTAGCTATGGGAGGGAGGGACTCCTCTGCTGGAAAAGAAGGAAGGGGGTTATATTTGTTTGAATATAAATTTTAACGTTGGATAGAGTAATAATATTTTTTTCATATTCATAGTATATCTACTTATTTAATAAAAACTAAAATTAATGAAGCAAAATAAATAATAAATAATCTTATTTCACTAATCATAGATGTATCTATTAAAACTGGAGCAAAGATTATAAATAGTAAAGATAATAAACCTATAGTAATATATAGTGCATATGTAGTTATTATTCCTGTATCTAATTTAGCAATATTTTTTCCAGTATTTGTTAAAGCATTAGCTAATCCATATGGACCTAATAATTCTATTACTCCTCTATCTATTTCTTTAGATATTTTATATCCTAATTGTAATCCTTTTTCTACGATAAAATGGTTATATATTACATCAAAATAATATTTTCCATTTAAGAAGCTATATAATTTTCTACCTAAACTATTATTTGTGAAATTTATTAATATTTCAGGAGTTAAGTGATACATAAAGATAGCTAAAGTAGCTCCAGTTAAACTTAGGATAGCTGGTAATAATTTAATTATAGGATTTAGAGAGAATTCTGCTTCAATTATAGAAATATTATTTGGATGTATAAATAAAGAATTAGCAAAGAAATCTGAACCAACTCCTACATATAAATCACTAAATACATAACCGAAGAATATACTAAATAAAGCTAATACTAATAATGGTACAATTACAAATATATTAGATTCATGTGAATTTAAATAAGATTGTTTTTGTCCATTAGGTACTGTTAAGAATACTAAACTAATTAATCTGAAACTATAAAAGGCTGTTATACCTGCTGTAATTGAACCTAAAATGTAAGCATACATTCCACTAAAACTATATTGACCATATGCTAATTCTAGTATTAAATCTTTACTATAGAATCCTGTTAAGAAAGGTGTAGCTAATAAACTTAGAGAACCTACTAGCATTACAGAATATGTAAATGGTAAGAATTTAATTAAACCTCCCATTCTTCTAACGTCCTGTTGATCAGCGAATGAGTGTATTACAGCACCTGCACCTAAGAATAATAAAGCTTTAAAGAAAGCATGATTTACAGTATGCATTAAAGCAACATTATATTGACTTAAACCAATTGACATCATCATATATCCTAATTGAGATATTGTACTGAAAGCAATAATTCTTTTTAAATCATTTTGTAATAAACCACAAGTTCCTGCAAAGAAGGCAGTTGTTGCACCTATTAAAGTAATTATTAATAAAACAGTAGGAGTATATTCTAAAATTGGAGAACTTCTTAATAATAAGTAGATACCTGCTGTAACTAGAGTAGCAGCATGTAGTAAAGCACTTACAGGAGTAGGAGCTTCCATACTTCCAGGTAACCAAGAATGTAATGGAATATTAGCACTTTTAGCTAAAGCTCCACCTAATAATAATAAAGCAATTAAAGAAATTGATGTTTCATTCATATAAGGAACTAATGTGAATACTGAAGAGTAATTTAAAGATCCAAATACTGCAAAAATTGCAAAGAAACTAATACTCATTAACATATCACCACTTCTATTCATTGTAAAGGCTAACATTGCAGCTTTATTTGCTTGTATTCTAGTAAAATAGTAATTAATTAATAAATAAGATACTACTCCAATAGATTCCCAACCTACAAACATTACAAAGAAATTACCACCACTAATTAAAATTAACATACCTCCTGTGAAAGCAGATAGATATGAGAAAAATCTTTGATTGTGAGGATCTGAAGATAAATAGTCTATACTATAGATGTGAATTAATGTAGAACAATATAAAACAGCTAATCCTAAAGATACTGTTAATTGATCGAAATAGAATTCCCAAGAAATATTTAGTAATTCAGAGTCTAACCAACTCCCTAATACTATATTAACTGGAGAACCGCAAAGACCTACTTCATAAAAAGCTATAGTCATTAAAATTGAAGAAAGTAATAGACATGTACAAGTTATAAAATGAGAACCTGTTTGTCCAACTTTTCTACCTAGGAAACCAGAGACGATTGAACCCAATAAGGGTAAGATAATTATAGATAAATACATTATGTTCTTAATGATATTGTACCTCTTAAACGATAATAAGCAACTAAAATACTTAAACCTATTACAGATTCTGCACCAGCAATTGATATAATATATATACTAAAAGTTTGTCCCATATTATCATCAAATCCAATAGAACTAATTAATACTAGTAATGTTACAGCTAATAACATTATTTCTATGGCTATGATCATTAGAATAATATTTTTTCTATTTAAGATAAAACCAAGTATACCTATTAAAAATAAGAATAAGGATAGATTCATAGTTTTGTTTTTAATTTTTCTTTTTAGAACTTTTAATAATTGTACTTTTCATTAATAAAATTTTAATTACTTCCTATTAAAATACTTAAAATTTTTATTAAATCAAAATATTAACATTAATTTTTTTTTATATAAACATAAGGAGGGTTATAAAGTTATTAAATCACTACTTTTATAGTAATTAAAAAAATTTTTTTTAACTTTATAAATTTTTCCTCACCCTGCTCCGATATGGGAGGCTCCTCCGGCCACTTTTATTTTTTAAATATTAAATATAAAATTAATTGGTAAGTTATTTTTCCTCTGCCCTCTGCCCTCTGGCCTCTGGCCTCTGGCCTCTGGCCTCTGGCCTCTGGCCTCTGGCCTCTGGCCTCTGGAAAGATTGAGAAGAATTTCTACTTTAAATTAAATTCATATTCTGAGGGTAATTAGGGGGGGGGGGGGGTGAAACCAAAAAAATTAGAGGATTAACGGGAAAAGCTAAAATAAAAAATAATATAAATTTAAAAAGTTTCCAAAGCCCCCCCTTTTTCCCTGG
>Ga0182004_10000018_pt1 | contig 51271 bp, 48 predicted proteins | sample Sormic07211540_1_FD_120479 | JGI IMG/M metagenome (GOLD analysis project Ga0182004, IMG submission 120479) | Endophyte microbial communities from Sorghum bicolor roots, Mead, Nebraska, USA - 072115-40_1 MetaG | ecosystem: Host-associated > Plants > Roots > Unclassified | place: USA: Nebraska...
ATTTCGACCAAACTGTGCAATTAGTTTTTATTTTTATCTATATTTAATACTCCATGCATGCGTCTAAAGATTCGATGTGACGGAGAATCTGAAAAATTTTGCAAAATTTTTGGGAACTTAGGCCATAGCAAATGTCTGATCACCATGCGTCTGGTTCTTGGTGCACCTACCAATATTCAAGGCGGGTGACGTGTGAGCACCGAGCAGCGGAGAGGAGGCGAAACATTTTTTGTTTGTTTATTGCGCCAAAAAAACTAACAGACTTGAGAAAAAAGACAGAAAGGGGCTGCACAGTAGGCGCACATATTTGGCAGCCAGAGCGGGCCTCGTCGTGCCCCGTATTCTCAGTTGCTTCGACGTATTTCTCTCTCTGTCTATACGGTTCAAGGGACTGAAGAAGGTAGAGAGAGAAACTCGAAGGGGGGAGAGGAGGGAGATACAGGTACACACTCCTCCTGATCCCTCTAAATCTCTAATAAGGAGTCCTCGATTGGTTAGTTGTGTTGTTGGGTTCACTGTCACCTCGGATTGGATGGCTCCTCTGCTCCCCGCTCCCGGAGTGGCATCGTGCGTTGCTAACCTTACTCTTGCTCTGCGGCTTGATTTGATTCATTTTTTTTTTCTTCAATCTTGTCAATCCTAAGGTTTTTCCTCTCTGGTTTTCTTGATTTTCCGCTTGGAAAGTTGTGAGGTTTAACAGGATTTTTGGTTGATGCCGCATATTTTTGTGTCTTGGCCATGCCCATGCTTGCTTGGATAAGCTTTTGCTTCAGCCTAGCTCGCATTGCATGATGCGTTGTTCCTAGAATCCGAGCGCAAGTTCTATGCGCTGACCACTATTTCGTGGATTACCTGGGGTGGCGTTGATGTGCTCGGCAGTTGGGGTGGATGGGAATCTGCGATCCCTTTCCTATTCTATCTAGGATTTGATGGCTTGAATCTAATTTTGTGCAGATTGTGTTGATTTCTTAATTCAATTATAGCTGTGTGAATCGCCTCCGTCCCTCGCGCACCGGGCGGTGACCCTGCGTACGCACCTCCCTCTCCCCTCCCGCCTCTGCTGTACCGTGGGAGCCCGGCCAGCTGCCCAGGGTGGCCGGGCCTTGGCTCCGCCGGTGGTGTGATAAGAGTCATCTTGAGGACACGAATATGCATGTTAGAACTTCAGGGGAGTGTCGAATCAGGAATCGGGTTTATCAGTGCGTAAACTTGTTGATATGAGCTAAATGCTTGCTGAAGCATCTTTATTGCTATGGGGACATAATCGGACCTGACAACTGACAGGCACAAAATTAGAGATATACAATGCTGATCCACTCTTGGTAAAACAAAGGTTTTCTAGAGTATTTTTCAGAGTCCAAACATCTGAAATGGGGAAAAAAAAACCTGGCTGATGATAATAATTAGATAATCCACTGAAAGCAAATACCACTTGGCACTCTGCCTGCAATAGATGTAAATCTGTAACTGATAAAGGAGTAGAATTGCCATCAATTATCCTTGTTCTTTAGCTTGTCATTGTTAATTCAGCTAATTCAATGCTAGCTACTTGCCACAAAGGTTAATTTAGTTGTCCGTTCATCTGATTTCTTAGAAGCAAAATGTTGTTTGGAGCCCAGTGTCAGTGACACCATCTTGTAATGCCTGTGCTTCTACGGGAAATGGAGGATCATTCTGTCCATCCCATGTCTAAGTCTAACCATGTAAGTGTTGGTATTATGCTGTAAACCTTTGTCTGCTTGCCATACCACAGATAATTAGCTCATTAGCTAGCCTATATGTGTAGGGCTCCTTGTCAGGAAATGGTTATGAGATGAAACATTCAGGCAAAAAAGTTTGCGATAAGGATTCATCATCAGAATCTGATCAGTCTCACCAAGAAGCATCGGCAGTGAGTGAGAGCAGTCCAGCTGAACACACATCAACTCAATCAGGTAATTCTTTATCTCCAACCACATTATCAGTTATCATTCTTTTTGTATCTTTTCTTTTACGCCGTTGGTATTGGGATACAGCTTGATTTAAAGTTTACTTCACAAGAAATGTTATGAACTGATGAATTCTGAGTTGAATATGTTCAGATGCCTTTTTTGACTTGCACTATTATGCTGTAGTGTCAGTATCCATAATTTCAACTATGTGTTCATGCTGTTTTACATGGCCATTTTCATATTCTCGTATGTGCTCCTTGAGTGATAGTCAGATAATCTTCATATGGAATCAAAATTAGAATTGGGTGTATCGAAATTTAGTCAGTTCATTGTAGATGTTCCTGCATTTTTTTTAATAAAAAATAAACCCTTTGCTCCTGTTACTAGCTTCACCAACCCCTTAACTTGTCTTTTGAGAAATCTCTGATTATCTTATTTATTTGTTGGCCTTTGAAACAATGTTCCCCTGCCCAAGACTAATGTATAATAACTTAATAAGGCTTATTGATACATTAACACCATCATGAAAGTGTACTTTTGTCTTCAGACAATGATGAAGATCATGGGAAGGATAATCAGAACACAATGAAACCAGTATTGTCCTTGGGGAAGGAAGGGTCTGCCTTTTTGGCCCCAAAATTAGATTACAGCCCATCTTTTGTAAGTTCCATTTGATCGGGAGAAGTGCTTTCTTAAATCTTATGTGCTGCTTTGAGCTAACTTCCTACATTTGTTCCAGGCTTATATTCCTTATACTGCTGATGCTTGTTATGGTGGGGTTGGGGTCTTGACAGGATATGCTCCACATGCCATTGTATGTTCAACCTTAACTATTCAGTTTCTGTCTTTCTGACCACAATCTGTAAGTAAATATCAAACATTTAGAGTTACAAGATCATATAGTGATTTCTCTGTGATACATTTGCAGTTATTTACTTATTTTAATTTCAGAGAGAGATCGTCCTTGACTCCTTGTATATTCGGTGTTATGAAGGTTTCTTGTGAAACACATTCTTTCTGGTTCCTTATTTCTGAATTGATTATTTTTCAAAGCAATAGAAACGGACAAACGGTAAATCGTGCTTTTACTTGAAGTTTGGCAATGCACAAGAAATTTGTTGCCGCATTTTTGCCTTGGATCAACACTCTTAGTCTTTTATAATTTGCACAGAACTTAATGTATGCTATGAGCTATTTATGATATCTCCAGATAAAAGATCGAAGGAATATAAAACCATAATTGCATCCTATCACAATTTTGGCTGTCATGCTAGCTGTCGTTCTTGATGACACAGAGGCTTCTTCATATTCAAAAACTTTATTGTTGCGAAACAAACGAGCCTGTGTTAATGCTGTTATTCCTGTATTATGCATTTAGGTCCATCCCCAGCAAAACGATACAACAAACTCTCCAGGTATCTTGCCTGTGGAACCCACAGAAGAAGAGCCAATATATGTTAATGCAAAACAATACCATGCAATCCTTAGGAGGAGGCAGACACGTGCTAAATTGGAGGCCCAGAATAAGATGGTGAAAGGTCGGAAGGTAATACATAGTAATTTTCCAATTCCTGATGCTGATTTGGGAGCTGCTTTTAATTGTTCTTCAGCATATGCTGCATACAGAGCTTTAACTATCAATACAGTAGATTTTTCATGGCCATATTTCAGTAGGTTCTCCATGCGCTTAACTTTTTTTAGATATTGTTTTGGACTTGTGTCACCAAGCATTTTTGTAAGAGCGAGACAAATAAGTTTTGTAACTAGCTAACACCAAACATTTCTTGGCTTCTGCATCACTCTTTCATCTGTTCTTTTCTGATCTGAAAGCTGCATGAATTAGTCCTGCATTCTTATACAGGCGATAGTTGTTTTACTTCAACTATATAGTTTACCTAGCAAATGCACATTACAAAGTCTCCTTTCTTCACAGCCATATCTTCATGAGTCTCGCCATCGTCATGCCATGAAGCGGGCTCGTGGATCAGGAGGGCGGTTCCTCAACACAAAGCAGCTCCAGGAGCAGAACCAGCAGTACCAGGCACTGAGTAGTTCAATGTGCTCAAAGATCATTGGCAACAGCTTAATCTCCCAAAGTGGCCCCACCTGCACGCCCTCTTCTGACACTGCAGGTGCTTCAACAGCCAGCCAGGACCGCAGCTGCTTGCCCTCGGTTGGCTTTCGCCCCATGACAAACTTCAGTGAGCAAGGTGGAGGAGGCTCGAAGCTGATTGTGAACAGCATGCAGCAGCGTGTTTCCACCATAAGGTGAAGAGAAGTGGGCACAACACCAATCCCAGGCGCACTGCCTGTGGCAACTCATCCTTGGCTTTTGAAACTATGAATATGCAATGGACATGTAGTTTGAGATTCTCAGAATAACCAAACGTGCAGACATATGCAAGTCCTTTTCAGCTTGCTGTAGCTGAAAGAACTGTGGTTATGTTATGATGAGTTTGTTCCTGGAGACTGATCCATACCTCGTGCTGGGTGTTGAGGTGAAGCCATGGAAACATGTTGTGGACTTGTGGTTCAATACCTTGCTGCCTAAAAGTGTCTGAAAGGCTAGCTCCCCAGTTTGCAATTTTCCTGGTTTCCAGCTTGTCTTCTCTCTGCCAATCTTTTGGATTTGATGTGATGATGACTTACCTTACACATTTATGCATCTATGTTTGTTCTCACAGCAGCATTGCAGAGATGTTTGGAGTAAACAAAAATAATGATGCTCACGCCTAGAACTAATCACTATCATAGGATGGGCATGGAGCAATCTGTGGATACCGCGGATCCATTCTAGCTGTACTAATAATCAAGCTTAGTTTGAGCTTGAATGGAAAATCAGTTAAATAACTTACCTAAAGTAGATCAATGAAGCAATCCATGACCATCCCTGATTGCTTGTTGTTTACTCAAGGAAAGAAAACTGTTCAATAAATTTCAGAGAAACGCCCAAGTGTATATCAGGTTCTTAAGCTCAAATTAATCAAGCAGAACTCGTGTTTTACAAGTAGTTCTTAGCCAGCTGCATCAATTTACAGGCCCATAGGACGATAATTTACAACTTGGGCAAAGAAAGTATTAGAGGAAATTGAGAAAAAAATCAGTCCCTAGTTTTTTAAATAGAAGCGCTGAGCCTCAGCACCATCTCAAGCCTCTCTGCCTTACGGTAGTCGTTGTCGGTAAGTTGTCCAGCAGGAAAAGGTGTAATCTCCAGAAGCAGGTGAGGAGTTGGAAGCTCATCGAACAATGCTCTCACGTTGTAGCAGCAAACACTTTCGCCATGAGCACTTTCCCTCCTTATTTGGCAACCCTGATTGGTAATTTAAACATGAGAACTGATTTAGTAACAACCGAACAAGCACAAAAGAAACATGTTTAAAACCTCATTTGACAGGTAGTGAGATAATATTTGTTTGAAAAAATGTGCACAAAGGGGCAGATGAGATCAATTGTTATGGACTGAGACAAGATTTTACCTTGTGAGAAGAAGCATCCACAAAATGGTCATCTTGGGACAGAACTGAAGCAATCTCCTTCAGTATCCGCCTTCCTTCATCCGTTGATCGTACTCGGTATGTTCTCTTCAGTGTGCCTTTGGTTGTGGGCTTCCATTTGCTAGTTAGCTTTCTATTATCCTGAGCATCTTTGTCACCTGATCAACAACAAGCTCAAGACTATTCACCTTCTCATCCATTACAAAACAAGGTAATAAAGCATACATATGTTTCCATCCACAAATTTCTTCGGACCCCTGGGGTTATGTTCAGGCTTTTTTCCTCGTTAAAGCTTAATGTAAAGAAATCTAAAGAGCGTAACAAATACTGACTGAGAGGTTACTAGTCACTATTGTATAAAAGAGAACATTTCCATTCCAGTACGGTTAGATTTAGCATGGAAGATGGATTCTTCAATTTGAAGAAATACAAACCCAGAAGTCAAAAGTAAGGACAGAATTACACTTCAATTCCAGAGTACTTCTACAGAAAAAAGAACAGAGAGGCAGCAGCCTGGCATTAACATAGGTCACAAAAGGACCATATTATTCTCAATCCATCCTTCGTAGCAAGTATAGTGACAGTTGGCTAAGGAATCCAACCAGATTGCAAGATCATACCCACGCAAACATTCCCAATTTGATTACTACGTTCCCTTCGCCATATAAAGTCTACAGAACCCACTCCTTCCATTAAAGCATCCAGAGTGCTATACCAATATACCATCAACACCAGACCAAGTCAAACATTCGGGTTGGCACATCCATACTATGTAGCAAGTATCAACTCAGTGCACGACAGTGCGACATGTTGAAACATCTATCTATCATCTTAAAGCTAACCTCCCTTTTTACACTTTGAGAAATCGAACCACCTACCACCATGTACTATATGGTCCTTCCTAACAAGGCAGTAGAATCAGATTCTGCATCTTTTTACAGATGCAGAATGGCAGAACCGTATAAATCTTTCACAGCATCCACTTCCACCGAACAGAGCATCAACGACAAATCCGAGAAATGCATAAATAAATAAACAATTACAATCGAGCAAACAAAATTTAGAAAACAGCACGAAACCTGAGGCGCCGCCACGGAGCTTCTCGGCCCACTTGGAGAACCCTAGGTCGCTGTCCCCGGCGCCGTCCTCGCCGCCGATCTCTGCAAAGCACACACGCATCAGAAAACCTCAAACCCCTCCCCATTCCCGAACCCGAAACACCGCCCCGAACGGAACGAACCCACCGCGTCGAACATCGCATGTATTACCGTGTGAGAGGAAGGGGTTGCGCGGGGAGCCGGCGAGCCCGACGTGGAGGAGCGCGTAGTAGAGGCAGAGGCGGCCGGCCCAGACCAGCACGGGGCCCTCGAGCAGCGATGCGGCGATGGGGGCCGCCGCGGCGGCGGGGTTGAAGGCGAACGCGGCGGCGGCAGCGCGCCTCGGCGAGACCGGGCGCGGGAGCGAGGGGAGGAACGGGGTCTTCGCCGGTGGGAAGCAGCGGAGGGGGAAGGCGCTTGGCGCCGCGGCGACGGCGGCGGCTGGGCCGTGGAGGAGATAGGCAAGCATGGCGAATTGCGATACGGGCTAGCTGCAGAGTGTGCGTGTCCTGTGTGCGCCGTGTGTTCGGTGCTTCGGTTTTCAGCGTCGCCAACTCGCCATGTCGAATTGTCGATGGTGGTGTGTTCAGAGAACAGAAAAATTGACAATAACAAAAGTAAAAAAAAATATCTTCATCCTTCTTGTTTTGTTCATGGATTTTTGTGGTACAAACTTTACCGGGTCCTTTGGGCAAAAAACACAAACATCGATCCTAGAAGGCTAGAATACAGTAGCCCTTTTTTTTTAATAGTCAGTAGGAGCTTTATCTAATCACTTAAGGTAAAAAAAAAAAAGCAAATTCTTAAGAGCGTCAGGGTTCAAAATTTTGACGAAAATTCATAGAAAATATATGAATTTTAGTAATTTGAGGGGTGACCGAATGAAAAAACTGAAAATTCATATATTACTGTAATGCATGTGTTTTATTGTCTAAATTCATATCTTCTTCTATATTCTTATGCTCAATAAATATTGTAGTCACAAATCGTGTCAAAATTCTGTTTAGGTCTAAAAATTAGAAGAAAAAAACAATATCTCATGTTGAAGTATCTTAAAATATTACCAGATTTTTGGCAGAATTTTATGAATTTATGTAGTTTTAGAGATGATCGAAAACACTCAAATACTGAAATTGAAAATCCTGACAAGCGCGTTAAACAACACGGAACGGCTGCTAGAAAGAGAAGGGAACAACTCCACACAAAAAACCCTACAATGCTACAAGGCTAGGTCAAAGACAAACACAATTCCTAAGAAAGATGCACCTCTCCTTGAAATTATACCTTGCATTTCCATAAGCCTTCCATACGAATGTGCACGTGGATGCTAAGGATAATGGCGAAGACCGGAGGGATAGGGTACGACAGATAGGACTGGCGATAATAATCTTCAGATACTATAGCTTTCAGACGGCAATCGATCTATTGGTTCCTCTCTCGTCGAAGAAAATGATACCTTTGCCGGTCGTAATCGCGTGGTCACGAAAAGCAAAATCAAGAGGAACCCCCTCCAAAAAAAATATAAAAAAAAAATCAAGCGGAACCGAACCAGCCCGGCCCACGAAGGTCAGTTCCAGATTGCCAACAAGACCAGCTTTGAGTGTTCCACAAATTTTATTGGCTTCTGCAGCATAAGACTATGAATGAAGGACTATGCAGGCATGCAGCAGATGCCATTGTATGGTTCAGCAGCTCCACAATGTGCACCTCTCCTGACATTTACAAGACTGATCTTATCTCACAGCGGAAGAAAGTTTTTTAACTGCTGAAACTGAAGTATCTTTGTTACATGTGTATGTTCACAGCAGATGAACTTTACTAGATAGCAGATTAACTTTACAGCGTTACATGTGTGTATGTTCACAGCAGCACCCTGTGTGTATGCGTATGTGCCTGCGCAACCTACTACTTCGCGTCCTCCTCCTCCCCCTCCTCTTCCTTCCAGACCGGAAGGATGCCTTGCCCAGCCAGCCTCTTGTAAACCCAGAACACCACGTACTTGGCCGTTATCCTCTTCTCGTCGATCAGGAATGGCTCGATGGTGCTCACTTCGTTGCTGTAAGACGATAGCGCAAAGCCCTTCGGTCCTGCATTGTTTGTTACAAGATTAGTGTGCACTTTGCGCTAACTCAGTAAGGCATTGTTTGGATACCATTGTATCTATGTCAATCCACTTGTGTTGAGATGGATTGGGGTGTAAATTAGTTTAAGTTCCACCCTAATCCACTCCAACACATGTGGAATGAAGTGAATACAAGAGTATCCAAACAAGGCCTAAGCTGGTTTTCATCTTTAGTGACGAAGGAATGCGTGGCTTTATGTGCTACATATCCCACTGCAGAGTAGATGGCCACAGAACTGATGAGTACTCATCAGCCATGCCGTACATTATTCGGTAATGGGAAGGCAGAGCTCCTGCATTTTTTCTACGAGAATAGGCTAACGGCGAAAGCTTTTAGTCGCATTCGACATTGGTCTGCAAACCATGCTCTATTCTACATTCTACTGTTGCTTAGACGTTCTTCATGTCATGTAGTGTTCAGACTTCAGTAAGCATGGTACTGCCTGATACTAAGAAATTGGAAAGTTAGTTAACTACGTAGTGTCTAGGGCCAGAAATTTAGGTTACGCACCAATGCTTATAAATGAAGGATATTCCTACCACAAGAAGTTTCAGAAAGGAAAACAACACTTGGCAACAAAGTTCAATGAGAAGATAGAAAAAAAATGGTAAGACAGTATATACCTGTGAGATCTCCTTTTGGAAAGAAAGCCCAAAAATAATAAGGGACGTCATTCTTTATGAAGGACCCCTCCAGCTGCAATCCATAAGCACTAGAAGGGTCAGAAATCTGCCGACTAATTTGTGGGAGCGATCTCAAGTTTCTGAATCTGCAGTTCCCAAACAAATCTTGGGCTATGCTAACACTGTGTTTGGTGGAGGCAGTAGGAGATTGATGCAATAATAATTCAATATCATGCTCCTATTTTTACAAAAGAAAAAAACATGTGCCAACGCAGAGGACGCATGTAATTTAAAAACAGTGTACGAGACCATCACATTAGAGTAAACAGTTTATCACAAAGTATTGAGTGATATTAGCATGGGCCAGACTTGTTCACTAATCATTATTGTGCTTTCGACATCACTGACCAATTCTTCTTTCTCCATTACAATTTACAAGGCTCAAGAAATTAATGAACTGCACAAACACTAGAGTTGACAAGTGAGTGGCATAAGCCAAGCAATTTCCTGCTCAATATGTACTGATATCTAGCTACTCCTCTTGATGGTGATTCATGCTACAATGCATTTATTTCTTGTATGCTACGTAGAACAAATGTACAGTACAAATGCCACCAGTTTTTAGTAACTCTGGCACTGGGCTACTCCACTAGCTACAACTCTACAAGCATTCTGTATTTGAGTGATTGAGTAAGTACTCACTACTCACCGTGTTGTTTTGGAACGCAAGCTCGACCTGGGACACGTCATCCTCCGCCTCCAAGGCGGCCTTCAGCGGTGGGATGATCTCCTGCTGCATCATCTCCGGCAGCGGCAGTGCTGCGGCCTTCTTTGGCTTGGCAGCCGCGGCCGGCTTCGCCGCCGCTGCTGTGGCCTCCTTGGCACCGTCCGCAGCATCCTTCTTCTTGCTAACTGCAGGAGATCATCAATATAGTAACAGCAAACGATGTCAGCACTTGAGAGCACAGACTGCATAGGAACTGAACTGACTCGTGCCATCCAACATTTCTGAAGCGTCACCGTGCAATCTAACATTTCTGAAACGTCTCAATTCAGAACAGGCGTGGCACCCCGATTAGGAAGGGTAGTAGCAAGCAAGACGGTACCGGTGGTGGAGGTGGACGACTCCTGCACGGCCGAGCACGAGACGACGACGGCGCCGCCGCCGCTACCGGCGCGGGGGAACGCTACGACGAGGGGCGCCCGCTTCCCGAAGAGCGGCGCGGCCGCCGAGCACCTGCACGCCGCGTGGCCTGCGGCGGGGGCGCTCGGCCTCAGAGCGCGCAAAGGCTGAGGCGCCATGACCATGAGCGTCCGCGAGGATCGGCGACGACGACCAAACAAGCAAACCACCCGACGACGGGTCGTGTTTCACGATTGGCGGAGGGGTGTTGGCAGCATGCGCATCAGCCGGACTGAGCTGATCGTTGCGCGCGAAGGCCCCCGGGGCACGCACGGAGGCGACAAAAGAAGAGATCGGGATAGAGGATGAGGCGACTGGTTTAACTGGAGACGGCCAGACGGGGTCCTCCCCTCGAGTAGTCGAGTGCAGCCCGTTGCAGGGGGTGCCTCCTGTCCACTGGTTCAGTTGGACGGCACTGGTTTGGCGCCACGCTATCTGCTCGGCACCTGCTCCTGCGGCTGCGGGGCTGCAGCCTCGGGGCGCAGCACGGGGGTGCCTGTGAGCCAGCCAATAAAAAGGTACGTATGCTTACTGTCGATTGATAAAAAAAAGAGGTGTCGAATAAGTCTTACTCTACTTTCCAACAATAAAGCAATGGCTACAAAAAATGTTGAATAGGAATACTACCCTAAATATTACGCTGCGTCGCTGAACGTTGGACCACGTCCAATGCCACTCACATTCAGGGACCATACTTTATATTTTCAGTGCCAGTCAGTGTCGATACAAGATTAAAAGATTGTGCAAAGCTACAAGATGCGGTTGTTGTTTACTGCCTTTTTTTTAGATTAGGTTGTTGTTTACTTGCCACCAGAAAGTGGCGGGCCGCCGGGCCGGTTGCCGGCGAAAGGCTGAGCGGCGAATTCGACGTGGAAGGGGGTGGAGGCCCATCTCGAGGCGGCGGTGTGGCCTGTGTGGCGTGGCCCAGATCTCTCTGGGCTCTGGGACCCGTTGCCTTCGCCTCGAACTCCGCGTCCTGACCCGCAACGAGGCCCGGCCACCCTCCTAGCTTTCGTTTCGCACAATCACCCTTTCCCCTCTACCGCTCGGTCGCCGCTATAGGCACGCAGAGTAAAGTTTCGCTTGTCATGAAACTATTTCCCATTTCTCACAACAGGCTGCGTATAACGAAGGCAAGACAAGATGAGAAGGGAGATTGGGTCATGGGAACACGTCTTCGCCCACGTCGTATTCCGTGGTGCTCTGCTCCCATCACGGGTATAGCGTGTTCTGCGGTGCGCCGGCCGGTGCCTGCCGCCGTAACTACTCCCGTCGCAAGTAGGTTGTCACGATTCCATACGCCCGCCGACATAGACTCGGACCATACGCTCACGACAGCGGGAGGGCTAGGCTAGGCAGGTCCGTACGCGTAGGCGCGTAGCCACGCGCACCGCGATTGCCCTGTGAACCGGGTCCACGACATTATTCTGTAGCGCTCGCCAACAACCGCGCCGTAAAAGCAAGCAGTAAATAACGCAAATCCGGAAATCCATCCATCCATGACCCACCTCCGGAAAATCTACTTGCAGAATCTGCCGAATCTGCGTTTGAGCGTCTGTCTGTTCACCTGACCTTATCTGCCGGGTCTGTTGGGTGCCAAATTTACCAATTTAAACTTATCTATCAAATTTACCAGTTTATTTAGTTTAAAGCCTTATTCAAATCTAAAAACTTCTGAAATTTAATTATTATAACACTTTTGTTTATATTTAACAATTAATTTCTAATCATAGATAACTAGTTATTTTTATTTATATTTAATACTTCGTACATGCGTCAGATTTAATGTGATGGAAAATTTTATAAACTTTTAGAATTTTAAAGCCATCTAAACAAGGCCTTAAACTTATCAAATTTACCAGCGATTACTTTTAGCCATGCGGCGCCCCTGACATGCGGGTCCAGAAACTAACCAATCCCATATTCTATCAAATTTACCAGCAATTACTTTTAGCCATGTCTCACGCCCTGCGCCCCTAACATGCCGGTCCAGAAACTAAGGCCTCGTTTAGTTGCGAAAAGTTTTCACTTTTCGGTTCTGTAGCACTTTCGTTTGTTTATGACAAATATTATCTAATCAAAGACTAACTATGATCAAAAGATTCGTCTCGTAATTTACAGCTAAACTGTATAATTAGTTTTTGTTTTCGTTTATATTTAATGTTTCATGCATGTGCCACAAAATTCGATATGACGGGAAATCTTGAAAACTTTTTGGTTTTCGGGGTGAACTAAACAAGGCCTTAACCAATTTCACCACACCATCGTGGCGTACGCTGCGCTCCGTCCGGACCCAGGACGGGATACGTGTCAAACTAGGGGTGCCGATAATTCAACACGGCGGGCCCGGCTCAGGGGCAGTACCGTCATTAAACCACGGAGTAAAGAAAGGAGAGGGCAAGATGGGTTTGCCACATCGGGCGAGAGGCCGAGAAGCATCCGGCGGAGGCATCTCGTACAGATCCGGACGGATCTCCTCTTTCACACCTCTCCCGCAAACCTAGACCCTACCCGACCTCGAGCCGCGCTCACCGACAACGCGCTGCCCGCCCGCCCGCCCGCCCACCCCAGGGACCCATCCGTGCGCTCACGCCACCGCTAGTCACGTTACCACCCCCACCACCACCACCGCTACCGCCCACCCACCCGGGCCCCCTCATTCCCAACCCAGCGCAACTTGCCAAAGCGAAAGGGAAAGTAGTGGCTGCTGTACTGTACTCCACCATCTCCCCGGGAGTCCTTGCGCCCGCGCCAGAACAAACCAAAGGGAGAGGTTGCTCCACTTCGCTCTCCAGCGTCCAGCCCAACCAGACCAACCACAACTGTTTACCACTCGCCCAAGCCGGATTTCTTCACCGCGAGAGCAGGGTAACACACGCCTGCATCTGGGGCCCGCTCGACAGAGGAACAGAGCACGAGCGCAGCGATAGACCACGGGCAACACGGCGCGACCACCGTGAACCATAGACACGCCGCAGCTCATGCAGGCTGAGAGCGAGCCTCTCCAGCCCAAAAAAAAAGCCCTTAATAAAAAAATATACACGCACTGGGAGCCCCGGTTTGCCTCCATCGCTGCAACCACAGCCATTTCACCTATCTCAAAGCAGTAACCAGAACAGAGGTCAATTCAGCCGATTGGAGGTGCAGTACCTCAGGAATTCAAATGGGGGCAACGGCTACCAGGGGCATTTCAAAGGGGCCATTTCCCGGGCTTTCTTTTGGAGGGAAACTACAGCTCGAGCATGCCTACACTGGCCAATGCAACAGAAATTTGAAAGGTGGAGGGAAAGCCCCAGGGTTGCAACTACCATTTGAAAATCTGGAGGGAAAAATCAAACACAAAGGGAGCTTGCCGGCAAGAGGAGAGACTGAAGAACTGAACTGGTTTAGCTAACTGGCCTACTAGGCTACACAAGGTGTTTCTCCATTACCTCCTAAAATCTGCTATTCCAAGAGGAGGCTGAAGCTCTCTCAATTCAAAGTCTTTACAAGGAAAAAACGATAAAAAAGAAGACAGGGGAAACCCACCATATTTCTGTTCCTGCTGCCTCCTGCTGCTGCTGATCCTGCTCTGCTTACTTCTAGCTGACGAAGGGGGAGGGAGGGATCCATGTACATTGGCTGCTCCGTTACTTGTGCTTGAAGGGCCTCAAGTCCTCAATACCATCATCCTCACTGTCATCACCACTGCCTGACAGATCATCATCTCTCTTTCGCTTGGTTCCCTGCGAGGATGAAGGCTGATCTGTGACCCCCTCATCATCATCATCGACTTCTTCCCGATCTTCATCAGCATCATCAGGGTCAGCTACTTCCAAGTCACCTCCAATGGCCATGGCTTGAGGCTGAGCGATTGGTTGCACAAGATATTCCGTATATTCATCCTGAAGAACATGAATATAACATCAATTAGAACTGTATTTCTACTCCATGCCATGAAAGAAATCAATCACTCAAAAACTTAAAATGAAAATATGTTGTCATAAATATAGACCAGATTCACTTGTACAAAAGGGACAGCAACTCAAAATTGTAGCAGACATGCAGATAATCAATTGTAATAAACCTCAAACCGCATAGAGAGAACAGAATACTAACAGTCCTTATATACAGCACAGTTTAGGAACATGTAATACAAAAGAACCACCAATGCAAGTTCACATGCATGCCAAGATAAAGCCAACAAGATACTAAACATAAACAAAGGCAAGAATGGTTGCATGAAGTATTTTGGAGAAACAAACTTGTAAACAAGATAGCAGATAGCCGTATTTATTAAAAAAAAAGCAGCCAGTTCATTGACAGAGGGACCTTTTTAATGAGCAAACCAGTCAAAATCTTTTCATTTCACAGATTAGCAGATTTTAAAGAAACATGTTATGATAAGACACTTGGCATGACAAACAGATATGCATCAATATTCAGGCACAGCTCCATCAGAAATTCATATACTATCTAGACATGGGAGAGGCACAACTCCTTAATAATTCATGTGGTATCATCACAAATCACAAAGAATAAAAAGCATAGCAATAACATGAACAAAAAATGCAAAAATACAATTGCACAAAGAACAAAAATGCAAAAATACAATTGCACAAAGGGCAATATCATGCGCCCCTAAACAAAAACTTGTTGACTAAAAATTCTATCCTCGCTAAAAAACAGACAAATACACAATATGGGCGTATATACTAATATATTAGACAAAACTCACAAAAGGCTCCTTAAAGTGATGCAAAGATATAAGATTGCCGATCTAATCATAATCATAGACAAAAAGAATATCACAGAAATCCAAAACCAGCATACAAATACTCATCACTAGAACTAAAGATTGCACAGGTATAAAAAGTTTGGATTTACCAGCACTGACTATATGCAAATAGTAATTATTATAAATTAAACCATACGAAAAGATGTTATAGATGTGTAACCGCCATGGGGCTCTACTGCTCTCCCAAATACTCCTAGGCAGCTCATTACAGCAGATACAATAACGACACTGTGACAAATTAATTTCGCTACGCGACAACTTTCGTATACTAAAAAACAAAATGCAAGTTATGTCATATGCAACAATATAAACAAACAGATAATAGTAAACAGATTAGCAACTGAGCAAACAGGAAATTGCAATAAATGGAAAAGCACTTGAAACGCTTCCAAGAAAATTGTTGCGTTATACCTCATCATCCGCATCTGCATCGTCGTCATCATTCCCCTCCTCATAAACCCTATCAACCTCCAGTCCCTCCTCATCCTCTTCACCGATCTCGCCATTTTCATCCTCATCATCCCCTTCACCATGCTCATGCCCATCTATCTCTTCTCCTCCATCCTCCCCTGTCATCATGGCAACCCTAGCACTGATTTGTGGCTCTGTCTCTTCACCTTCATCCTCAACCTCCTCCTCCTCTTCATCATCTTCATCCTCCTCTTCATCATCTTCCTCCTCTTCAACGCCATCTTCCTCCTCATCACTACTTGGTACATCATGCACCTCCACAACAGCATCCTCGTCATCAACATCCTCATCAATCTCCTCCCCCAAATCATCCTCCTCCTCAAAGTCGTCATCATCGTCATCATCATCCTCCACGTCCTCATCCTCCTCGCCAGGGGCTTCTCCAGCAGCAGCGACACGAAAGCCGTTTGCCCCATGGCTGTGCTCAACTCCCCCGTTCGGGACGACCTCATCAGCATCGCTCTCTTCCTCGTCCACATCGATCACCCCATTCACCTCCACCGGATGCGAAGCCACGCCGCCGCGCGCGTGGGCAACGCCCCCGTTCGCTACCTCGCCGCTCCCGGGGTCTTCCTCGTCTTCCTCATCTTCGTCATCATCGTCGCCCTCGCCGTCGCCGTCGCCGTCCCCATCTCCGTCGTCATCGTCGTCATCAGACTCGGGACGCTCGTTCTCGTCAGCATCCATCTTATCGAGATATTTGAGCGTCCGGATCATACCGAAGACCCTGGATCTGTAGTCCTTGACCCGAGTGACGGGGCACTCGTAGAGGTCGAGCGACACGAGACGCAGGTCGGCAAGTGGCGCGAGGTCGTCGACGTCCTGGATGCGGTTGTTGCTGAGGTCCAGGTCCCGCAGCGAGGACAGCCCCGCGGCGACGAGGTGGTCGAGGCCGCCGGCGATGCGGTTGTCGGAGAGGGTGAGCCGCGTGAGGTTCCGCAGCCGCGGGAACCCCTCGAGCGACGTGACCCCGACGCCGGCGATCGAAAGGTGCTCCAGGCTCTGGTGCCGCTCCAGTATCTCCGCCGCCGGCAGCCGCCCGTGCATGCACTTGACGGCGCCGTCAAGCGTCAGGCTCCGCGCCGGCGACGAGCTCCCCTCGCCGCCGGCGTGCAGCGCCGCTTCCACCGCCCGCTCCCACGCCTCGTCCACCATCTCTTCCCCCTTCTCCAATAATAATAAATTAATTTTTTTTTTCCACGGAAGTGTTTGGTTGCGAGGGGATTTGAAATACAGAGTGATCTTATACGGGGAGGGTGTTTTCCTCGCCATTGGGGGAAGAGAGGGGCGGTTCACGGGGCGCGCCCTGGACCAGGCGCAGGGAGGGTGGCTAGGGGGGTCGCGCGCGCGGCCAATGGGAGTGCTCGGATCAGGAGGCGCGGATCGCTGACGTGGCGGGATCCGAGGGATGTGTGTTTCTTTTGAGAGGGGGGCGGGTAGAGAAGCGAGGCGGAGAGCAGGAGAGGCGTGGTGGGCTGGATGATGCCAAAAGCATCTTTTTCTCTGCCTTGTTTTTATTTTATTTATTTTTTTGCCTCTGATTTTTTCCTTTTTGTGCACGAGATATTATATTAGTTAATTACTGGGCCCATGCGTACCTCGGGTTCGGGTAGAGGACATCACTGACAGGACGGACCACTATATCTGGGACCCTGGTGGAAGTGGCTGGGCAGCAAAAGAGTTTGGAAGTAGACAGTAGTGAAACGAGTACCGTCCGATTACATTGAGGCACCCTAGACCGTCGGATTCGGTGTGGACTTGCCTGTGGTTTCTTCTGCCTACCCATCACCCGCGGTGCGGTGGAGTAGAGGGCTGCGCAGACTGGCAGTGGGGCCACGGAGGGCGGCTGGCTGGAAGTGTGGCGATTGGCAACTGGCACTGGTTGATGTGGACCCGGATCAGCGTTGGACTGGCCTGCAGTGGCAACGGTTTGGGGAACACGGCACGTCCGCGTTGAGAGATAGTTGAGGCTTGAGAGGATCTTGCCATCTTGGCGTACGGAGTACAAAGCTCGTGGTTGTTTTGAGTTTAAAGTGAATTTCAAATATAAACTCTTGAATGTTTGTGTGTCAATATATACTTCCTTAGTCCTGTAATAGCTGATGTTTTAGCCCTTGTCAAATAATTTAGGTCCGACTGAAATCACGTAAAAAGTTATAAAAATTATATATTAAATAAGTATTATTTGAATTGTTGTGAAACATATGCTTATATTGTACCTATATAGTGTCATAGATGTTAATGTTCCTTTCTATAAATTTAATCAAATTTGAAATAATTTTACTTAAGATAAAACTAAATCATCAATTAGTTTGGGACAAAGAGAATACATGTTTTATCCACGTGTAAATTGACAAATTATAGTGACACAATGTCAAGGAACAATAAAGACACATGGGATGCTTATCATCAAGCATGTTCGTCTATTGCTGAAATAGTAATTAGTTGTAAATAAAAACATATGAAGTTTGAAAATGAAATTTTGGTAGATAGATTTCATCGCAAGAAACCAAACTGAGAAAGTTAAAACAAACACTTTCTCATGTACCGTATAGCTATGACTCTCCAACCTTTCGTTTTGTATTGGGACCATTTATCATAATTATCGTGTGCCAAGGTTACCAGTTTATAGTCATATAGAATGTAATTCGTTTGATCTCTAGGTGCATGAACCACGACTAGCCTCTCCGACCAAATATTAATTCATATAACTTCAATGAAACATTTTTCCTTGTTCTCCAATGTCGATCACAACTTAAATATAGACTAGTCAATAATCACAAAAAAATACACACTAATCAATACTCCCTCCATCTCTAGATAAATTAACTTCTAGACCAAGTTTGACCAAGAAAGAGTATGCACATCTATGATCACATCAAATAAATACGTTATAAAAATATATTTCATGTTATTTTTGATAAATTCCATAAGCTTATAAAAAATTGACTTGGAGTAATTTTAGAAATGGATTTATTTAGGGACCAAGGTAGTACAATACACTTGGCACGCATCTTAATTCTAGCAACAATTGATGGACAATAAAGTCATATTAACCCCTATCTTAACTCCTGTGTTAAGTCTTGAGTAGACTATAAGACCTTATTTGAAACAAAGAGAAAACCTAATTCTGTAATAAGGTTTCACATATGTCTCTTAGGAACAGATGATTAAACCCAATGAAATTCCTTTAGATTACTATTGGACATATGGAATCATAAGAATGTTGGAGGAAAACTAGCAATGAGGTGGACCTCATGGAAACATTCGTGTCTATCTCTCGTAATTCTTATATTTTCAAAAAAACGCCACAATGAAAACTTCCCTGCATTTTCTATTTCTACAATTATAGTCTCATGTCTTTCCTATTTTTCTTGTTTGAAAATCATGCATCCCAAAGAGACCTAGGAGGAGCTAAATTTTTAGCTATTGATGTGCTTGTTATAGTTTGGAGGTGCCTTGCAAAATGAAGACGCATGGTGCCACTACGCCCAGAAAAAACACCATGCTAAAATTAAGATGCAAGCTGTCGACTACACAACAATAAGTGACTAGGAAATAATAAGTTGGGAGCTAATGCTATTTATGTAGCTTTTATCCTAACTTTTTTTTTGTATGTGTTTAAAAAAAATAACATGCTTCTTACAATCTGTGTTATTTTAGTCCACCTATTTGTAAACGTGCGTTCAAAGAGGGAGTACACGGCGTGTAATGAGTAGCAAACTGGTACAGAAAAATCCAAATTGAAAATATGTTTATCGTTAAAATCTTAGTGCATATTTAATCTAGCTAGCCTTTGTGGTGTCTATAGATGCTCCTAATCGTGGTTGTAAGAGACTTTCCAATCATGCGGCTATGATTTATTTCGAGTTCGAGGCATGGTTGTTTGTCCCTGCTACTACAACAGGCGAAGGTCCGTGGAGGGTACATTGGCCTTCATCCTTCTCTGTATTTATCTAATTTGGTCTATTGAGTGGTGTAACTATCATCTTGAACTGTAACTGGAATTGGGAGATAACGGACCAAGAAGAGTGCAGTGGGTCGATGACTCAACACGTTCCATCCGCTCTACTCTTTTTTGTTAGCATTTAATTATGGTAAGGAATACTTGCAATAGCTAAACTCTTTAGGGCTCTTTTGGTAGGATCGGCAAAGGAATTTTGTAGGAAGTAGGATTCGATTTCCTAAGAAAAAAATTCCTTTTATAGACTTTTGTTCATAGGAAAAGCCAAAGAAATACTTCACAGGATTGGAATCCTGTAGTTGAATTCCATAGGAGGGGGGCGAAACACGGACTTAGACTTCGTGGAAACTTTCCTTGCGCAAAAGAAACTTGGTTCATTATTTCTTTTTTATTGGCGGTAAGTTAAGGCTTTGGCATTTTTTCTTTTGGGTCTTGTAGAGTGAAACAACAAAAGCCAAGGGGACCATTTAGATTTTAAAACGGGAGCACCGGCTAGTTCCTTTGTTTCACCTGAGCTCCTACCTAAGGTCATCTCATCTACTTTTCTTTGTTTTAAATTCCCGTAGGATTAGAGAAGTATGTCATCTAATTTCCTAAGTTTTTTCTGTTCATATACTTTCCTATATTGCAATTCAAAGAGGCCTATAATTAGATATTCTCATTTGCATAGCTTGCCACTATTTTCGTATACAAATACTTTTATGCTCAATTATTGAATTACATAAACTTAGGATGTGTTTAGTAGGTACTTTTATACTCTCAGTGGATAGTTTCTCCCAACAAAATTTCCATCCAATCATCTGTATTTTCTCTCATATCATCACTTATCCTAGTTTTTTCTAGCGTGTAGACATGTTTTTTTTATAAGATACCTTTTTCTTACATCTCTTCCTTGTTCATTTCAATGCCACATTAGTATTTTGCCTACTTGGTACCTTAAGAGGGGTTTTTGGTAGGCTCTTCTCGAGGGGCTCCTCTATTTTCAATAAAAATTACTTCTCCTTACAAAATGTTTAGTAGGGCTTCCAGTCAGAGTTTGAGCTATAGTTGAGATTTGAGAAGGAGTCCTGCCAAATAGTAATGCTCCTCCTCAAGGGCATCTTTTAATGTGCTAGAGCCGTTTTAGAGGAGAAAAAAAACGATTCTGGCTCTTTATCTTTTTAAGAAAAATCTCATATTAAACCATGTAGTACAAATACATTTGTGGTTTGTGTGTCGAGCTCCGTCTGTGATGGTGGAACCCATGCTCACGGAGATGTGCGCAAGAGGGACAACACATATACAAAGTCTTGTTTGACACAGCTCAACTTCACTCGTTCAATTGTTTTTTTAAAGAGCAAAATTAGGTAAAACTGAGCTGTTTTGAAAAGTTGTTTGGCAAAACAGCTCCACCAGCAGTTTTATACATGGATAAAAGAAAAAAATGAGGGGAAGAGAGAGCTACTTTTTAAGCTTCATCTCAATTCATATCTTTGTGAGAGAAAAATATAACTTCACCTATAAAGCTATTTTGAGAAAAAATATTTGACAAAAAAAAAACAGCTATGTGCCAAACAAGATCATCCGGTCGTCATATCCTTTTGTCCTCAAATCAGACACAACATAAATCCGCTTGAGGAAGGAAAAAAATAACTCGGCCTCACTATCAGCCTCGGTAGATACCATTCTCTCACTCCCAAATCCCAACCCGCCCCCTTACTAACTTTAACCACTCATTTTATTTAAAATTTTATACAAAATATCATTTTTCTATCGTGGTTTAGTTTATTAATCAAAGTTCTCAAAAAATAATTTAAATTTAATTATATTTGCAGAATTTTTTAAATAAAACGAGTGATTAAATTTGAAATAAAAAATCAAATGTCTTAGAGCAATTTCAGTCCAAGTCTCTAAATTAAGTCCTTAAACTTTTATTTACAAGCTATGATAAAAAAAAATAGGGGCTCAGATTAAGACCCAACTCAAATAGAAAAAAACAGATTAAATCCTTATTTCACATATTCTTGTCTTGATTTATGGGTGAGGAGAGGAAAGTGGGTGAGATCCATTAGATAGGGGTTCTAGATGTGAGGGGCTGAAATTATAATTTGGGAGGTTACGGAAAACGGGAGCTCAAGTAGAAGGTGGGTTAGAGTTGATTTTTTTATCAAGTTCTTAGATTTATAATAGTGACTTGTTTATGAGGTGGTCTGGAGTTGCCTTTAGGATGGATGGAGTAAATTCGTTTAAACAAACGGGAAATAACTCAGGCCCGCTGTCAGCCTCGGTAGATAGCACACTCTCACTAGTCTCCAGTCTCCACTCCCCACTGCACTCTCGTCGCTGGATTCCAGCCGCGTCCTGGAGGCCGGAGCCATGAAGCCTGTCAATGTCGCCGAACACAACCACCACCACCATGGCCTACACTCCCCCACGCCCGCGTCGGCGACCAAGATCTCGATTCCCGTCTCTTCCGGCGAGGCGGCGCTGTTCGGGAAGGGTAGGTACAAGGTGTGGGCCCTCGCCGCCATCGCCCTCCTCGCGCTCTGGTCCATGTTCGCCGCCTCCGTCACGCTGCGCTTGTCCTCCGGGGAGCTCGCCGCCACGTTCGGGGACGTGAGCGATCCGCTCATCGACGATCTCGATCCCCTCGTACGGCCTATCAATCCATTCCCTTGCTTTCTCTCCTAGATCTCGCCTCTTACTTTGGTTGTTCATCCTCTTCATAACTTCCAATGTGTTAAATATAAATGGTGCCAAGAGCTTTCTGTCATTACAAAAGGGAAGGGGAAAGTAGATGGTGTGTTTACTTATAGTTGTAGATTTACAGTGTAGATTAAATGGGTGCTTGTTTACAAGATAAATCTAGTATTAAGTCAGGAAAAAGTAGGAAGTAATCAGGTAATTGTCAGGTTATCACTGAGCTCATCTGCCCACTGCCCTTACAGTAATTCTCAATTTGTGGACGATTAGCATCGTGTAAAACAGTTAATAAACAGCTACACTTACATGAACTTAAGTCTCCATTGGTTGCTAGGTGGTTAAATTGTTTCAGCTAGACTAGACAAACATCTCTTTTATCATGCACTCATGCTTTTGGGCTGGGAAGACTGAAGACAAGACTGAAATTTGCCTAACCCTGGGTTGAACAGGAGATGGAGCAAAGGGAAAAGCTAGTGCGCCGGATGTGGGATGTGTACACACGCACGGATAATCATGTACGACTTCCACGGTTCTGGCAAGAAGCATTTGAGGCTGCATATGAGGAGCTTGCTGGTGATGATACGCTTGCTACTGATGCGGCTATATCTGAGATTGCTCGCATGTCAATCCATAGGCCTGAGGTTGAGCAATCATGGAATAAGAATTAGGTAACTACATCTGAATGTTGTCTCCTTTTTTTAGGTTGTTTCATCAAATCTTAATGCAGCAAAAGATTTTCAAACATATATGTAGTGCAAACTTATATGTTTGCACCTTCCAAGTATGTAGTGCAAACCTATGCGGCAATTTTTTGCCTATTCATGCTTGATGTGCCTTGTGAGCATTCTCTCGTTCTGATCATCAGCAATAAAGTGGCATAATATTGTAACCTTCGGAAGTTAATGAAAATTATATATAATTAAGTTACTGCTGCACGTGTTAACTTTTCTGAATCCAGTGCTGCAACTAAAATCAAAGTTTGAGATATATTATGGCAGGTTTTTTTCATTGAATACTGAAATCCCAGTTTCTCAGTTCTGAAAATTGATCATGTTCATGTATCAGACAAGAGGAGAGTCCAGTTAACAACCTGTACTATTGTTTTAGTGCAAATACATTTGTACTTCGAAAACCCACACATTATTTCAATTTGGTAACCGTCTTTAAGTTTGAATGTCTCCTCCTAGTATCCAGTTTTCAGATAATAAATTGTACTTAGTATATAAACAAGGAAAGAAGAATTGGTGGTAAATTAACAACAAAAAAGACAAGGTGGTTATGTGGGGTAGATGAAACAACTGATCATATTTTTTTCCCACTGCCACACAGCCAGAGTGATCTGGTTTTGTTTCAAGGAGGCGCTAGGATGGGATAGATGCCCGATGGGTATGCATTTTATCATTGGATTGTTTTGGTGGGGGTGAAAGACTACCATGTTAAGCTTTTTCTGTTTGCTATAGTTCTGTGGGGGTTATGAATGTCGGAATAAAATGGGGATCGAGATTCGAGAAAAAAAAATCCTTAATCGTCTAACGAGATTTTCCACAAAAATTTTCAGTTTCTACAAAAGTGGTGCATTCTGCTAAAAGAGCAACATGCAAGATTCGTGGAGAACAAGATGGAAAGAATGAAGACGTGGTTGAGGGACTTCTGGAGGCAATCTAGTGATCTTGAACTTGAAGGTGTCTTTTGAATGTGAAGCTAAGAGGAGGATGTGGAGCTTTGTGTTTCCTTTTTCAGTTTCTGTCTGCTTGTTTAGCTGGATGTTGCTTAGTGCTTATCATCGAAAAAGCTTGCTATCTATAAAAGCTGGGTTTTCCTCCGTAAAAGAAAACAGTAGGTGGTAATCTGACAGAAAGAGGGAAACTGTGTACTGCAAAATTCTCATCCGAACAGAGTTATAGCATTTTTTGATATGGTTCCCTTGTAATTAAGTACCTCCGCTTGGTATTTTAAGTGAGTTATCGCTTGCTCCTAGTTGCCAGCAATTATGAAAAATGAATGTGTGGATTATTATATATTCATAAATGTGAATGTTGTTTATGAATCGATATTAGAGCATAATGAGTAAGATCTGGTGCAAATAGTGTTCCATGATTTCTTCTGCAACTTTGGTTGCTACACCGAGACACTTATCTCGAATTCATGTTCTACTGGTATGGCTACAATCTATGTTGATTTTCATGTAACCCTGCTTGCATAGCAGCATCAGTTTAAAGCAACGCCCATTGAATCTTATTAGTATTGAGCTGGTTGAACTGTCTACGTTGGGGGTATAGCTGTTGAATTTCATTAATCTATGATATGATCATATCTTGCAGGAGAGGATCAGCCGAACAGGACGAGCATTTGGAAGAGTGGAGCTGGTAGGCTGAAGGTGATACGGCTTCCCGGTCCATGAGACAAACATCTGAACTGAATGAAAGCCACGTTATGTTCCTGTAAATGTTGCAAAGTCTGAGCGCCACAACAATTCAAAGTTGTCTTGACTGTCGTCTTGGTTTACTAGTAATGCTGATGAGTGTTGCATTTGCCTCTCCTTGTCCATTGGTCTTGTGCTGTTCACGCAAATGAAAACCGTCCAACTCCAACCAATCCATGGGCCGAAATGGGCCTAAAGCTCTACAAGACCCAACGAACATGGCACACGCAAAAGTGCTACTCTGCAAGCCTGCGAGTTCTTAGCTCTCTTCTTCTGAAACAAAAATGAAAACCAGAAAAATAGGAATAAGTAGCCAGAGAAACTGCAACTCAGTAGCTGACCAGACCACCAGGGTAGGGGTAGGGTAGGACCTCGTTTGCTGATCGATGAGTTCCTATATATACTAGGTGTAACTGATGCCACTACACGGCACTATCTACATAAATTTGACCCTGACTCCATTTCCTAAAAATTAACGAAAGCGCTGGCATGCAACTCTGACCCAACACGAACACGTCCAGACGACGACCACCCATAATCGTCAAATTAAGAAGCCCAACCGGATTGACCATCTGACGGAAGATCATGAAAGCTGTTAGGTCCCGAGCCATGTTGCGCCTCGGCCTAATCCATTCCCAGAGGTGCCGGCACTGACGCTGACTCGTGGTACATTACCATTTTCTGAAACGAGGGGGACAAGAAACGCATGTTCCCATGAACGGCATCACCCATGGCGAGACAAAAACAAGAACCGCAGCTGAGGCTGAGCACTTGAGCAGGATGAGGATGTGGTGAACAGGTGAACCGTGAACGTGTCGAGCAGAGCTCCACGTCTGCACAGCTGCACTCTGCAGTCTGCACTGCACCCCAACCGCTCTGAACCAAACAATCGCTAACCACCTCCGTCCGGCATTCCTCCTCGACCTGGAAATCCCAACACGGAATGCAAACCCTCCCTGCAGCAAAATCTAAACAATTAGTCGCGTCTCCCTCGCGTGACCAACCTTTCCATCTCACCACCGCAGCTGAGCAAAATCTAAATAATCACACGGAATGCCGAGCACTGCCTGCCTGCAATCCCGCTGCATGGAAAACGTCGCAAACTGACACCGAAAAGCAGCTAGCTAGCAGTAGCAGTAGCACCCTGATCTCTCGTCGACAGACTACGTGCACGCGAAGTGTCAGTTGCCATTGCCAACGATGCCGTGAACGACGTACGTGCCTCCGGGCTCCGGCCGGGTCTGTGACACGAAAAAACACGTCCCCGAGCTTAGCCGAAGCCCGGAAGCCGTGCACACACAACACCACGGCCTGGCTTTCCGCCCTGAATCTTTGCGCTCCAGCGCGCCGAGCCGAACCGACGTGCGTTTTCCTGCGTCCGGTAGCGCTAGCTAGACAGACGAGCAGGCGGTGGTGGGCAAACACACACACACGGCCGGCCCGGCGCGGCCTCGTATTCAATTCCGTCACCACTTTCTCCTCACGCCTCGTCCAACGTCTCGCATCCCACCCCATTCCATTCCGTCCTCCCCAATTCTCCCTCGTATCGTCGTCGTCGTCGTCACCCCACTCAGGTCTCGTCTCATGTCATGCAACCAACGCAGCGTGCGGCGCCACACAATCACATCCCCGGCCGGTCGGCTCGCGCTAGCCCTATATATCATCCTCATCCTCGTTCTCTGACCAGCACTGATCACCTCTGATCATCCCTCCCCCGGCCGTCTTCCCGAGCTAAGCTGTAGCAGCTAGCTGTTACGAGCTCCACGCGTGCACGTGCTGTGATCACCTGGCTGGCTGCTAGTTCTCTACTCGAGGCGACGCCCTGATCGACGCCGCGCGCGTGCCGTGTGCCGTGGGACGCGTGGCCATGGTCGCCGCCGCCGCCGGGTGCAGCAGGCGGCGCCGCTGCATCTGCTGCGCGGCCGCCATGTACATCCTCCTGCTCCTGCCCGTCGTCGTCCTCGCGTCGTCCGCGTCATCCGCGGCGACGGCTGACGGGTCGTTCATAACGTGGGACGACCTTAGCATCCCGACCGCCGCCGCCGTGCAGGCAGGCGGCGTGGGAGGAGGCGGCGTGAAGGCGGCCGCTAGGGGCGGATCCCACGACCTGGACACGATCGTGGTGTCGCAGGACGGGACGGGGCACTCGCGCACAGTGCAGGGCGCCGTCGACATGGTGCCCGCCGGCAACCGCCGCCGCGTCAAGATCCTCGTTAGGCCCGGCGTGTACAGGTGCGTTGACTGCCTGATCGCCCGCCGCCGCCGCGTTGCTTGCTATGCCTCCACTACCGCCTCTATTCTTTGTAGTAACTGCCTCGGCGTTAATGCGGGGTATTAAGTGATCACGACGTGTGTGTTCGATCGTCTCCCGCTCTAGCTAGCTTGCCTCTTGGGCTCGTTCTAGCTGCAAACTTTCCCAGCCCTTTTTCCGTTTTTTTCCTTCTATTTTTGTTTGCATGTTTTGTACAGCCAGTTCATTCAGTTTGCTACTACTAGTAGCAGTTTTCCATTTTCAAGTCAGGGGTTAATAAAGTTTGAAAGCAACACGGGGTAGCCTTGTCTAGCTTGTGAACCACAATTTTTATGCAATACATGTAGATGCTAAATTTGTGCATTGCTACCTTAACTCCGGTAATGCATCTTGTTTATTCTGCATACTAAAAAAGTTCGTGTATTGTGAAGTGCAAGAAGTTATTACAAAACTAAGGTGTGTGCAACAATGTCGGGTGGGGGTGCAGGGAGAAGGTGACGGTGCCGATCACGAAGCCGTTCGTGTCGCTCATCGGCATGGGCAGCGGGCGCACGGTGATCACGTGGAACGCCAGGGCATCGGACATCGACCACCGCTCCGGCCACCAGGTCGGCACCTTCTACTCCGCCTCCGTCGCCGTCGAGGCCGACTACTTCTGCGCCAGCCACATCACCTTCGAGGTACGTACGTGCGTGCGTGCACGTCTTCGCGCCCTGCCTGCGCTGAATAGTGTGTGTTCTCCTCTCCGTGACCCGCGCGCAGAACTCCGCGCCGGCGGCGCCGCCGGGGGCCGTGGGGCAGCAGGCGGTGGCGCTGCGGCTGTCCGGCGACAAGACGATGCTGTACAGGTGCAGGATCCTGGGGACGCAGGACACGCTGTTCGACAACATCGGCCGCCACTTCCTCTACAACTGCGAGATACAGGGCTCCATCGACTTCATTTTCGGGAACGCGAGGTCCCTGTACCAGGTACGTAAATACAGTACTCCGTAGCGAAAACGAATTCGTTAAATACCTTTTTCTTTTCTACTCCCGCTGACTTGTAATCATTTCAATTTTTTTTATTCGTTGAGAGAGACAGACACAATCTCTGAAATTCATCAGACATTTCTGCCCCCCTAAACCTAAACACACTGCCCTGTTTTGATGACCAGAGTACTGGTTTTATGGTGGCATCATTAGCTTCCCATGCCCATGCCTTCCATCCCAATTCCCATCCCTTTGATGGGTGCTGCCGGGTTGCTATCAGAAAATCACAATTCAGGCACTCACCAACCCTGCCTGCCATTTCATAGTCGTCTTGCGGCAACAAATGCTCCAACTTTTCGTTTCTCACTTTCTCTGTGTCTAGCGTGTGGCACACATAGGTTACCTAGCCGGCTCATTGGAACCAGGCCGTTAGGCAGGCACTTAGCCCTGCACGACGCTTGAAAGACTCTTACACAAATCCATGCTCAAAACCCTATCAGATCCAGTGGTCACATTCCTTTCGCCCCCTGGCACACAACTGTAACATAAACACCAGTAGCAATCCTCGAGGCCCAAGTACGTGGCAGTGTCGTCGGCGATGGATCGCCATGTCCCCCGCCGCCTCCCCCCCTTTGTCTTGGTTCTGGCATCTGCTGATTTCTGAACGTTCCGACGGTTAACCGCGCGCAGGGGTGCACGCTGCACGCGGTGGCGACGAGCTACGGCGCGATCGCGGCGTCGCAGCGGAGCTCGCCGGCGGAGGACTCCGGGTTCTCGTTCGTGGGGTGCAGGCTCACCGGCTCCGGCATGCTGTACCTGGGCAGGGCGTGGGGCCGCTACGCCCGGGTGGTCTACTCCTACTGCGACCTCAGCGGCATCGTCGTGCCCCAGGGCTGGAGCGACTGGGGCGACCGCTCCAGAACCAAGTGAGTAAGAGTGACATTCTGCTCCCTTCATCACTGATGTAGTTGCAATTACAGTTACTGGACTGGTTTTACTGTTAACCTGGTGGTGGTGGTGATGATGATGAGATTGTAGGAAGTAGGTAGGTGGTTGTCTAGCAGGACAGGCTCACCAAACGGTCTTTACAGGGAAACGCAACGCAGTTAGTTTAACACATGTGACTGGCCTGTTTGTTATGTTACCTGCCGGTTCTCCCAAACCTGACGAAAATGATCCGGGACATTGCTTGACTGCTCGTCAGAGAGTGACATTTTTGGGCTCGTTTTTGGACAGGACGGTGCTGTTCGGGGAGTACAACTGCAAGGGCCCAGGGGCGAGCACGAGGCAGCGGGTGCCTTGGTCCCGCTCGCTCACCTACGACGAGGCGCGGCCGTTCCTCGGCCGGAGCTTCATCAACGGCGAGCAGTGGCTCAGGCTGTAGATCCATCCTGCTGGCTGCCGCCGTTCCTCGGCCGGAGCTTCGTCGACGGCGAGCGGTGGTCCGAGCTGTATGTAGATCCTGCGAGTTCTTCAGTCTTCTTCAGTGCAGATAGTGTCAGGAGCAGCTAGTCAGTAGACATGTACCCTGTACCATATACTAGTAGTACCATGTACAAACCTGGCACCCATATATAGTGAGATACTGAGATGGCGCTGCCCATCATGGCAAGGTACAGAGTTTGCATGTATGTGAAGGAAAACAGGGGAGGCCAAAGTCCGTCATGTGAACATGTGATACGCTTCAGGCCCAACGTACCAGAAAATCAAAATGATGAGATCATGGCATGGCTTTCCTGACTTCTAGCACGGGTAAGTTCAGATCCGGGATGCCAATGCCACAAATAGATGGAACATGACTTTGAGAGTGAAAAAATGCTCTCATTTTGCAACCTCTTCAGATGAACATGCGCAGCTGCAGTTGAAGGGATGGCAGGATGCATGGTCATCATAGCGATCAGAACGGATCATCGTGATCGACTGCTGGAATCATCAAAGTACCAAAAATGTAGACACACCAGACCGCGCGAGTGTAGATACTCATATAAAATTTGCAATACAAGCGAGCAAGGGCGATAATTTCATTCTGAAAAAGGAATGAGGTTAACTGACGGAGGCGGATTGAACTATACTCGAGCAGAAAACACCGACAGATAAAAAATCATATAGATTGCTATACAACGCGCCTGAAAAGGGTACCATTCAGCTTGCAATCCATGTGTCTCTTAACATAAACAAAACTACCAGCAAAATAATAAAACTAGGAGAGGTTTGTGTATGGCAAAGAGGCGACAATACGCTCAGATATCAGCAGCGTAGTAAAACCCTGCCATTGGGGGTTCCAGTTACCATATCTATAGCTATGTACTCATGGATTGCAAGCATCGTCGTCATCCCTGGGACACTTTCCAAACATCATGTCTTGCTAACATCTACACCTACTTCCCCGTTGCATTTCTGTTCAGCATCATTGTCATCCCTGGGACGCTTTCGCTTGTCATCCTCCACAAAAGCTGAGGCTTCATCAGCCATACTAAAATCCCTGGGATGCTTCCCTAGAATTGTTCGCTTGTCATCCTCCACTAGAGGGTTCTCATCAGTCATACTAACCTCGGATTGCTTACTTGCTTCTGTTTGTTTATTATCTCCATTGAAGTCCTCATCAGTCATACTAACCTCGGATTGGTTATTTGCTTCTGTTTGTTTATTATCTCCATTGAAGTTGGCTTGAGTAGCTGCAAGCTCTTGCTCAGGCACAGGTTTATCTCCATTGGAATTTGATTGGGTAGCTGCAAGCTCTTGCTTAGGCACTGGTTTATCTCCAGTGGAGTTTGCTTCGGTAGCTGCAAGCTCTTGCTCAGGCACTGGTTTATCTCCATTGGAGTTTGCTTCAGTAGCTGCAAGCTCTTGCTCAGACGCAGGTTTATCTCCATTGGAGTTTGCTTGGGTAGCTGCAAGCTCTTGCTCAGACACGGGTTTATCTCCATTGGAGTTTGCTTGGGTAGCTGCAAACTCTTGCTCAGGCACAGGTTTATCTCCATTGAAGTTTGCTTGGGTAGCTGCAAGCTCTTGCTTAGGCACAGGTTTATCTCCATTGGAGTTTGATTGGGTAGCTGCAAGCTCTTGCTCAGGCAATGGTTTCTCTGCGTTGGAGTTTGCTTGGGTGGCTGCAAGCTCTTGCTTAGGTAGTGGTTTATCTCCATGGGAGTTTGCTTGGGTAGCTGCAAGCTCTTGCTCAGGCATTGCAGAACTGCTGGAGTCTATCAGACCAACAGATGGTGCATTATCAGCTTGCTTTGTTCGGACACTATCTGAAGGTATCCGTGACAACACATCTGACTTTGTTTCAATATGAACCCATCCGTTCTTGACCCAATCTTTAGAGATTCTAACATTCCTTAGTTGGCATGCACGGAAAAAGTTCTCTCCTGTAATGCAACAACATCATTAATTCATTAGTTTCACACTTAGCATTTGTGGGATACAATATGATTACCTATTGTACAATAGATCACACATGGACATGATTTCCTAATAGATTTAATATAAGTGAATCGGTAAAAGCATACATGAAAAGGTGGAAATGTCCCAAAATTTGCAGTTCTAACGGTAGGAACATGGTACACACCATCTAGATTCTACTCTCTTCGTTTCTAGACAATTGATTTGTCAAGAAATATTTTTGTTTCTTATTGACAACTTGAGAGCATAAAAAAATAGGAAATATCAATTAAATTAAACAATTGGAAATGCACCTGGAAAATATACTTGAAGGCTATCTGCCACAATGTTGTCCAAACTGACAACAACTCCTTCCCACCAGCCACTAAATTGCCAGACATCAACAGCAGTTCCAGGTAAGAGAGAAGCACCATCAACAGAACTATTTTCTTGAGGACGCGGCCTGATTCTTAGTCGGTCTTGGCATCTCAGTCCCAGTTTATCAGGAAGAGCCAATGCAGAGGCAGGTACCATCTCCTGCATAGAGGCATATAAATTCCTATTGATACACCAACAAATAATCTAATCCTTTTTAGCAAAAAATACATAATATATTTCATGCAGGCACAAAAGAGTAGATAGTAACATTGGGTGTGTGCATGTGTGGGATTATAATGCATTGCCTTTCTCAGGTATACCTATTAATCTAGCCTAATTTCAAACACAAGTCATCAGTCATACCTCCAATCTCCCACTATCATCAGCATTTTGGAGATCATCATACTGAACCTTCAATTTGTTATGATTAGTGCATGACTTCAGAACAGTGCACCTGAACCAGCAACCAATAATGCCACTGTCTTGAGACAAGATCTCTAATCTGTCACCAGTATTATATTTTGGCATTAGTTGCTTCTGAGGCACTGTAAACTTGATCGAGAGATGCTTCCCAGGAGGTTGCTCATTACTTAATATCTGATAAGATGGTATGGAGTCTGTCTGTGGGCTTCGACAAATTTTAGTGCCCAAACATTTTGAATAAAGCCTCTCTAACTGCTTCGGAAACTTAGTTTTCCCAGGTGTACAATATTCACCATCCTTTTCTGACTCAGCTGGAATTTTTAAGGACAGAACAACAGCTTGACTAAAATACCCGCGCAGTGATCTTAAATCAAAATGCTTGAACTTATTTTTATTATACTGGCGAAAGCAGAAACGGATCCCGGCCAAAGAAGAAGTAGGCATTGCATTGGAGCATTTTTCATAATGGTCAGGAGTTAAAACAGTTGCAATATCATCAACACATTCCACACTTATTACTTGTGTAAAAGGAGTGATGAAAACTTCACAAGGATGAGGGGGAGGAGGAGGTATAGCACAAGCGAATTCCTGGTTTTGATGAAACCATCGCACTTTGATCTTCTTCAGTCCCTTCTTATCTTCATACATGTCTTCCAAGTATGCAAGATAGCGATTTTCTTCCTCTGACAAGATCAGCACAAAAGTGTGGGTCTGCAAAACAAGACGCCATAAGATATTCTATAAACGACCCGAGTATATACAAATATCATGACAAAACTTACGGAGATTGTGGTCCCATTGCGACAAAAAGCTTGATAGTGCCGACGCTCCTTGCCACATGTCCAGAAAGAACCAGACCATGTAATGTCTGAGCTGCAGTCTTTCCCCTAAGAAGGATAACAGGAAACAAATCAGTGAGCTCATCATATATGGAACCAAACTACACAAATTTAATGTTACAAGTGATAACTTACCAGATTTTGGTGCAAAAAGCTATCAGTTTCCCCATACCCATCTGACCCAATGTCATTATCCGCAAAAGATCTGTATTTTGAGAATTCTGCAACGGACAACAAAATATTAGAATCACAAATAAAGGCCAAAATTTTGCCTGTGTGCAGGTCGCCTGTTATGGTGGTGGTGGTGGCTGCGCCCAGGCACCATGACAGTGTGTATGTTTTGGGTGATGGGGTGGGGGGTCAATAGGATGGTTACTGGAGGGCATCCCTCTCTGCAAGCTTCATAGCAGATCAACCTTCCACAATCTTCCACTTCTCTTCGTGGTAAAATGTATATGAGTGAAAGTTGTGTGCATGAAGTGCATAAAGAGAATGTTTCAATGTGTTTAAGAAGGCATTAATGAAGGCATAAATTTTTTGTATAGTGCTTGTCACACTCAATTACTCAAATGCGTCTACAATAAAGGGTGAAGGGAAGCCAGCTAACTCAGAGTTTTAGAGCATAACTTAGCGTTTTCTCTTTCAGAGCAAAATTTAGGTTCCAAAAACCATAGACATAAGATCTAAAAGAACAAGAGTGATGGATTATAAAAATAAATAAATATTTTTTACAAAATCATGTAGTCAATGGTGAAACGAAAGAGATGAGGGAGGTAATTACTTTTACTTGAGTCAAGTGCCTTCACCGGAAGGAAGGACGCGAGCCAATCGACCACCTCACGGCGTGACCGCCACTTGCGCGCAAAAACGGGCGGCGCGCCGCCGTCGTCAGCGCCGCCACCGCACCCCCACGCGGCGCTGAAGTCCTCCGATACCACGTAGAGCATGTGGCGCAGGCTCCTCTCGGTGCCGACGACGGCGAGATGCGACACGCCGGCCGCGTCTTCGAGGTAGTAGTGCACGACGCGGCTGCCGCGCTCCTGCGACACGAACTCCTCCCTCCACCGCACGAACTGCGGGCCGTCCTCCCTCGCCATCCTCGTCCGCGACGCTAAAACGCCGCCAAGGAAGGACGCTTGCACACAGGCCCGGGGCACGGCAACACGCGGACGGAGGGGCCGCCGCCGGCAGCACCGCTCACGTTCAGGGCCTCGGAAAGAGAAGGAGGACTTGCGGCCCTAGGAGGACTTGCGGCCCTAGGAGCTCTCGGTTCGCAGAGGAGGATGAGGTACCTCTCGGAAACCTCGGAGGACTATCTGAGGAAACAAGGGAGTCGGAGAGAGGCGGCGGCCCGGGGATTCTAGGAACCCCGGGCGGGAGTAGGATTTCCTAGGGCCTCAGAAGGATTTGGGGGCAGTCGTCGCCGGCCAGAGCGGCTTGAAACGGAACGGGTTCAGGCTGAGCAGGAACTCCTCCATGCACCGGAAGGCAGCGGCGAGGCCACTCCAGCGCTGATCCTTGACTCAGAAACCCAGAAAATCCCTCAAAAGTGACTCCACAAGGAAACCCAACGGCGGCGGCGGCGGTGGTGGCGGCGGCGGCGGCGTTCCGGGAGACCGGTGGCAGGCCGCTTATACGAAAGGGGCGGGCAAGGGTTTCTTCTCGGGGGCGGGGGCACTCGTGCGCAGGACGCTCTCTCTCTCTCTCTCTCCCTCCGCGGAGGCGGGGAGAGGAGGGCGCGGCGCGAGGGAGGAGGAGGAAGGAGACGGACAGGTGGGAAGGCGAGGATGGTGAGGAGGGAGAGGGGCGAGAGGTCGACGGGGGCAAGGGGAATCTACTGCGCTTCGGTTCGGCCCCTCTCTTTCGGGAGCGGCGCAGGGCCGCAGGGGCAAGGGCAAACTGGTTGGTGTGGTGGTTTTCCTTCGGGGGGCTGCGGCAGCCTGTTTGGGTTTGGGTTCGTGAGTCGTGACGCGTGAGGTTGAGGTTGTGTTGTGATTGATACTGATAGAAGAAGGAACAAAGTCAAAGACAGCGGTGAGCTGATCTCACTTATGCCTTGTTTAGTTTTCAATTTTTTTTAAAATTTCTTATCACATCAAATCTTTAGACACATATATGAGTATTAAATATAGATAAAAATAATTAATTGTATAATTTACTTGTAATTTGTGAGACGAATATTTTGAGTCTAGTTAGTCTATGGTTGGACAATAATTACCAAATACAAACGAATAACCGAAGCCAAAAAAATTCGCGAACTAAACATGGCCTTATAAGAGTCGTGGTCTGGAAGACCAACAATAATAAGATGAATTTCTATTCTATGAGTAGACCGGTTTCTTTTCATGGCAACTATACACGAATATAAATAGAAAAATAGAAAAATAAGAGAGAGAAAGAAAACCAAAAGGAAAACACTCTATGACTTCTATCAAGGAGCAGGTTATCGCATGACATGTCGCGCCATTAGGGATCGCGCGACCTCCTTCTTCCTCCTGGCACTCCTTCTCCCCATGGCCCTCCTCCCCATGCCTCACCCTGCGTCGAAGCAGAGACACCCACGACAGCTTGGCACACGTCGTACACCACTGCGGCAATGGCATGCACCCTAGCTCCCGCCATAGCGCTGCCCAAGTCCACGCCCAAGGCATCTTCTCTCGCCCCGGCTCCCAAGGCCATGGCCACCAGCGCTCGTTGCCTCCCCACTGATTGTCGAGCCCACCCGCGGGAGGGAGAGAGAGGAAGGAACAGAGGGAGAGGAAGCAGGGTTGCGCCGTCGCACTCCACCACAACGGGCGCATAGTAACATTTGTGTTTTTTTAGGGTTTCAGTTTTCTTTTTAGTTTTATGTCAGCTATTAACTAACGATGTCGACTATCATCGTTGTAAAAGGACATTTTTAGTTCTAGTGGACAAACATGGGCCAAGAAACATATTTGAGAAAGCCTCGTGTAGTCATGTTTCTATCACTGTGTGTCACGGTGTTTCACCCACTGGATAGAGTGAAAGGATTGAATGAACCAAAAGAAAGGTGAGTTGGGGCTCAAAAATATTTAAGCAACAACCTTAGCATAGCAACAGCTACTTCATCTACTTGTGTGTAGTCATAGAACTAAATAAAGTAAATCTTATGACCTAAGAGCACACTACCATGGAAATGAACCTAAATATCACTCAATGGCTTCTTGCACTCATAACACGCAAAAGCAAGTACTAAGTAAGATTGAGACTTAAAGTAAATGCTCATAAGAAGAGAGGACAAGGAATATTTTTCCCCGTGCACATGTTTGGCTTCATTGATGAGGCTCTCTTAGTTGCTTTTTCACAGCTGCTTGAAAACAGAGCTCTAGGGATTGCTTATGTGACCATGAGTGCATCCCACTATGTGTTGTGATTAAGGACTTTCCTCACCAAGCACTACTACAATGTACAATGTTGTTGCATTTCCTATTGCATTGATCTTTCTTTTTGTGCATGGTGTTATTTGTTGTACACTAACTTACCATCTTTATTTAGTTATGCAAGTGTGTAGTAAGGCTAGAAAAAACACTAACTTTTCTTGTAATATATTGTGGCCTTCCTAACCTGCATAGATAGGTGATGCCCACATGTAGTTGGTTGTGTGCACCTAAGCTTAAGCATTATATAGTGGACCGATGGTTTCATGGATCAATTAGATAAATATTATTCAATATTTGATGTGTAAGCTCCTTCTATATCCAATTATTTGATTTGTCATTGCCACTTCTAGTGGTGAAATCGTCTGTGGCTGTGATGGAAACCTCTTTCATGAGTTGCCTTTTGTTTGTCATCTTATGTCTGTCATGAAATTTTTTGGGCATGTGATGAAACCTCCATTCTAAGTTTCCCTTTTGTTTTATCACATTTGTATGCTTGTGATGAAGATTTTTATATCCACGACTTATGAGGGAGGTATTAGACACCAATTATTCTTACTTGTTGTTACTTTCCTACTAATACAACTCTACACTATGCCTTTCTTACACTCTTCATGTCCTTAAGATCTAGCACCGTGATCAAACAATGATAATGCTTTCTCGATGCCAATAAAACATGCATAAGTTTTAGAATTTCCTACAAGTTGCTTGTTTGTTATGTTAACATGTGGTCCTTGTGAGGAAAAATAGACTTACCTTTGCTATCTTCTTATGGATATGATTAAGATTTACATATGATAATTTATGATGAAGGATATGATCTGATGATCCAATGTCTTGTTAGGTACCAGGCATAATGCCATGATGTGATGTTCCAAACTCATGATCATATGATGATTGATAAATTTTCTAGGTTTGTACGAAATTGAACCATTTTTATGCAAGCGACATTCTCTCAACTTTTTGCTACCATTCCATGCCTATGCAAAAATGTAACGTGTGCATAACATGATGTTCTCATACCATCTGCTATCATCTCAAGTATTCATGTTGGGCGACAAACTGAGGTGTTTTCTAGCTGGGATGTGTCCATGCTCTAGTTATTAGCTACAACGATGGTTGTTACAAGAGATGTAGCACCACGAAGCGAGCAATTACCACATTTTATGGAGTTCCTAAAGAATAAGAGGATACTCTTGTTGTACTTGCACTGAAGATAGACAATCATATTTACTTGCTAAGGATATTATTATCTTAATTCAGTCACTAGCCATTGTTATCTTAGTTAATGCAAAGTCATGTTGTAATATTCCATATGAGAATTTTGGGTATCCTTACTAGCCAATGTAGGAAGTACCCATGCATGCAGGAAACCAAAAAAATTAAGTTGCATATGAGTCCATGTGTGGCTTGGTTCCACTCACACATGCAACCAAACAATTTGATGTTGCATAGACTAGGGCTGGCCAAGTTTGTCCTAGCTAGTGGTGCGAGCTATGCCTGCTGGCCTAGTATACGTTGTGCACTCTGACAGAACCACTACTGATGTTTCCAAAAAAGGAAGTGCCACTGATTTGCTGACATGTCACGCGCGCATCTAGCAGGCGATGGCAAATATGTGGTGTTGGGTCGTTTGTGCATGCAGATGGAGCTCAAATATACCTCAGAATATATATATGTAAGAGAAACCCTAACTCGTCATTCTCTAACCTTTCTCTCCCTCTCCTTATTTCTAACTCCAGTCGCCGATGTCCCTCTTCTAGCTAGCCCCTCCTCCAAGCTACTCTCCTCCCGGTGGCCCTTTAGTGGCAACGCCTATGGCACAATGGCGGGGCTCGTGGCCACCTAGATCCAACGAGCGTGCTGAACCTGCAATGGTGGCACACACACACGGGGATCTAGCGGTGTCGACGTACCTTGTGAATAGGCTCAGCAGACCTATCCATAGGCTCGCTGTTTTTAAATTTATTAACATGAAGTTTGGATTTACACAGACGTAGAAGTGGAGGTGGATTGGTTGCCCGCCTCCAAAAATCATTTATGCCTGTCTGCGGAAACTTTGGCATAGTGTATGTTGTACACTTGTACTCTTCCACCATTTCAATGTGAAACTAAACCTAACATGTTCTAATTATGAATACATATAGACGCATTTGTCCGTGCAAGTGTTTTACTATGGAGGGCCTCTTTGGTCTCTTTGGTTGTCTATCTTCCCTTTCTAGGTAGAATAGGAATGTGACTAAACTTAAAGTTTGGTGTCTCTTGTTATGTTTGTACTCTCTCTGTTTTGAATTATAAGTCGTTCTTGTTTTTTAGATACATTATTTTTATAGACATAATATATGTCTATGTGCATAAAAAAATTATATATAGAAAACTAGAATGCAATCTATTGGTCAGTTTGGTATCACCATTACCTTGAGTAACTTAGCAACTTCGTTTGCTACTATGCTCTTTCCAGGCAATGCATGAATCTTAGGTCTTGTTTAGTTGCTAAAATTCTTTGGATTTGACTACTGTAGCACTTTCATTGTATTTGATAATTATTATTCAATCATAGACTAACTAGGTTAAAAAAAATCTATCTCGTAAATGACAAACAAACTATATAATTAATTATTTTTAATATATATTTAATGCCTTATGTATGTATTAAAATTTGATACGACGGAGAATCTTGAAAAAAATTTAGAAATTTTTTAGGAACTGGACTGAGCCATTGACGGATCCACCGGATGTTGAAAACGCATGGCCATTGGATTATTACCCTGGGCCGGCGGGAGGCAGCGCCAACGATGCCCGCTGGTTGGCGCTGTGGGCGCACGCCGCACGCCACACGCACGGTGGGGACTGGGGCGTGTGAGCGTGGGCGGAGGCGAGCAAACAGTGAACAGGCCATGGGGTAGGCGTACGCCTTAGCACGTTGGAGCAGGCAGTTATCCGTGCCGCCGTGCATCAATAGTGAACTTGCTGGACAGGACAGTTGCTATGAGCTCGTAGCCTCGTAGCGCGGATGGCGGATGGCGTGAGCGGAGGCGGAGCGGCCTGGTGTCGCACACGCGCAGCGGGTCCTCCGCTCGGCTCCGCGACGGTGGGCCAACTTGTGAGTTCCAGATTGAGAGCCCGTGACGCCACACGTTTGGCAGTTGGCCTTTTTAGGCCTGTGTCTATGTGGAAAGGCCTCTCAGCCCAGCCGTCCCCCCAGCTTGCTTTAGTTTCATACATGGGCCTTGGGCTGAGCGGATCCACCGGAGCGCGGTCTGAAAATGGGCTTGGACTTCTGGTTCTCTGATTCAGATTTCAAAACTGTAGAAAACTGACGATTTCTTCTTTTTCTTTTTTTTTTAATTTTTTGCAGAAAAAATACTTTCCTTTGGAATTTAAATAACGCGCATTTTGTGATCCAAAAGCAAACCTTTTTACGTCGTATGAGCATCTCCAACAAATTGGTAAAATTCACTTGTCAAATCTTGAGTTATAGCAAGTTACTAATTTGTTTAGCAAAAGAAAAAAGGATGTGTCTCCATAAGTTGCTATTCTCACTTGGTAAAAATAGAGGATGACAGATGGGACCCGCTCATTTGGTAAAAGAATATGTGTCTCCAATAAGTTGTGCTCAGGATAGCAACTTGGGATAGCAACTTGACAAATCTCGGTAGTAGAAACCTCTGGATAGCAACTTGGAAAATTTAGCAAGTTAAGATAAGGAGTTGTTGGAGGAGGATTTTTATGCTTTTAGCAAATTTTGGTAAGATAACATATTGAAATACCAAGTTGTTAGAGATGGTATCAGTACGTTTTCCTTTTTCTGTCATGTACAAAAGCAAAGGATACTCGCTCAAAATCGCTGAAAAGGACCGGCGGCCTTGTTCCACGAACACCGGTGACAGTGGCACGAGTGGTTGAAACAACAACTATGCAACTTTCCGTCAGCCTGTCTGGTTCACTGTTGCGTCCGCTCCGCTTTGTTGCTGCACGAGCTGAGACATCATGAAACCCACTCAAAAAAAAAATGACACCCACTCCAGTTCAAACGCCGCCATATCGGCGACTGATTCCCTGCTGGATCCGTCGTGGTCGTGGCGTCGTCTCGTTCCCCTCCCCCACAGTCCCATTCCATATTTCCATTGACGCCACTCCAGTGCACACGCGTGCCGAGCCTCCGCATTGTTCTGGCTCGCACGATACTTGCTCATGGCGCTATGGAGCTTGGAGCATCATGGACACCCGTGGCTGGCTGCATCCACCAGCAGGGAATCAATCAATGCGAAGGTCAATTCGAGTGTGTGTTCTTGAAGTGTCCGTGGCAGTCCATTTCTTTATCCCAACAAACCTCGGCTTTGTAGGGTGTCCCGTCCCGTGCAACCAAAGCTTCCGGTACTATTTTCCCCGGGGATCCTGCGGCTTCGCCTCGATCCAATGATGCGTACTCCTAGCAAGCAATACGCTGTACACATGCAGTTCAAGAGATTCTTCTGCTATGGCCAATGAGGGTGTGGACCACCGCTCCAATGACACTTCCAAGCTATGGAAGAACAGTATTAGGCATTGTTTAGATCTATTTTTTTTAGATTTTGACATTGTATCACTTTTGTTTTTTTATTTGACAAATATTATCTAATTATAGAGCAACTAGACTTAAAAGATTCGTCTCGTGATTTAATGTTCCATGCATATGCCGTAAAATTCGATGCGATGATAAATCTTGTAAAGTTTTAGGTTTTTGGTACATCTAAACAAGGCCTTAGTAGTATAGTACTCCGTAGCAGTTCAGCCAGCTCCAAAGTACTGTGGCGTACTCCAGGATCAGTGCGAGTTGGATAGTTTACAGTGTTTCCTTGACGTCTACTCCCTCCGTCTCAAAAAGAGTGTCGTTTTAGGTTTTTGTGCTACAAGTTTGACTCGATTTGTAGAAAATATGTTCAATATTTATATCTCTAAATAAATTTGTTAAAAAACTAGACTTAAAGATCTTTCCAATGATATTAATCATGTATTATAAATATTAATATTTTTTACTATATATTTAGTTAAAGTTATTTCTCGAGAAACGAAAACGACACTTATTTTGAGACGGAGGGAGTAGCTCATTAGTTAATCCAAAGAGCCTCGGCTTCGTTGTCTGTCCCTTCTCCGGTCGCTGGTTAAAGCTTCGTGCACCATATTCCGGGATCTTGCTTCCTCCTCCTCGCCGTCTCGGTCGATGAAACTCACGGTCACGGTGCATGCATCGACATCAACCAATGCAAAATGCAATGCAGTACGAACCGGCGTTACTCTAGCTGCTCCCTCTAAAGCCGGCGGCGATCTGGCCGGGCGGTGCATCATCGCCAGTCCGGCACCTGCTCTGCAGTCCACGGCTCCAGGACGCGGTACGGCAGCGTTCGCGTAGTGGATCAGGTAAAATGTCTGTGGGTGACGCCGTATCCCGTTAATGGCGTCGTCTCTGGTCCTCTGAAAGCGAGGTCTCATCTTCCTCGATTCCTTTTCCTGACGCTTTTCGCGGCCCTTTGTGGCGTCATTAATCATCAATCTTTGTCCGTTGTTTCACAGGCGAACAGTACTCAGTACTACGTGCTCACTCTCCACACAGCTAGCTCCCCTGATCATTCTCCCATTTTATGAGAAAAATGCTGGGGCATACGTATAATGGAGGTGGGTGTACCCAACCGGAATTCGGAATTATCCACCTTGTTTAATTAGGCGGGCCACCAATTATCGAGCAGAATTACGCCTGTTGGCGCTATTAGCATATACTACTGTACTACCCAATCCAATAGAAACGTTATACTAGTACTCCTACATAGCGCATAGAACAGTGAGACGTACATATCGGGTGATCGTGACGCGAAAGCTCAGCTCTTGTTTTTGATAATCAGCGCGCACGAGTCATTTTGCTACGAACTTGGTCACGTCACGGAGGCATTGAAAAACACACACGTACTTACTTAAACCGAAGATGGTCACGGCCTCACAGGCTACGTAAACGCAAGACGCCCGAGAAATGGTTGCGTACTCTCGATGGATTGGATGGGGCAATCGAGCCTCTTCGCTTAAACTTATCTATCGAAACTACCAGTTATTTAATAGTATTTTTCTCTTTCAGCGAACAATGCTGGCTCTCGCGGCCTGCAGCGGAAATGGACGTGCCACCGGAACGAACGTTCACACGCGCTGACGCACTGTCCAGTCCTCGCGTGAGCGAGGCACCGACGACACCGACACCGGCTCGCAACTGGCAATCGCAAGCGTGAGGGAGGGAGGGAGGGAGAAGATCAGAAAAACGGAGACGCTGCAAGGGGGAGGAGGGCATCGTGTAGGTGGGCGCGGTTATACGTGCACGACGCATCCATCTGCGCTCGCGACCCCTCGGTGCCGGTGGGTGGGCGTGCTGGCGTGGCGGCGGCATCGCGCGCGCGCACACACACATGCGCGCGCGTGCCCGCCCCGCCCCGACGCAGGTTTTTCAACGCCCAACAGCTCGGCGACCTGGCGTCAATTCACTCGTGTTTTTGGCGGTTTCCTCGCAGGCCAGCCTCACCACAGTCCAGCCAGCCGCCGCGGCGTCCTTAGTCCTTACTACAGCGTGAACGCATTCCGCGTCCGGAACAGGGTCGGCGGCCGCTCGCTCTGAGATTCTTCGTGCCATACTGCCTGCCATGTGAAGGAGGGGAGGGAGGAACAGCACGGGCCACGGAGCGTAGACAACACAGCCTACATACAGGGAGGAAGCTGCAAGCCTTTGTTCTGAAAAGGGCTGTGCCGCTTGCATTGCAGGACGCGGGGAAGGTTCCAGCGCATTTTACAAATACAAAATTCCGGGGCGGATCAATACGACGAATGGCGAAGTCCGGACGCAAACGGCCGTCCCCTTTCCCCCCTGTTCGAGATTGATACGCCCAGCGTGCCTATATGATTAAAAGGCAGCAACACAGCGCAAAAAGGAGGATTAGTAGGAGTAGTTTATTATTGTGCAGTTGTTCGCCTAATCCCGTAATGCAGTCACGTTTCTCTTAGGTGTTGTTTACTTCCAAAAATTTTGCAAAATAGAAATAGTAGCACTTTCGTTTGTATTGGACAAATATTGTCCAACTATAGACTAACTAGGCTCAAAAATTCGTCTCGTCAATTCCGACCAAACTGTGCAATTAGTTTTTATTTTCATCTATATTTAATACTTCATGCATACGTCTAAAAATTCGATGTGATGGGGAATCTGAAAAATTTTGCAAAATTTTTGAGAACTAAACAAGGCCTTAACCCCCATTTCACCCTGCCACCAACAGGCGCATAAACAACAAAAACAGCACCAGCACAACAGGGCGCGAGACTGAACCAACGCCCGTACAAAAAGTAGGCTAGGAAGCAAAAACTGCCGCCTCTGATGAATGATTTTGGTCAGCTGTCACGCATAGGACGTCAGGACTCAAAAAATGCTCTTTTTTTCCTCCAAATGAAACTGGTCCGTAGAACACAAAAGGTACTGTTAGTGTTGAGTTGGCCGAACACACACAATGTTAGAGAACTTTTATTAGTTGGCCTTGTTTAGTTCACCCTGAAAAGCAAAAAGTTTTCAAGATTCTCCGTCACATCGAATCTTGTGGAATATGTATGAAACATTAAATATAGATGAAAATAAAAACTAATTACATAGTTTAGCTGGAAATCACGAGACGAATCTTTTGATCCTAATTAGTCCATAATTGAATAATATTTATCACAAACAAACGAAAGTGCTACAGTATCGAAAAGTTTTCACTTTTCGGAACTAAACAAGGCCATATACTAGCAAGTATGGCGCATTGGGAGGAAAAAAAACTACCTAAAACATTCGCTTCACCACCAAGCACAACTACGGCGGCCAGTACAACTTAATTTATATACATGCTACTTTTGATGTTGTGATTTCTTGCTGCAGCAATCACAAATGAATTGGCTCGTCAATGGAAATAAGGATCACAATGCTATATCTGTTCTTTTTTATTTTTTTATAAAATTCAAAAGCTATACTTTATTTTATGATGACCATGGTATCATAATATGAATTAATATTGATAACAGTATAATAATGTCATATGAATTCTGTATTGAATTAGAATACAACCCTGATAGGTTTTTTCTTTCAGTAGGGCACAAAATATTTACTCGCAATTCATACTATCTGTGTTGAGTTAGATACCAGTTCTATAACTTCTTTAAGGATCATAAAAATATGTAATTTTTAATATCATATTAAGGTAGTTGTCGTCGTGTCTTGGTTTCCACATTTCACCTCTTGTTGAAAGTTGCATTGATATATGCAGGATAGCTTAAAAACTTGCATGGGTATGTGCGGACAACTTAGAGAAACATTTATTTTGGTTAGATTAGATGAGATGCAAGGGCTCAAAATTTTAGTTTATGATTTTGATTAGTTAGGCCATCAACTAATTTATATCACAATAATAATTTATTCCTAATTAACACCGACAACTTAGTCATAAAAAATATTAAATAGGGTCAAAGTTTTTGTATTTATAATTTAATTTTTATAAATGGAGTTACCTTTTTTGCGAAAAATAAATAGAGTTACTTAATCTAGAAATAAAAAATAAAAAGGAAATAACAACACAAAAAGAGTAGCCCGGCAGTGACCTCACCACTTGACCAGGAGTCCAAAAAGCCCCCCCGCCCCCGGGGGGGGCAGCCCTTTCCGGAGGCCTCAAGTACGGAACCCAACAAGGAAAAAAAAGAAAGCATTTGATTTCCTTTTTCTTCTTTATTTCTTATTCTCTTGCAAAACACATAGTACAATCTATCACAACTCTACCATACATGCTTCTCGTCTCTATTTCCTGTTGTTAACAATTTCTTTTTCTTCTAGCCTATTGTGTTTTCCTTTTTGTTTATATTTTATCTTCCAGCGTACTGTATCTAAATTCTATCTCATGTTTCCGTACATAAAACAAAGATTCATGAGTTCAATTATAACATTTACTTTTCCTTATGTTTTGAAACGAGACTTAAATTCTATCTGATTAGATCGTATGTTCGCATGTCTTGTAAACCGTACTATTTCAGGGAACAATATTTTTAGTTATGCCTTTTCAACAAAGCGATAAGTCCAGATGAAAAATACTTTAATTATCCGATAGTTAGAGAGAGACGAATAAATAAAATAGATAAACAAAAAAAGAACTAAAATTCTATATTATTAAATATAAATTTAGAAATAAATATAGATAGAGATATACATAGAGACATAGACCTAGATATATATTTTATTTTTATTCTTGTAACGCCATTCTGGCGGCATCCATGATCCATCCATCCCAACCCACGGGCGCCTGCGCGCGCCACACACTGACAACTGAGGGTGGCAACTGTCAACTGGCCTGGCATGACATCACTGCTGCTAGGTGCTATCGCAAAGCATTGTCTGGCCTGCCCAAACGATACACGCTGCAACGAGATTTTTCCGTCCAGCTTTGCTTTTCCTGTCTTTATTTATTCATTCATTATTACTACTCCCACTTACTTACTTATAGTTCGTTTGAGTTTATCAGTCGGTATTTTCTGCCAGCTCTCGATTGTATGCAAGTCATTAGCCGTTACCATTTTGTTTGGTGAAAAGTGTGTCGTGTCATAGTGCCATTTCATTTCAAAAATGCTTTGCTCCTCAGATGGACGGCGCTAGTATCCCCGATGTGATTTCCTCCTGTCTCATGATCGGTAGTCGTGTGCACGAGGGGAAGGAGCCGAACCCCACCGACTGGCACTGCCATGGCACCGCATCGTCTCGCCACCAGGAGGGCACGAGACTGAACCAATGGCCGTACAAAGAGTAGGCTTGTTAAGGCAAAGGCAGCTCAAAACCAACTCTGGAGCACACTCTAGCAAATATAGAGGAATGTGTACAATTTCAAAACAAATGCATGGAAAATTTAAGACAACTATTAGCAAACTTTTATTTTACCATGATGCATTTGCACGAGGAAAGCCAACGTGGCTTCGCGCCTATTAACTACACTAGTGATCCATCACTTGAACCTAAAGACGAACACGGTTTAGAACAAGCGCCGAAGAGAAGCAATCGAGTCAGGCGCCCAAACATAGTGATGACCGGACCCGAGTGGGTGTGACCGTAGGCTTAGACACAGGTGTGCCTGTGCGGTCACACCAAAACCACACCGATATATTAAAAAGCAGGAGCGAGAGGGTAACAAACAAGTTACCAAAATAGAATACAAATAAACTCCCTATGTTGTCGTCTACCTTGCGTCCTATTTCTTCTTCCTTGCTTCTTTCCCCAATTCCGCCTACCTACGATTCCTTCTCATAAAACCGGGTACTTGGATCCACAGATTATTCCTCGATTTCACTTCTCCTCTTTTGCATCTCAGCGAGGCCCCGACGAGCTGCTGCAATTCGCTTGAGAACCTGTGATTCCCCGGTTCCGTGATCGAATTGGAGAGCGTCGCGATCTGGATCCACCTCCGCCACCACCTCCATCTCCACCACCACACTTCCAATATACTTGATTCTCTAGGCGATTGGGTGCCATGAACCCCGATATGCAACTTCTTCTGGCAGAAATCCAAAAGCTCACAACCAAGCAATCCACAATCCAGAAGCAACTCGCATATCAGCGGGATCTGCTTGAGTGCCGCATCCAGGAGGCAAATTTGTCTATAGAGAAGCGCTTCGATGAGTCGGACACCACCATCGAGCGTCGCATCCTCAACTCAGAGTTGCGCCATGACGCACGCTTCTTCGTCATCGAGAAAGCCACCTGCGAGGGTGTCGTCGATGACCCACATCTGCACATTTGCAAGTCCGACAAGTATTGGAATCGTTCCATGATTCAAGCCACCATCAAGCCAGCGCTCATCCTCGAGACTCCCATCAAATCAGAGCAGCACGTCGCGCCCCCACCTGCTCGCTACATGGCTGCTCGCCCCAACGGGCACCCCGTCGCCAACGACCACCGGGAGAATGAGCAGGAGTTGTCACCACCCCCACTCTTTCTCCAGTCATGGGTATGGCTGATTCCTCTACAAAATCCTATTAAGTTACATGGTACTGCATATGATCTAGTTTTGTTGTGCAATCGCCCATCCGATTTACCCCACAACCCTACCAGCAAGCTCCCCAAGCAAACTACATTTTCCATCCTTCGATGGAACTGATCTTCATTTGTGGATTACATGCGTGGAGACTACTTTGAGATGTACTTTGTTGATCCCTCTATCTGGATTTAGTGTTCCCGCATGCAATTCACAGGACCTGATGAGTGTTGGATCCAATCCGCTACACCTAGGCTCGAAACCATGCAATGGTCTCAATTCTATAGTGCTCTGCATACACGCTTTGATGGTGACGACTGACGAGCATGGATTCCTCCTTTGCTAGCTTTATCACATTCAACAAACTTCGTATGTGTTAGGATTATGATCGCTTCTATAGGAGCTTGTCGACCAATAAACTTCCTATGATCCCACCACAATCTCCCAGCATTACATCACACATTTCACTGATGGGCTACATCGCAATTATTCTTGTTCAGCATCCTAGCTCCCTCGTTTTGTGCAAAATACTATTCAGCCCAATGAAAATAGATCCTGCACAGCGGCAGAGCTTGAAGAGGATTTGAGGAGGGGCCAACAGTACTTAAGTTATCTATATTGTGTAAATCTTTATTACTTTCTAATGACTAAGCATAGATATCATTAAGAAAATGCAGTCACCAAGAGGGGGGCATAGCCCACTTTGGCCTGTACATAGATCTTCCACTGATCTTGCATTTATCTACTCCACTCTTGGCTTGTTACAGGACGATGCATCAAAGAAGCATGATTGGAGGTGTATTGATGCTCCCTTGGCGCCACGATGGGCTCCAAAGGGCGCCTACCCTCTATCTTCTCCACTAGGAGTAGATAAGGCACAAGTAGTCTCCTCTAATAAGTCAGGTCTGGCCCCCAAACCTCTGGATCGTCGTGTTGCTGACCTCAAGGCATATCGCCATGCTCGCGAGCTACATGATTATTGCGGAGAGAAGTGGATCCAAGACCACAAGTGTGTGACCCAAGGCAATCTCCATGTGCTGGAAGAACTTTATGCTCTTTTCTCGACTGAAGATACTGTAGATAGTCCGGCAACAGAAGAAGATGAGGAACAGTTATGTCATTGTTTGTCTGCTGATGCAGCAAGTTTTGTGACCAGCGTCAAGGCTCTGCAGTTTATAGGACAGATTCATCAGCTCCCTATTCTGATACTTCTTGATTCAGGCTGCTCTACTTCTTTCATAAGTCAAGACTTGGTTACTCGGCTTTCTGTTCTCCCAGTGCAGTGCAAGCCCTTTAGCGTCACGGTGTTGAATGGAGAAACAATGCAGTGTGCTAGTCTCCTACCTGAGACAGTTTGGACTATGAACAATTATCATTTTCAGCACGATTTTAGTATCTTGTCTATGGACCATTATGACATCATTCTCGGAATGGATTGGCTCGAACTGTTCAGCCCAATGGAAGTCGATTGGCGTCAGCGTTGGCTTGCTTTTTCATACAATGGTATTCCTGTTCGTTTGCAAGGTGTTTCTCCAGATGTTCCTGACTTTCCCAATGAGTTGCTGGTTCCGTCTGATAATAACAAGGCTACGAAGCAAAAACCCCCGCCTCCGAATGATTGTCTGGTAAGCTGTCACACACAAGACTCAAATATCCTTTTTTTTATTATTTCCTCAAAAAGAAACAGGTCCGTTGAACACAAAAGTTAGCAGTAGACAGTAGTGTTGAGTTGGCCGAACACACAGAGAACTCGTTTTCCTTTGCCTTTTTCCCCCTTCTAGTAACGCCATTCTGGCGGCACCAGGCGCGCCCGCGCGGAGCGCCACGCACGGCTGCACGGGACGGGACCGCGCCCGGCCGGCCCCCGACTGTGCGGCGGTCGCTAGCGTCCACCGCTGAAAGCCTGAATTGAAATTGAAACCTCACCATCACGACTCCAAACTCCAAAATTTTCCCCATGAAGAGGCGCCGCCAAGTGAGGTGTCCTAGGATAGCATGACATCACTGATGATAGCTAGCATTGCCTGGCCTGGCCTGCCCAAGCGATACACGCTGCTGCGACGAGATTTTTTCCGTCCAGCTTTCGTTTTCCTTTTTTTTTTTCGTTTTGTTTCTTTGCGGAAACAGCTTTCGTTTTCCTGTCTCTATTTATTTATTACTTACTTACTTACTCTGCCACCTCTCAACTGTATGCAACTCACTAGCCTTTAACCCTTTACCATAATGTTTGGTGAAATGTGCGTGTCGTGCCATTTCATTTTTAGAAAATGTTTTCCTTGTTTGGTCTGCGGATGGATGGCGCTAGTTGTACCCCGACGCGATTTCCTCCTGGAGGACCCAGCGTCGTGGTCGGTAGTCGTGTCTGCGTGCCCAACGTCCCAGTCCCCCAACGCAGAGCGTGAGAGGAAGGCGCCGAGCCCCACCGACTGGCATTGCCATGGCAACGCAACGCAACGCCTCGCCACATGCGGTGCGGCACGCCGGCACAGCGAATAGGGGGTCAAAGAGGCGCGCGGACCGGGGGCCCATGCGTCGGTGGCCCGGGGTTGGTGCTCAGGACCGACGCACCGCGGCTGCGTGCCTGCGCGACGCGAGCGTGCTCAGGCTTCCTCCTCCGGTTTTAAAGCGCCGCACCCACCGCCCCCTCTGTCATCCCTTCTTCCGTCTACAGCCTTCGCTCTCCTTCCCCACGCGCACGCACACGCACACTCCTGCGGCAGCCGCCAAGCCATCCCGGAGCTCGGAGCCGGCGGCGCGGCACCAGGACGGTGACGGATCGGCGGCGACTCATTCGAGAGCGCCACTCCCATGGCGGACAAGGTAAGCACACGAGCGCCGATGATGCTTCTCTACTTGTTCGTCGTTCCAGCTCGGTGCTGCTTCCCGGGGACGGCGGGGTTCCTCTGCGCGATGAGCCTTGGCGCCGATCTCTCTTTGCCTGTGCTGCGCTGGCGCTGCGCTCTCGGGTTGTTCTCGGTAGAAACGTTCGTGTCTTGTTGGTGGTTGTTACTGGGGAGGAAGAGGAACTGCAATTGTGCGACCCTCGTGGTTCAGTTCAATGGCGTCGGTCGATCTCTGAGTGTGCTGTATTTCTCTCGACTCTTTTTTTTCCCTTTCACCTGCTTGCAGTTTTCTTTTTTGGGGTTTTCGGTTAGGAGTTCAGGGACAGAGTCCAGTAGACAAAGAAATGGCCATTCTTTTTGCTGATATACGAGAGAACATATGTTGAGAGATTCAGGACAAACAAACCAGAGTTATGTTTGATAGGGACGCTTGAAAAGCTTATTGGAGTTCGATGAATTGATGCACGCCATTTTTGGTCTAAACAAAAATATAGTATATAGTAGCCTTAAAGTGTGACGCACTCAACCAGAGCCCAGAGGGTATGTGGTACTATGGTATGGCGACTGAAGTACAGAGCAAGCAAATGTTCCCCTGGCCCTGGGTGACTCTGACCAGCAGAATCCAATTGCCTTTGTCCCAACCGCTTCCATGCCAAGACGATGAAGGCTCACGTCTGGTTTGTCCATTTGTCTGGTTTTCAGTTTTCCACACAGGCTTTTCAACAAAGCTACAATTTTTTTTCAACTTCCGCTACTGTCGTTTTCGCATTTGTATCGCAATCGCTCGCTTTTCAAACATAGGAGGATTCATGAGTCACAGTCTTTTTCCATGCCTTGTTTTTTTTTTTGGGGGGGGGGGGGGGGGGGGGGGGCGGGGTATTTTTCTTTTTCATATTAATTTGTTTTTTTTTTTTTTTTCCCATTTTTTCTTTTTTTGCCGTTGTTATCCACTTTTTTTTTTTATTTTTTTTTATTTA
>Ga0182004_10000019_pt1 | contig 50547 bp, 39 predicted proteins | sample Sormic07211540_1_FD_120479 | JGI IMG/M metagenome (GOLD analysis project Ga0182004, IMG submission 120479) | Endophyte microbial communities from Sorghum bicolor roots, Mead, Nebraska, USA - 072115-40_1 MetaG | ecosystem: Host-associated > Plants > Roots > Unclassified | place: USA: Nebraska...
CGCGACCCGCCCGACAACCGCGTCTGAGCGTCTCCGATGCGCCCCTTTTTATATCTCCTCCGTCTCCGTTTCCTTCTCCCCCCAGCCCCTACTCCAATGCAACTACCATTCTCGATTCTTGCGCCATCGGTATTTCGGCCATCGTCCTCGCTGACTGACGCACACTAGAGGAGCCATTCGCAAATAACCGGGAGCGTGCGCATGGCGCCGAGCAAGCTTCGGCAGGCGGTGGGCGCGGCCAAGGACCAAACGATCATCGCCCTCGCTAGGGCGAGCGCCGCGGACGAGGTGGCCTCGGACGTCGAGGCGTCCATCGTGAGGGCCACGGCGCACGGCGAGACCACCCCCGCAGACGAGCGCCACGCCGCGGAGATCCTGACGCTGACGCGCTACTCCCGCGCGCGCGTGGCCGCGTGCGTGGCCTCCGTGTCGCGCCGGCTCGGGCGGGCGCGGACGTGGCCCGTCGCCGTCAAGGCGCTGGCGCTCGTGCACTGCCTGCTCGCGGAGGGGGACCCGGCGTACGAGCAGGAGGTGTTCCTCGCCACGCGCCGCGGCAGGCGCATGCTCGACGTGCCCCGGTTCCGCGACCGCGAACGCGCGCGGTCCCGCGACTGGGACTACGCCGCGTTCGTGCGCGCCTACGCCGCGTACCTCGACGACCGGCTCAAGCAACGGATGCAGGCCCGCGGAGCAGGCGCGGGCGCGGCCAGCCCGGGCAAATGGCACGTCGACGGTGACACCGACAGGACGACGTACGAGGTGCCCGAGGCCTGGGAGCTCGTGCCGCCGGGGGAAAGGCCGCTGACCGAGGCGACGACGACAGAGGATGTCATCGCGAAGGCGCAGCAGCTGAAGCACCTCCTCGGCCGGTTCATCGAGTGCCGGCCGACGGGGAAAGCGAGGATGAACCCGGTGGTCACCGCTGCGCTGTACAGGCTGGTGAAGGAGAGTGCGGCGATGTACTGCGAGCTCACGGAGGTGATGGTCGTGCTCGTGGACCGCTTCGCCGAGCTGGGCACTCCCGCCTGCGTGCGCGTCCACTCCATCTTCACCAGCCTCGCAAAGATGGTCGACGAGCTCGACGACTTCTACTCGTGGTGCAAGGCCACCGACGTCTGCCGCCCGTCGGACGTCCCCGAGATACAACGCGTCCGGCAGAAGAATCTGGACCTCATGGACGAGTTCATCCGCGACAGGCATGTGTCGGCGTCCCAGTGGGGCCGCTCGCCGCCTACCCCTGTCGAGAAGAACGACGTCAAAGCAATTGAGCCGGAGCCGAAAGAGCATCAGGTTGTTGCGCGAGAGGAGAACAATGCCGGCAAGGCGGCGCCGGCGGAACTTGCTAGCTCACTCGTCGTGGTCGACGACAAGACGGCCGACTTTTTAAATTTGGACGAAGACGCGTCGCCGCCATCCGGCGAAGAGCATGGGAGGAATCTGACACTGGCATTGTTCGACGGTAACTCAGCAGAAGCTGCGCCGAAATGGGTGGCGTTCGACGATTCAGAAGCAGACTGGGAAACGGCACTGGTGCAGTCCACAAGCATGCCGGCTGCTGCCCATCGATGGGAGCTCGGTGGCGGCTTCAACACGACGGTGCTTGACATGTGCAACCACGCGACGGCCAATGCAGTCGAGACAAACGCGCGTGCGTTCGCCGGAAGCGCAAGCAGCGTGGCGACGCAGCCACTTGGTGCGACGGTCCTTGCGCTGCCGCCACCGCCTGGGGCCAGCACCGCCGCCGCTGCCGCCGCAAGGGCTGATCCATTCGCCGCGTCCCTGGCGGTGCCTCCGCCGATATGTGTTCAGATGACGGACTTGCAGACAAGGCATCGGCTCCTTATGCAGGAGCAGAACGCATGGCACCAGAATGTAACGCATATGGCAGACTGGAGTTACAATGTGCTGTGAGGTCGTACTGTTTTCAGTGTTTTGGCCTTTTGGGTGTCAAGAGTGTTAACAAAATCTCAATGTTGAACACAGTTGTAAAGATTTCGAAGTTTTCAGTTGTAAAAAAGAAGATTTCGAAGATTGCTTAGTTGCTTGCTAGTTACTACTGATACGGTTTTGGGAGTATAGTTGATTTGTGCCGTACTGGAATACTGCAAGATTGCAGCATGGTTATACTTATATACAGTAGTAGTGTACTGGAATACGTGTCGGATCTACGTTTTAGTTTAGCAGTGGTTGTGCCGAAACAAAATGAAGAAGGCCGTTGATGTATGTTTGTGCTCCGTTCTCTTGTTTTTAAGCCATACCAAAAAATAATTTTATTAATAACTTTTAAAACTAGCGAATAGGCTCTTGGTTGCTTTGAGGCAACTCGTTGAATCCAAGTGCCGCACCTTGAACCTGTTGCTCAAAGCCTCTCAACCCCCCTCCCCCTACCCCATTGCACAGTTTGAGGTAAACCTGTCTCTGAGCCATCTTATCTAACCACAATTTGTATGGAGGAAAAAAAAATGACCCGATCCAATGCAATTTCCCTTTTTTTCTAAATAGTAATTACTTCATTGCTCATGTATGATTAGTCTCAATTATAGAGACTAACTCGTTATGATACTTCGATCAAGCTCCACCACTGAACACCAAATCCAATAAAGAGCACCTTCAAAAGACTCTCTATATCCTTTCCTAGATGTTAGGAATAAATATTTTGGTGAAAAACTACTTTAAAATAACTTTTATAAATGGTCATCCAAATATAACAGTCTTATATAAGGATGACTCTCTAGAGTGCGCATAAGATGTACAAAAATTCTCCAAATGGCTTTCTAAATTTCACTCTTTAAATCATCATTCAGAAAGTCATTTACATAAAAAATGATTTTTTTATATATTTTTACTCTCCAATAGTTATTTTTTTATCTTATGTGCACTTTGGAGAGCCACCTTGTCTTCTATTTTTAGCTAGCGAAAATCCAAAATAGAACATGACTATATTTAGATGGCCATTTAGAAAAATTGATGGAAGGTAGTTTTTCACCAAAAATTCTTGCCATTTAAGAAGGATATAGAAAGTCTCTTAGAGATGCTCTAAATGGCTGAAAATAACATCAAAATATATACAAGCTGATAAATAAAATACATTTACCCATGAAACAAAATGCAAGCAAGCCACGAAAATGGATTACTTTGTTTTTGAACAAAAATGGATTAGCTTTTGGCGTCACATCACATACATAGAAACTGATACAATGGGCACAAATTTCGCCCGGATATGCTGGCACGGCGCAACCACAAAAATCTACCGAGCGAAAAGCAAGCTGCACATCAGTCGCCCAGTTTCAATCGAACGGTCAGCGGAAGGCCTTACGGTCACGGCCCTCCGTATACTCGCCCAGGCGCGCTCTCCAGGTCCCAAAACTTCCCAAACCATTCGCCTTCCCGCCCACGTACAGCTTCCGTGGACGAGGCCCACGAGAAATCAAAGTAATCACACCACCTTGGTCCCACGCGTCGGCGTGCAAATGTAAACACCGCGTCCATCTGCCTGCGCTTCTACCGTGGACCTCCCGCCACTCTCCTCACCCCCGTCCAAAGCGTGAGCTATAAACCCACCCACCTCTCGCCTCTCTCAAGTCTGCTCCCCCATCCACCGCAGTACGCACAACGGCCTTGTCATTTCGAACTCAGAAGTCAGAACGACGCTTCGCCAGTACGCCACCGCACCGCACGGGCCCGGATGCCTCCCGTGCGGTCATCGGCGAGAGGCGGGAGGCGAGGTCGTGGACGAGGAGGCCGGGGACGTGGACGAGGCGCCGCCGCCGCCGCCACGGTGACGCGCAGAAACCACGCCGTGGACTCCGAAGCTATAGACGTCGACGATGGTTTGTGAACCGTCTCAGTATTGCCATTTCGTTTTGTACCCAGGGACGCTCGAGGTTTTTTTCGGAAATAGTTGCACTGTTCGTACATGCCTATTGATCTAGCGAGATGGGAAACCGCTCGTACTTAGGGTGGATTGGGGTTTTGGGTGGAGGGAGCTTGTTGGGTTTGGGGTTTTTGTTGATAGAGGTCTCAATGCACGTCCTTAGGGTGGATTGGGGTTTTGGATGGAAGGGGCTTGTTGGGTTTGGGGTTTTGTTGTTAGATATATCTGCTATATATGCTATCTTGGATCCTTCATTTTGGTCGGGGATCGGAAAGCTGATGTACCGTGTCCACACTTTTCTTTCAGATCACGACGACTGTACACTTAAGATGATGCTGATTGATAAGATTGCAAGTGCGGATGGCACAACAGCGGATGTGTTGGAAGCCAGTCCACACGATGCTAATGGTGAATGCGAGATTGAAGCCTGAAGCTCATAATGTTACCGTGAGTTCTGGATTTTTGGCTGATTGTGACTTCAGATTATGCAGATGGCGGGGTGCCAACTCCTACAAGGAATCTGAGGCGTCTTAGAAAGCATACAGTGGAGAGCAAAGCTGCAGCCGCCAAGGAGCATGCTATTGATGTTGCTGCGGAGGTCAAAGAGAGTGAATCTGAAGGTTTGTTATCTTATAAAAGATAGCAACACACATTTATGGCATTGCATATTTGTGTCGTTAACCTGTCTGATTCGTTGTTCATTAATAGGTTTTTTATTTTTTTATTTTTTATTTTAGATTCTGGAAACTTAGCTCCCAATAAGAATATTAGACAGAGTAAGGCCAAGGCAATGAAGGGGATTAGACAGAGTTCAGATAGTGATGTTCAGTGATAATTTCAAGTTCTTGACGCATAATCTTTGTGATGATTGTTTGCCTTTTTGCTCAGTGTTAGTTTCATCCTCTTTCAAATGTCAGATGGCCAGAAACTAGGTCAGCGCAGAAGATCAAAGCGCATACTGGGCAAACAAACTAGAATTCAAGACATGGATGTCGCAGATTTCAAAGAGGACATATTTGATGATAGCCGTAGTAGCTCAGAGGATGGTAAGGCTGGACAAACTAACTGTTTTTTATTTGAAAAATCTTTAAGATGGATAGTGATATAGGAAGTTATCACATGGTGCTTTCAGAGGAGAGAAAGTTTGTTCCAAAAAGGTCAAAGCGCATCCAGAGGAAATATATATCTGAATATGCCAGCGGTGATTTGAGTGAAGATAAGGATGCATGCTGGAGCAGCTCTAATGATGGTAAGATGCTTTGGTTACCAAGAGATCACCAATACACTTGTAATCTTCACACAATTCTAAGCCTGTTCTATGCAGAATGTGAGAGGTTGGCAATCCGTCGAAGATCAAAACGCAAATTGGGAACTAGGTTGAGTACAAATGATGATGATGATGATAATGATTTTGTGAATTGTAAGTGGATGTTGTTTGAGTTAAAATTCTTCCATTTTTCAGACAAGGGTTGCGGCTTGATAAGGGATGTTTGCTTTTCTTATTATGGCGTACCATGTAGTTTGTCATCTCCTTACACACTTCTTCTTTGGGAATTTGCATAGTTTTATTAATCTGCTTCACTAGATTCCATGTATCATTTTATGCAGTCTGAGTCCTTTCTAAAGAAAATTATGCAGTCACAGCTTTGTAAGCTTTATGTATTGTTCCAGTAACATTTGAACAAAATACAAACGAGTTTATACAATTCAGCTGCATTTTACATTAAGTTTGGAAATCCTCTTACAGATCATGGGAAGGTAGCTCCATGTAGAAGAATGTCAAAGCGGCTAAAAGAGAAGCAGAAAGTTGTTCCCATTCCTGATGTATGCCAGTAGATTAATAATTAGTTTATTAAATCTCATGTCCTAACAGTAATTAGTGAGTTTTTATTCAGAAATATTGATAAATCCTCCCTCTTTTCTAGGAGAGTCACATTGAAGCTTCTTCATCAAGTTTATCAGCATCTTCATCTTCAGGTATTGTTGAGTGTTGACAGCCATGGTTCTGTGAGTTCAGTTCATTTGAAGTAGACTCACCACAAAAAAGGTCAAAAGATAATCTTCTTGGGTGCTTATGCTTTCGTGACTCCAATCTTTTAGAATTAATAACTTGTCTGGAACTCGGATTCTTGTGTCGTTTTGATATTTAAATATGCCATTTTCTGTTGTCTAACTAATAGCGCTTATTCAGATGATGAATTATTGTGCAATTCTGTAAAATCTAGCACAAGAACTGGTGGACCAATTTGCTTGATTTGCAAGGTATGACATCCATGATTTTTTTTCCTCATTTCCCATAGGCCATATCCTTATATAGTCCCTTATCTTGGATCATTTGTATCTCCCCCAGAGTGGAACTGCCAGCTCTCATATCATTCGATGCCAGAATTCCAATTGTTCTGTCAGCTTCCATACATTCTGTCAAGATCCTCCATTGCAGGATGCTACAACAACCTTTGAATGCTATTTGTGCAAAATGGGAGTTTCCTTGGCCAATGAAACAGAGGAGATTTTGGTAAAAAGGATACAAAGATACGTTGGTCACAGAATGCTGCTTATTCAGGAATCAGATTTCCAATATCAGGTCCTTGTGAAATGGCACTCCCTTTCCCATCATCATGACTGTTGGGTATGTTTTATCCTTTCTCAGTGCAAATGTGGTAATTTGTTTTTAGTACATCTAGATTTTCAATGCAGCTACACAGGCATCCCAGTTGGTGTTAGTCACATATGTTTTAGGAAAAAAATGTAGGTAGCTGATAGGACTTTTAGCTTTATGTACATGATGTCATTGTGTTTAGTAAGTTGAAGCAATGTGCATCCCACTGTGGGGAGGCCAGGACCAGGATATAACTATTCACATATACTTTCATACTACTATTAATATAGGAACCATTATAAACTATACCTTTCATTTTTACCCGTGTAAAAATCATTACGCAAATGAAGAAACTTGATGCTCCATACTTCTGCACACATATGAGCTGGATCTTGAATTTTTTTAGGTTATATGTATTCATAGTTATCTATTTATATATTTTGTAAACCATAATGCCATGCTATGACACTTGTTTGTAGAACTACCAAGGGAAATCATTCAACATTTTGATTGCCATATCTTATACAAATTTACTTTTACTCACTCCAGGTTCCACTTGAGTGGCTTCAAGTTTTTGATTGCATACGAGTACGGAGTTTTCTGAAGAAGAGCATGTAAGTTTTGTGCGTTATGGAACTTTTAAGTCATCCATAATTTTATAATTGCTTGTGTTATTTGAATGATACCACATATGTCACTTTTGTCGCAAGATTTTGTTTATGTTACAAGAAATCATATACATCATACGGAAACAGTCAATTGATAACTTAGGTGTATCATGGGTTGGTAGTCATTCCCATGCTTTATGTTTATTGCTTGTGGACTTAGATTTGTGTTCGGGTATTCTGAATGATAAAGAAAATTTGGCTAGTTCATACTGTATGTTTGAGACTGTATTTTCATTGAAGTTATATATTTGCTACTGGGTCATGGATTGGGCAATGCTCCCTTTTTCTAATCTCTTTCTAATGATTTTGCAAATTGTTTTCACAGCTTGCTTAAAGAGGTTTATTCAGAGGATCAGAGGAAACCTGAGTGGCTTGAAGTAGACCGTGCCATTGCTTGTAGGAGGAAGTGTGATCCTGATGGTACATGTGACCTATTGACTTCTTTTCAGGATAATAAAAACTTTGAGGAATATGAGGTCCTTGTAAAGTGGAAAGGCCTTGATTATTGTGAGGCTACTTGGGAGTCTTGTTGTACAGAAGGTGTGCAGGCTGCCCTTTCCATGCTTGTTGAAAGGCATCAAAAGACTTTGAAAAAACCCAATCATGTCAGTCCACTATTCCTAGATAGTGTGATTTCTAAGGAGGTCCACAATGGTGCTTTATATGATTACCAACTTCAAGGTTTGCAATGGATATTTAATAACTTCAAAACTAGGAGGAATGTGATTCTTGCTGGTAAGTTCGTGAATTCTAAGGCTATAATGCATCCTGTGCTGCATATTTGTGCGTTCTCCATTTGTTTAATTGACTACCATACTTTATGAACTCTTGTTTTAAGGCATGGCATATATGTTTGCTCACCTTTTTTTTCAGAGAACTATCATAGCTCATGAACTCTACACCTGTAATGCATGTCATTTGTAGTGGGGAAACATTTAGCACATTGGTTACTGAGTTGAAACATTGAAGGGTGGTGCAAGATTATGACACCCTATAGACTGATTATGGATTTGGTTGGGGTGAGGGAGATGTCTGGCAGGGTCTAAGCCCACGACACATCAACAAGGATCTTTCCTTAATTCTTGCTTGATTCAATGGGATGCACCGGTTCCTTTATAGAACCAACTCTAACAAATGATGCTAACACACTTGATTTCAAACTAGCAACCTGATGCCAGTGTATCTTACATAACTTAGCATGCAAATTAGTATATAATCTACTCTGTTTAAATTGTATACGCTTTAGTCTTTCCTAAGTTAAACTTGTCTAAATTTGACCAAGTTTATAGAAAAATATTTTAAATATTTTAATATCTACAATATCAAATAAATGCACTATCAAAACATATTTCATGCTGTATCTTATGAATCATGTTTGATGATGCAGATGTTTGTGCATTTTTTCTATAAACTTGGTAGAAGCTAGAGAAATTTGACTTATGAGAAAGCTAAAACGACTTGCAGTTTGGAGTAGAGGGAGTAACTTAATATAATCAATTGCATGTGCCTACTGCATGCAGACTTGGATCTCATGGTGCTGTGGTGGCTAAGAGCTAAGGCCAAGTCCATAAAGCGAAGTTATTGCATTTAATATGTTACCCACTTTCACATGTCTTTATTGTTGGTTATTGTTGAATGAAACCTGACCACAAATTTTGACGTGCTATATTTCTTTATTGTACTGAAATACCATGGAAACATGATAAAATGCAACTCTTCTTTCATTGAAATTGCAGATGAAATGGGTCTTGGCAAAACTGTGCAGGTTATTTGTTTTCTCAATCACGTTATTAAAGAAAACCTCACAACATCTCCTGCATTAATTCTTGCTCCTAAGAGCATTCTCTTGCAATGGGAAAAGGTATGTCAACCCTTATGTATTTTTTGTCTTATTACCCTTAGCCTTTTATAGGAAAGGTGCACAAACAGATTCAATGTGCCATATAGAAAATGTTGGGTTTGTTTACTTGAAATAACATTGTACTAATCTGAGTTGATAAATACTATTAATGGGCAAAATGTTTCTATATTATGTGTTATACCATATTTACTGGGTCAGCTGTTCCATTCTTTGATATTATTTGGCGCACTGCGCATAGGAATTTGGTCGCTGGGGAAGCAATCTTAATGTTATTGTTTATCAAGGAGACAAGGACTCTAGAAAGTGCCTTCAAGCTCATGAAATGTACTCTTCTGAAGGGAAGATTTTATTTGATGTGCTTGTGACAAGCTATGACTTCGTCCAAATTGATAAAACATTTTTGCAGAAGATTAAGTGGTCTGCAATTGTCAGTAAGTTTTTTTTTCAGAGATAGCCTTTTCAGGTTCTTGAATGCTTAAGTGTCTTGTTTGTTGATGTAGAATGTTTGGTGATTCCTCATTTTCTTTTCAGTTGATGAAGCTCATAGAATGAAAAAGCTTGATTGCAACCTTGCAACTTGCCTAAAGCGCTATAGTTCTGAATTTCGCTTGCTACTTACAGTAAGTCTTATTTTGTTCTATTCTTTTCTAGTTTTGGAAATTGGATTTTTTGCCATGTTGTTATTTGACAGTGTTTTTTTCCAATACTGTTGATAAGCATAGAATAGAGCTGCTTATCAGTTGTGTTACTGGCTTACTGCCTCTAAGACAACCTGATATTAAGGAACCTCGAGGAAGCTTTAGGCTAGTTTTTTCTTTTTTTTGAAAAACCAAGATTTACATTTTTTTTCAATAATATTGTCGTTATCAAACCTCAAAATTTTTGGAATCTGAATTCTGAACTATGAAACTTCACTCACCAATGTGGAATCATTGAGGATCTGTTTTGAAAAGGAACACCACTTGGCGTATTATCCCATCTCGCTTTTGTTTCTGACTGGGTGGGTGTAGAATAGAGATTAGGGGAAACACCACACACCCAACGTGTGCGGGGGGTGACCATATATATATATATATATAGCAGATATGGCTGAGTGTACATGCAATGCATGGCAGGTGCTAATCACACTAAATATAGACTTGCCTAATGTACATATCTATCAGCCGTCCTCAGTTGAATCGTCATGATTCCGGATGTAGAGACTGGACCGAAAGTCCTCAAACAGCTGAATCGGCAAACTCTTTGTCATGAACTGATACTTGGACGGCACATGGAGAACGCAAACCTTGCAGAGAGCCACCTTCTCACGGACGAAATGGATGTCGATCTCAATGTTCTTGGTACACCGGTGGTGGACCGGGATAGCTGTCATATAGACAGCGTTGATGTTGTCACGGTAGACAACTGTGGCAACCATCAAGGGAACGTGAAGTTTGTGAAGAAGTTGTCGAAGCCAATAGCACTCTGTGACTACATGAGGAACAACTCGATACTCGGCCTTCGGACTGGGACACCGTGGTTTGCTGTTTGGGCGACCAGGACACCAGGCTGTCGCCGAGGAAGACACAGAAGCCTGATGTGGAGCGATGGGAGTTTGGGCACCCTGCCCAGTCAGCGTCGAAGTATGCAATCAACTTGTTGACAGGCCCAATGCCGATGTGGAGGCCAGCCGACAATGTGCCCTTCACATACCAAAGGATGCACTTGATCAGCGCGAGGTGAGTGTCGTGTGGGTCATGCATGAAGAGGCACACCTGCTGCATAGCGTACGCTAGGTCGGGGCGAGTGAGCGTCAAGTATTGGAGAGAGCCGGTGAGACTCCGGTATGTGGCGGGGTCGGTGATGGGAGCGCCCTCTGAGGCAGAGAGCTTGGCACGAGAGTCAAGGGGTGTCGACGTCGAGTGACACTCAGCCATGCCTGCCTTCTGAAGGTTCACTGCATATTGCCGCTGGTTGAGGAAGAGCCCGTTGGAGGAGTGTGTGACGGAGATCCCCAGGAAGTGATGTAGCTCACCAAGGTCTGTCATGGCGAACTCAGAATGAAGTTGGTCGATGATTCGGCGGAGTAGAGCGTCCGAGGAAGCCGTGTGAATGATGTCATCAACGTATAACAGCAAGTAGGCACTTTTACCACCCTTAGTGAAGACGAAGAGGGAGGTGTCGGTGGCAGTGGCGATGAAGATGAGTTGTCGAACGTACGTGGCGAAACGCTAGTGCCACGCCCGAGGGGCCTGCTTGAGTGTAATCACACGACCAACGTGTGGCGGAGGGGTGACCATATATATATATATATATCCAACATGGCTGTATACATGTAATACATGGCAGGTGCTAATCACACTAAATATAGACTTGCCTAATATACACTTGCCTAATGTACATATCTATTAGTGGGGTTTGATTTTATCTTCAGTGCCGAAGATTAGGTCTCTGATTTCCCAAGAACAAAGTCCTGGCTTCAAGAAAGACATTTTGAAATGTCTCCCTCTAGCCTTTCTTGGGAAAGATCAACTAACTCAAAGTGGAAACTTGAAAATACCATATCACTAACTGATTTTAGCTATCTATTCTGAGAAAGAAAGAGAAAATGGTCTATGGGCCTATCACTTCGATAGCTAAGCCTGCTACTCATCCTGGGTGGTCAAGCACAACATGTCCAATTACCAAAAACTTTTTTTCACCTATGAATTGGTTTTAACTTTTATGGCAACTATCTGTCTGTTAGTTGAGGCAGTTGGTTGCCTGAATGACTAATGACCTGCTTTATAGTCTCTGGACCATCCTTGTAACTTACATGAAGATGCATGTGCTCTTTAGCCACTCTATGCAAGTAGCCCATTGTATTCTTTAGCAGCTAGCCCTCCCGTGTAACAAATTTTCCATTGTGCTGTAAACACGGTTGATTACTTCTAATTTCACTATTCAAATGTTACAGGGAACACCGTTGCAGAACAACATGCTGGAACTATTTTCATTGCTTCATTATATTGATCCTGATGAGTTTACTGATCCTAAGGCTGATGATCTATTTACACCCATTGAATCGGAAAATGAGTTGACTATGGAGGAGAAGATTGCTCGTATTCATGATATTTTAAAGCCTAGGTGTTTTGACTCTCTAATAGAAAATGCTGTTCAATTCATAAGTTGGATGTGGGTTCTCAGTTCATGTCTGATTGTTTTGTTAGGATGTTGAGGAGAATGAAGTCTGATGTTTTAACAGATTCCATGCCAACAAAGAAGTGGGTGGAAGTTCCATGTGCGTTGACAGATACCCAGCGAGAACTTTACATAAACATTTTGGAGAAGAACTATTCAAAGTTGAATGGCGCTATTAAAAGCGGTCAGTTCCAGAGTCACTCCTGATGTTTCCCCTTTGTCTTATTGTGAATTGTGATGTGTTAACTTTCACTTGGTAATGATGGCATATCTATGAACTTGTTTCTCCACGTAGGAGTGTAATGTCTCTTTCTCTGTGTTTTGACAACTATTTTATGAGGAAGCACATATTAGCAAAGAGAGCATTGCCCCTACAAAGTATATAGGCACATGGTTGACACACTTCTAAATCCAAATCCTACATTTTGAGATTGATTGTAGCACTCAAGTAACTGTCCAGTTTTGTTCATCCTCCTTGTTCATGCTTGACTTGTCTGAATTTGCTAGCTGTATGGAGCTGTGACATCCATTACTCATTAAGCCAAAAGATTTCCTTTATTAAAAAAGATGGTCATCTTGCCATTGTCTCATGGAACCTCTGCATGTTCAATGTTGACTAGCTGAGGGCTCTTCTCTCCTTACTATCTCTTTTATGTGTGTGTGAAATAACATCTTGTAGCTCTAGTAAAACTCATTCACCTGTCTATGGAATTTTATAGATCACTTTGTTATTTAGCTTGTTGCAATATTCTTGGTAACTCACATTTTGGCTAACTGTATATACTTCTGCAGGCAAGAAGCTTGCTCTGAACAACATACTCATGCAACTGAGAAAATGCTGCAACCATCCAGTAGGTTTTCCTTCCTTTCTAGTCGATTAATTAATCATTTATAACCACCCAGGTACATATACACTGTATGTTACTGAGTACATGTGTTGCAAAGGAAAAGCCAAAGCTGCGGATCATATATGCCCTTTGCCCTTGAGTACAACTATGATTTACTACCTCTGTCCTTGAATATAATTGATTTTGTGATGTCCTACGTCAAACTATCCTAAGTTTGACATAGCTTATATAAAAGAATAATTGTATTTAATATCAAATGAGTATCATTGGATAAATTATCAAATATATTTTTACAATAACTACCCTCGGCCGCATGGTCATCTATACCTGCTGGAACTTGTGGAAAGAACGAAACCAACGTATCTTCAACAATGCGTTTGAATCAGCAAGAGGGGTGGCGACAAGGATCAAGGAGGACATTGATCAAAGGAGGAGGGCCCTAAGGATAACCGGCTAGAGTGTTTGCCCCTTTATTTGTGCCTCTCTTAGTCTGTTCTTTTTCTCCTTATGAGGACTGCTTGTATATAAACTCTTGCTTCTACCTATAATGAAAGGCAGAGCTCCTGCCAGTTCTTTCAAAAAAAAAAAAAAAAAAAAAAACTACCCTCGGCCTAACTTAGGATGGTTTGACTTAGGGACACTCAGATCCATTATATTTCAGGACAGAGGTTGTACTTGCTACGGTGATTGATGGATTGCAGAGAGCTCTTTTTTTCTGGTGCAGATGTGTTGTTTACCCGATAAATTGTTATAATGCTGATAAGCTAATAATTTCTTGAACTTGTCTTTCAGTATTTATTTCAAGGACTCAACACTGAACAACAACCAGAAGATGATTTTCTTTCACTTGTTGCTGTGTCAGGCAAACTCCAACTGCTTCAAAAGGTCCCCCTTATTGCATTATCTGTACAAGTTAAATTTCAAATTAGGGAGAGGGGTGGTGGCTCTGGTGGGGAGTGTAATTAATTCTTAATTTCTAATATGCAGTTGCTTCCAAGACTAAAAGAAAGAGGAAATCGTGTACTGATCTTCTCGCAAATGACCATGATGCTTGATATTCTTGAGGGTTTCCTTTTTTACATGGGGTTCAAATATGCACGGTATGTATTTGATCAACCTTGTGTCTCATCTGTCCTCCAGTGTTATACATGGATAATCTTAATTGTTTCAACTTGACATGTTTCCTGGTAAAATGCACTGATGGCATGGGAGTCTATTTTTCCTTTTATCCACTTCATGTTTGTGTTGGCACAGCATTGATGGACAGACATCACTCTCAGCAAGGCAGGAAAGCATAAAAGAATACAACAGAGCGGAAAGTGAAATATTCATTTTCTTGATGTCAACTCGAGCTGGTGGTCTAGGTGTTGACCTTGTATGTATTCTAATACTGTCCAATTCTCTAACATGAGTTTACTCTGGTAAAATGATTTGGTACTAGCAAAGCTAACTTCATCTCTATTGTCCTAACAATGCTTACTGTGTTCGCAGCCTGGAGCTGACAGAGTAATTATTTATGGTTAGTAGCTTTTGTTGTGTGTTCTTCCATGCAGACTTCTCAAATAAAAAAATAGGAATATAGTCCTCTTGGCACTAATTGTTGGTGTTCTGTTTACAGATCCTGACTTCAACCCATTTATGGACTTGCAAGCACAGGCCCGAGCACACCGCATTGGACAGACCCGTCCAGTAGTTGTTTACCAGCTCATAACAAAGTGTTCAGTTGAAGAGAAGATACTCCAAAAGTCCAAGAAGAAGTTGGCTGTAGAGAATATGTTAATGAACTCTTCTAATAAGAAGCCAAATGCAGATGAGTTGCAGTCTATACTTCTCCATGGAGCAAAGACAATTATTGACAGGAAAAAGATCAGTGCCACTTCAATCCACTATGATGATGAGGCCATTAAGGATCTCCTGAATCTAGACCCTAGTTCTGAGGAAAAGTGCTCCAAAGAAGACAATGGCTATCTTGGGAGCATTGTGAGCTTTGCACATGGCATGGAGGATGAAGAACCTGGTTCCCCCAAAGTAGAGGACCTGAAAGTTCTGAAGCCTGCTACTCCCAAGGTGGATCTTGGCCGTGGCAAGAGGCAAAGAAGAGTTGTCAACTACAATGATGCATTTGAGAACTCAGACAGCGATGATATGTATGTCCCAGAGGGTTCCTCCAGTAGCAGTTCTTCTGACGATGATTCTGATAACGACAACTATGAGGCTGACAGTATGATTTCAGCTCCTGTAGCTCCTGCATCTGAAGCTCTAAACATGATTCCTGCAATTGGAGCTCCAGGAGCAATACATGGACTTGAAGCCCCGAAAGCTTGTTCCAATAACAGCTCATCATCTTCGTACGACGGTGATAAGCCAGTCAGTGCAACTCTGGTACTTGGTCCTGAAGGTGGTAGTCAGGAGCCGTAGGAACCTGGAAGCAGATTGTAACTTTTACTCCTTTGGGTTCGTATAGGTTCATTTTGCCTTCTGTTTTTGCTCCTTTGGTCCTGTAGGTTGAAGTTAGGAGCCGTAGGAATCAGACCAAAGTCTTTTGTACATGAGTGGTCAGATATGTAAATTAGATGCTGCTGCCTCTTTGGTGAGACAAGATGACATCTCATTGAACCTTATTTGATGGTACCATGATAACCCGCGACCTTTGTTTAGGGTTAGCTTAAACATTTTGAGTCTCTCTTTTCTCTATATGACATCTAGTTGTCCACAATACAATTCTAGATTGTTAACATGTCTAAGGTTTGATCAAATATATAGGTTAAAATATTAATGCTTATAGTATCAATTAAGCACAGTATAAAAATATATTATTTCATGTGAAATTTTACGGTGCTTAGAAATAATAAGAGCCATTCATTTGGTTAGATCCAATGGTTAAAAATTAGGAGGAATCACATGAAAGGAACTTAAGTTGTGGGTCGGAACAAAAAAAAAAGTGGACTCGGAACTGGTTTCTAATTAATTTTGAAGGGTATAATTGTATTTTGACATCTGTACGCGAGGCGGAGAAGCAGTGCTCCCCTGTGTTGTGGCGACCAGCACGCGAGGCACAGCGGCAGCGCTCACCTACAGCAGCCAGCTCGCGCGGCGGAGCAGCAGCCCTCGCCCGCGGTGACCTACGCGCGTGGCAGAGCGGCCTGCGTCCCCGCTATCCCTCCCAGTGACATGGCCCACGCCAGCAGAGCCGCCGGCTGGGAAGAACCTGCTATCTAGGCCTCCCCAACGGTGCCTGCCGACGGCGCGTCTTCATCCACCGTGGCCACACAGGCAGCGCTTTCCTGCTAATGGCGCAGAGGTCTAGACGAACAAGAGGTGGTGCGGCGCCAGAGGTCGGTCTTGTTGCCGATGAGCATGACGGCGGCGCCACCGTCCGCGTAGTCCCAGAGCCTCAGAGCCACAGTGTTGCATTCTCAAACGTGGCCGCCTACAGAGCGCCCATCTTCACCTTCAGCGAGTGGGCCTGAGCTCCATAAGATCACCGATGAGACCCTACCCTCTCCCATACCAGGTGTCATGGACAGAGCAGCTCTTATGGACTTCGGTTAGGGAGTTAGAGATTGTGTGCAGTAAAAAAGTACTAAACTGCCCTTAATAATAATTATTTATTTTTCTTAATTAACATGTACCAAATAATTTTGACAGGAGGAACCGGTGGTTCCTCCAAGCACAGTAACAAAGCTCTTATTTCATAATACTTATCTATCTTCTACTACTAAATTGTGAAAATTTCAGTATGCCAAATTTTTTTTGCCCACCTGCCCTATCCGCCCACCTGTATGTGCCCAGATCTGTCCGCCCGCCCGTGGCAGCATGCGAACACCTTCAAGAGGCTTGCCCGCCTTGGGTCTTTCCAAATCGGTGATGTGGACTAAAACAATAGCACGAATGAGGAGACTCAATCGAAACAACCATAGACATTCGAAACATATATATTGAGAAAAAAACATGGGAGCATAGCAGTGCTGGGGCAAAACACGCCATTGCAGCCGTGGACGGAGCTCGGGCGACGACCGCCGCCGCCGCAGACGGAGCTCGCGCGGCCGCCAGTGCCAGCCTAATCTCCCTTGCGGCTAGCTTAACGAGATTTGTAGGAACTCGTGGCGTACCAACCAGCCAGCATTGGAGGCAAGCTGAGATTAGCAAATCAATATGACAGAAATACCAATCTGCAGAAGGGAGGCGCCACCGATTTGGGTGCCATAGGAGAAAGAGAAGGGGCAAGGAGAGGGAGCCGGCGTTGGGGAAGAGAGCAGCAAGGGAGGAGCGAGAGGGGAAAAAGACACGGGAAGGAGAGATCGAGCAGACGAGAGGATGAGAGGTAGGGGCGTCAGTGGTCTTTCGGGCGTCCGTGCTTTTCTCGTTGTGCGTTAGTTGCTTTGTTTTTACTTTTTTTCTTATTCTTTAAAAAACAAATCAGAAATGTAAATGATCTATAGTGGTGTGCTAGCATAATTAAGTGGAAGACTACCCACTAAAGTTCAAATTTGCACTTATTTTCTCCCGTTGCAACGCATGCCAGTGGAGGCGCCTTAGGTCTGGATTCCGCCGCCATACGTGCGAGAGGACCATAGGCGCCCGAGTCATGATGGCAACGGGGACCCGAAACCCGATTCCCCGCGAGGAATTCCTCCATTGGGGATCGGGGATGGGTGAGATTGGCTCCCCACGGGGAGACTAATGGGGAAAATCCTCTCCCCATCGGGTGTTGGGGATGTCCCCCTATCCTCGTACCCGAAACCCGCATACCCGACCCGCTAATAGATAAAATGTACAAAACATGGATGTGGAGGCCCAAGATGTCAGGTCCAATATCCAGCTCAACTAGCAGCAAATATATATTGCAACAACTAACCCTAACTCTAACCCCATTACCCCAGGCACGGAGGCACCCAACGGCCAGCGGCCAGCTGCTCCTGCTCGCATCCAGATCTTGCCGCCAACTGCTTCCTGCTCAAGCCGCTTGGCTGCTCTGCTCCCATTCCCAGATTCTCGAGTCTCCCGAGTGACTCCCCAATCCCCAACATCCAGCAAGCAACATATGCTGCACGGCCAGGTGCCCAGGTGGCCAACGCCCAGCCTCGACGCTGGCGAGGCCACGACCCGCGACTGGGAGGCCGCGAGTGTGACTGCGCGAGGCCGCGACCCTCGGGCTCCAGTAGGACGGCACCCTGCGATGCTGTGACTGTGAGGCTACGACCGCGACTCAGGTTGTGGCTGTGCAGTGCGGCCACACAGTTCCGAGGCACAACACAGGCGCGTTCGTGCTCATGCGTGGCGCGCTGACCGGCTCGACGCGTCTCCACTCTGCATCGATTGCCGCCGACGCGTCTCTACTCTCCGTCTTGTTTAGTGTCGGGTGCGGGAATCCCCATCGAAGACCAATTTCCCGCAAGGAACGGGTATGGGAGAAAAATATCCTCTGATAGCCTTCACGGAGACGGGGATGGAGAAATTTTCTCCCCGCGGGGACAGATGGTGGGTCAATCCCCAACGGCGAATTCCCGTTGCCATCTTGGCGCCCGAGCCCGCTCAAGCCACCCCTATTATTACGCAGTACGTACAAAGACCCCCAGAACGGGGTCCGCTCGCATGGCTAGCCGAGCGAGGCAACTCCACGCTATCTACATGACCACTAGCTCCCATGATCCTGACAAGTGGGCCCACCTCGTCAGGGAGTACGCCTCCCAATCCTTGCTCCGGGAAGCCGCCCTCGTCTACGCCAGGAACGTGCCCCGTCGGACGCACCACCAGCCCCTCCTCCCCATCCTCCTCAAGGCCGCCGCTACCGCCTCCCCTGCCGAGCCCGGACTCGGCAAGTCCCTCCATGCGGAGGCGCTCAAGTCCGCCTTCGCCCGCGACCTGCTCGTCGGCACCACGATCGTGTCGATGTACTGCAAGTGCGGCGCACTCGCCGACGCGCGCAGGGCGTTCGACGAAATGCCGGACCGGAACGTCATCAGTTACAACGCGCTTCTCGCCGGGTACGCCGCGGCGGGGGACATGGACGGTGCCCTGGCGCTGTTCGGTGGCATGCGCTCCTGGACGTACGTCACGTGGGCGACGCTGATCCGTGGGTTCGCGAAGAAGGGCGACATGGCGGAGGCTCGGAGGTGGTTCGAGACGACGCCGCCGGGGATGCGGACCGTTGTCACGTGGACCGTGCTCGTGCACGGCTACGTGTCGGCGGGGGACATGGAGGCTGCGAGGGAGGTGTTCGACAGGATGCCCGCGAGGAACGCCTTTGTTTGGTCGTCGATGGTCACGGGATACTTCAAGGCTGGCAACGCTGAGGAGGCGCAGGCGGTGTTCCATAGGATCCCGACGCGTAACCTGGTGAACTGGAACGCGCTGATCGCGGGGTACGCGCAAATTGGGTGCAGTGAGAAGGCGCTGGAGGCTTTTGATTCGATGCTACAGGAGAGGGTAAAGCCGGATGAATTCACCATGGCGAGCTTGCTGTCAGCATGCGCGCAGCTCGGGTCGCTAGAGCAGGGGAAGAAAGTTCATGACTTCATTAACCGGGAGCATATCCGGAAGAACCACTTTGTGCTGAACGGTCTGATCGACATGTATGCCAAGTGTGGTGACCTCGTGTACGCCCGGTACATCTTTGATGGCATGAGATGGAAGAACACCGAATGCTGGAACACCATGATCTCCGCACTTGCAAGCCATGGTCGGAGCGATGAAGCGCTCCACCTGTTTTTCCAGATGGAGCACTCTGGGCAGACGCCCAACACGATCACTGTTCTTGCCGTGCTTGGAGCGTGCACGCACGGAGGGTTTGTTGATGAAGGATTACGAATCTTCAACAAGCTCGATGCTTATGGAGTTGAAGCGGGAGTGGAACATTACGGTTGTCTGGTCGATCTATTAGGCCGGGCTGGAAAACTGAAGGAAGCCTACGAGATTGTCAAGAACATGCCTGAGGAACCCAATGAGGTGATCTGGGGATCGTTGCTTGGAGCTTGCAGAGTGCATGGTGATGCAGAAATGTCAAGATTGGTAACGGATGAGATCCATCGATTGCATTCTGTTCACGCATCGTCCAATGATGCAGAGTACATCATGCTGTCAAATATCATGGCTGCTTCGAAGAGGTGGGAGCAGGCAGAGCAAATAAGGAGGAAAATGGCACGACATGGGGTTGAGAAGACTCCTGCCTGCAGTTCGCTTGAGCTTGGCATTCCTGAATACCAAGTGTGTGCAGGCAGTAGGCAGTAGTGCTCTGAGCAGACTACATTACTGTAAGTTTGTTTAATAATTTTGTTTCATGTTTTTCATCGGTCTGATTTCAGTAGCTCACCCAGAGAAGAAATGATCTTGATGTGATGCGTTTGATATAATTAGACATCGACCATTGCATTCCTGTTCTAGAATTTGTGAGCTGCAACCACTGAACTTCCAGGTGTTTGTGTTCAAAAAGTTTGATTTCAGAAAATGAACCCATGGAAGTAAAATATTGAAGAAATTATTGTACTGTAGCCACTATGTCACTAGGGATACTTTTGCGCCTAAGTGGACGCAGGAATTTGAAAGATGAAACACATTGGATGCACGTATGCACAATCCAACTTATAGGAAATCTTATAAATCTAATAATCAATATGATGCTTATTGTCTTCCATGTTATCCCTTGTCCGATTCTTTTTAAAGCGTTTGCACTAGTTGTTAGTACTAGTAGAATTATTCAGCAGTTTGCAAGCTCGTCAGTTCAGGGTTCAGTGGCAGTCTGGCACCACTAGATTCTGCAATCTGGGTTCCGAAGTCCAAATCGTACAATTTCTTGTCAAGATTCTAGAACATACATTTCTGCGGAATTTTGTACTGAATACCAGAAAAAACACTGTTACTGCATTTCATCAAACACATAAAACATATTGTGACAAAGACACTGACAGATAGCGACATGACTAGACCATATCACAGTCAGCAACAAGCCAACAAGTGCCTAAACAACCGCTTCCCTATCAAAGATCCAGCTGAACTTGACCATCCTGGGCTCGTCCTTCTTGGCCCTGTCCTCGGCGCGCTCCGCGGCCCGCCGCATCCTCGGCGCGAGCCCGCAGACGAAGTCCCTGGCCCTGCGGCCCTCGCCGGTGAGCCCGCTCTCCAGCGTCTCCAGCTCCCACCTCTTGACAAGGAACTCAACGATGTCCGCGTAATCCCGGGCGGTGTACACGCCGAGGCGCTGGGCGACGGCGGCGAAGTGCTCGAACAGGTTCATGTCGCGGCCATCGTGCATGAGGTGCGCGGGCATGGTGATCCGCTTGCGCATCATGTCCGCGATGGCGAGCACGGCGCCCTCCGGGTCCAGCCGCAGCAGCTGCTCCACGATGCGCCCGTACGCCGTCTCGTGCCGCTTCTCGTCGGCGGCGATGGTGCCGCAGGTGCGCGCCAGGACGTCGTCCCCGTGCGCCCTGGCCAGCCGCGCGGTGTTTCCGTGCGAGACGGCCGTCGCGCGCTCCTGGAAACTCGTGTACACGAAGCCCAGGTACGGGTTGTTCTCCGTTCCGGGGTCCTGTATGTAATTCAGAAAAGAAAAAACAGCCATGGGAATCAAGATAAGAGAATGCACAATGCAGTGGAGTGGAGAACAGATAATGGCGACGCGTACCATGCCGGAGCCGATGAGGTACTGGACGGTCTTCTCGACCATGCGCATGTCGACGCGGCCGGAGAGGTACATGTACTTGCCGAGGATGTCGCCGTGGCGGTTCTCCTCGGCAGTCCAGGCGCGCGTCCAGACCGCCCAGGGGCAGGCGCTGGCGCCGGTCTCGTCGCGGACGCCGTCGAGCGTGTTGATCATGGTCTGGTACGTGGGCAGCGCCTCCTCCGTGATCATGTCGCCGACGAGCACGACGAAGTACTCGTCGGGGAGCCCCGCGGCGCGCGCGCGCAGCTCCCGGACCTCGTGCTCGAACATCTCGGACGAGGAGTCCGGCAGGAAGTCCGTCGGCTGCCAGCACTCCTCCACGGGCTTGAGCAGCGGCAGCAGCGACCGCGCCGCCCAGCCCTCCAGCGACCGGAACACCTCCGCCTTCTCCGGCGGCATCGAGTGCGTCACGCGGGCGCGCGCGGCGGGCGCCGCGACTGCGGCCGTCGCCGACACGCGGCATTGCCGCCGGCGGCGTGCGTGGGCTGGCGCCACCGGAGCGCGGGCGCGGACGGCGATGCCGTGGGCCTGCATCGTGTCCGTTGGGTTGGCTGCGCTGCGCCGGGGCCCGGTGACTGCAGGAGGCAGAGGTGACTGTGCAGTGTAGGTGTAGCGACTAGCGAGTTTGTTGGACGGCGAGCGAACGCCGGCGCGCGTATATAATTCCGGGAGACGGGATGCGACAAGCTGGATCGTGGCGTGGGCTTGGGCGCTTGGCTTGCTGGTGGGCGGAAAACCGGTGGGTGCAGTGGTTTTGCCTGGGGTTTCTGCGGGAAGTCTGGCTGTCTGGGGATACGAATTCTGTGGGTGTCTGATCTGTCCGGCGGGACACCTGCTGGTTCGTGAGTTGCCTGCACGCATGAGGAGGGGACAGTTGGGCGGCGATCAATGAACTCGGCCATCCAGTCATCCAGGCCACTCAAGCTGGAGTCATTCAGATTGGTAAAACTATAGCATATTGGGAGAAGATTTGTGACTGTCATTGCCACAATGCACGAAAGTTGTGACTTGGTTGATTTCATGTCTTGATGATGCGGAAGAATATTGCCGCCTAGTGCCTTGTTGTTATGGACCATTGACCACCTTTTTGACAATGGCTGGTTAGCGAAGGCGGATTTAAGGTAAAACACCGTGCTCCGCCCCTGGGTTTTACAACTGGAGTCTTTTTGCCCATCGACCGGCACGTGCGGCGGGGGCGTGCCGCAAGTGCCAAGTAGGCGACGCGCCCTGCAGAAAACTGTCTACTGGCTGCAACCCACCAAGGCCACACCCACCAAGTCCAGTGGGTGTTCCGCTGCGCGGGAAAACAGGCACATACTAGTCTTTTCGTGGGGGCTTGCAATTGCAGCCGTGGCGTCCGCGATCACGTATCGCAGGAACTGTCGTGCCTTGAGCAGTTGTTGAGCATGGCCAAACCTTGTTCAGATAATCAGATTGGTTAGGTAAACCTCTTTTGCGCGTCGTCCCTCCGGTCAGTGACACACTGACACCCGATGACCCGATACGCAAAGCAAAGACGTCAAGGCAGATTCTTTGACTGCACAGGTACTAGCTCTTGATTTCGTGAAGCGGATGTTGGGATTTTAGCTCACTATAATATTCCCCCCAAGCAGTTTCAGTAATACTTTGGTGATTATACAGAGTGCTAAGTGGAATGGGAAGAACTTGAAAAATAAAACCGTTTCCAAAAGGACTTGGAAAATGAAGTTTCTAAATCTTAGTTGACCCATTAGTTACGTGAGGCTCTCTTTGTTACACTACACGCTAACCATTTCGCCCCTAGCTGCCAACTATATTTTATTTCTAACCGTCTAGAAAAGATAAACCGCATTGACGAGAAAAAAAAATATAAAAAAGTAGATTTTGACACTTATTTTATCTTACAAATATATGTTCAATTGCTAAAGCTCAATGTCTTTTCAAGGGCACTTTGAATACAAATTGATTGATACAACATTTTATACTCGCTCATGTGCCTTTTTTTTTCATACACACTGTCTCCATAGAGGCTAGTGCCTAGCGGAAGTCTCAAGTCTCTTGTAACCTCGCAAAGATTTGATTAAGGGACTATTTAGACCAAGGGTTAATTACTACTTTGGGCTAAAAATAGTCTAGATGAAGCTTGACCAACTAGTTGGTTAACAACTAGGTGTAGGCTTGGCTAACAAATTAGTCCATCTCTTAGTCCCTTGTTTGGACAAACTATGGCTAAAAATTAAATGGCTAACAATTAGTTCTATGCATCCAAATATGTCTTATTGTTGTGGAAGTCTTTGAACAATTCAATTTAGCGAAGTCTTCACCCTTCATGAAGGCTAAACTCAACACTCTTCACAAAACTACCTTCGTCTAAAAACTGACTTGCTAGCTTTGTCTTAAGTTGAACTATCTTAAATTTGATTAAATTTATAGAGAAAATTATCAGCATTTATGTTGTAAAATAATCATACAATGAAAATATGCTCCACATGAATTTGTGCTGTAAATATTGATATTCTTTATAACTTATATCATTTTAAGTTTTTTGACTTGGAACCAAACTAAAATGTCAAATTATTTTTGGAGGAGGAGGTGGTGTGAAGATAGTACACAACCTTTGATAATAAGGCTTAATAAAACGCGAAGCCTCATGGTAGTTGAGTGGAGTAGAAAAAAACCCTTTTCATTAAAAAAATACTAGTACATAAGAAACCTAGGACAAGGCCCTACTTCCACCGTGGGCGCGGTCTATAGCGACGATAAGAGAGCCACAAGCCCATGATGTGTAAAATCGGGTCTGTAGCTTTGTTTTCATAGGGATTGAGTTGGACGCGGTGAGAAAAATTAAGCTTACCACACTGTGTTGGCAGTGTTCTAGATTTCATCACAAGATAAGCGATCCTAATATAGGACCGTGTGATTTATGGAAAAACGATGGGCAAGCCGTCTAAAAATCCATGCTTTGCTAAATCCCTCCTCGAGCCCACATGCTTGATGCATAAATCTTGTATCAAAACTAGCATACGTATAGATGTGTGACCCACAATCCATTAACGCTACTCCTACTATGACTATGACAATAGTGGACCTAGGACCTTTTAGAAGCTCGGGCGATTTATGGGCTAAGTAGTAAATTAGGCTTAATCTTCAGTGTACATGAGCTATATAGTAATTAAATCTAGTGGAGTTAAACATCGAGAAGTTCGGGGGTCAACGAGTCCTAGGTCCGCCACGTAGGCCTTGTTTAGTTCACTCCGAAATTCAAAAAGTTTTCAAGATTCCCTGTCACATCGAATCTTGCGGCACATGCATGAAGCATTAAATATAGACGAAAATAAAAATTAATCATACAGTTTGACTGTAAATCACGAGACGAATATTTTGATTCTAGTTAGTCTATGATTGGATAATATTTACCACAAACAAACGAAAGTGCTACAGACAAGGCCGTACTATGACATGTCAATAGACCAGAGGTCTGTTTGGTTCGTGATCATAGTTTGCTACGCCAAAAGTTATTTATGTTATAGTATTTTTGGTAGTTATTTTATTCAATATTAGAACTATAGCGTGCCACACTTTTTTTAAGAAACTGTCCCATGCGTCATAAACTCATTTTCGTAGCATTGGTCCAACACAAAGCCAAACTTGCTAGGCTCGGCCGCTTGCGCAACTACACGCATCATCGCAGGTCGCAGCACCAGAATCCAGAAGGCAGAGGCGCCACATAAACGTCAGACCTTCATTATGCTTGTATTGCTTGTGCAAATAGGACGCGAGGGTTGACGTCGATGGGTGCACCGTGCTGGAACCTCCTATCGTGGCTGCTATCCCTCGCCGGAATTCGGTAATGCAGCGACCGGGCACACGTGTTTCGATGTGTGGTGGCCGTCGCCCCGGCAAACATGAGTACTCATCTCGTTCTCCCCGGCTCCTCCGACAACTCCCCTTTGGTTCGGCGAACACGAACACGACCGTCATTTCGCCACGCCCGCGCAGTGCCGCGCACGCCGCACCAGTGCCCCACCTCCCTCCGTCTCTCGACCAGTCGACCTCGCGAAAAGTCAAAGGCAAAGAGGGCGTCCCACACGGCTCACCTCGCACTCCGCCACCGCCACGCGGGCCCCACGGACACCCGTTCCCCGCATGCCAGTGACAAGCACTAGCAGCTCTTCCGGCCGAATCAGAGTTTCATAAAACACCTTTGGGTCACCACTTTCACCAGCAAATATTTAAAATCATCCCCTTCACAACCACCGCGAGAGTCGCCGCGCCTCGCCTCACCTCCTCGGACGGACTTGGCCGCGCCGCGCGAAACCTCACCTCACCTCACCACCGCTCCAAACGCGGGTCGCAACGCGCCGCGCGGCGCTGCCGCATCGAGAGCTCTGTTTTTGCGGCCAGCTTTTTTAGGGTCTTAGCGCGGCCCGCCCCGGCGATCGCGGGAGAAAGGACCGCCGGTCGCCGGAGTTCGGTGAGTGCCTGATCTGCCCTGGTGCCCTGCATCGCCTGTCGTTGTCGTTGTCTTTGTCTTCCGACGACCGGGCTCAGAGCTCCCTGATCTCGAGGCTTCGAGAGCTGCGCGCGGGCTTTGGATTGGAGCCGTGCGGATCGATCCGAGTCGATCCGCCGGACAAATTTGAATCCGGAGGCAGGATATCCATCGGCCTTCCTGAATTGGGACGAAGCCGCGGGTACGAGATTCGAAGAGATTTTGGTTGGACACAGTTTTGCCCTGAATTGGTTACAAGCCGATTTGGCAACAGGGAAGCTCTGGAATGGGAGATCGGGCGGCTGCGGCGGAGAACGGGAGATGGTGAGCGGAAGCTTTAGCCGGAGCACATCCGCGCGGCTCACAGCGAGGGGCGGCGTCGGGAGCCCGCGGGTGTCGACGCCCGGAGCCGCGCACCGGAACTGGTACTGGGCGGCGGCGGCGCCGTCGGGGCCGTCGTTCGATCGCGTCGTCTTGGCCTTCTTCCTGGCCTCCGTCGCGCTCGTGCTCTCCTGTGCTCTGTACCTCTACGTCTTCCGGTACTTGGGTCGGGGCCGTGTGGTCGCCGAGTTTGCCGGCGGCGAGAATCTCGAGTCCTGCGACGTGTTCGACGGCGTCTGGGTGCCGGATCAGGGGCACCCCTTGTACAACAGCTCGCAGTGCCCGTTTGCAGAGAGGGGGTTCAATTGCCTGGCCAATGGGAGGAAGGACACCGAGTACCTCAAGTGGCGGTGGAAGCCTCGGGGATGCGATTTGCCGCGGTTCAGTGCCCGGGCTTTGTTGCAGTGGCTGAGAGGGAAGAGGGTCGTGTTTGTGGGGGACTCCATGAGCCGAACGCAGTGGGAGTCCTTCATTTGCATGCTCATGACAGGGGTGGATGATCCACAGACGGTTTATGAGGTTAATGGCAACCAGATCTCAAAGACAATCCGGTTTTTAGGAGTGAGATTTGAGACCTTCAACCTCAGTGTGGAGTTCTTCCGGTCCGTTTTCCTTGTGCAGCAGATCCCTGCGCTTCGTCATGGGCGCAGAAGGGTCCGTGCCATCCTCAAGCTTGATAAGTTGGATGATTTAAGTCAGAAATGGGCAAACTCAGATGTTCTTATTTTCAACTCAGGGCATTGGTGGACTGCCAGCAAATTATTTGACATGTGAGTTTTCTTACTTTAACTCGTAGCACGGTTTGTTCTTCTTTAATTTTTATGTTATAACTAGCTGACTTTCAGTCATCTGATTTGTTACCAACATGTATCCCTTCACTCATCACAGTCCATGAAAATTGATGCTTTGTTCAAGGCAACTCAGATAGCTAGCACATTGTTCCTAACTTCCTATCTGAATTTCTAAGGAGCTCTACAGGATTAAAGGGGATAGACTGTAGTTTTTCACAAGAATTCAAAGTTACACTTATCCTATCATGAGTCAATGTGAGGTGCATTCTTAGCCAAGGTAGTGAAGCACTGAGGATAGATATTTAGAAATCTGGTTGCCAGTTCGATGTGTTTACCTTGAGAGCTGATGTCGTATCAGTTCAGTTGTTCCTTGAAGTCATAGCAACATGAAAGAGTGTTAGGTCCTCTTGTCATCTCATGATACCTCTGCCTCTGTCTCTGTCTCTGTCTGAATATTGGCTGTGGACCTTATGATTTTGACTATACCAAGTAAAGCTTAGTGCTTCTCTCAGTTGGCATTTTGTTCTTTTCTTGTATTCTTTTGGCTTATTGGTGTGCCCATGTTTTTTTTGGGACATTGTGTGCCCATGTTGCTAAGATCACAATTCACAACACAGTAATAAACGTGTCTTTTTTGGGGGGACGATATTGAAACTATACTTTTGTTGTCTTTTCAGTGCTTAGCTTTGGTAGGGTAGCTACTGAGTAGTGGAATTGTTATTATAAAGGTGTAATCCATTGTAATTTCTTGATTTGCATTGAAGACAACTTCATTTGTGTTTGATTTTCAAGCTCGATCTTTGCAACAGGGGTTGCTATTTTGAGGCTGGAGGTGTGCTTAAACTGGGAACATCCATTAATGCTGCTTTCAAAATGGCATTGGAAACTTGGGCGTCATGGGTGAAAGAGAGAATTGATTTAAGGCGAACCCGAGTATTCTTCCGTACATATGAACCGTCTCATTGGAGGTGTGTTTTTCTAGCATACAAAAGAAGTTTTACTTTCTTGTCTATTGCATTTTAGGAGTAAGTGCAATTCAAAATGAAGATATAAATGAATAGATCACTACATCCTCGGTATTACATTTTGATTTTGTGGGTATTCGAAAAGCAAATGTGCACAGGTCATTTCGAGAAAGTATATACTCAGTGATTTTTTTCACATTTACAGTGGCTTGAATCAAAAGGTGTGTGAAGTAACAGAACAACCTACAACTGAGGCCAATGGAAATGACAGGAGAGAATTTGGTGATATACTTGCTGGTGTTGTGGCAAATATGAGTGTCCCTGTGACCATACTAAATGTGACTTTGATGGGGGCCTTTAGAAGTGATGCTCATATTGGCCTTTGGAGTCATCCTAACACCATACTTGATTGCAGCCACTGGTGCCTTCCAGGAGTTCCAGATGCTTGGAATGAGCTTGTATTTTCCCACCTTTTGACGAATGGTGAGTTCCTTATTTACAAACATTCTTATATGACATTTTTTTAATAATAAAAATGTTCCTAAATCATCCAAGTAAAATATTTTGTAACTGCATAGAATTGTTTTATCTTACAAGCCATTTTTAATTGGGATGTAATCTGGAAATGCTGAGCTTTGTAATATGTAATGCAAAACACACATATTTGGTGATGCCTACTGCCGCCATGATTCCTCTACAGTATCATGCTCAATTGATTCACAGATCTGTCCTTGGCAATTGTGAAGGGTCAAAACTGAATACTTTGAACATTAGAGAAACTGCATCTATATGCATAAGTAATAAAGCCTTTCGAAACTCATTGGCAATGTTATTCTGGTTGGGGCTCACTATGAATTCCCAGCCCACCTGACTACCTGAGTTCTATCCTTGAGAGTTGAGAGTGGCATGGGTGCTCGCTAATGGAATTCCCAGGTGTTTTAGCTGGGCACATGTGATGTTCGCTTAGCCTGAGTTCAAGAGTCTCTGTACTCTTTCTTAGATAGTATGCAAGAAAAGCTACATGGCAAAAGAAAAGTTATCCGGGTAACGCTTCCAGAAAATGTATATTTGAGTAAATTCCATCTATATCAACGACTCACAGAATTCGATAGAGCTTTATATTGCATATCTGCCTTTTGTTTCTGCTTGATGAACCATGATGTGGTTCAATGGTGGTGATCTGATTTTTTCGCTGTCTGATTCTGCAGGTTGGCGAGTGCCGGCTAGCTGACTATTGACATGGTATACCTTTTTTCCCCGCTTCGTAATTTCCTTTTTCTTTGCTGCAAGAATCCTTGTGGGCAGCAGCATCTTCCCCCAAGTTGTGTTATGTTCACCTTTTTCCCCCCCTCGGTCACATAGGTCTGCACATCTCCTGAGGCATAGAATTTTGTGACATTTCCTGTTTTGGCTCTTTTTAGGCATAGAAGCATATCACAAGTGGCAACCTGTATGTAACAACAGTTCATTTGCAAAACTTCGGAAATTCAATTTTTATGCACATGACGTAATTTTTGCATTCTCATTCATCAGGCACATCGTCAAAAGAAACAGCTATAAATATGCAATGTCTTTTGTCCATTGTCTTCCTTTTCAGCTTTTACTAAAGGCAGAAAGAACATTGTGGGCTTGCGCGTTTGCATCAGCGCCTGCTCCGGTGCTCCCCTGTCCTCAGTTCAGCCTGTGGCCGGTGCGCCGACCATTTCTGTTTGGTCCTCACGACCTCACGGGGGGTTGAGAAAAACCACCCTCCATTCCGCGGCCATGCTATGCCATTATCCCGTGGGGGCGTGGGTAAAGAGCTTCTTGGACGGTTGGACCTTCCTTGGCAGAACCTCCTTCACATGACAGATCAAACAAACTCTGCCTATGCCGCTATTGCTATGTGGCAGCAGGCCACGGTGCGAGGGTAATATATGCTTGTCAACCTGTCGGCCGTCGCCGTATCTCTTCGTCCATTTCCAAACCGGCAGGCGGCAGCTATCGCGCCAAATTGACTAGTCAGGTTATCAATGCACCGGGACCGTTGTGGCAACCAGACAGTGCAAGGGGGGAAGTGCTTTCTGGCGTGCATGGTTGTGCAATTTAGCAGTGTCCCTGCCGTGCCGTCGACGTTCGCCGGAGCTCTGGCCGTCTCCGGTTGCGGCTCCTCCGTTTACTAGTAGCCGTTCCTGGTTGCAGCTCCTCCGTATTTTAGTAAGAAAATGTTTTTTTTTAAAGTCGATGAGGTCATTATTTTTAGCTTCATCAGCTCTAGCTCCTCCGTGCATTGTAGCAAAAGCCAAAAGCACTAAGAACTATGCTAAATAAGACCAAATTAAGAAGTAATTGGCCATGTTCATTTGAGCTTATAGATTGTTTTTAACTCGAGATTGGGTAGGCTGAAAAAAGAGCCATTGTGAATATCTTTTTTGCCGAGACTTATAAATCTTATTCGAAGCTCATAACTATTGATGTGTCATTTTTTTATCGTCAGCAATGATTATGGGGTCGTGTATGTATAGTGATGACGGTGGGGTTATGTGCTAGTAATACAAGACACAGATTTATACGTATAGGTGGAAGTATATGGTGGGGCGTCATGTATTTGTGGGTATGACAAAAAAAGATGAACAATTTTGATGAATTTTAGTGACAACACGATTATAAGAGACTAATGTGTTTGGCTAAGTGTTCGAAAAGTTGTATAGCCCCATGATTTTTTTTTGACAAGCCATGAAAAATATTTGTATGGTTCAAGGTTCCATAAAGATCAAATGATATAAGAGAGAGAATGTTCCTGCAATTTGTGAGATATTGATGCATGCATAAGTTGAAAATAGAAAAAGATATTAATACATATCTATAGTATCATTTGTTGAAATCATATCTATATGATAGTGAGAGAATGAAATTTTATATGATCACAAATATAAAGATAGCGCACGACTTCTATTGACTGACTGGCCCAATTGTCAGACTGATAGAGCAGTTACTGAACTGTCCCTTATATTACATAAAAATACAAGTTTTTCGGCTGTACATAACATATAGCATTGCAAACTAGAGTTTTATTGTACAAATGCTCATGATAATCATGCTCAACGAGTAGATGCACACTGAATCCTTAAAAGGGATTTAGAAGATAACCTATAATGAAAATCTTCACCCCCAGAAATGCCTTGTCTCAAAATTTATTTTTGAAGCTGCGATTTAAATCATAGATTCTATCTATACCACTTTGTAGGCATAGACAATTATTATTCCCTAATTAGCTCCAAATTATAGCTCACTTTAGTTTTAAGTTATTTTTTTAGCGAAGTGGTTTTTTTTTAATACATTAACATATGCAATTTCAAATAAATAAGCAATCAACACGTGTCTTTAGGAATAATTTAGTAATATAGATGCCGATATTTTATATATACTTAGTCAAAGGTAGAAAAATAACTTTACACCAAAGATAAATTAAATTGTAATTTGGAAATAATGGACTAGTAGCCAAAGCTTATAATTTGGAAATGATGGAGTAGTAGCAAAAGCTTATAGCCCTGCTTAGACCCATCTAGCTAACTATTATTTGTGTTAGTTAGAAGGAACTAGTTAATATCTAATTGTTAGCTGGGTGGTAGGTAAGACATTAGCAGAACTTATTATGAGGATCTAGATAGATTGTTAAGCCAGTCTCAATGGAGGTTTCATTAGAGTTTCATGCATATTAAATATGTTGATGCGACGCTATATTAATGAAGAGAGAGATGATAAGTGTTTCACGGGAGTAGAGAGAGTTTCATCCCCACGAAACTCCTATGCACTGTTTCCAAAATATGAATGGATTGCAAACTGTGTCATGGAACTCCCATTGAAGATGTGGTTAGCTATGAGGTGTTTGGTTCGGCGCCGGAACAGGCCATGCGGATTGTCGTCGCCACACTTTGCAACATCAAAAAATATCCAACACACCTATAGCGAGATTTTAGATTAGGAAAAGCCGGGGCTGCCGCATCTACACACTGAATCAAACATGGACAATAACACGTGGCGGGAACCAAACACCGCTTTAATTTTTAGCACCCAGATCCAAACAGATCGTTAGACTGGGCCTTGTAGTATTGATCATAGTCCCCAGATTATCTACTCAAATCAAGAAAAAAAATGGAAATCATCAGGAACGATTCACAGCCGGGAGACATTCCTCCCTACCTTCCGTTCCGTTACATCTGCACTAGTCAAAATCACCATTCAACCCTTCTCCATCCGCAATATAACCACCCCGGCCGCCGCGCAGTCCAGTCCAGTAGCCACTCCGCTCATCACAGTCGCGCGCCCACACAACGCCGTCTAACCATCACCAATGCCTCCTGCAATTCGACTCCTTCCCCTCCTCATCCTCGTCCTCTTCCACCTCCCCGTCTCCCTCTCCTCCCGCCACCATCGCCAGCGTCCCCCGTCCCCGTCCCCGGCCCCGGCGTCCTCTGATTCGGCGCCACTAGCGGCCCTCCTGGCCTGCAACGCCACCCGCTTCCAGCCGGCCTGCGTCTCCACGCTCTCCGGCGCCGCATCCGATGCCTCCACCGCCGACCTCCTCGCCGCGACGCTCTCCACGCTCCGCGCGCGCCTCCCGCCCGCCGTCACCACGGCCAAGTCCGTGCTGGCGTCCTCCTCCAACGTGAACCTCACCACCGCCGCCACCAACTGCCTCACGTTCCTCGCGCTGTCCTCGCACCGCCTCTCGCCGTCCCCGTCGCCGTCGCTGATCTCGGCCTCCACGGCGATGCTCCACCTCTACGACTGCTGGTCCGCGTACAAGTACGTCAACTTCTCCCGGACCATCTCCGACGCCATGGCCTACCTCGACGCCACCATCACCGTGAACAGCAACTACATCTCCATGCTCGCCGCGCGGCAGCGGTACGGCGACGACACGTCCCTCTGGCGCCCCCCGCAGACGGAGCGCGACGGGTACTGGCCGCCCCCCGCCGCCGCGGCCTCGAAGGCGGCCGACGTGGATGCGCTCGGCGTGCCCAAGGGCCTGCCGGCGAACGCGACCGTGTGCGGCGCCGGGTGCGACTACAAGACGGTGCGGGAGGCGGTGGCGGCCGCGCCGGACTACGGCGACGGCGCGTTCGTGGTGCACGTGAAGGAAGGGGTGTACAAGGAGACGGTGAGCGTGCCGTGGGAGAAGACGAACGTGGTTCTCGTCGGCGACGGCATTGGGAAGACGGTGATCACCGGCAATCTCAACGCCGACACGTCCGGCGTGTCCACCTTCAACACTGCCACCGTAGGTGCGTACGAATACGCGTATTTCAGCCCCCTTCCTCTCTCTCTTGTTTTTTTTTTTTCACAAGTTCCTTCCTGTGATGCGAAAAGTACGTCTACACTACACTGATGACAGCGTACTCTTCGGCGTCGTACGCGTGTGCTTGCATGGAATCAATGCAATGCGATCTCGTGACCCGAGCATTAAGGTAGCCGTTTGTCCGCACCGAAAACGATTTCCGTGGATTAGATGTTGTGAGTTGTGACGCAGCCCTACGTTTGATTTGCTTTGTACGTTGCCGTCCGGCATTTGGCACATGACCAAGTGAGCGTACGATCGGTTTTTTGGTGAAGGATTAGTTGGCTAGCACTAGCATTCACATAATTCGACAATTGTACGTAAGTTTCAGCTCACCAGATTGAAGTTGTCCAAATACTTTGTGGCTCTTCGTTTTTCAAATGTGACCCTATATAAACATAAAAGTTGTTTCTAGACACGTCCAGTGGTGAAGTTGCTTTAGCCTTTATTTAGGCCACGGCGCACACTGCAAGTTTTTTTTTTTTTTTTTGACTAGGCAGCTGGGACCGCATTTTTAGCCCTCGAAACAGAGAAGCAGCGCCTCTAATGTTTGTGTCAAGCAATCAATCTGCTTAATATATATTTGTTATTGTTATGTGAGTAAATAATGATTTGATAACTGCTGGCAGTAAATGTCTACCAACAAATTCATTTCATGATAGTCAATCAGTGCTACTACTGGCGAATCCAAATGGTGGATTCACTTTCCGACCGTAGCAAGCTCAGTTCACTGTATATGTGGGCAGCAATGCATGTGGTCCGTGCCGGGAAGCGACAATGCGGCGTAGCGTCACGAGCCTGCCCCTAGTCCTAGGCTACGCAAACACTCAACTTTCCCGTGCTCTGGTCGGCCCCACAAACGGAAAGCCGTGTGCCGCGTGTCGTGTCTCGCCTAATGATCCGCCGTCTCAACTTTTGTCGTGCTCGTGCACTCCCATCAGCCATCACTGATTCATGGCAAGTCGTCGTGTCGTGGTGCAGGTGTGCTCGCGGACGGGTTCATGGCGCGCGACCTGACGATCGCCAACACGGCGGGTCCCGACGCGCACCAGGCGGTGGCGTTCCGGTCCACGGGTGACCGCACGGTGCTGGACGGCGTGGAGCTGCTGGGTCACCAGGACACGCTGTACGCGCACGCCATGCGGCAGTTCTACACCCGGTGCCGCGTCGCGGGCACCGTCGACTTCGTCTTCGGCAACTCCGCGACGGTGCTCCACGACACGGCCCTGGTCGTCCTGCCCCGGCAGCTGCGGCCGGAGAAGGGCGAGAACGACGCCGTCACGGCGCAGGGTCGCACCGACCCGGCGCAGCCCACGGGGATCGTCCTCAGCCGCTGCGCCGTCAACGGCAGCGACGAGTTCCTGGCGCTGTACCGCGAGAACCCCGGCGTGCACCACGTGTACCTGGGACGTCCCTGGAAGGAGTACTCCCGGACGGTGTACCTCGGGTGCACGCTCGCGGAGATCGTGCAGCCGCAGGGGTGGATGCCGTGGAACGGGGACTTCGCGCTCAAGACGCTCTACTACGGCGAGTACGACAGCGCCGGACCTGGCGCCGGCGCGGCGAGCCGGAGGGTGGCGTGGAGCAGCAAGGTGCCCAAGGAACACGTCGACGCCTACAGCGTCGCCAACTTCATACAGGGGCACGAGTGGATACCAAAAGTGTAGGTAGTACTGCCGTATCGTGTAATAACTGTAGTAGTAGAGAATGTAGCAATCGTGTCAAACAGTTGACACGGTGCTTCCTGACGTTGAACACGAATAAAACCAGTCTGCCGCGATAACGATCGCCATGAACAAGAACATCGCTAGTGTCTGTGGCCTCAGCCCTCAAGAGAGGAGTGGCTTAGGCCTTGTTTACTTCCAAAAAATTTTGCAAAATAGGAATAGTAGCACTTTCGTTTGTATTTGATAAATATTATTAGATTTGTCTCGTCAATTCCGACCAAACTGTGCAATTAGTTTTTATTTTTATCTATATTTAATACTTCATGCATACGTCTAAAGATTCGATGTCACGGAAAATCTAAAAATTTTTGCAAAATTTCTAGGGAACTAAACAAGGCCTTGGACGAAATGGCAGAGTGATGTGGAGGAGTAGAGCACGAAGATGACAGGCAGATAGGCTCGGCGTGCGGCTTCCGCAATTAGCAGGTGCTGGCAAACAACATTATCGCCTCGCCGCTAGTGGCGGTCCAGCACTGCATCACTGGCTGCCTTTGCAGCTGCGCCCTCCATCGCCGCATGTGCGCCGCCGCCCGACCACCCAACCAAGATGAGTCGGAGCTCGGGGAGTCACCGTCGTGTCGTGGATCGGCGCCTACCCACTTACGGACGCATGCATTCATGCGCCATGACTCGAGAAGTCGATAACAAAAGAGGCAGGACCGCAGGAGAGCCGAAATGTTGTGTGGAGGTAACGGGGAGTACTACTCCGTCCTAAAGAAAAAAGTTTAACTATATTTATAGAAAAATAAATATTAGCTACTCTGACAAGCTTCTACTACATCAACGGCTGAGATATTCTTAAAATACTGTTTGTTAACTTTTTGTGACAAAAAAACACTGACAGATAAACTAATGCCTTGTTTAGTTTCCGAAAAATTTTGCAAAATTTTTCAGATTCTCCGTCACATCGAATCTTTAGACGTATGCATGAAGTATTAAATATAGATAAAAATAAAAATTAATTACACAGTTTGGTCGGAATTGACGAGACAAATCTTTTGAGCCTAGTTAGTCTATAATTGGATAATATTTATCAAATACAAACAAAAGTGCTACTATTTCTATTTTGCAAAAAATTTTGGAAGTAAACAAGGCCTAAAACAAACAGGGCCTGTAACAAAGTCCTTCCTCGGTTCCGCCTCGGCGTCTCACAGGTTACCAGCAATCTGGGCCGCCAACAAAGCTCCACCTCGGCCTTGATGGCCTTGTTGTAAGTTTTTGGAGGACTTTCTTGTTTCTCACAATCACCTTAATAGGTGGTCTTGTATCACTGCTTTCTCTTTTTTTTTTTGCGAGCAATTACTGCTTTCTCTTAATCAATATATATACAATAGTCTTTGTCCCAAAAAAAAAAGTGGCAGCTTTTCAGGTGTCATGTTTCATCACTCTATTCCCATGGAATGTATATACAAAACCAGGGCAAGGCATATTTGAAGTTATAGCACGTACTGCGGCAAATTCCCTTCAGAAGACGTCAAAAGCAAATACAGGGATCAATGAAGAAAGCAGGTAGATTCACACATTCAGGCCTTGTTTAATTCGCGAAAATTTTTAAATTTTGCTATTGTAGTACTTTCGTTTTTATTTGACAACTATTGTCCAATCATAGACTAAATAGACTCAAAAGGTTCATTTCGCAAATTTATAAGTAAACTGTGCAATTAGTTATCTTCTTTATATACATTTAATGCTTCATGCATGTGCCGCAAGATTCAATGTGATAAAAAATCTTAAAAAAATTTTGAAACTAAACAAGGCCTCAGTTTACAGACGCCAGCTGGTTTGGACCTGGGCAGAAACCAATCTGCACATGCAGAAATTCGCTTCAATTGTATAGCCGCAAAAGGATTTACACTTTGTCCCCTGATTTTTCTTCTTACATAGCTAGTTCTACAATTTTGTACACCTTGGTTATTCTAGTAAAGATGGTGGGGTGGATACAAAACTCTGGTTGAGGACCAGAATAATCGCACACTGGAACATCCGAACATACTGTACCAACATTACGCTGGTGCAACATAAGATCATACTGACTAACCACTACAAAAAATACTGGCTACTACCGGGGGTATGCGTACATTTCAAGCATGCCACTATACATGAAATGAAATAGTCAGGTTGCTCTGTTCTCATGATGATCTGTCGACAGAAAATACTAGGCAAAAATCATGCGTCAATTCCGGGACCAGGGTAAGCTGGGAGACTCATTATCCTCTTGTCAAGCACAGGAGCGCCCACTGTAAAATGGTACAGGCTTTGAAACTCCAAACCTTTCAAGCCAAGTGCCTCGTGAACTACACAAAAAAGATTTAGAAAATTAGAATCTACACAAAAAATCGAGAAAATTAGAAGCTATCAGTGGATGGTTAAACTATTGCCAACTCTCTGAATTGACTGGAAATATGGAGAATATTACTGCCTCAGGTCAATAATGATTGACGTTTCAGAGTTTCAGACAGCCATGTTAGCCTGCATTTAGCTGTACACTGCTGTCTGAAACTTCGAGAAATAATGACAAGAAGGCGTTATTCAAGATGTCATCATGGATTATAATTAAGAAAAAAAAAAACAAGCATCATAAATCAGAAGTGACATTTGCTTCATGATGACAAGAAGTGAAGATGAGCAATCAACTTTTGCACGAAAATCGAGCAATGTGCTGCAAAGATGTAGCCAACCCATGTTTTTCATGAACAAAAAAACTAAACATTTTGCATGTAACACTGTACAAAATATTAAATGACAGAATTGATCAATTGAGTAGTTGGGATGATGTCATTATTAAGCTGGACAGCTGAACTATTAGGAAAACATGATTAGAGCATAGTCATGTGCTCAAGCATTAACACATATTTGTCTTTCATCAAATTTCTGAGAAATAGGTGTAATTGACATAATGTGTAGAAATTGATGACACCTAGTGGTGAGACAGCAGAGTTGGGTGCATAGGGGCATGTAAACCAATTTTGTTTCAGGACATGATAATTAGTTCATTCTCTATTGTGAGTGTTAATTCACACCAGGCTAAGGAAAACCAGATAGCATCGCTTTAAGGGGATTAAAGGTAGAAGAAGGAGATAGACAATGTATGCAACTTCTGGGTTATGGCAAGAGTAATTCATTATTCTTGGTTCTCGCTTGATTCAAAAAGGATACAAAAAGATCCTTCAGAATCTAACAAACACCCTTTAACCCCAGGAAACTTATGTTAACTATGTCATATATGCCTACAAGGAAACTTAATTAACATCTAAAACACTTTCTATCTCGTTTCTAATTACCAGATCTTTAATGTTCACAAACTGCAAAGCTCAATAAAAAAACTGGGATTTGCACCTCCATGTTGTGTACAGCATGAGAGTTTTTTTAGAGCAAATTGAATGGTGTTCAAAAAAAATATTATGTTCTTAACCATTTGTAGACACTCCCTGCACCTATATCAGCTAATGTAAGAGGATCATTGCTGAATAAAAACAATGCCTCCATGGTTAACCAACAAAGTACGGAACTATGATTGAGCTATTAAAATCGCAGCTCAACTTACCAGCATCATCAAAGTAGCATCCAATTCCTGTGGCAGATATTCCAACAGCATGGGCCTCGAGGTAAAGCACTTGACCAAGAATGCCAGTCTCCCAGAACAAACGAGGATACATCCATTCACCTTTCTCATGCAACACGGGCTCGAATCTAGCAATCATCCCAAGGCTAAAGCACCCATGGGAGGCAATTTCCTGTATATAAAAAAAGAGGATAAATACTATTCACAATCAATTGGGAAATTTAAAAGAGGAATATTAAAATTAGTTTCAAATGGTTAATATAGCAGGATAAACAACATAACTAATGGTGGAATGCGCAAATCTGAGCACAGCAAACAACAGCATAAATAATAAAGCAAATCAAATACTACCTCAATTCCAAATTATAAGACGTTTTGGTTTTCCTAGATACATTGCTTTAACTATGTATCTAGACATCGTATGTCTAAGTGCATAGCAAATGCTAAGTGTAATTTATAAATGAATAGCCTGAAACAACACCATTTGACATCTCCATATACCTGAAAGCACGAGACCTGCATGGCAAACTTCTGGCAATCCCCTTTCATCAGCCTGTAGAGTGGGAGGCCATCAGGGCATCCTTCTGGCTTAACCCACTCAAAGTCCTGCCTCATGGCATGCTGCAACGCATCAAAGTGCTCCTCATTCCTGACAAGGAAATACATCCCCTTAGGCAGCCCTGAGATATGATGCACAAATAGTGCGGCATGCACCTCTGCTTCCCATGGTAATACACGGAATGGCAGGGCACTCTGCTGCCCTTGCCGCTCGCCTGATCCAACCTCCCCTGATGGGAGGCAGTGCATCAGCATCTGGTAAAACGTATCCCTTCCCATCACATGCACGCCGTCCATGTCCACCGCGCTTCTCCTCTGCCGCACTACCTCTTGCACTGTTAATTCATTATACAGTCCATTGGACAAGGCTGGACTCTTCTGCCATGGCATCACAAAGAACCGTTCCCCGAGTGCAGGGCCATGCTTCTTCACTTGCTCTGCTGTTCTGTATATCACATCCCACACCACATGATCTTTACTAAGTGCATTTGCCTTCCCCACCCACTCCAGCCCATCAAACCCCCTTAGCGCCTCACTCATTCTGCCATAGTCGACCTCAGGCTCAGACCCCGCCGGGAATAACAGAACAGCGCAATCTGGATGCTGCCGTTCCACCCATGGCGCCTTACCCTTGACCACTTTGTCAGGCAGCCCCTCCGGAGGGGCAGCCGGGCTCCCTTTGTCCACACCAACGAGCCTCCCGAGGTCCTCGTCCGACAGCCCGTCTAGCACACGCGCGTCCCAACCCAGCGTGGCTGCGGCCACCGCCACCGCCGCGAGCGCGTGCCCCACGTCGTGATTGCAGTACCGCAGCGCCCGCTCCCCGTACTTCCACGCCTCTCGCCAGAAGATTGACGATAGCGCCAGGACCGCCATCCCCGGCGCAGACAGAATCGCGGAACGATCCCCAACTGGTGCGGTAGCGCGGACCTCGAGGAGATGATCGCGGGGCGCGTAGTGGGCGACGGCGAGGCGGTCGGCCTCCCGCGGATGCGGGAAGAGCAGGTGGGCCTCGGTGGGGTGCAGGTTGCCGCTGCTGGGGTTCACGCGGAGCGACCAGGTAGAGAGGCCCGCGGACTTCCAGGCGGAGAGCGCGAGGGAGTGGAAGAGCAGCGCGGAGAGGGAGTCGACGGTGAGCGGCTGCGGCGGCGGGGGCGGGGAGTGGAAGAGGGCAGGGTACGGGACGGGGGCGACCGGAGGCGGATTGGGGAGCGGCAGTTGCGGGGCGGGGCAGAAGCGGAGGAAGGGGTTGGGCTGGTTGGCCCAGTCGAGGCGGCCCGGACCGCGCGCGTAGCCGGCGGTGGGACTGTGCTTGGTGCGGCAGTGGTAGTCCGCGGCCGCGGAGGTGGAGGTGGAGGAAGAGGGGCAAACGGAGGAGGACATGGCGACACAACGCAGGGCGGCGAGAGGGAAGCAGCGGCGCGGGCGTGACAAGAGGTGGAGGTGGTGGCGGTGGCGGAGGAGCATTTCTTCGAGCGGGCGCGGCAAGGTGTGTCTGCGGAACGGGATGGAAGGATGCGGAAGGTTCGCCAACAAGGACCGGAAAAAAAAAATCCCTTTGATGAACTGCACAATTACACATATTGCCACACTTCTTTCCCAAAACCTTGGCCCGCTAGAATAGCAAAAGTGGACTGGGCCAGGACAATTGAAACGTGGAATCGATGCGTGGACTTGGGCCGCATTGATGCTGTTTAAGGGTCCAAAAATCTTCGCATTGATGCTGTTTAAGGGTCGACAGCTCAGGGGAAATGGATGCCAAGGTTTGCTACTTTGGGCTTCGCGTGGCGGTTGGGCCCTAGCAACACCCTGTTACTTCACCGTTGCCGTATCGGCCCACTCACGTCCGCGTCAGGAGCCGCAATCTGCGCCGGCCTTCGGGCCATGAGTCCCCATCCTACGCCGCGTTCCGAGACTTCCGAGCCACAGCCGCGACCGCAAACCCTGGGTCATGGCGCATGGCGCATGCCGCCGCAGCCGGACCCGGACTAGTCGCTGTTGCCGCACCGGCGACAAGGCGCGGCGCCGCAGCCGCGTGCGTGACGGCGAGAGGCGAACCAACCATGCGCTGGATTCCTCCTCGCCCTCGCCCCCCTGCTGAGCACGACGTGTCCATGTGAATGGTCCACGCCTTCCTCGTTGCCAACGGCAATGCCGGAACAGGTGAGTCGTGAGACGAGCACGAGCCGTGAACACTCGTAGTACTCCAACAGTCGTACGCGCAGTGCCCCCACCACACCACCGCAGCGTCGCCGCGACCAGTTCTTTCTTCAATTTGTCCCTTGGCAGGCTCTCGCTTTGCCCGGTCAAAAGCTCAAAAGCTGGCAGCGCGGCGACAAACGTCCGACGCAGGTCGACGCGTGTCGCGGCGCCGGCCCTTGCGCGGTGGTCTCTGTCCTGTCCTGGCCTAACCCTATGCCACCGAGTGCAGTGGTCGGTCCATGCCTGGTGCCGCCCATGCCGGCATGCCCGCCCTTTGCCCTTGCATGCGTATCTGACGCCGGGAACGGTGGCGTTCGATTGCCGCGTCCCGCTCGTGCTGGCCGAGGCAGAGACACCGGGGCCGGGGGCTACCACCGCCGCCGCGTGTACGTACGAGCCTCGAACCCGTCCCTCCCAAACAATATTGTAGTACACCGCGGTACGGACCACGACGGAGTGTCTTGGACGATGGCTCACAGGCAGGGCGGCATAAAAAAGAGCGCGAGCTCGCAACGCGACGCCGCCGACGACGCCGACGCTCGTGGGTATGGCAAGAATAGTGGTTAGAGATGCAGGAACAGTGCCATTTCTGTGTATTGTATGCACCTCTACTTGTACTGCAACTAACCAGATCTGGACGCGTTTCTCTGGTTTTCTAATGGCGAACGAGGAGAAAAACCTAATCCCAGTCACTTGCAACGCAACCATCCAACTACTCCAATCGTGAGTGGCAAGGGAAAGGACTCCAATCAGGAGTATGTACAGTGTCTCGGCGAAGCGATGGCACCGCTGGAGCGAGCTCGCACGTACAGCCTGTGCTTTTTAGGTGTGCTGCTGTTGGAAAAAGCGAGCAAGGCTGATGAGCTGCAAAAGACTGCAAGTGAACATGACGAGATCATGGATCCGGGCAATGATGCATCTCGTTCTTTGGCGCAACAGCAATGTGCACCCAGCCGAACCTCTCGATGGACGCAATGATGCTTGCTCTATATCAGTACGATACAGGGAGGCACGGCATTTGAATGCTTGCATTGCGTCCATGGTTACGTGGCAGTGGCACACGACCAGAAACACCGAGATGCTGCATACAAAGAACTCAAAAGTCAGGGTGGTTCATTCATCTCAAACAGCACTCAAATAATATCCTTTTGGTCCCTAGCAATCAAGCTAATCCAACTTCACTACGGCATAAAAAACGACGCCATCATATTCATGCCAACATGATGCACTGTTCGCTGGTCAGCAATCTGATATTGCATCACTCCAGATTTATCACTGAAACTGTTCAACCACCATACAACAAACCAGGCGTACTGCAAAGCAATAGCCCATGGGACTTGAAGCAACAGACCCGGACAGGACTCAAGCCAGAGAGGGAAAAAAAACAGCCTATACTGACGAATTATTGGCAAAAACCAAAAGAATTGTTAACCATCAGAAAGCAGCGGGAGGGCGCAGCTGTGACGGCGAACAAAAGTATAGTCATTCGGGGGAAAGGCCTACATAGCTACCTTTACAGAGCTGTTGCTATGTATGTATGGAGCTTGGGAAGTTTTGTATCCGGTATACTACTCTCAACGAAGCTATCTACAACAAATCTCATGAGCTCGACAGGCTCGCAGTAGGTGTTGCCGGCACTGCACTGTTCTGCGTCGAGTTGTTCTTGTTCTCACCCCAATGCCATAGCATGCTCTCCCAGAAGCAGAACTTCTCAAAGCAAGTTTTCAGCCTCGGATCAGTTATGTTCCGTTTCCAATGCCCATCAGTGAAGTTTGCTTTCTCAGCCTGCCGCCGCTCCCACTCCAACCCAGCCTTCAACCTTGACCTCAGAAGGCAATAGCTCTGAAGCTTCTTGGGCATCTTGTTGTGCACCTTCCACCAGCGAGCATGCGCTACATCACTCGCAAACTCCCGCAGGATTTCAACATTCCAGTTACAATCATAGTCCCGAAAACACAACCACGGCTTTCGGCCCAAGTAGTGAAGGACATAGAGGATCGGTGGGTTAGCACCAAACAAACGAGTCTTCTTGGCTTTCACCTCCTCTTCATCACCCTCCCAGAAATGCTTCAAGAAATTCATGTGTTTTGGAATCCGATGCCACCATGTGAATATCTCATTGAGGTATCCTTGGTCACCACCATTGTAAGATGTTATCTCATTGATGTGCTCCATCAGTAACTGGAATGTGCAGTTTGAAGGCTCAATGACCATCACTCCGGAGTTGAAGAGTGTCGCATTGTTCCCAGTTGCAGTGATTTCAGGCATTGCAAACAAGAAGTCAATGTTCCTCAGTATGAGGAGATCAGCATCAATAAAAATAACCTTGTCATAATCTGTAAGCTGCCATAGCCTGAATTTGCTGTAGTTCCATTCATTGTAGGCATCACGTTCAGCTTTGGGATTCCGGATCCTCTCTATTATCCTGACCTTCCACCCCGCAGATTCCAGCCCCTTGCGGTGGTGGTCACTTATGGTGTCATCAACAAGAATAACAAGGTCTCTTGTTGATCCTGCTTGACGAATGCTTTGAGCTGCTGTGATTGCACCGCAAACATATTCACTTGCTGAATGCAGTATTGTAGCATATGCTTCTCTGCGTCTGTCTACTGTGTAGAGTCGTGCTGCAGAAGAAAGGAAATTGTTCATCATTGAGGTGAAAAAAACCTTAGACAGTGAATAGGTATATTTGAGTTTCTTTTTACAACAAGTTTAAAGCAAACTAGTCTGTCTCACCAACATATTCCAGAAACGATAGTTGCAATGCGGCATTATTTGTAACGGGTGTTGAGAAGTTTATGCATGCAATTATTCGTTTTTTTTTTGGATATGTGCAGTAGGGTAGAGTGGTAGACTAGGGAAATAATGAACATCTTCTGATGGGAAACTATTACAAGCTTGATACATTAGTCAACTTACCTTTTGCGTTGAGAGGAACAGCAAGCTCACATGAACCAACAGGCAGCCTGAGCTTCTCCTTCAGAGCCTTCACGTCAGGTTTGTACAGCCATGCATTGCCTTCACGTTTCACTAGGTCCTTGCAAGAGAAGAGATTTGGAATTGGGAAGCAATCAGTCACAAACAGCACATGGATTCCACTATTGCCTCTTGTTGTGGCTGCCGCTAATTTTGCTGCTGACAACTGCAAATGCAGCCTTGCAACATCTCTTGACCAACCCGCCACACGAGAACAGGGAAGCTTAACAGCAACAACATCAAAATGTGTCGCTCTTGGAAAACTTGGATCTGGAAGCGAAGGGCAAGATGGTATCTCTGTTTCTTCCTCCTCATCTATCCATTCAGGATACAGAGTCTGCCAGGTAATGCTTTCATTGGCATGCTCTAGCCTTATGATTGAAAAATCACTTTCTGGGAGCATATGTGTCCAAGCGCCAAACTCAGTTCTATTAAAATTCAGGAGTCCAACACTGAGCTTTTGTTCACCAACATTCAGATTTTGGATACTTTTATACACATCCTCCCATTGAATGCTGGCAGAAGATACATATCGGGGATCAGAACTTCTCTTATCCCATATCCACCCATTGACAAGCCTGCAAAAGCATCATGGACAGCATAAGCACCACATAAATAGACATTGTACTGTTATATTAAAAACTTCAAGGCTCAATCGCGTAAACATTAGACCATGAACTAATGGGGAGGTATCATGAATTCTCTACTGCATTACTGGATATTGCGCACAGGTATACTCACCGAGAGCTTGACTGCAACTGATGTTCATACACAGATGGTGTGTATAGGAGTGTTAGAAATGCAGCAGACATGATAGCGAAGAGCAAAAGTTGCAACGATCGGAATTTGCAACCTGAACTTTTCTCCAGCACAAAAACATCAAATTTTTCAACCTCTTTGAAACTTTTGCTTTTCTGGGTCCTTCTCTTAGCTGTGTCCTCACTGAAAAGGTAGAGAGAAAACAATGTCAGGACAGCAAACTCTTCAATGCGTGTATTTTAACAACAATTAGTAATCCTAATCATCAACCAAAAAATAAGATATCGAAAAACAAGATATTTGATTTGTGATACAACTGTCTTTGGATAAAAGGCAGTCATCACAAAATGGAAGTCAATGTAGGTTCAAACCATTTATGATGATAGAGTACAGAATTACATTAGGAGAAAAATTACACATGGTAAATTGCTGAAGAAATAAGTGCAATTCTCGGCTCATGTGATCACTGTGTTTTACCTAAACTGCAAGTTAGCAATACATATTTTTCAGCAGGACCATGCCAAAATAATTACAGCCATATTGTTGAAATGATAACACTAGTCCGAGGTAAGAAAACCTGGTCCCAGCTTTTTACTTCGTAATCTTAGTTCTAGAAAGGTAAAACTAAAGTAGTACTGGTGCTGGTATTTAACTTTCCTAGAAGATTGCATTGATCTTTATTTATTTAATGTTCTCGCTTGGGAGGAGATGAATCCAATGACATGTGGCCGCACCTGACAGTACTGCCTTGTAATACTAAAATTAAAGTATTCAGAGCACATCTTTTTGAGAGAAAAAACTTGCCGTGTCACTTATAAGAGTAAAGTGCTCAATCAAACAAAAGTTATTTGGCTATAGAAGGAAAAAAGGCTAAAGAAAAAAATCCACACCCAGCACTGAGAATTAAAAAGGAGCCAAAAGAAATTAGTGGCCTCTGTTAATGTCGAGAGCTCTACTTTATTAGTCTTTTGGGAAAGCAGAGCATACAGGAAGATGCCTGGTACCTAACCCTCCATGTTCTTTGATACCATGAAACACGCAACGAAAAAGCCGCACGGATGGTTGATCCCAGCTACAGAGAAGAAGAAAACCTTTTCTTCCCAGTACTAGGGTAAACATCATGAAGAAAATTTGGTCCAAACATATGGACCCGACCAAGATAGCTGAAATCACCGGTAGGGCGCACACAAAAACCTATTATTTTCAACACCTGCACGCCTGCATAGCAATTCAACGGTCCAGGGCCAGAGGAGGCACCAAGCAGCAGCAGTAGCTGACCTGCTCAATGTGGCCTTAGCAGACACTGCACATGAAGCTAATGCTTGCAGTGCAGGGATTTAAATACGGCTGCTGCCACAAGGTGCAGTCTTTGGGCAAAACAGCAGTGCGAGCACATGGATGGCCACCGACGCCAGGCTGCGCGCTTTACAGCAGAAGAAACTGCTCAGCTCGCAGCAAATCTTTGTTGCTTGTTAGTAGAATCCGATTATGGGATCGGAAATCGCCACAAAAGAGTGTAACTTTCGGCCAGGAGAACCGTGAAAATCCCGACGAGTGCGAGGACGGGCAGATTTACACGTTTCAAACGCATCGATAGCGACCCACCAGCAGCCACACATAGTCACATATCATCTGTGGGGAGATGGGGCGAAGTTGTTGCCGGTTTCTCTAGCTGGGTATGGCAAAATGGGAGGAAGAACGGACGGACAGGTGGAAGATGTCATAAAGGCATAACCACCACTACCAGCGCCACCTACAAAATCAGGGGAAGTTATGAAGGAGGGGCAGGGCATGGTGAACGGAACAGCGACCAGAAGGGAAGGGACGGCATCTTGTACAGGGTACATGGCACTAGTACCGCAACACACTCCCTCCTGCAGTCCTGCTGCAAGATTACACTCTCCCAGAATGGAGGATGGTCGCCATCTCACCACAGACACAGGCATCAATACCAGCTTAGATGCAAGTCAATACAGCACGCAGCACATGACCGCACATGGTTAAGCAAATGGCGCATCTGAGGCTAAACCTGGATTAGCACGCTATCCACAGTCCACACCAAGCAGAACCAGCTCAAAAGCGTGAGCAGAAGGCAGGGTGAGGGTAGTGAGGGGGAGGGGAGGTAGATCGAGACTCGAGAGGGAGGGAGATCTTACGCTGCCCCGGCCGGCCGATACCGGGCCTCCAAGGAACCCATGCGCTTAAACTCCAGGATCCTCTTCTCGGCGTTAACCCCGACGAAGGCTCAGGCCGACCACGCTTGCACCGCCCAGGTTGCGCCGCTTCTCATCTGCAATGGAGACAAGGGAGGCACGTCAGGATCCGCTAGCTTTCGCAGTCCCTCCATTAAAGCAAGAAAACAAGAAGATGCCCCGGATGCCACACAGGGCCAGACACAATAGAAGCGGAAATCTCCGTGAGGCGAAGCATGAAGGGCATGAATGGGAACAAGTCGGTTAAGAAAGGAGCAACAACGCGCGGTAAAGCTGTGAACCCGAATCTACCGAAAAAGACGGCAACAAATCAAGCAAGAAACAAGGGAGAGGAAAAAAAGGGGTAAATCTGCTGCCGAAAGGGAGCGTAGGAACACCAAATCGAGCAAATGGTGGTGCCTGACACACTACCATACCACCAGCGCAAAAAGAACACGAAACACCAAGAACAGATCAGGCGCCTCCTCCCAGCAAGAACGCATCGGAACCAGATGAAAGCACGGCAAGAACCGGCGGCGGCACAGGCTGACACAGGCAGGGCGGCGCGTACCCGGAAGGCAGCCGGCAGGAAGGCAGGCAAGCGAGCGGGCTGGAGGAGGCGGCGACGGCTTCAATGGCGAGAGCAACGGGCGGCGGCAGGAGCGGTTGGACGGACCTCAGGCGGCCGATGCGGGGTGAGGTGGCGGCTGAGTGGCTCCGGTTCGTCCTCTTCCTCTCTCTCCTCTCCTCCTCTTCTACAGAGCTCTGGGTGGGCTTGAAGAGTGGAGCAGGAGGAGTTGTATATATAGCAAAGATATATAACCCCACTGCAAAAGCAAAGGGGGGGAGCTGGTTTAAGCAAAAGCAAGCAGATGAAAATGGGGAAGCGCGCTGCTGTTTCTGTTTAACATGAGTAATCTACTAGTAGAACCATATTTCCCCGTTTCCTCTGGTGGGCCCACGTCGCGTACGGTCGTGGCCAAATCTTTGGTTCCTGTGGGGCCCCGGGGTAGGGTGATTAGCGGAGTCGGTGAGGCTGGTTAGCCAAAGCAGCGTAAGCTGGCTGATGCCTGACGCAAGAGGGAGAGACCACGTTGACACATTCTTGGCTTATGACGAAAGCTGGCTTTGTAGTAGTAGTAAAAACGAACGTGTTTTTTAGTTACTGGTTAGTGGTTACTACTTCTTGTACAAACCGTGTCGCATGCCTAGAATGGCAAAGACAGTCATGTGAATCTTGTATATGGAACTCCTGCGCTCCGTATATGGAAGTATCATGCTTCTTTAATTTCAAAGTGCAAGTCATAGGAGTTAATCTCTCTAGATATACGTTATTCTACGGTTTCCAAATATACTTGCGTCGTTTCTTCATAGTCTCATCATTAAATTAATGAGAGTCTACCATGTGCCAAACCTTTTTCCTGGGTCTCAGGGTGCTTAGGAGAAAACCCAGTAAAACGTGAGAATGGTGAACTTATCTCCCGTCCGTGTAGGCTAAACTACTGCGAGTGGTCTAATTTGACCGACTTTGACCAATTGACCTGTGTTAGATCAACTTGACGTGCTCATGAAATTTTAAGTGTGAAGCCACGCTGGAGAAACACGTAAAGTACAGCCACTCGTTACATTATTACCAAACTTGTTAGGAGGAATCTTCCTGCGGAGTCTCTTTGTACGGTGTCGAGCATTTTCAGTTGAGCTTTTGTTGTTACAGGAACTTCAACACGGGTTACAGTAGACATTTTAGTCGCAGTTCAGCTATTGCCTCACTGTCTTCATGTCATATTTTAGTCTAGGTCTTGTTTAGTTCTTAAAAAAAATCAGATTTTTCGTCACATCAAATCTTAGGTACATACTAAAATATTAAATATAAATAAATAATTATACAGTTTCTATAATTTACGAGACGAATTTTTCGAGTCTAACTAGTCTATAAATAGACAGTATTTATCAAATACAAAAAATATTATAGTATTTATTTTGCAATTTTTAAGCTAAACAAAGCCCTAGTAGAAACGAGGTCGGTGCTCGTTCGAGCTCTATGGCAAGGACAAAAACAGTGGGACCGAGATTCTGATTGTAGTAGAATTTAGGTCTTGTTTAGATGCGAAAATTTTTTAGATTTCGCTACTGTAGTATTTTCGTTTGCTTGTGACAGATATTATCTAATTATGAACTAACTAGGATTAAAAGATTTGTCTCAGTGATTTACAGGCCAATTGCGTAATTAGTTTTTGTTTTCGTTTATATTTAATGCTTCATGCATTTGCCGCAAGATTTAATGGGAGGGAATCTTAAATTTTTTTTTAATTTTTTAGTCATCCTCACATTTCTGCGAGTGCCCAGCGGTATATGCTTTTACCTGCGCCATCTCTATTGCAATCCGCTTGGTTTATTTCAAAAAAAATGCTTGGTCGTGTTGCTAAACAGCTCCACCGACGTTCCATAAGGCCAGTCTCAATGGAGGTTTTATTAGAGTTTGATGCATATTAAATATGCTGATGTGGCGCTATATTAATGAAGAGAGAGATGATAAGAGTTTTATGGAAGTAGAGAGAGTTTCATCCCTATGAAACTCCTATACACAACTGTGTCGTGAAACTCCCCACAAGGATGGCCTAACCGCGTCTGTGGCAGGAACGGATTTTCCATCGCAATCATGGTCGCAAGACCAAAAAAGAAATGCCAGAACGGAGAGAAAGCGAAGGCGCTGGGGGTACGCGAATTCTGGTGGGCCTCCGACCCGTTCTCATCCGGCCAGCCCCCTCCTCGGCTCGTCTCCTGCAATAGTAGTGTTGTGGACCTCATCAATGAGGAGCGCCTATACCTGGGGCACGTTGCCTAACGGGCCGAGGGGGCACGTCGTGCCCTGCGGGCCGTGCCTTACCGGCCTGCGGGCCTGACCTCCGGCCCAGGCACGGGCCCGTGGGCCTTTTTGCGTACCGGACGGGCCCGTCAGGCCGGGCCAGCCC
>Ga0182004_10000020_pt1 | contig 49954 bp, 31 predicted proteins | sample Sormic07211540_1_FD_120479 | JGI IMG/M metagenome (GOLD analysis project Ga0182004, IMG submission 120479) | Endophyte microbial communities from Sorghum bicolor roots, Mead, Nebraska, USA - 072115-40_1 MetaG | ecosystem: Host-associated > Plants > Roots > Unclassified | place: USA: Nebraska...
CTTTAGTAGCTAAAGTTCCAAACACATTGACTAAAAGGAGCTAAAATAGTTTAGTTCCATTAGTCATCCAAGAGTAGCTAAAATAATTTTAGCTAGCTAAAATTTAGCAAGGGGAACCAAACATGCCCTAATTCTCTATGTATGCACATGTTACTCGACTATTAAAATCCGTCTCCGATCCGTTTCCGCTCTATATCCGTACCAGTTCCGACTACCGAAAAAAACCGTATCCACATCTCCATTCGTGTATTATCCGCTCCGCACCGAATTTGACAAAGAAAAGCGGATTAGGATATGGGAAAAACATTAGGCTGCGCTTCATCATCTGGTGGACGTTACCATAACAGATAAAGCTAAGCTATTAAACTAAATGCAAAAAAGTATTCCAAATACCCAGTATGCCTTATTCAGCAATCAAGTAAGACATTATCAGGTCCAAGAGCATTCAGGTCCTTTAACACTCAGGACAGAGTTTCCCAGAAAAAAAAAAAACTCTAGAAATAAGCTGCAAACAGAACTGTAACTGTAAGAGTAGGTAACTGTTCTAGTGCTCTTCTCTTACAAACACATTGTTCAAACTTCACAGTCATCATTCAGCCATCTATAATAGTCCATCGACGGCAATGGAATCAAATAAAAATTCTCCAAACACCAGCATTTCAGTTTCAGCACGAGGATGGAGCTGAGACATCATCATCGGAGTGACTAGTGAGTGATCAACGAAGCACTTGGGAAACCAGCTCAACAAGCTGCCTCTCGCGTGTCTCCAGGTCCCTCCGCAAGGCAGCGATCTCCTCCATCTGACGGCTGAAGTCGGCCGCTGTAGCCTCGCCCCTGCTGCCGTGCCTCATCAGCTCAGGCACGATCCTCGCCACCAGCCGCTCGTCGCGAGGTCCCTGCGCGATCAGTTCCTGGACCCGCACTAGCGTGCTCTCGCCGGCCATCTCTGCAAATCATATCACCTAGGTCATTAGTGCCTTGTTTGCTCATGTGGTAAAGCTAGCATGGCTGTCATGAGATATTACGTACCTGCATCTCCGTCAGCACCCGTCTTGCCGTCGCCGTCACCAGCCGAAGCCGGGTCGTCGAGGTCGTCGGAGGCGGGCGGCAAGTTGAGATCGATGGCCACCGGCGTCGGCGTCGGCGTCGGCGTGGGCGCGGGGGCGGGAGCGGGCGCGGGGGCGGGGGCGGGCGCGGGACCCTGGTGCGGGATGAGGGGGAAGTTGAGCCGCGCCCTCTTCCCGCGGATCCGGCGGGCCTCGCGGTCGTACGCCTGGGCGGCCTCCTCGGGGGTGTGGTACGTGCCGAGCCAGGCGCGACGCCCCAGCTGCGGGTTCCTGATCTCGGCGGCCCACCTGCCTGACTGGCGGCGCCGGACGCCCCTGTACTTCTTGTTGCGTGGGGTCGTCGGATTCGTGGAAGTGGAGGCACCTGCTGAAAACGGCGCGCGTGCGCGTGCGCGTGCGCGCGCTCCATGTTGGAGTGTGGTGGTGGTGGTGGTCTGACTGATCGTACCAGCAGCAGCAGGAGGAGGAGCAATGGCAGCCTTCGGCTTGCGGGCGCAGCCGCCGGCCTTAGGCGAAGCTGGGGGAGACGGCTCCTGGTCGTCGTCGAAGTCGAACTCCTTGTCGTCGAAAAGCTGGAACTCGGTCTCGAAGTCCTCGAAGTCATCGAAGTCATCATCGGCCTTCCGCTTGCCGCCGGTGATGGTCCCGCGCAGGCCGGCCGCTGGCCAGAGCGTGGAGGCCGTCAGCGGGCGGTGCACCCGCGCGGGGATGAGTTCGGCAAGGATGGCTCCCCCGCACATGTCGTTTCCCCGGGCTCTTCGTCTTGGACGTCTTTGCAGTGCAGCGGCGGCACAGGGACAGAGGAAGAGGGGAGTCTCGCTCTCGCGCGTGTGAACTGTAAAGGAAAAAAAAAATAGAGGAAACAGGTGAAGTGGGCCGGCACGGTCGGTCTCGTGTTCGTCGTCGCACCCCAAATATTGTGGGCGCGCGCCCACAGTCTATGGGCTGCGAGTCGAATGCTCGGACGAGGATCGAGTACGAATCTTTCTTGGAAAAAGTATGCAGCTGCGCATTCTAGTTCTAGAGCTCCACTGACTGACTGCTGCTGACGATGATGCAGCAGCCACCATGTAAACATTGAGGGGGAAGGAATTGCATCCTTGATAGCGATGCCATACTATGATCATACTATGGGCAAAACTAGCAGCATAATCACTCACATGCGTCTCATCAAACAACTGTGTGTGTATAACAGAATTGCCGCCTAGCTAACAATAGTTCAAATAAATTGTTGTCTGAACTTTACAATAAGCAATATATATTTGCAAGGATTAGCTCATTAGAACAACAATCCCCATAGTATGTAAACAAAGAACTAATGTATGCAACTTTATTATAAACTATCTAACTAGAGCAAATGATAAAAATAGCAAGCATGATCATAATCAACAACATACTTGGCAACAAAATTACTAAAGAGAAGTTTTTTTTAAAAAAAGATACACTATATTAATAAAAAAAAGAAGAAGCATACATGCACGAGAGGCGTAACCTATCACAGTGGCACCGTGTAGGTCGAGAAACAAAGCTGACTACTCGCTAACCACTGAGCTACTAGGAAATGCTAGAACCTTTCCCCTGCAGCAACATCCAAAACGAGCATGTATCCTTGATCTTTGTGAATATTGCCTATCCTGATTGTCTTGATTCCCTAAACACCACGAAATTTCATTGCTTCCAAATACAAACTGTAAGAATTGCTAATGTATGCGCCCTTTTGGTACATGCATTGGTCAGTCAGTAGAACTATTCGTCCATATCTTGTTCATCATTGCATTGCAAAGGATGTAAATTTGGGCAGCTGGACGGCTGGACCAAACTACAATAAGGCACTAGACTTTCTTCGAGTAAGGGCATTAGATGAAGAGGTGTGTAGCCGTTTCCAGGCACCTTTCACATAGTGCACAGAAGTAATTAGTTTTTGAACCCCGAAATCGTAAGCATGCTGCTATCTAGACCTTGTTTTGCGGTAGCATCCACAAAAATAATTTGCACTGTGGCGGCACCCAGGCTTTCCAAATTAGTTTGGGAAAATTCGAGGTAATCCGTAGCGTCTAGCACGCGTGTTTGTAAGGCCATTTCTAGATGCTAGATGATCTCATTGACAACTTGAAACTACAACTTAGCATTGCTGAGAACAAGGATTTGCTCCATTGTTTGAGAGCCTTCACCGTACTATACTTAGGTGGTTATGCAATCTTATCATCTCCAAGTCACCTCTATCTAGTTGTCTCCATGCTCATTCAACAATCTCATAAATGTCTAGCGCTCACATTCAGAACCGTTCAAAGCGGAAGGCTACTTTCTTCAGCGGAAGCAGGCGATTGCAAAGGAATAATGGGTAATGATTGGAGAGTGAGCTGGAGAGGGCCATCAGGTTTGAATCTACAAAGGTGTTGTCCCAAGGAATATTGCAAAAGATATAGTCTAAGTGAACTAGTGTTGGATTGCTTTGATTGTTGCTCCAGGTGAATTTGCGGTTAATAAGCTTTATTTCCAGTAGCTCACTTGCATCAAGTGACTGCCTGAAATCTCTCATTTGTCTCCTATTGATGTTATTATTATTCTTGTCCTCGGCTTCACAAGTGAGGTTAAATTCATCTAGACATAACCATGGGATCATTCCAGTTGGCTGGCAACTTATTAATTCACTCATAAATTTAAATTTCTTGTTATTCTCAGTTAGCTCGTATACTGCAATGATCCATATGGAGATGCTACTTAGCTTGATGGCCATTTTCATTGAAATTGAGTAACATCTTTTGACCAGCAGCTGTTCTGACTTCTAGTCTTGATCCCAAGCCACTAATATCCCACCTCTCGTGTCATTTGCCTCTACATTCATACCCTCAGCAGCTATAGCCCAAAAATCAACTGCTAGGTGATTAGATCTGCTATTTAACTTTGTTTCTTACAGATATACAATTCTTAGTTTGACTTGTTGGATTATCATCTTTATGGCTTCACTTCTTGCTACACTATTCAATCCCCTCACGTTCTAGTTCAAGAGCTTAGGCTCACTATAAACTGTTAGTGGCACCAATCATAGGCAATAAAATAACAAATGCAAGAAATAGCTACCAAACCAAACTTTGTTTCTAAAACCAAAAGAACACAACAACACATCAATCATAACAGGCTCAGCTAGGGGGACAACCCTATAGTTCCACAGTTGTCTCCTAGCTAGCAAACTATCCATAGCTCCTAGGAATACGTTATAGACACAGGCAATCCTAACTTGACTCGTAGAAGACCAATTGGTGCTAGCACTGAGCAACGATACATGGTTCACAGACCAATCAACACATCATCACTGATTGCCTCTAAGTCTTTAGGAGACCTCCATGTACATTGCACACTGTGCTATTGCAACTAGAGTCTTGGCAAGCTTCTTGTTTCCAAGACATGTGGTGACCCTAAGAGCCTTGACCAACTGCTCTAGGAGGTTGTCCCTATACATGTCAATGTAGGTGTTCACTGCTGCATCTGGTGTTGGAGACTTGCCATTAACAAAGTCAAGCTCACGCATGAGCTTGTGTTGCACGCATTCAGCCACCTACACCTATGAGGGGTGGGCCACAAGTCATAGGCTTGAGCGGGTGGCAGCCATGTTCTTTCACAGTCTACCATGCCTATTGGGTCTAGTCCTGGGGTCACTAGACGCATGACATAAAAGCAACAGGGTGAAGACACGCTTGAAGATGTAGCAGCAGAAGCTACGCCCAACATACGTCCCATCTAGGTGGTCAACATAGAGGTCATAATCATCTTGCATCTCCTCCACAGGGGTCTCACTATAGGTGTCATAGTCATCCACTGCCTCTTCCTTAAGGGCCTAGGCGTAAAGATCGTTCCCCATCGACAACCTCTACCAGCACCTACGAGGACAGAGGCAAGATCAATGTACATCTTGGTTACCTAGGTCAAGATGCCATTGACCTAGCCATCATTTGATGATCTAGCTAAGTCAGATTGCTAGGCTTCTAGGCTAGGTTGTCTCTCCTAGTGGGCCATCCTGCCTAACTGCTTTTTAGGTTCTAACTATTAGCTAAACTCTAGGCCTAAAACAGATATCTTTGCTGGTTATCATGTGTTCATCCTAAAGAATGTTTCTCATGGTCCATTGTGCTGAGACTGGATTATACATTCTCATACGTAAGGACTTAGGCACATCCTCGTCATCATCTAGCGAGTAGGATGGACTAGAAGTGTCACCCCTCTAGGAGAAGAGGGACTCCTTGATTATTAGGTCCTCCTCCTAGAAGCGGTAGCCCCTGGCAACAGATGGAGACCTACATAGCTCAGCCAATGGGTCTAGTTTTATCGAGTGGAAGATTATTAAGGTGTCTAAGGTGTTTCTAGATCATCCTTGGGCGGCCAGTGAGCGAGAACGGTGATGTTCCTAGTCCTAGACAATGTGTTGGAGGAGGTCATAGCCGCACATGGACCTTGATGGTGAGTGGGTATAAAAATACCCTTGGTCTAACTGCTCCTTGTCCAGTATCATCGCTTGGTGATAGGTTGGGGATGAACACATGCACACCCTAAAGGCGTGTTTAGAGGAGCATCCTCTACGGAACAATTATCGGACTCTAGAGGACCTACTAGTGTTGTTGCGTGGTCAAGGTCCCATCATCGTAGTCATGGTCCTTGTGCCTCAAAGGGGGGGACTCGAGCATGGTAGGGCTAGAGCCGCCTCTTGTCAGCCATCGCCCACCAGATGATGTCTATCTAGTACGCTAGGCCTCCAGTAGAAGGGGATGAAAGTTGGTGCTGACCTCCTTGTTTCGAAGAAGGCCCTAAACTTGACGCACCCGTGGTTTGGGTCCACCAATCCTTATACCCAATGAGGTGGATTAGGATCTCCTTCTCCCTAATCTTCCCCTTTGGGGGTGTAGATGTGACTCGATCCGGCCAGATAGCATGGAACCACTAGGATCAGCTTGAAACCATCCTCATTTCATGCCTTCAGGGGACATTTTCCATTGTGACCTTAGCATGGAACCACTATGTAGTCTCAATGGCACTCTTGGCAGTGCACCAAGGTGAATTAGGAGGACAATCTCACCCACCTCGATGGATCCCTTGCACAACTCACGATCTCTCTCTTAAGGGAAAGCTCAAAAATAGCAACGAACCCCCCGACTTGAGGCACCTAATGATGATGTCATGTCTCGACATATGCAATTGACTGCTCAAGGCATGAGTCATCTCCAGTGCACTAGCCTAGTAGCCCCTTCAATGGCACGACAATGGTTACCGCGTGCAACATCAACCACTAGGCCTATCTAGTTATGGTGTCAGTGGACTATGCTGCCACATGCAGAGTGGTCGAGGGCATACCTAGGCATGTATTCCATCTCCAAACTAAAGGCGGCTGGGACTCTAGGTGCATTGGATTGGCTAGAGGTAGAGGCGTCGTAGCATTGGTCGAGTGATGAGAGAGGGGAAAAGGTAAACTGACTGTGGATTTTTCAGGGGAGAAGGTTAGGCGAGACCAGAGTTCATCGAAGATTGGATGGCGACAGTGAGGATTAGGCAATCACGGCTAAGGACTGGCCCTCTACACTTGAGGCATCATAGAGGATCTCTGCACTAGGCAACTTAGAGGTCAGAGGCAAGGCATTGAAAGCAGTGGCCAACAACTGCCTTTTAAAGGCCTCGTGGGCACTCGCGATACGTTCATCTCTTCTCCTCTTCGCCATGACTATGGCGCTATCTTGCTCTAGAGGTGCAGACTGCCTCATCAATGCTTTTTTCTAGCTTTTTGCCAATCTGGTGAAAGGCCTTAAGTCTATAGCACATTAACACGGGACGACTCTCCATGCACCCACCGCCCACAAGGGTCGGAGTTAAGGCCATTCCAAGTCGATATGGATGACTGCTTGGAATGAAACATTGTATTGAAAGGAGGATCCTAAATTGGTAGAGTATGCCACGTCTAGCTGGCGCCAAACCGGCTTACAATGATGGAGGCGGGTGGATCGAGGTGGCTAGTGGCGTACCGTCATTAGATTCGGCGTGGATCGAGTGGATTGAGGCATCCTCCATCGATCTGACTTGGAGCAGGTGGATCGAGGTCATCTCCCTCTTGGCATCACTAGATCCGACGGATCCCACCACAGAGACCGATGACACCCTTGGAAGCATAGCAGAGGTCATCGGGTTAATCTCCATGGCGAGACCGGCAGGCTTTTCAGCTTCCTCCTCATCAATGGTGGGTTGAGGCTCGTCTTCAATGTCGTCTGCATCTGCCCAGTCCACCAACTCCACTTCTTCAGCTTCTTCAGTCAGGTAGGGTGGGGTTAGGATGGGTAGAGGGGCCGCTGCCAGCTCTGTGGAGGTGTGGGTGGTGAGCTGGGTGGTGATCGACGATGGCGGAGAGACTGCTTCCAAGGGGGATGTGGCCGGCGGCGACCGGGCGGCCGCCGCCGGGGCCAGGGGAGGGGGCTCACTCTCATTCAAATCCATCTTATTTTTTCTTTTCTAGACAATATTCGATGCAACCATGATTTATATGGAAAGTGGAACCACTCCCTTGCGAGAAAAACCAACATGCGACAACATGTAGGGAATCTACTATAAATATAAAAGATATAGGATGTGAGAGTCAAAGTTGACTTCAAAGCCTCATAAATTACATTATTATATTGATGTCGGTTATTGGATCCAACTTTATTATATGATATAATATTTCTTGAACTTGGAAAATAATTTTTTAAAGGATTTACAAATTTTATGGTTGACGAAATAACTCCAATAAATCCTCCTAAATCCATGTCCACTCATATGTCGTCAAACGATGTAGAGACTACAACCTCGTTCCATTATTAAAAAAAAGATCCACGTCCACTCCCGTGGGTAGTCAACGTATCACGTCTCCTCTCAAACCAAAGTACCTTTTCGCCCATAAGAACGAGTCATGCCATGAAGTCATGGTTGCAATTTGGTCACTATATATATATAAGCAACATTTTGCAAAATATGTGAATATCGAATGAACCTCAAATAGATAGAAGTTGTCACAAGAAAACATAGATTGGAGTGTTTTGCTTTCTCCGTTTTTCTTTAATTGCTTATTTGATAGTAATACCATACATGGTTCTTTTTTCAGCTGGCGGTCTGGGAGCAGGAGTCCCATGGTTTTTTCGTTTGTGTTTTGCTACGGCACTCCCAAACAACCATAAGCTCCATTTAATTAGATTTGGATAGTTTTACACATATTAACAGGAAAAAGAGAAAATATTTATAGAATAGGATAAACAGAAAAAAAAATCTTTGTTTATATGTAAGAAATATTTTCTTGTAGATCTCATTGTTGCATGCGTGATTTCTTGGATGTGACATTTTTTTAGAAACTTTGGAACATTACTTGTGATTAGTTGGACAATGTTTGGTTTTTGATGCGTGGAACATGGAACATGAAGGAATTTGATTGGAGCACACATATTAGCTTTTTTACGCCTAGAAGCCTAGAACGTGTGTTTGTTGAGGGAAAATAAGAGACCAAATAATCCATGCCCTTGATTTTTAGTAGGGATATAACAATTATCATATTAATTAAAGGAAAAAAAAACAGTTAGCCTAGCATGTTAATTTTTTATCAGAGCCACACTTGTTATGGTGCTACTAGTAGCACACCCGACGTCATGCACAACCGTTCGAAAGATAAACAGGCCATGTCAAATATGTGGGGAGTGTGCTCCAATCATGTCAAGTTTGGCGGGAATGTCTTAATTTAGGTCTTGGTTGAATGTATGTGTATCCACTTCAATCCACATGTGTTGAAATAGATTTGAATAGAATTTTGTTTAATTCTACTCCAATCCACTTCAACTGCACATGCCTTAAGCGATTTTTTTTTCAAGATGCCTTTTCCTTTGCTAGGGTTTTAATTATTTAATTGATTTATAAATGTTAAAATCTATAACTGTGATTTATTTGAGCTATTGCCTCCAACAAAGTAATGGAAGTACCGAAGTAAGATCTTTTCTGTTTACTTTGCCTGCTTTAGCTGCATCACTCACTTGCAGCTATTTGGAGACATAACAGAGTCACGAGCTGAACGAGGAGAGGGGCTCTGGTGGGGATGGGAATCATGAGATGGTATTGGGACTGGGAGTAACTGAGTAAGCAATGCCACTGTCTGGCGGTTTGGACGTTTGGTTGGATCGTTGCTGGCAATACCACGGGCACCCACTTTTCGGCCCACGGGCCATAGGCGTCCCGAGACTTCCCTGGGTTTTCTCCTCCCACAGACTTGCCACTTGCACACTTGCATCACCTGCAGCTATTTGCAGAAAGAACGGAATCACTTGTATAAGACCATGTCATTTTTCCACATTTTGTAGAAAGTGCTGGTTTGATGCGTACACACATGGCGTGGCATTACTACTTATAGCATCCCGGGGCCATGTACATTTCCTCATTTGCTCTTAGTCAGTTGTCAGATGAAACACAGTCCAAGCTGACGATGCCTCAGCCCTGAAGAACAGCCTGCATCGACTGTATTGGTTTTGGCAGAAAGAGGCGATTTCAGCGAGGCCCCTGAACCCTTCGTTTGCATGATGTAAGTGATGGATCACCTACACTTGATCTCTCTTTTTGTTGTCTCAAAATGAACAGGTAAATTCTGTATGTTATGTTCAGCCAGTTCAGATAACGAGTTAACGACGCAACAAATTCTTCAGAAAAAGCCATGCTGCTGTCTCTTCCAGGCTTTACTTCCAAGGGATGGACGATCGATCGGAGGCGTTTCCGGCTCTGCAGTTACAGAGCCATCCAAAATCTCTTGCAGAGGCTACAATCCTAAACTAGAGGGAAACTTGTTAACAGTCGCTCGCATTTTCTTTCTCTGCATGTATGGACAAGTAGCAGAGAAGCTTAATCATTGATGCATGGTTCTATTGATCTTGCAAGTTCTTTGCCAAGGAAAAGGATAAGCATGCCACGAACTATTCGCGGAGAAAACTTATTACAAGTTGGAATGCTTGGGAGAAGCCTCATCCTCTAGCAAATGCAACAGGTGGAAGTAGCCAAACGAATTATTCAGGACCTAGACAGCTACTTAATTTATTTTACGAGCAACCATGCATGAGGATCCAATCACTGTGAAGAATCATGGGCCGCAAAATCAGGCCATCATCACGGGCAGATTCCATTATGCAGATGGCCGGCCTGGTGCAACTGGCAGTTTTTCTGAAGGTCGGATTAGGTAGTGTACTACACTGCTGCCGACTGATAATGGCGTGGCGTTCAACTGGCAGTGGCAGCCAAACAAACGCAGGCCTCTGATGAAGAAGACTTCGGCGAGCTGCCCCCATATGAGGCCATGACCATGAGGCGTTTGCCTTTTCGCCACCACTTGTGAATATTTCAATGTTTGCTTCAGAATCCTGCAACTCAACTTAATTTGGAGCCTAGTTGAGCCAGGTCGCTGTCGCAACCACACCGAGGCAAACAAGATATGTGCAATTTGCAGCCTAAATTATTTCCCTTTGGGCAACTTTGCAGCCTAAATTATACCCATGCAGGAGTCCAAAACCAGCTGTGTCGATTAGGTGCCCACCGGATTGCGAGGCGGTTTTCGCATACGTTGCAAGACTATTTCTTGAAAAATATCTAGGAAAATGAGGCGTTCATTTGCAGGAAGTCAACATTATGTGTCATGGAATTAAACGAAATGGCAAAGAACAGTTGCCAGCGCATTGGAATACTGTATCTTTGTTCGTTTGAAAATGAAAAAAAAAAGACTGTTTGTGTTCTCTTCTCTAAACTCCTTCGGGAATCAGAAGTGCTAATTGGCATGTCAGATAATGCTTTTATGAAGCCTTTCTTTTTTCCATGTTTACGAATAGTGAAATTTGCAATGCAATCGCCGCAACCTATTGACAGTGTATCCCAACGAAGCAAAATTGTTCACGTTACAGGATTCAGAAACTTATGATCCCCTCCAACTCAAACATGGCAGTGAAGGCTAGGTGACTCATAAACAAGATACCATATATAGAACCAGGTTCACAAGCTTATTTTGCATAACAATCACAACCGTACAGTATAAAGGAACATCGCCGACATGGTCAAATTCATAGGACTATTGACCAACAGTAGGAAATACCAAACGAGTATACAGTACAAATATTCAGAGTGGAGTACAATCTGATGATCAGGGGGGCCTGCAGCGTTACAGATACAGAATCTACAACGATCAAACACACAAACAGTACCATCACAAATGATTACACAAGGCAGCAAATAGTACTAGCAGTAAGCATTCTCCAAAGTGGCCATCAGCCGCATCGATCGTCCGGTTGATCGGTTGAACACCAACATCGTTCCTGAACCAAAAAAACAGAATCTGACAAAGGGACATGGAGTAGACGAACGCAGTAAGGAACAGAAAGCGTGGTGAGTTGTTGATGAATTCAGATGCTTACAACTGAGTAGGAGTACAGCAGCTGATAGCTAGGGTACGTCAGAAAACATAGCCGTCGACGGGGAACTCGTCGAAGCTCCACAGGCTGACGCCGTTCATGTCGTTGTTCACGTCCTGCTGCACGGCCTCTGCGGCGAAAAGGCCGTCCAGGGAATCGTACCCGCCAGAGTAGGGCATCTGCAGTAGCATAAACGGATCGAACGCCAGCTCGTCAGCGAGCTCCAGCGCGGAGCCACAGCCGCTCCCCTCGGACGAGTCGCCGTCGTCGTATCTCAGCTTCTTCCCGGGGCTCCGGGTCTCCGACGTGGCGCTGCTGCCAGCGAAGGAGCTCTCCATGGCCGCCGCCGGCGCGGCTGGGAAGGTGGGGAAGGTCATGTCGAAGAAGCTGCCCACGTCGAACATGTCCATAGTAGTTTCAGGCTTCACGGCAACTCCTTCCAGACCCTTCTCCCCTCGAAGGAGCAGAGCGGGCTGTGCCTGTGCTGCAGGTTTCGGCGCGGTTCTTGGGTTGCCCTTGCCGCGGCGTGCGCGTGGGCGCGCGCTGGCTGCGGGGAAGTTGACCTTGGCCTTGCTGCCGCGGAGGCGGCGCGCCTCGACGTCGTAGGCCCGGGCGGCGTCCTCGGCGGTGTTGAAGGTGCCGAGCCAGACGCGGGTGCCCTTGTGCGGGTCGCGGATCTCCGCCGCCCACTTGCCCCAGGGACGCTGCCGGATGCCGTGGAAGTGGCGGCGGCCGCGCTTCGTCCTCTGGCTCGCCGCGGCTCGCGCATCGCGCCTGCCGTCGTGCGCTATACACAAAGAGTTTTTCCCTTGAGATTACACGCTAGCATGCAGTTCTTGCCAACGTCATGCCCAAATAAACCCAATTAAGGACGCGCGTGAGCATTATTATTGCACTTGCACCCTCGAATGAGTAACGATCGAAGTTGGTTAATTACCTGGGGAGAAAGCGGATTTGGACGAGAACACGAAGTGGTCAGGGTGGTCCTCGTCGTCTTCGTGCACGTCAAAGTCGTCGTCGAACTCCTCGAAGGCGGCCTCAAAATCGTCGTCGTCGGCGTATTCGTGGTGGTGCCTCTTGTTGCTGCCGCTGCCGGCTTTCTTGGAGCTCGCCGGCCAGAGGTGGCCCTCGGTCACCGGCTTCGGCGCCACGCGCCGCGTCGGCGGGATCAGTTCCGCGAGGATGGCGCCTCCGCACATTGTTCCGAGAGAGTTTTTCTTGGGTCTGTTTACGTGTGCAGGTCGTGCGAAGGTTGCCGACGGGCGACGAAGAGAGGAGATTTATAAACCAGCTAGGACCGTTGGCGGATGACTTGGCATGATGACTAAGCAAGATAGTATGCCAACATGGCACGCGCCTAGCAGCTTGACTGGATGGCACGGTGCATTTTGATGCCACGTGGTAAGCGTCACACGTTGCATTCTCTTTCTTAATGTTTTTTTGGAAAAAAATTCTAAATTTGGGATTGGAAAGTTTGGTTTTCCAGAGTTCATAGAGCAAGTTAACTTTTTATGACTGAATTTAGAAGGAGCTCCTAGTGATTTTGTGCTTATTGTTGAGTGATTCTATGCTTATTGTTGAGTGATTCTCTAACATTAGCTAGGAAGCTAGGAACTAATAAGACCTAGCTTCTCCTTAGTTACTTCTTACACATAATCACTTCCTATATAAAGTTTATCTTAGAGAATCACTTTCACTCTTAAAATCGTTACTATCATAGAATCACTTTTCTTGAACGAATCAAAAGCACAAGGAGATTAGCAAATAGGCCATAAAGATCCTTCGCCTTATAATTCTCAGTAGAAGTGATTCTCTGATATAGTACCTCCTCCTTAAAGGAAAGTGATTGTAGTTTTTTTTTAAACATGGAAGGGTTCTCCATTACTCATAAAACAACGCCAAATCATTGGCGATCAGAACTCGAGTACAATTTGGAATACTATCCACAATTGGACTAGCACCCAGACTCAAACTCGCCTCTAGGGCAGCAAGGCTACCGGCAGCCGAATTACATGAACGGGAGGTATGAACTACAGCATAAGAAGCAAAATTACTTCGAAGCATGACTTTAAGCCCCCACAGAAGGCTTCCAGCAGAACAACGGTCAAAATCTTCAGACCTCATCACTTGCACAATCGTAATTGCATTTGTTTCTAGGAAGGAAAGTGATTGTAGTTTTGGTATAAGTCAATTTACATGTATCACATAAAACAGATATACTACGAAAATATTTTATGATGAATTTAATGATACTTATTTGGTATCATAAATATTAGTATTTTTTATATATGAAACTTGGTATTTGAAATGTTTTGACTTAGCACAGAACAAAATAACTTTCTTTAGGGAGAGAGATCGAGTGAGTGACTTTGTAAATGAAAGTGATTCTCTCGAGATAACTCTATGGAGGAAGTGATTATGCGTGCAAAATGAATTAAGCAAAGCAAGTTTTTTTTAGATCCTAGCCCGTTAGTTCTTCATTTCAAAGAATACCTTTACATGATAGAATAACATCTCTGTAATATATTGTTTGGTATAGCTACTCCTAAAATCAATGTGGGAGATAATCTAAAAGAAGCACCACTAAACATGCTTGAACTAATGGTGATTCTTTCATAGAATGCTACATCCTTCCTACTACAAGTTCGTTCCTCAATGCTCCTTCGATTTCAGATCAACCTTAGCTTGTTTTAGAGCTCTGGCCGATGCTTAGGCTAAGCATGAATTACGTACCGTTGCTGATTACTTTAGCTGTTTTAGCAGTAATGGAGAATCGTCCTACTGCTCAGGCTCCTGCAATTGGAGGGGCATCTTGTGCTCGTTTGTCAGTTAGTGCCACTTGTTCTGCAACTATCCTGGTGAGTGTCCCTTCAGCTGCCGGTTCAGCCCTCCTCGTCACTCTTCAGACCAGAGCCTGCCGAGTTCCGACCATCCAGAGCAACTTGTGACGGCCATCCCCACCTTCCGTCCCACTTGGCCATTTGAACTTTAGAAAGGACGACAGCGACATAAGAGCATTTTGAGCAGTACTATCTAAAAGACTATCGATTTCTATGTTCAGCTAGTCACCTATTCTCAGAGTAGTTGTTTTTTTTTCTCCTGTCTTCAGCCGCACTACCTAAAACAAACTATATGTTTTATTTTCTCACAAATACATATTGTCCCTCTATGATCTTCATTTCTCCTCTATAATTTAACCAAAAGTATCTCACCCACAAATAAAACTCATAGTTCAAACATAATTATTCAAAGTACGATATTACAAAGTTCAAATAAATTATGATGACATACTTTGGTAGATAATCAAACAAAATCACATACAAAGTCTAATTGCGGATTTAACTCTATAAGTTCCATTCACAAGATTCAAAAAACGTTGAGACAAGGTTACTTAAATATCAAGTTCAAAGAGGCAGCATGCCACAAACAACAGCTGAACAACACCTAGTTAGATCAGGTTTGCTCTCCATCTTCACTATGACAACCATGGCGTGCCCACAAATGCTCCATCAATCATCACGAAGTTGCTCATGAATTGTTCGGTTTTCAATCTCATTATGTATATGCAAGAAATCACTCAAAACAAATGGGTCACGATGATAGTCCTCTGGCCTCAACACCTCATCACCAGACGATAATCCTCATAACCTTATATTGTGTTGTATTCTTATTTCACTAAACTAGCCTGTGTCGTTGATTACTCAAGCAATGATGTCATGGTCACATAACAACAACTGTCATCAGTCGTCACGCTAGTTTTAAGGTAGAGCAAATAGATCAACAAACAGCTAAGTAAGGGATTAGAACGGCCACATCAGCTAAACAGAAATCTTATCTGCCTAACCCCTTTATTAAGCTCGTCTCCATCATACTGCAGGGTTGGTGCTTTGACTACTTTAGTGTTCCTAGGTTTGGGTAGGCTTGTGGTCACCACGTTCCACTTATACCTGGCCAAAGCACGAAATATACTTCCTTCTTTTTAAAATATATAGTGGGTATTATGATTAAGAAAGATCTTCAAGAAGGGAGTTTTGAACGTTGATTTCTTCAAACATATATAATTATTTGTTACCAGATCAATATCTATATTAAAAGATATGTGAAATAAAGATAGATATAAAGATAATACAACTTTTAGACACTAAACATGAATATCATTTGACAAGTTGTTGATTAAAACTTGAAAGTTTGGTATTTTCAAAGCCTAATAACAAGCCCATATCGAAGAGAGATAATACTAGCTCAAGGAATAGAGTGGATTAAAAAGTAATGTGGCTAGGTACATATTCACTCTTCTCACGATGAGTGATGTTTGTGAAATTTGTTCATCGATGTTATAAACCATTGGCATTAATAAATTTGGGACATGAGAATATGAATAAATGTTGTTAGGATCTATGCATGATTCCATTGGGATACTAGGAGAAGCCTTCCATGTCTTTTTTACTTAAATTTTCTATCAAAAAGTTAGATCAATCCCTTATCTAGACGAGTCATATGACATACCAAAACCGCTATAGCCGCCGCCACATATACTTGGCTGCTAGAAACTTGTATTGCATCGCCGCTGTTTGGAAACACTAATATTTGGCTTTAGTATAATCTTGTTAATCATCTGTTTTCTTCGTGATATTCCCATTGACGACAACATACGTTGTCCTGCTTTAGAAAAATATCGTTGATACTACATAGAGTGAGGTGGAAAGTGAAACGGCTACTCTTTTAAAATGTACTATTACTAACTTCGAATAGTAAAGCATAATTTATAACGATACAAGGTTACCTTTTTTGTCGTTTGCTAGTGTGTCAGCCGCCTGATGCAGGCATCACAAAACCACAGCTAAAAGACTAAAACCAACTACGTCCGTACTTGTTTTGCATTTTTTTAAAAAAAAATTGTGAGTACATTACACACTTTTTGATTCTTACACATCTTCACCTTCTATTTATTTCCCATTTCTTATATAAAGGCTTAGCATAATACTCCAGCTCCAAAATTTGTAAAGGACTTGGAGCTTTTCCTATGTAAAATAAAAAATTATTTTAATTACTCCATCCGTCCACGAAAGAATCAATTTTTAGAGTTGTCATAAGTCAAACTTTTTAAACTTTTACCAAATTTCTAGAAAAAATGGTAAGATTTATGATATCAAATTAGTATAATTAGATTCATCATAGAAAATATTTTTATATGATACGTATTTTATGTCATAGATGTTATTACTCTTTTTATAAAGTTAGTTAAATTTAAAAAAATTTGACTGTCACGGATTCTAGAAATTGATTCTTTCGTGGACGGAGAGAATACATGAGAACTTTTACATTGTGTGGAAAAAATAAGAGTCATCCACTTATAAAGATCTAATTGAATACTATTAATGTGGTGGCTCAAGTTTTCCAAGATATAAATGATCTACTCAGCTAAAACTGTCAATTAGCCCCACTAGGCAGCGGAACAGGATTCATGTCGAATAGACACACAAAGCGTATTTTATATAGAGAAAAGTCAAAATTCCAAAATTTACATGTTTATCTCATAAATTCATAGGTAATTTTCACTTGAATTTCTAACATAAACATGTATCAATAAATTTGTATTTAATGTACTTTTTGAGATGATGTTGATTCTCTAGCAAATACCAATCAATAGTAGAAGGGATTAAATATCAAAAATTATTTTGTATGATTTTTCCTAATCACAAAGTATGTGTTTTTGTAAGATGTTGGATTGCAGTAGATAATATTTTTTTTTGTATATGTTGTTCACCAAGGCCTTGTTTAGTTCCGAAAAGATTTTACATTTTCGGACTGTAGCATTCTCATTTTTATTTGACAAATATTATCCAATCATAGACTAAATAGGCTCAAAAAATTCATCTCTTGATTTACAGGAAAACTGTGCAATTAGTTTTTATTTTCGTCTATATCTAATACTTCATGCATGTGTCCTAAGATTCGATGTGACGAGAAATCTTGAAAAAATTTTGGTTTTTGGGGTGAACTAAATAAGGCCCAATAGACAAATCTCTCTCTCTCACTCTCTCGTGCAAGATGTAACAAAAAATTACTCCCTCCGTCGTGAAACATTTAATTTCTAGAGTTGTCTTAAGTCAAATTTTATAAACTTTGATCGAATTTCTAGAAAAAAATACTAAGATTTATAGAACCAAATTAGTACCATTAGATTTATTATAGAATATATTTTTATAAGATACTTATTTTATGTCATAAATAAAAAATTGACTGGTACGGATTCTACAAATTTTAAATTTTCAGAGACACAGGGAGCATTAAAGAAGTTACTTATTCACTGGTGAAGGTGAATTGTGTCAAACAGCCCCTCTATAGGCCATAACTCACTCGAGACAATTCTTCCCCGTGAGTTTAAAGTGGCAGGCCAACTTTGTTTGTGGCCGCGCGACTTGTATCTAATCTGATCTCATAAGTCATAACGGCTTTGCATTTCGAAGAAACTGTGACACGCTGAAACCTTTGGCATGAGGTTTTGGTTGTCAACCAGACAGCCAAAGTCCATTTTTACAGGGAAACAACAAGGGCGACGAAGAAGAAGGAAAGCCGGCCGGCCTAGTAATAACACACGCTGTCGTCGAAGCTCCAGAGCCCCACGCTGTCGTTGCACAGCACGGCGTCGCCGCCCAACAAGCCGTCCATCGCAGTCGCGGCAGGCTCGTCGTACACGCCGCCGCCGTTGAACAAGCTGAACTGGTCGCCGAACATGAAAGCGTCGAACAGCATGTCGGCTGAATCATCAGACGGCGGCGCCTGCGCCACTTCTTGGGGCTCTGGCTCCGTCCGGGCGCGCTTCTTGGCGCCGCCGAGCTCGACCACCGCGCTGTCGTCGGTCGCGGACAAGCCCTGCCACGAGAAGTCCGGCACGGCGCCGCCGCCGCCGCCGCTGCCTTCGGTCTCGTTCTCGACGGACAGCGCGCGCGCGCCGAGAGCGCCGTCGTCCTCGTCCACGAGGTCTACGACGCGCGGGCCCGCATTGGCGGCAGCGGAGCGGCGCTTGGACGGGAAGTTGAGCTTGGCGTTGGCGCCGCGGAGGTCGCGCGCGGCGTGGTCGTAGGCGCGCGCCGCGGCCTCGGCGGTGGCGAAGGTGCCGAGCCAGACGCGGACGCCCCTGACGGGGTCGCGCACCTCGGCCGCCCACTTGCCCCACGGCCGGCGCCGGACGCCGTGGTACTGGCTGCTGCTGGGCGGCCGCCGCCTGCGCCGGGTTCCGGGCGCGGTCGCGGGGACCGCGAACCCGAACGCCTTGCGCTTCTGACGCTCCTCCTTCATGACCGCGCCTTCGTCGGAGTCCTCGTCGAAGTCCCGGAACGCGGCCTCGAAGTCGTCATCGCCGCCGCCGCCGCCGCTCGCGTGGCCCGGCGTGACGACGCGCCGCGCCGGCGCGCTGGGTATGAGCTCTGCGAGGATCGCGCCGCCGCACATGTTGCTAATGCTAGCTAGATCGTCGCAAGGTTGTCAGCTGCCTAGCGTGCTCTTTTCTTGGAGATGAGAGCGTAGGAGGGAGTGAACTAGTGTCGTGTTGGCTGTGATCTTCGGCAGTGCCGAGGTGGCGACTATATAGGCGCTTGGAGAGGGCGAGAAGGCCATGGAGGTAGTACTAGAAAAGTCCGCGATTGCGACTTGGACGGCGAGACCCTGCAAGTCAGCAGGTTCACCTTGACGACTAGACCCAGACGACGGCCAGGCTCGTTCAATCAAGAGGCGGGCGATGATGCAGAAGCCAGGGGGGAGGGGGCTTTGCACTCCCACCAGACGACAGGTGAGTAAGGGCACCCGATTTCATTCCGATTTCCGATCACGTCAAGCACGGCACGGCACGGCAATGGCCTCTTCCCGCATTCGCGCGTCTCCAGACTGGCTTACAGCACAGAGCACGCGCGGGCCTGGAAGTCCGCTTGGCCGGGCTTGCCGCCGGCGCCCCTATTGACACGGTAACAGCTCATGGACTCATCGTTCTGCCTTCGGCGATTGTGAACGTCTAGGAAATTTTGCACAAATTTATCAAATCATCAGATGGATGTAGTGTGCATCGTCTTACGGAGTTCAGTAATTAAGACAGTGGTTGTTTCTTCTTGTTTTCCCCTGCTGATGGTAGCTTGAAAGCGGTATCACGAAGTGCTTGAAACCTGGTACGGTCTGCCAGTTTCGGTGTCAAGGCGGTAATGTATCTCATCTAATTAACCCCAAGTGGATTGCTAAATTACTTTCGTGGCGCGCGCTTTAAGTTAGTTCGTGCGATTGGACGGACCATGCTACGTACATACTTATATGTTGCTACTACTTGCTACGAACATACTTACTTATCATCAACTGGATGCGCTACGTACCATCAACCGGAGCTCGTCGTCGTGCCTTTGCCGATAGCAAGGAGCAATCCTGAGCCGTGAGTCCTGACGCTAACCACCAAGTCTTCGTGCTGCCTACAGGTACTCTCGACTGCTGCATGTACAGAGTACCGAGTTGTTTACTTGTTTGAATGGACCATCCAATCGAATCATCAGTAATCACCTGTTTTTTTAAAAAATCAGTAACCACCTAGTAGTATGTTAACACTGCTGTCAACAACCAGCTACTCCGTTACTTACCGAGCAACACAAAACCACGGATTACTCCCAGTCCGATCCTAGGTATCAAGGGAGAGCGGTAGTATCTCTCACACTGGACAAACGTGTGGCCGGGACTAGGAATTTGGCGGACATCACTTCAGCCTACGATGATGACCCTCCCTTTTGGTCCTGGAAGAACAAAGGTCGTTCGTTACTAAATACAACTCTTGATGTCAACCGAAAGAAAAGTATATACTTGTCGCACTTGAGTTTCTTCACGGCAAAGATGTCGTCCTTTACATGGAAAATATACAAGTTCAGAGCTCATTAAGGATATTTGATCCTTGATGAACTGAGTGTAGCTTTAGTCGAGTTTTACGGGTATTTTCGTTTCTGTATCTGTGGTCTAGGGTGTCTTTCAGGGCCCTTCTTTGTGAGTTTAGAGTAAATAGTTTCTGTTGTTTTTCCCTTTTTGCTAGTAGTTTGTAGCTGGGTGATTGGCTTAGGTGCCATGTTAGCTGTGGTCTTTAGCTTGTGTTTCTCTTTGTAAATCTTGTTTATCCTTTTTTTCTTGTCTAATAAAAATCCTCTTTGTCGTCTTTTTTTTTTTAAAAAAAAAAGAACTGAGTGTAGCTCATTTCGATTTCCGATCAGATCAAGCAGGGCAATGGCCACTTCCCGAATTCGCGCGTCTCCCTACAGCACACGTAAACAGCCCATCGTTCTCTTCTCTTATATAATAATAAAACGAAATGCGTGCTAAATTGCACGTTCGCTAAAAAAAATTGTGGCGGATGTCCAGCGCATGTGTAGTTGGGGTGATCTGATCTGCAAGAACGGAAAATTTTGCAAAAGTCTTACGGAGTTCAGTAGGAGGACATCAGTAATTTCTTTCAATTTTTTTCCCTGCTGATGATAGCTCCAAATCAAAGCGGTATCCTGAAATGCTGAAACCTGGTACGATTTGCTAGTTACGGTGTCAAGGCGGTAATGTATCCTCTACCCCAACCAAGTGGATGCTAAATTACTTTGGTTGTGCTTTATGTTGTTTGTGCGATTGGATAGACCAAGCTACGTAGCTAGTTGGTACCAACATACAAGTTTTGTTTAGTTACACCTAAAATTCAAAATATTTTTAAAATTTTTCATCATATTGAATCTTACGGTTCATACGTAGAACATTAAATATAGATAAAAAAAACTAATTGTATAATTTACTTGTAGTTTGTAAGATAAATTTTTAAATCTAGTTATTCTATAATTAAATAATAATTACTAAATATAAAGAAAATTTTTGTAGTCGAAAAATTTTCACCAAGTAAACCACGGTATTGATTTATCATCAACTGGGTGTGCGATGTGATACCATCCTTTGCGTTTGCCTTTGCCGATAGCAACAATTGTCTCGTGCTACCTACTGGGCTACTACCTACCTACTGAGCTCGTGTGTCTAGACGGCCGGACTCACTGTTGCATACTACTGTACATGTTGCAGAGTCGTGCCTATTTGAATGGACCATCCAAATAGTAATAATCACCGAGTATGTTATTAGTAATAACAAGCTTCGTCTCTCCGTTAAGAGGCGCAGGACATACTACATACCATGCAACACAAAACCACGGATCACTCCGCCAGTCCCAGCCCTAGGTATCAAGGGAGAGCGGTATCTCACGCTGGACAAACGTGTAGCCGGCCGACTAGGAATTTGGGGTGGGGACATCAGCCTGGGATGATGATCCTTTTGGTAAGCGACAAGCATTTCTTTTTCTCCCACTTGAATTTCTTCACGGCAACATCCAAGTATTGTCGTTTTAATTTTTTTTCTTCTATATAACAAAGATTTAGTCCCTTTAGAGAAAACAATATCCAAATCAAAAGGCTATTCTCCCCTTATTAGATATATGGAAAATACAAGTTCATAGCTCATTAAAGATGATGACCATGGGTGAACTGAGTGTAACTTAGCTGGTACTATCCATCTAAGTTAAATAATTAATTTGGTATGCGTGCTGATTTTTTCTTAAATTTGTTCTAGTATTATGAATAAAAATTATTCTAGTATTTTCATTAAAAAGTAACCTCTGTTTGTTTTAAATTATAAGATATTTTATTTTTTTTAGATGTAGACATAGTATATAGGTGCATAGCAGAACCGATGTCTAGAAAATCCAAAATTTCTTATAGATTGGAGTGGGGGAAACCATATTTAGGCCTTGTTTAGTTCAATTTTTTTTTTGTAAAAATAGACACTGCAACTGTATTTGACAAATATTATCTAATTATAGATTAACTAGGCTTAGAAGATTCGTCTCGCAAAATTTAGATAAACTGTGCAATTAGTTATTTTTTTATCTATATTTAATGTTGTATGCATGTGTCGCAAAATTTGATGTGACGGAGAATCTGAAAATTTTGCAAATTTTTTTGAGAACTAAACAAGCCTTAGCAGCATTGTTTCACGGTGATACAAAAGCCAAAACGTGTCATAGATTGGAGTGGAGGAAGCAGTATTTAGCAGCATTGTTATCATGGTGGTGATATGCCTATATCGAGATGTCTGTCCTGAGTCTATCAATTTTAGAATCCTGCTTCATTAGGCATACATCATGCATGACAAAAACTGGAGCATGGATAAGTATTTTTTTTCGTATATCGATCAAAATAGTTCTGTACGTGTATGTGCACGTACACACAGCCAGCCAGGCTTGCCCTGGATCCCTGGTGATAGAGGTGACTATGGCAACATCTTGATTTGTTTGTTTATTCAGAGATCATGGAGTTGCTGTGCGTGTAGACCATGGTATGGAGCCCGGATGTCGACACCATTTTGAGCTGGGCTGTCTCTGACGATGGTGAGAATGCGACTGGTTTGCCAACAAAACAATATCACCGATAATAATAAAAGAAATCCTCCCTATCGTTTGGCGCTCATACTTGCAGCTGGCAAAGTTTATCTTATCATTTCCTCTCTTTTTTTCCCCATCGTCATTGTCTTCATCGAATGAATTTATGAATCCCTGACTTTGCAAATACAAAATGTCAAACTTTGCCCACTGCGCGCGTCGCTTTTGTACACAGAGTATGCCGCAGTGGCACCGTGTGGCCTGGACCTCCACGTTGTCGGTGTGGTCTCGAGTCCTCCATGATGGAGTGGTGAAGGTTGGATTTAAGGCTAATAAGGCTATGTCCGGCTCAAGGGCCTGATTGCAGGACTCTTCTTCGGCTCCAGCTCTGACTCCTCCAGACGAGCCCTGCCAAATATTTTCTGGTGAAACCATTTTTGAGTAAAAAATAGAGAAGTCGGAACCATTTTGGCGAAACCATAATTTGTGGCTTCACTAAAATGGCTCCAGCTCCTCTAAAAGAAGCCCCTCGTGAGGAGCCCTGCCAAATAAGCCTTAAGTTTCTGTAATAAACCGTGCAACTGTGATAAAATAAAAGAAGATAAAATGTTTTTTTTCAATCTCCAACTTAGATAATAATCTAACTTTCAATCCTAAATTACGAAACCAAGTATTGGGCGGCATTCAATTGTTGAAACTGGACAAATTCAGTCCTTTATTAGCTCCTTTCAAAGATGGATTTCTATTTTCTAAATGATAAAAAAAATATGATTTAATCTCTAAAAATACATAAATAATATATTTTAAATCATAAGACGAAAGTAGTGTTTTTTCCTAAAAATATTATCTATCTGGTCTTTAGATTTATTTTCTTGAAATGCAAATAGTTTAACCGCGGCTATAGCTTTCATAGTGGTTTGAGCAAATTAGCGTGAAAATGCCATGTCTAGCCATTTTGAACACTGATTTTAGAAATTAAACTACATTTGCCACATTTGAAACCACTTGAATGGATAAATTTGTCTTGTTTTAAACGTTGGAGAGCATTGAGTAACCGGTTTCATAGTTCATTATCTAGAGGCCGATGGACAAAGCTCTTTGGAGCATATTCTCTACGAGAACCACTCCTTGTCACCCAAATAGTAAAATCTTACACAAATTATACCGGGAGCTGGGGGCTAAAAAAAACATGTTCCTTATTGCTCTCTATTCAAAAGCTACCAAAATGACTCTAGAATTAATTGTCATTTGCTTCCCACCTCCTTCAGTGAGTACCATCTTTTGTCAAAGTACAGTCAGATCTCCCATCCAAAGGGAAGGGGCAGGCAAAATCCTCCGAGAAAAGCCCCATCAGTAGCGGCATCCTGCTCCCTGTCTCCTTATCTCCTACTGAATTAATCCTTGAATTAATCCTGATTTTGTAATACCAAACCGGATTTGTCAAAACTGAATTTTCTTGATTTTGTAAAAGTGGTATAGCATCAACCCATGGTTTCTTACATGGACACAGGCGCCTCCATCGAGCAGGCGAGGGTCCGTCTTCAACATGGTCTAAAAGATGAATCTTCTAGTCGGGTTAGTCTGTTTCTGTTGGTCAATTATGAAATTAGGCCTCGTTTAGTTCCGAAAAAATTTCGGATTTCGCTACCGTAGCACTTTTGTTTTTATTTGATAAATATTGTTCAATCATGAACTAACTAGGATCAAAAGATTCATCTCATGATTTACATACAAACTGTGTAATTAGTTTTTGTTTTCGTCTATATTTAATGCTTCATGCATGTATATTTAATGTGACGAAGAATCTTGAAAATTTTTTGAATTTGGGAGTGAACTAAACAAGTCCTCATTGTATTCATGGATAGACAGATTTTTTTTTCTCGAGAACGATGATTTCATTCAACTCCTCATATACAGGCTGCCAAGTACTGGTACAGCAGAAACTCCACAAAACGTCGTAATTTACAAAACTGACACAGCAACAGTCGAAACTCTTCAAAACGACAGGTTGTCCTCGACGAGGCAGCCGTCATCGAAGCTCCACAGCGGCATGCCCTGGTCCGCCGCCGCGTTGCTCTGCACGGCGTCCGCGCTGAACAGGCTGTCCAGTGACTCGTACGCGCCGGCGTCGAAGAAGGCGAACTGGTCGCCGAAGAGGAGCGCGTCGAACAGCGCGTCCGGCTCGGAGCCGGAGGAGGCCCGTGGCGACGCCTCGTCTTCGGTGCTCTCCGGCTCGGTCCTCGGCCGCTTCTTATCGCCGCTCTGGCCGGCCTCCACGTCGACGGCGGGGGACTCGTCGTACGCCGACAGCACGCCCTGCCACGAGAAGTCCGGGAGTGCACCGGAGCTCTCGCCGGCTGCTTCTTCGGCGGCCTCGTGCTTCAAGGCCGTCGTCGCCGCCGCCGTGAGCTGCTCTTGTTCCTCTTGGTCGACGAGGTCGATGAAGGCGGCGTCGGAGGCGCGGGCGCGCTTGCGGCTGGCTGGGGCCCCAGCGGCGGCGGCGGAGGAGGAGGGGAAGTTGAGCTTGGCCCTGGGTCCGCGGACGTCGAGCGCGGCGTGGTCGTAGGCGAGCGCGGCGGCCTCGGCGGAGGGGAAGGTGCCGAGCCAGACGCGGACGCCCTTGACGGGGTCGCGGATCTCGGCGGCCCACTTGCCCCACGGGCGGCGCCGGACGCCCCTGTACTGCTGCGCGGCCTTCCGGCGCCGGATCGGCTGCTCCTGGCGCGCCGCCCTGGGCTTCGTCGCTGGGGACGACGGGGCGCTGAAGATGAAGGCGGGCTTGCTCTCCACCACCTCCGTCATCTCCTCGTCCTCGTCAGAGTCCTCGTGGAACTCCCGGAACGCGGCCTCGAAGTCGTCGGCCTTCCTCTGGCTGCCCTTGCCGCCGGGCCACGCCGCGCCACCGCCACCGCCACCGCGGCGAGCCGGCGTGCTCGGGATGAGCTCGGCGAGGATCGCACCACCACACATCTTCGCTCTGCGCCTGTCTCTCTACTTGCTTGCTTGTTGGTTTGGTTGGCTCTGGTCGAGTCGTACGCTAGCGAACTTTTCAGTGTTTGCTTGGGAATGGATGTGGAGTTCTCGGGACGACGAGGCGCTCTTAAATAGGGAAGGGAAGGAAGTGGGAGGAGGAGGAGGAAGGCGCTAGGGAAAGCGGCGTGTGAGTGACAAGAGACAAGTGGGTGTGGTGGTGATGGCGTGGGCGCTCCAAAATTCGCGGGAAGGGAAGGCAGCTTGATGACAGCGTGTGAGGGGATAAGGCCGGCCACCGCGGACACGGCGGCACCCTCGTCGGTTGGACGACGGGAGAGGTCGGGTACTCCGTACTCGGGGGGGTGGTGGTGCAAGGCATCTGCCCCCCGCGCGCGCCCAGCTAGTGGCGTCTGCGGGCCACGCTCGGTGAGGACGGAGGACGGACAGCGACGGCAACAGCCAGCCGTGTAGACCCGGGCGCCGCGGGCGGCGGGCGTGCCTGGTCCGCGGTTTTTGAGCTTTTCGGCGATCCGGGACAGCGGTCTACTCTGCGGCCATCGTTGTTGCCGCTGAACGCACCGAGGAGGAGAGCGTGCCCGCCACGGTATGGATACCTTGGAGCGCGTCGCGAGGTGGCCACAGGGGCGGTTGCCAGCCGTCGCGCGCGGCGACGGGGTCCGGCTGTCCGCCAAACCGAAAACCTCCTCCCGCCCCCCAGTTTGTGGGAAGGCTGTATTGGCAAGTGGCCCGACCCAACTGGGGATTTCTTCTAACAAGCAACTGTGCTTAGCTACTCCACTCCACCATTCAATTCCTTTCTTAACTATATATAAGCAAGTGTGTTAAGCTCCCGAAGGGTTAACGCTAATGATGATTTGACAAGTTTAGCAAGTGGTTGGGGCCAAGCATAAAGAGACGAGGAACACCAATGGCGTACCGCAGTCCTTTTTCCAAGTAGACAAATCGCGGCGAGCGGAGTGTTGGATACATCGTCTTGGGTCACGTGTAATGATCATCAGAGAGCCAAAAGCCCAAAACCACGGTGGCTCGCCCAAGTTTCTCGCGAAGTGGTATTGGTAGTACTGGGACTGGGAGGGGGTAGACATGGGAGACAGCTCACGTCGTTGCTGGGCTTAGCTGAGGTCTCGCCAAACTTAACGATCGGCAAGGTCGAGAGCTCCACGCAAACTCCAAGCTTGTCAACACTGGAGCTATAGAAAATATTGAACGCAAAATTCCACTTGCAACAAGATCTTTTTTTTCCCTCTCTGCGCGTCGACACAGCGAGAAAACGGGAGATGTTGTCGATATACTCGATGACAGGCCTACGAATTTATTATTTTTGAGATGATGACTTGACGTTTTCATCATTTTTTCTGTTTGTATGTACTGTTGGGCCCTTACATGGGCCTGTGAAGCCTTTTTCTCTGTCCTAAGCCAACTGGGCTGAATTTTGGTGAAACGCGTTTATGGGCCACGACCACAGCCCACAGGACTGCAAGATGTCCAGTTTGTTTGCGGGCTGGATGAAGATGGGGCTCATTGCTTTCTAAAATGCAAACCTATGAAACGTTGTTCAAGGGCTATGGATATGGAAGAGGTACATACAAAATTCCTTCAGTTTGGTTGCCCCAAGGAAATGATCATGTCCATTATGTCAATGGAGAATGAGACAAAATTGCTAATTGTCTTACTTTTATGGGGTCGGTGGGATGCGAGAAATAAAGCTAATTCCTGTGAGATGGTTTAGTACTACTTGTGACCAAGTAATTTACCGGGTGAAGCATATGACTAGTTTTTTTTTTTAGGGGAAAGCATATGGCTAGTGAAATTGAAGCTTTGGTACCTGGACATTACAGTGAATGAGTGAGGGTTCCAAGCTTTTTAAAATATTGGATCCTTCCCCAGCATGGAAGTTTCAAAATGAATCTCGATGGTGCTTTTGAAGCTGGAAACAAGTCTGGTGGTTCGGGTTTTGTAATAATTCGGAATCATGATGGAACAGTGGCCTCATTGCAGGAGATGCTAATCAGTAATCACCCACGATGTCCTTTGTACAGAGACAGAAGCTTGTCTTGCAGGTTTACAAGATCTTGTTTGGCAAAAAAGTCATGGTTGAAAGTACTATTTGCTAATTTATTATAAAAAAAAAACAGTGTTAAATAACTAACAGATTCAGCAGCTGTCTGAAAAGTTATGATTAAAAATACTATTTCGTAGATATACATGCATAAGGGTAACCCGTGCGATCGAACAAGGCCTCAAATTCTTAGGGGGGCTAACAATAATAGCCTATCAGGTGATTAGATCCAGTACTCAATAGTCAAGTCCGCCTGTGATGATCAGTCCATAACGAGCGCATGCATACATCTCGAGTCCGTGTCATCAATGTGTTGCTTCCTGTTATGCATTTTAAGAACAACTCCAGCAATAGCCCAAAAAATAGAGTTCTTATTTTTTATTTGGGTGCTCTCTTACTTTTTGGTGTCTAAAATTTTTGTTTTCACTCCAACAGTACCCCCCAAATGAAGGCTCCTAAATTCAAATTGGTAGACAATGACATGTGGGACCCACACGTCATTGGGTCAAATCTTTCTTCCTCACATCCTCCACACAAAGGCCAGGACACAAATGAGATGAGAGCTCTCGGCGCATCAGGGCATCGCCTGTGTAGCAGCGAAGAGGCCGCGCCGGAGTTGCGCACCGGCGAATTTGCCCAGCAGTGGAAGTCGGGGGTGGAGGGAGGGAGCGCGGTAGTGGAGATCGGCGCTGGAGGAAGGTGGGTGAGGCTATGTTTGTACGGTGTGGGGAGGTAGTGGTCACACCACAAAGGATGGAGTTGGACTGTTGGGCCAACAGAAATAGATTCTGCCGGGAAGATTTGGGTACCCACACCAAATTGGGGCTCTAGTAGAGGCCCTCTTGTAGTACTGTTTTTAGATTGAGCATCTATATTTAGCTATGGCGGCTCAAGTAGAGGTTCTGCTGAAGTTGCTCTAATATCTCCGTCCATCTGACTCCATGGCGGCTCACTCAAACTCAATAATTTATCACCTCCGCTAGGCAGCCAGACAAGGGAATCTAAGTCTGATTTGCCATAGTGCTGAACTAGTGCTGAACTGCCGATGAGTTTGCTGCATCTAAATTTTGATACTTCCGTGGGTAATTGTGTCATACTCTTTCTAACTGTATACTGTATATTGTTGGGATTATTTAGGTAACTGTCTTGTACTTTCTTCGGTCCAAATCATAAGACACTTCATCTTTTCTAGATATATAGTTTCGTCATGCACTAAAATATTTACTATATCTAAATAATATAGCCTCAGATTTTGAGTTTATAACAGAGCCTCGGATTTTGTCAGCACAGCCCTGCCGTGAGAGAAAAACACTATTGAATGACCGACAGATTTAATAGATAAGCTAAAGCGAACATGACCATCACCCAGTTTTGCCTGACTACACAGCAAGGTTTTGTTTTGCAATCCACATGTTCTATAGTTTTAGTGCGTGATCACGTTTGCGCCAACAGTTTCATGAGCTTTCAAGTTTTAGGTTACTTGTGAATTCAAATTCTGTTCGTCGCTGATAATATTGCTCTCATGGCTGATTGCATCACTTGATTGTCCATGCACGTACTACTAGAAATATCCATGAGCTACCCCGTTGCACACAGTGACAGGCTAGTCTTCTTCAGTTCATACAGATCGAGATCCCCTCCTAATACGTAGTACTTGTATAACGGAAGAAGCAAAACAAAATTTGCACCGCACTATTATCGTGCAGCGGTTTGCAGCAGTGTGATGTGCCGATTTGATCCCTGCATCTTGGGCGCCGCTGCGTGGCGTCTGTGGAACGCGTCGCGGCGCTTCCTGACTAGCATCTCCATCTCCCGCCGCTCCTCTTTGGCGATGTGGCGGCACCGGCATTCGGCGCTGCAAAAGCCTTGCTCTCCTCTGCACAAAGAAATCATCCATCCATCCATCCATTCATTCATTCATTCATTCGAAACTGATTGCTTCACTGCACCGGCGGCAGAAGTGAAGAGGGTCTACGTTTATCAGAGGAGTGTATCGGTCTTACTTGTACACGAAGACGTCCATGGTGGCGTCCAGGTCCTTGTGGCAGCAGGAGCAGCGCTTCAAGAACTCGAGGCGCCCCACAAACACCCGGGCGTTGTTGTTGGCTGCGCACGTCGTCGTCGTCGCCGTCGCCGCCGTCGCCGGAATAATCCTCACGGCGGACTTTCTCAGCACCGTGGGCCGCAGCTGCTTCCTCGGCGACGGCTGGATGATGAGCCGGAGCCCGACGAGCAGCTCGCCGCCGCCGCCGGAGGCCACCATTGCTGCTGGCGTCGAGGTCGTCGAGGCACTCACACCCACTCCCTCCTCGAGGTGGAAGAGACTCGGCGCTCTTGGGATCATTCTTCTGTGCGAGATGTAATGTCTCTCTTGCTTTGCTTTCAGCAGTCTCTGACTCTCTCTGTGTTGCTAGGAGCGACTGAGGTAGAGAAGATGTTGCAAGAGGAAACGAACGCAAGAAGCAATGCCCGTCCACTCGTGAGGTGCTTGAGCGATCGGACTGCCGGGGCCCTGGGGGTGCGCTGCGCTCATATATAGCGCATCAATTGTACTGTGGACACACACGTTTTATTAGTTCGTTCTTGTGGACACAGTTTGCTTTAGTTGGCCGCCGGGGCCGCGAAAAGGCTCCCGTCCTGAGTCCTGACCGAGAAAGAAATGTTTGTTTTGTTGCAAGGAATCCGCACATGCCACACATGGATGTTGGCGATTTCACAGCGTGCGATTTATCACGCCATTGGGCTGGGGTCCCGACCTGGCCCGCAGTATTTGTGCTGCTGTTGGCCGTGTGGGCGCCACATGTATGTATACACGGATAACAAGGTCATGGTGACATGTCACATTTATCTACCGTTTCACTTTAGCAAGACAACAAAGAAAGCGTCCTTTAATTTGGATTGCGATATCTTTGTCAGCGTCATCACTGTCCACGCACGCTACGCTAGCGATTGCAGCCACACGGACACGGCCACTGCGGATTATATACTCCTATTTTTGAATTATATACTCCATATGGCGCGCGCGGTTGCTTTTTTTTTTGAAAGATCCGGTTAACCGGCATATCATTAATAAGCGGAGAGAAGCAAACAACACTTTTACATGCGCGAGTGGCGCAACCCCCCGACAACCTAGGCTGCAGGGGGGGTTAGAAAATGGAAAGAGCTATTACACACTAGGGTTCCTGGCAACAGTTAGCGGTTTAAGGCACTTTCCCCCAGCATTGGACCACATAAAGCAAGTGTCCCTAATGTCATCAAACAGCTCAGGCGCTGTCTTCCTAGCCTCCCTGAATACGGTGTCATTTCGCTGCTTCCAAATACTCCAAGCGGTTAAAATTGCAAGTGTATGGGCCATCCTGCTCTTTCTCTGCAACAGGTAGGAGAACCAGTCCTCGATGTCAAGCTCCTTTCTCCATTTTGATGGATGTAGGGAGCAACACTGACTCCAGTCTGCTACAAGGGTCCAGACTGTAATTGAGTAAGGGCATTCTGACAACAAGTGTGCGTGCGCGGTTGCTATCCATCGACTGTGCAAAACTGCCCAACAAGTGTGCGTGATTTGCCTGATCGAGCTGTGAGCTATGCCATGTGAGGCGCGCGTTACAGTTCGGTCGGCCTAGCTACTGGCCTAGTAGTAGCTAGGGACGACGGGATAGATTAGTTTTGTTGCTTTCTCTCCGCCGAGGGCAGGGAGAGAACGCGTGTGCAGTGCGTATATATGGTATGGACGTAAGGAGAAAGGCGGCATATATACATATGCTATGGGATAATCACAGGTGCGGACGTGCATCCGATGCGATGATCCTCGTCGTCGATCGTTCTCTCCACGACGCTTGGCGGCCGCGCTTCCTTCCGCCTCCTTGATTGAACATCGGGCGCATCGCAGCAGCAACAGCAGCTCTTCGTGCAGCACGTGCAGGCCCTTTTCCGAGACACGTATGCAACGAAGTGGATTCGGCTCGGCCGTGCGGGCCTGAGTCGTGCACCACAAATCAACTCGATCGGTTTTTGTCAATCTTCAAAGAAAACAAAAATAAAATAACAAATAAGTACTTCGGTGTTGTTGCTCATCACATCAGCACGAGGAAGGGATACGGTTCACTAATTATTCCCATTATTACTACTGGTCTTCTTGGTGCCACGCATACTGATAAAGAGTGATGACAAGTGTGGGTGTTGTCTTCACCGATCTAGGTGACAAAATGTCCTGTCCATTGCAATAACAACGGTACGTACAGAGTCAACGTACATCACTTTCTCATCAAACGCACGCTATACAAGACTAGACTCGAGAGGAGAAAACACACTAGCTAGCCATTCCACTCTCTCAAAATAGCCAAAAAGTTTACCGCGCGTACATATTAAGAAATCATGGTCTACAAGCCAACAGGGTGACACACTCTATTCGCTTGAGCCTATATATCAAATATATCAATCATTCAATAGTATTTTTCTCTCATGACAAATCAGTAAACAGATAAGTGAACATTAGCGACGCCATATTGGCATACCAATGAAAATGTAAGAATGTGCAATTTGCCTAAAAATGGCCTACAAATACAAATGGCCAGTGCTCATCCCCCGGCATGGCAAAGGCTAGTGTTCTGATCCCGCAAAAATAGAGCACCACTGTGTGGTGATCAGCAAGTCTAGCACAATCGAGCAAGTTGCCACAAAAGCTCGGAGCCCAGACGAGTAAGTAGTTATAGTACTGCATTCATGATGGTTGTAACTCGTATTTTTGTCGTTTAAAGTATGTATTGTGCATTTATGATTCTACATCAATTAGTACACTGTTGTAATAATAATATTCTAATATTTGGATTTTTTTTCATTTTCTCATAGACAAATATAAATTATAAGAGATATTTTCTTAGATTTAAATATTTTATATGGGTATTGTGTGTCCCAAAGTATCTCCATAGTTTTTCTCAAAAAATTGTAGACATTTTTCATGGTTTAAAAACCATAGTATGTGTCTATAATTTTTTAAGTATAAAAGATGAAACCACCTTGAAAACTTTTTCTTTTTTTCGATTACACCTCGAAAACCATTTCTAACTCGGTAGTGAAATAATAAACGGTATCCGGTTTTAAAGTTCGAGAAGAGAAATGGACTTTTCAAGCTAGGTAAGTCCCTTGGTGCTTGGGCCTTCAAATGGGCCGCGCTGAAAACTACCGCAAAGTGGCTGCAACGCTATCCAAACAAGCATGTTCTTTTTTTTTTGCTACTATCTCATCAGACTTAAAAAACTATAGTTTTGTCATAATACTCTTAATAAGCTGCACCAATTTGATGGAAAAGTATTAACATTTATAGCAACATATAAGTATAATATGAAATTATATACCAATTTGATAGAAAAGTACTTATTATTTGGTACCAATTTGATAGAAAATTATGTATCAATCTAGGTACATATATATTAAAATGAATATATCAAAGTCAAATCGATTTATAATTTGGAACGGAGGGATTATTATAAATATTGATAATTTCTTTTTAGATTTTCTAAACTTCATAGTTCATACAATTTGACTTAGAGCAGAACTACAATTTACTCTTTTTGGATGCCCTATGGCTTATATCATAAAATCTGAATAAATACTGAGATAATAGTAGGTAAAGAATTTGGTTGGATTTTGGTAACAATTTGGTCGAACAATTTGGTACCATAAAACCTGATCAAAATCCAACTCTGTATCAGACGGATATTAAATATTCTTCTCGGTAACTTTGAAATTCGAACTTTGATGGGATCAGAAATTATCTGTCACTTTCACCCTCCAAGATTACACACATGAACAAGGGAAAAAAGAAACTGTATTGTATACTTTCCCGCAATTGAATTATGGCTAGAGCAAACTGTATTGTAATTTCAATCTTTTTTCTTTCCTTCTCTGTTCCCTAATGCTCCACCTTCAGACTGTTTGTACATATTTTGTAAACTCTGGTTTTTCTCCTTTAAATAAAACTTTCCAGTAGAGGGCCTCCCGGACCTCTCCTGTTCATTCAAAAAAAAAGGGAAAAAGAAACCCTCAAGTGAGAAATAGAACCATGGTCCCAGCACCTTGAAAAACTGCTGACTACATGTGTCTGCTTGCCATCTCCCCCGAAGACACGAACGGAAGCATATCAGTTATTATCCTAGGACCGCAGCTAACGTGACAGCGACGCCTTCAGTAAGCATGTTGCAGCAGACACATGGGTCTACACACTTGAAAAGAAACTGTGAGTTCCGGTCAGACTGGGAGTAAAAATCAGCAGGGTAACAGACGTTTTGTAAAGGTAAACAAAGTGCAGAGCACGCAGCAGAGCTCTTAATCGATGCACAGGTACGGTGTAAACATAAAGGCTCAACACCCGTGCTTTGCCGCAATCATGCCAAACCTATCCCATGTTACACGCCACAAATCATGGCCGGTAAAACTTCAGAAACAAGCTAGGAGTAGAGTGCAGGCCTTCAACCACCGTCCTTATACTCCTTAAATGCCCCAACGGTCTGCCGAATTTCTGAAAACGCAACGGCTCCGGCTGTCCGGCGGCCATCGTTTCCTCCGGCGCTGCCTGCTGTGTTGCCTTCAACCTCACGCCGCCATCTGCTGCGCGCACTGTGCTCATCCGCCCGCTTGTTTCCAGGTAAACACCTCCGATGCCTTGTCGTACGTACGGAGTACCTCGCGAGTCATGTCATGACTCTCATCTCATCTCATCTCGATCGGCAAATAACTGCTCTCTTGTCCTTTGGTTTCCTGCTCGGATCGTGCCTAGCTTTTCACATTCTCCATGCTGTTTTCCTGCAGCTTGGTTGTGCACTGGCCATCGGCGACGGCGAGGACCTTCTGCTGGTCGCAGAAGACGATGGCCAGCAGGAACTGCGACGGTCACGGGGATACTTCTTCGCAGCAGCATCTCGGTTGTCGCCAGGTGACGACTTGTTTCGGTTTCAAACAAACGGCTATTCAAGGTTGCACCGATTTTTCTTGACATTATTCTTCCGATGTCAGTGCACGGACGGCGAAGCAAACCAACAACGGCTGTACGATGCAGGCGTTCAGCAGACACCTGCTGTACAAGGGAACTCGAAGAGGAAGAAGCGCCTGAGGTTTCAGAGCAAGGCGGCCGAAGCTGGAGCTTCCCCGAGCCAGAGGACGCGCCGAGCAGTCCTCCGCTCGTGCAGGGAGATGTTAGTCAGAGAATGGTGCAAACTGGGCAGCGCGATCAGGCGAGCAGCAGCGGTGTGTCTCGCGCCATCGACCGGAGCTGATGAGGATGAGCTTGACCTCCCGTACGTGCAGCTCGACAAGGTGACTTGCCGTGGGGTCAGAAGAGAGGCATTTGGCCCGCTTTACCTGGTCACATGATGATGTGCACTGTTGGTGATTCAGACTGAGGGCTGCGGATAGGCGATGATGGCCTTTTTCTAGTACTAAGTTGTTGTCAGGTAGCTTAATGCATTTGAGGATACAGCCCAAATGACGGCAACCCTTCCAACATTCAGCGAGAGTTTTTACATGTTGAATGTTCTTGTCCACGGACTTGTAATGCATGTGTGCTTGATTGTTGTGGCTTCTGCTGCTTTCCCTCAGTTTGTACTTGATCGGCTGGTTCGTGATTCCACACCAAGCAACAAAGCAGCTTGTTTTCAAATTCTTTCGGGTGTATTCTCTCCGTTCTAAATTCTAGAATGTTTTGACTTCCTAATTAAATATTTGTTATCTCCGAGTGTCTAGCAAAACCCATGTAATGTAACTGAAAAGTTTAAACGACTTATAATTTAGAACGAATAAAGGTGTAGTTGAACCTAAGCACTGATGAGCGCAGCTGCACAAGTAGAAGCTGTCCTGGGCTCATTTTAGCTGGGCCTATCTTCCACTGTCCAATATGACTGAATTTCTGTTTCTGCACTATATAAACTTTACTGATTTATCCTGGCGATGATCCGCCGGTGTGTGTAACGTAAACCTTCTCTCCTCATGCCCTTACAGTTAAGAAAACAAAGTTAACTGAAAGGATTTTTGTGGATAATTTGCAGCTGTGAGGAATTGGCCCCATCAAGACCATTGTGTCATGTGTAATGGGTCATTGGAAACTGGCCTTCACTTGTGTCTGCTATGCCCAGTAGCTAAAAAGGTCTGGTGCCTTGTGTTGGCGTGGGAGCATTTTGACACGGACTTAATCCGACATCAGACCCAACTGACAGAGATAAGAACGTGGTGGGAACAAGCGGCAACCAAAGTTCCAAGGGAGCGACGACGACACTTTAACGGGGTGGTGATATACACGATGTGGAACATTTGGAAGGAAAGAAACAGAAGAATTTTCCAAGACACAGTCATGGATGCTCGACAAGTGGCCTTGAAAGCTAAGGAGGACACTAACATGCACTTTAGGGTGTTTAACAACCAGAGCACCGGGTGTTTCCTGTTTTTATGTTTGCCCAAGGCGGCTAGTTGGACGTATCGTTTTTCTTGTACATATAACTTATTTTCTTCCTTAATTGAGAAGCAGAGCTCTTGATAAATTTTCAAAAAAAAAAAAGTGTTGTGCTGCCTTGTGTATATATGATCACTGGTTTATGACCACGGCGGGTTCTCCAGGTGAGTGCGTTCTCCTTTTCCCTCCAACACGTCTCCGAATCCTGATGGCAAACAAGTTCCTATCAGTTCAAAATCAGCTGTAAGTGGAAGTTAGTTGGCGTGTCGAGCTCAATGGAACAGGTACCTACGTATATATCACTGCCCATTACCCAAGGAAAAAGACTGAACCAAAAGACTAAGAGATTTCAGAAAGTTTTTTTTTGGGGGGGAAATATATGTAGAGTAGCCCAGGCAGCAAGACAACATGAGATTGGCCAAGCTTGAAAACCAAAAGAAGCAGTCACACTCACAGTGTTATCAAGCAACCTCACGGAGACGTAGGGAGGCAAAAGCACAGCACGGTCCACCGAACCTAGGCCGTACTCTATTGTACGAGCAGCACCTGCACACAGGAGGAACAAGCCCCATCATCGTGGACAGACAGACAATATTGAAGGAGGAGCGCACGTACAGGCGCGTTCTGTCCCCGCTCTACAAGTTGATTTGTGAAGATTAGCGAGACCAGAGCACGGCAATCGCCTGCATTCATCACTCAGCACCCCCTTGAAGTCTGGCAGCAGACTTGTACCGAACGAGAACCGATCGAGGAGTCGTCCAGTAGAGTAGAGGACACTGCAAAAAACTGATGGATGAATCGCAATGCTCTGCTATACTATGGTGGTTGCAGAGTCACCATCCCGGGTCTGAACTCTGAACCAAAGCAGGAGAACGGAGAGCGAATCCAGGAGAGCCACGGGTCTGGAAGCTTGCTCTTTTTCTCAGCAGGTCGGTCTCTCCTGTGCTTGCACGGCATTCCAGAAAGATCATCTGAAAGCCGATGCAAACCCTGTCCATTATGTCAGTACGTACCGCAGGGGTGCAGTGCAGGCAGGATCCCAATATGTCACAGTGCTCGCCAAAGTAGTACGAAACATAATCCCAAGCTGCTTTGCATAATTGTTGCATATATTGCGTACGTGGGCGGCCGATGAAAGATGCCGCCGCTGATAATACGCGCGACGACGCGTGCGGTGTGGGTGTGGAGCGGCACCTCTTCGGCGGGCACGTCCTTGTCTCCGCAGTCGCAGCCGAAACGGCTAATTTTGTTCAGGGATCAGGGATTGCCGCATTTGATTAGCACACATATGTCCCTGTGCTGAGGGTGGTTGGTCGCATGTTGCTGTCCTGTGTCCAGCTCCATGTTGCCACACACACACGACTCAAATCATGCATTACCATGTGGCCAGCCAGAGCCAGAGGGCGTTCTGATTTTGTGTGTGTGAAGCCAGCAGCAGCGGCTGTTGATATCCCGTGCGCTGCTCGGCGAGCGTAGGTTCGATCATGCATTGTTGCAGCATGCCCGGCCTCACACACTGACGCCACACGGTTTTCGGAGAGCGTGCCGTTCGTCACCGGTCGGCAGGCGCACGTCGTCGGCTGTCTTTGACCTTTGTGCACGTTTTTTTTCCTTTTTCCAGAGATCCAGCTTGCCTTTTTGCGTCACGGTGGAAAAGGAAAACGCATGCACAATTCCTCAATCTCGCTCCAACCATGATAGCACGGCTGCCATGCGCAGGTTGTTGAAAACTCAACGCCACACTCGCACCGTTGGATTGGGATAAGGGTCTGTTTAGATCGGAAATCAAAATTTTTTAGGTGTTACATCGGATGTGTCGGAAGAATGTTGGAGAAGATTTTTAAAAATTAATAAAAAACAAATTAATAGCTCGTTTGGAAACTGTAAGACAAACCTATTAAGCATAATTAATCTGTCATTAGCACATATAGGTTATTGTAGCACTTAAGGCTAATCATGTGCTAACTAGGTTTAAAAAATTCGTCTCACGATTTTCAACCAAACTGTGTAATTAGTTTATTTTTTTTATCTACATTTAATATTCCATACATGTGTTCAAAGATTCAATGGGATGGATGAAAATTTTTTTAGATGAGCAACTAATATGTTAATCACAGAGAGAGAGAAGAGAGGAAGTCGCATGTGGCATTGCCATCGAATCACATCATGGCAGGCATACATACGAGCACAGGATAACATGCTTTTAAGATTGTAATCATAGATCCAAAAATGGTCCGCTGCAGCTTTTCAGAGCTGCTGCGAAAGTTGCCAATGTTCGGCTGTTGCAGCTAAGGGTGTGTTTGGTTTAGCAGGCTAGCCCAAGTCTGTCTCTAGCAAGTTTGTTTGGTTGCATGCGCTGCGGAGCCTGGCTAGGACAAATTCGTGTTTGGTTTAGTGGCTTGGTTTGTATACAGTCATCTCTTTCTGGAGAGGGTGAGTTTACCTTCCTTTGGAGCATTCTCTCGAGCATCTTAACGGCAACATCTTGGTGGCAATGTCCAGGACTCGGATCTACCCAAGCGAGCGCCTTGACCCCCTCGACAGAGGTGATCTCGCGTGTCTACACATCCAGCTCGTCGGCATCGTGCAGCGTCAGGTCGACCCGGAGCAGCTTATTCCCGACGGAGATGGCGAGGAGGAGCGGGTCGGCGAGGGTCCCGCTCGATGAGGTGGAGCGCGGCGTCGAGGGAGCTCGGGAGGCGGAGCCAGGCGACCTGGAAGCCCGAGTAGGTGGGCGATGGGATGCGCTCGAACCCCAGCACAGCCTCGTAGAAGGCGGCGAGGCGGACCACGTCGGAGGTCTCCCGCGCGATGTGGTTGAGCTCCAGCCGACGAGGCGTCTCGGGTGTGATGCAGTTGGCCACCACCACGCGCCACTCCTCCACGACGGCCACCACGGCGGTGGACCCCACGTGGTCGCACTTGTGCGCGTCGCAGCGGCAGGCGCCGCTGGCGGCCGCACGCCTGCCCGCCGACATCACCGGGCCCAAAGGGACAGGGAGCCGGAGCCGCCGCCGCGTTGTTGCCGGCCTCGACCCTCCGCCTCGACCCTGCAGCCCTTGCGGCCTCGACCCTCCGCGCGGCGTCCCAAATGGAGGCCTCCGCGTCGTTGCCAGCCTCGACCCTGCAGCCCTCCGCGGCCTCGACCCTCCGCCGAAGCAGCCGAATCCACGTCGCCGTCGCCGGAGCAGCCGATTCCACGTTCTAGCCCCCATCCCCACCGCTGAATCCATGTTGCGGACTGGGCGCACGGCGTCGGGAGGTGACGAGGAAGGCAGCGTCGGGAGGTGACAAGAACGGCAGCAGACGGCTGGCCAGAGCCTGGCTCAGTTGGGAAGCCCGATTTGGGCTTCCAAAGCTGGCCAGGTTATCTCTGTACGGTTGGCCCAAGTTGGCTATGCCCTAAGCCCTCTTCAACCAACCAAACACACATTTTTTGGTCCAAGTCAGTCCTGGCCATATGTGGAGGGCAACCAAACACACTCTTAAGAGTTTTAGCTCTACTAGACACTGCTATTTGATTTAGCCGTAAATTTTCTAGCGCCGCTAATTCGGATGTTAGAATTTTTTTATTCTTTTACTTTATATAATATAGATGTTGCAGCATAATTGTTGTGTTCTTCGATCACTTAATAAATATAATCTATCGAGCCAATTATTTAGGTTGTCTATTTTGTGTGTTTAAGGGCACTCCCAACGAAGAGAATCACCATAATTTTTATGTATATTATTTGTACTGCTACCTAAGTATTTTATTAATATAGCAAAGTAATTATTAAAGAGAGAGAGCAAAAATAATAGAAAATTGAGTCTAAGTTAGAAACAATGTCTACACGAGAGCCAAGACATGAAGGGATGTGATTTGTAAAGAATGTAGTATATGTGATTGGATAAAAATTTTGTTCCGTAGAAATTATCCATTAGGTCCATGATTTCTATATGTGATGTTGTGACAATATACAAATTACATATTGTTTCTAGCACTGAGACTGTCTCAAATAAACTTTTCTTAGTTCTTTTTTTGCGTTGATGGTGCAATATTCGACGATCATCCAAATATGCCTCTGTCTGGAAGTTGTAGTTTTATTTTATGTGGTGTTTGTTTAGGTTGGTTTTTATGTTTTCTCTCACCTTTCTTGCTTTTATAACTTTGGGCTGATTCTGTGGTAATGAAATTTAGGTAGGACAATTCGTTCTGGTGATCTCCTAAAACAAGTTGTATAACTGATTACATTTCTTATTAAATATACTTGAATTTGACTAATATATATTAAAACTATTAATATTTATGGTACATAATTAGTATCATTGATAAATCTTTGAATCTATTTTTAGAATATATTTATTTGAAGATATAAATGTTACTAAACTATAAACCTAGTCAATGTTAAAAAGAAGATGTGACCAATACTCATTCCATGGTGACAGTTAATTAGGGATAGAGGGAGTGTAAACGAAGCAACGTGTTCACTTTTCCGAGTCCCAGCACTAACAGTCCGTGTTATTATTAACAGGGTCACGCACCCATATTTTTATGGATTATATATCCTGGAGAGAGCTGTACTCAACATCTACTGATACCACAAAGAAGAGAACAAAAGCACCGCCCAGCGTGCTGACAGTATCAGAATAATCTGCGACGGTTCGTGGACAGAATATCACTAATGATTCTTTTTTGTACCCTCTGCCTGTCACAGCTGGCTAACACAACACAGGGGCCAAAATTCCTCTGCCGCTGACCATGCCAACTGCCAAGTGCCAAGGCACTTGCCACGTTATTCCCTCACCAGGACTCCAAAATAGCCAGGGACATCCATAATCCCATGTTCATCAGTGGTTAATCAACGTAACGACCCATGTCCTGTCCGTCCCCAATAATTGCCTGTTGATTATCTGTCCTTCATATGACCTACTGCACGTAGGAGTACTAGCACAGCATTCTCAAATCTCAATGATAAATGAAGAGATTGGTTGGGATTTTTTTCCAAACAAAAAAACTCCCGCAATTCTCATAAATGAATTGATTGATTGGGATTTTTTTTTCAAACGAAAAAAAATCCGGAATTTTGTTGCCCAACGTTTTTTTTTACAAGGATTCCCGAACGTTACTCCTGCCTCCCGGCCAAGGCGAAGCGAATCACGAGGATGCCCATGCTCCTGACGCTGACAGGGATGCCTAGCAATTAGCAAAGCAATTGACCTCACCATCGCCCGGGTTCTTGTCCCGGCGCTCTGCTGCCAGCTGCTGCCGTGCTAGCTTCCAACGCGCGGACACGCGATTCATTCATCACCAACGTCTTGAAAAGCGGCAGCGTGATCTGTAAAAAAAAACAGCGGTAAACCAGTCGGATTCCGAGGAGCCTGAATAAACAAGGGAACTCCAGAGGAACTCCTCCCGGCCCAAAAAGCACTTTTTCCTCCTCGCGTCCCGTCGTCAGGGACAGGGAGGGAGGGAGTGGGGAGCATTGCTGTGCGGGATGCCGAGGAGGAGGAGGAGCGGAGGCGGTGGCGGGGTGCTGGATGTGGCGCGGCGGCTGATGCTGCTGTCCCTGGCCTGCTGCTGCAGCATTTCGCCAGGCGGGCGGATCTTCGCTGCTGCGGACACTGACCCCAACGATCGTGAGTTGGAAACTTCTGCTTCTTCTTCCGTGTGAATTTGTTTGTTTATCGTGTCGCTCTTTTGAGCTCTGTCTGCTGGATGTGTTTGGTTTGGGAGAGCGTTGGATTTGTGGGTGGCTCTAAGCCAGGCCTATATACATATAGATGGGTTGATCTTCGTGCTGCGTTCTGGTAGATTCGGTTTCGGAATCAGGAAGTCGGGCCAACTGCTATACCCTCCGACCAAATCTTTGCTTTCTCTTCGCGATTTTCGTAATTCTCTACTTACGGTTAAAGGTTACTTTAGAATTTTGGGTTGTGGAGGTCTTTGCTTTGTGCCAGGATGCTCTGAATTTTATCTTTTTTCTACATTGCGAAAAGGATGGTGTCTGAATTCAGCTGTTTCTTCGCACAAAACCTCATCAGCTGTGCTGTTCACCATGCGTCCGGCAGTTTCTGCAGTATTCGTTTTGCGACGAAATTGCACAATTTTTTGGTGGATTTAGACGGGTAATTCAGCAACGTGAATGCACGGGATTCATTGTTTCTGGACTGTTCTACGTGCTGTCTACCTATTGTTGTTGTTATCCTTTTATTTTCGTTCCATTCTGTTTTCAGTTCTTTTTTCAAGACTTTGGTTTCTGATATACTAGAAATCGGAAGCAGTAATACCACATACCTTCTCTCTATTAAAAACAAATCCCTATTATATTAGCTGATTCCTCTGAACTCTATACCTCAATCAGCAACACTTGAACTCAAACTACTATTTTTAGATTCTTGCATGTGCTGACGGAATCGTTGGATAGATGAGTAACATTAGAGAGGGAGATTTTGGTTTTAACAGCGCCCCTAGATAACACAAAAATTTTCCTTTCACGCAGCTTCTTGACATATTCTTTAGCTACAGCATGGTGATTGTACTACAGATTTCTCCAAGAGCTGCACTATGATAATCTGAATCTATGCATATTCTTGATACTTCAACTTTGCAAATGAACTGAGATTTGTGATGACACCTCCCCTAGTACTGTTCTAATTTGTTGCACTCTCGCATGCAGTTAATGTCCTCAACACGCTCTTCACCAGTCTGAATTCTCCTGGGCAGCTCACAGGTTGGCAGGCAAATGGCGGCGATCCTTGTGGCCAGTCATGGAAGGGCATTACTTGCTCAGGATCAGGGGTCACTAAAATGTGAGCCTTGTGATGCAGTATAGTTGCAGGCACCTGCTAGCACAACTTCATTTCTTACTCCTTCTCACCATATTCCCCTTTTGTTTGTTGCTGTAGCATATTACCAAACTTGTCACTCACCGGAACTTTGGCCTACAACATGAATAACTTGGGTTCATTAGTTGAGCTGTGAGTCCCTAATTATAAATTTCGCTCAAACTTGTTCATTGCGAGGCTTCAGTTGATAGGCACTCTAAATCAACTTTTGATGCAGTGACATGAGCCAAAATAACCTTGGCAGTGGAGCTCAAATACCGTACAATCTTCCCAATATGAAGCTTGAGAAACTGTAAGTTCCTATAGTGAATTTGTGCATTTGGAAATTTCTTTAATTATTCTGGTGGCATAGCTGTTAGATGATTCTTCTTTTTGTACAGCAATCTTGCAGGAAATCAATTTGGTGGAAATTTACCCTACTCGATTTCAACGATGCCTAATCTTAAGTATTTGTGAGTATTCTTGCATCCAAAACTTGATTTTACCTTGGAATATGTATCATTGTAAGGGATAAATGATTTTTTCCCTTGGCGCATGCAGAAACCTTAATCATAACCAACTACAAGGAAACATCAGTGATGTATTTTCCAGCCTTTATAGTTTGTCAGAACTGTAAGTGCTTTGTGGGCATCGTTAGATGGGTCTTAATCTTGTGTATTAAAACCCCTCATTTTTGTTATTCCTTGTGTTTTGAGTATCTTTATTTTCCTATCTAATGTAATGCAGGGATCTCTCCTTTAATTCTCTTAGTGGTGATCTACCACAAAGTTTCACTGGATTGTCAAGCCTGAAAAAAATGTATGAAATGATACATGCCTGTTTATTTTCATCTCCTATACATGCCTCATTAGAATGTTTTGCATTAACCCATTCCTTTTCTTCTCAGATATTTGCAGAACAACCAATTTACTGGTTATATCAATGTCTTAGCTAATCTCCCTCTTGAAACTCTGTGAGTAATCAACTGTGCAATTCAATGGTGCTTTATTTGCATGTTCAGTACCATATCTCATAACCTGCTTGCCTCTAGGAATGTTGCGAACAACCATTTTACTGGTTGGATTCCTAGTCAGCTTAAGAAGATAAACAGTCTACAGTGAGTTATCTTGACTTCTTGACATGCAACTGCTAGAGAGCTATATCTTGTAGACTTGTACTAATACACTTCTTGTGTATAGGACTGATGGAAATTCTTGGAGCACAGGACCAGCACCACCGCCACCTCCATATACAGCACCGCCGCCTCCTCCAAACCATTGGAACGGTGCAGGTCAGCATGGTGATGGTTCATCAAGTTCTGGTGGAAGATCTGGCATAGGTGGTGGAGGTGTAGCAGGAATCATTATATCGTTGCTGGTTGTTGGATCAGTTGTTGCATTTTTCCTGATCAAAAGAAGAAAACGCAAAGCTGCTATGGAAGAACACTTTGAACAGCACCAGCCGTTCACTTCCTTCCCTTCAAATGAAGTTAAAGGTCAGTTACTTGATGACTGTCACACTTGAGAGATGTTTCCACAGCTTTATCTAATTATGTGAATATTTGCTTATACACATGTTGCAGACATGAAGCCTATCTATGAGTCCACCGCAGTAGACATAGAGTCTTTGGCTTCACCTGCTTCAATTAATCTGAAACCACCCCCGAAGATAGAACAGAACAAATCATTTGATGATGATGATGATGATTTTTCAAACAAGCCTGTTGCAAAGAAAAGTAATATAACACCTATAAAGGCAACTGTTTATTCAGTTGCAGATCTACAGATGGCAACAGATAGCTTCAGCTTCGACAACCTTGTTGGAGAGGGTACTTTTGGACGTGTTTACAGGGCACAATTCAATGATGGAAAGGTATGCTATATATCTTCATGTCAAAATTCCTATGTGTTTCCAAAGGTACGCGAAAGTTTTTCTTGACTTCTGTCTTTAAGATCTTTGAAACCAGGACTAATATCTTTAGTCAGCTGGATACATACATGTCCACAGTAACCCTTATGTCACTTCATGTATATATTATCACATTAGTGAAAGGTGACAATTATAAGGAGCTAAGAATAAGCTATATTTCTGGAGCGAGGTGTTGCTTCGATTTTTCTGTTATAATATTTTCCCTGTTACTTTCGAAAGCACTTATGTAGTGGGATATAGTAGTCGAACCCTTTCAATATAAGGTACTTACTTTTGTTTCCTTTATCTAGGTTCTGGCCATCAAGAAATTAGACAGTACTGTGATGCCATTTCAATCATCTGATGACTTTGCTGAACTGGTCTCGAACATTTCAAAATTGCACCATCCGAATCTGAATGAGCTTGTGGGCTATTGCATGGAACATGGCCAGCACTTGCTTGTGTATGATTTCCACAGGAATGGATCGCTTCATGATCTACTCCACCTTTCAGATGAGTACAGCAAGCCACTTAGCTGGAACTCTCGTATCAAGATTGCACTTGGCTCTGCACGTGCCCTGGAGTAAGTGGAATTGTGGAAATAAACTATATATTTTTTTCTTAATCTGGATGTATGAATTATGATATTGAATATATATGCTATTTAGTATTGTGCATGATTTTAAATATTGTAGAAATTTCCCTGTCATGTGTGGCTCAACCTAACTGGACAGTAAAAGGACCTTGTTTGTTTTCATCATCCATGTAGTTGCACAAGTGACTTCTTATTAGTGGCCATCATATTAACGCTATTACTGTTGACCATATCATGCTATCCATATATGAGCTGGTAGCATCTTTGCGTATTACTGTTTTACATAATGGAATAAAACCAAATATAGACTTTTGTTGGGCATATTTTCTGCTCTTTTCTAGTTCTGTGGATGTGCACGAACATTGTCAAAATATCACAGAGTGATTGAAGAACATGCTTCAGTGATTATTTGAGCTTTGTTCATTACTTGATATATACTATGCCTTTTTTTCCTTATGAAATATGTAGCTCCTTATAACTTTAAACTGAAATATAACTTGTAGGTACCTTCATGAAATATGTTCTCCATCCATCATCCATAAGAATTTCAAGTCATCAAACATTTTGCTGGACTCAGAATTCAATCCACACCTTTCAGATGCTGGACTTGCAAGCTTTATTCCTGATGCTGAATTCCAGGTAATGGTCAATATACTAACATCCATTTCAAGAAGACTGATTGCATAGTTGAGTTAAATGAACTTAAGCACATGGAGAAATCTTTGGTAGTTGAGCTATTAAAATGAACAGTTTGATGAGTCTATATAAGTTCATGTATATATATATTGTACAATGATGGAAAAGCAAATATCTTTTGTGTCCTCCTGGTTATCTAGTATACATCATCTATGCAATTCTTACCCAGCCTTTCAGACACTGGCTCATTAACCATCTTCATAATGTTGATCACCAACTAAACTTGTGCAGGCAGCAGAACAAAGTGCCGGATACACTGCCCCAGAAGTGGACATGACCGGTCAGTACAACCTCAAGAGTGATGTCTACAGCTTTGGAGTCGTCATGCTTGAGCTATTGACAGGACGTCGGCCATTTGACAGGTACACTCCCATCATCTGTCTTTAAGCTTTCTTTTAGTTATAAATTTGGTATTGATGATCAGATATGCCATTGTATGACTGTTTCCATTACAGCTCTAGACCCAGGTCAGAGCAGTCACTTGTGCGGTGGGCAACACCCCAGCTGCATGACATCGATGCATTGGACAGGATGGTCGATCCTGCACTCAAGGGTCTATACCCAGCCAAATCTCTATCCCGATTTGCTGATGTCCTTGCCCTGTGTGTCCAGGTAGGAGTTCCATTCATCATCCTTGCAGGATAGTCATAGCATATCCATCTAAATAAAATCTGAACCTTGCGAACCAAATTCTTGTTGCAGCCTGAACCAGAATTCAGGCCACCAATGTCAGAGGTGGTGCAAGCATTGGTTCGACTTGTGCAGAGGGCCAACATGACGAAGAGAATGCTTGATGGAGATACTTCTCGGCGACCAGATGACCAGGACCAAGATTTCATATGACAAGCTGAACTCGAGCCTTTCAGCTACTTCTCAGATTGTATTTATTTCGTTTGACTAGCACCCAGCAGAGAGATAATCACACAAGTGGAAGAAACAGAACTTTGTCAGCTTCGCCAGTAAATAATCACAGGTTTTTCTTGGTAGAAAAGGAGTTGTGCTCTATGGACTATGGTTGATGGTTGTATTGTGTCACCGAAATAGTACCTTCATCTTACACTAATGATATTCTGTATAGTGTCAACTGTCAAGTTTGCCGAATGTTAAAATAATCAAGTAGTTCAGTGCTGCTGAAACAAGTTGCACGATGAGTAGTCATTTTAGTCCTATCACCTGAGCTTATTTCTTGAACTTTCAAAATGACAATTTCAGATTTTTTTTTGAAACAAACAATTTCAGTCCTCGTACTTTACTTTTGGCCTAGTTTTTATTTAAAACTATCAAAATAACAGCTTCAGTCCTTCAACTTTGCATTAGGCTCAATTTCACATCTGAACTATCAAAGTGCATTTCAGACCTCAAACTTTTCTTTTTGACTCAATTTTGTCCCTTGAACTATGTGGAACGCCTTATGCGGTTATGCCTCATCAGTACCGGCAGCACCTACGGTTGGAGATGGAAAAATAATATTCGGATGAAATCTTCAAATGGTTATGTCAAATAATAACCAATTTTTTCAAATGGTTACAAAGTCAAATAATAACGCTAGCCATTAATAATTATAATGCATTATTTCAAATGGTTACAAAGTCAAATAATAACCAATTTTAGATTAAAAAAATATGTTTTTGTTCATAAGTTAAAAACAATATGCTTTTATCCATAAGCTAAAAAATAATATTTCGTTGTTGAAATAGATAGAACAATAAATATATAGTTGAACTGTATGATATCTGAATTTGAATATGGATTCGAACCATCATATCATCGGAGCACGCAAAGAGAGCTTAATTAATAATGATTATTAATCGCTTACAATAGAAAAATAAAACAAAGGCGCTTAGCTCGTTCGGTACGAACTGTTTTGTGTGGCAATGAAGCCTGGGATCACGCAAGAGCCGGTCTAAGCGTCGCTGCTTTTCAAGCGTCGGTGCCGTCCGTAAGCGATTACATATTATTTATGGTATTTTGTGAGTGTCCGTAATTTGGATAAGGCTGGAGTACACGTTGGCAAAAAAGCAGCCCAACGGCCAATAGCTGCCCATAAGTGTCGACCATTGTACAGGCCCTCACGCAACTAGAACTATGGCGGGCACTTGGCCGTGTTCAGTTTACGTGCAAAAAATTCACGACACTGTAGCATTTTTGTTTGTTTGTGATAATTATTGTCCAACTATGGACTAACTAGGCTCAAAAGATTCGTCTCGTAAATTTTAACCAAAATGTGTAATTGGTTTTTATTTTTGTCTATATTTAATAATTTATACATGTATCTAAATATTCGATGTGACGAGAAATCTTGAAAAAATTTAGGTTTTTAGGTGGAAGTAAACAATGCCTTAGGATTGCATGTAGGGCACGCGGCCCTACACTCATCCACGGTGTCGAAACACAGCCCCCTCGGCAGTACTGTCAAGCAGCAGTAGCAGACATGTTTGGGACACAGTCTCGCTTGGCAGAAATTCAGCACCACCTTGCTCACATCTACAGTACTCCACTCCCAAGTGCGTCGCGTTAATGCTCGTAGTAGTCCCCACATTTGCAAGCCCCAGAGGACGACCTACTACAGTTGATGTGTTCATCAGTACGAAGTAGGATAATATATACAAATTTGCAACGAATTCAGTGAAAAAAGAGAGATAAAAATCTAAACTTTACATTGGGCTACAGGCGTCAATGATGCTACGAGAACGATCATCATCACGCACGCAAAGCCACCACACGAGTTCGTCGTACTCATGCTAGATCTTAACGGCAATGGAACTCAGTTACGGCCGCTACCTGTTACAGAGTAATCATTACCGCCATTTGTTTGATTCAGCATATAGATAGACGGGAGCTGCAAGAGAAAGAATGCATAAAAAAAATAAATGAAGAGGTCAGAGAAGAACACACGCCCCTTATCCGATTTGTTGATCTCCCCAATCTAATCTAATTTGATGCAAATCGTCTTCTCCGCATACCCCTCTCACAAAGCATCCCTTTCACTGAAAAATCCCATCCAAATCAAGAACACGACCCACATTTAGGGTTTGGGGAAAAGATTGGGGTCAGAGGGAGAGGAAAAAGGGGAAGGGAGATGGGATGGGATTAGGCCATCCTCACCGTGGACGATGCCGGAGCACATAGAGACTGGACTGGCGGATCTATAAACCGACCAAGGGAGTGCTAAATAATAGAGAGCTAGAGATTTTACGAGCCACTGTACATGATTCAATCTATCATAAACACCGTTGTTGGGTACCATAACAAGGGATACCCAAATCAGAATAACAAAAACGCGAAGGAACATACTAATTACAATCATCAGGGCCTCGGACGCAAGTTCCGACTCGGCCGACCCCTCAGGGCCTCGGACGCAAGTTCCGACTCGCCCGACCCCTCAGGGCCTCGGACGCAAGTTCCGACTCGTCCGACCCCTCAGGGCCTCGGACGCAAGTTCCGACTCGCCCGACCCCACAGGGCCTCGGACGCCAGTTCCGACTCGCCCGGTCCCGTCCAGGCTCGGGCACCGGGCCCCACTCCACCTGGTCAA